>Ga0265316_10001969_pt1 | contig 21605 bp, 19 predicted proteins | sample 4522metaG_FD_202092 | JGI IMG/M metagenome (GOLD analysis project Ga0265316, IMG submission 202092) | Rhizosphere microbial communities from Carex aquatilis grown in University of Washington, Seatle, WA, United States - 4-5-22 metaG | ecosystem: Host-associated > Plants > Roots > Rhizosphere >... | reverse complement strand
TTTTTAAGGTTCCAGTTTCCGGATAACCGAATCAGAATTTTATTTGTCTGTAGATTTTCAAGGGATTATATTTATACGCAATATTTGTTTTTGATGATTAAATATAACTTTTTATATCCATTAATAAATAAAGCCCTTATTATTGGATTGCTATAAAGTTTAATATATGCCCATGAATGGTTAAAATATTAACGGGTTTAAAAACCTTTTGATGCTGTTAACATTATTTAGACCTAAGGTATTGCACCGGCCATGGTACATCCAAATCCAATTCCCTTGCAGCATTCAACGGGAAATAGGGATTTCTCAGTAGCTCCCTGGCAAAAAGCACAAGATCAGCCTTTTCTTCCTGAAGAATTGTTTCGGCCTGCCTGACAGTGGTTATTAATCCGACTGCTCCGGTCAATATTCCTGTTTTTCGCACTGCTTCTGAGAATGGAACCTGGTATCCCGGTCCAAGTGGTATTCTGGCATTATGAACATTACCTCCTGAAGAACAATCTATAAGATCAACACCCATTTCTTTAAGTATAAAAGCAAGTTTTACACTTTCTTCTATAGTCCATCCTCCTTCTGTCCAGTCAGTTAAAGATATTCTGACAAACAGAGGGTTTTCAACAGGCCAAACTGATTTGACAGCATCGATGACCTGTCGTAGTAAGCGGGTGCGATTCTCAAATGGACCTCCGTACTCATCAGTACGTTTATTGCTTAGTGGAGAGAGAAATTCATGCAACAGATATCCATGCGCGCTATGAATTTCAATCACATTAAAACCGGCGACCAGGGCTCGTCCGGAAGCTGCTTTGAAATCTGAAATGACCTTATCAATACCTTCTTTGTTCAACGATTCAGGAGCCCTTTCTCCGTCATTGAACGGCGTATTGCCGGGGCCAACGGTCTGCCAGCCTCCATGACTGTTATCGAGTTGTTTTCCCCCTTCGCGGGGTACTGCACAGGAGGCTTTTCTTCCAGCATGGGCAAGCTGGATTCCGGCTAGGGCGCCCTGCTGATGTACAAAATTGACAATCCTGCTCAGCCCGAGGATATGTTCATCCTTCCATAGACCTACGTCACCAGGAGAGATTCTTCCTTCGGGTGAAACGGCTGTCGCTTCTGCAATAATCAAACCGGCTCCACCTACAGCCCTGCTTCCCAGATGAACCAGGTGCCAGTCATTGGTGAATCCGTCTATTGAAGAATACTGGCACATTGGCGACATCACTATCCTGTTTTTTAAGGTGATATTCTTTATGTTTAAAGGTGAAAATATTTTTGACATAATGAAGAAATATTTATTATACTTATCAAATCAACCTTCAAAATAAGGCAGAGATCCCTTCAGGTCGTAATCATTACATAATCCCCGAAATTCTTCCAGTAGCTCATTATTAAAAGGTACCCCTTTATCTTTTCTTTGCAGCCAGGTGTCATTTTCTTTTTCACCAGCGGTATAGATGCGTGTTTGTCCAGGCATTTTCTTTGAAGCCCTGAGTTCACGCAGAATATTACCTGTTGTCTTTTTAAAATCCTCAGGATCGGTAAAAGCACTAATATCTATGACAATGAAGAAGTGCCCCACAGAATATGGGACTTTCTTTCCATCTTTGGAACCGATAAGCATCTTCATGAATGAACCTTGCTGTAATGCTGCTGAGAGAATCTCCACCACAGTGGCATATCCATAACCCTTATATCCGCCGGTTTCTTCACCCACTCCGCCGAGCGGGGTTAGAGCAGCATTACCTGAAATAAGATCTTTTAGCACCTCGGCTGAATTGGTCTTGCTTTCGCCATTTTTATCAATTACCCATCCTTTGGGCAAATTCTTTCCCTCGCGGGCATAAAGCTCAACTTTCCCTCTTTGAGTAATTGACGTGGCACAGTCAAGCAAAAACGGAAAGGACTCATCGCTTGGTATACCGAAGGTCATAGGATTGGTTCCCAGCATGTTTTCCACACCAAAAGTTGGAGCAATCGATGGTCGCGCGTTGGTACCTGTGATGCCAATCATGTTTTCCCTCACAGCCATCAACGGGTAATATCCGGCAAAGCCATAATGGCTTGAGTTACGAACAGTTACCATACCTATACCAAATTTTTTGGCTTTTTCAATAGCCATCTTCATTGCGTTGTACGCTATAACATGGCCCATTCCATTTCGGCCATCTATGACAGCCGTTGTGGGCCCCTCTTTTATGATTTGATAATTGGTAACAGGATTTAGTATGCCTTCTTTAATCCGGTCAAGATATATGCTTTTAAATCGATTTACTCCATGGGAGTCAAATCCAAGCTTGTCGGCCTGAAGCAAGACATCACCAACTATTTTGGCATCTGCTTCCGGAATACCTGCCTTTACCATAACATTCACCATGAATTTTTCCAGCACTGCAAACGGAATAAATTTTTTTCCCATCAGGTTTCAGATTTTGTTAATCAAATAGGTAAATCTTCAATTAATTCTAAAGCTTAAAATTAGAAAATAATATCTGACTTTGGTTACAAGCACTCCATTCACATTACCCATACAGGTTCCCCTCAATGCCAGTGAGGTTTTGAGAGATTCATAAAAAAAATTGATATTGGCCCATACAGGGTGTACCTTTGACTATAATAGTTATAAAACTAAAAATTGGTTGGGATGAAAACCATCATAGAGTTACTTGAGAATAGCGTACAAAAGTATGGGAACAACCCCTACCTTTTGGAGAAAAGAACTGACAGATACGAGAGTATCACCTACAAGGAAACTAAAGAACAAGTCTACAAAATATCTGCAGGCCTTCTGGAACTCGGTATTTTAAAGGGTGACAGGATTGCATTATTATCTGAATCCCGTACTGACTGGGTAATAAGTGAACTTGGGATATTACATGCAGGGGCTATTTGCGTTCCTCTTTCTATTCTGCTCAAGGAGGGCGCCGACCTTAAATTCAGGCTTGACCATTCAGAATCAAGATGGGTGATAGTCTCACACAACCAGCTTGATAAAATTAATTCAATAAAAAAGGATCTTAAGAATCTTGAAAAAGTTATTCTTCTGGACCCAATGGAAATTTATTCAAAAGATGAGTTATATATGGGATATGTAAAGAAAATGGGGGAGGAATATCTGATCAAAAACCATGATAAATTAATGCAAACAATAGAATCAGTTGGTCCCGAAGATTATGCAAATATTTGTTACACTTCAGGTACAACAGCCGATCCCAAAGCAATAATCTTATCTCACAGAAATTATACTGCCAATATTGAACAGGCGCTTACTCTAATGGATGTTCCGGAATGGTGGACAACGCTCCTTATCCTGCCATGGGACCATTCCTTTGCCCATACTGTTGGAATATATCTTATGATGGCTGCGGGAGCCAGTCTGGCAGCTGTACAATCGAGCAAATCTTATCTTGACAGTCTTAAACATATTCCAGAAAATATCAGGGAAGTTAAGCCTGTCTTCCTGCTCAGCGCACCAGCCCTGGCAAAAAACTTTCGCAAAGGTATTGAAAAGGCCATCAGGGATAAGGGCCCGTTTATTGAAAAACTTTTCAATCATGCATTAAAGATTGCCTATAGATATAACAGTATTGGTTGGGATAAGGGGAAGGGAACCAAAATATTTCTTAAACCGTTATATAAGCTGTATGATGCAATTCTGTTTAAAAAAATCAGGATCAGTTTTGGAGGAAGACTGAAGTTCTTCTTCGGGGGAGCAGCATTGCTTGATTTGGAACTTCAGAAATTCTTTTCTGCCATAGGTATACCTATGCTGCAGGGTTATGGTTTATCTGAGGCATCTCCGGTAATTTCAGGAAATATGGAAAAGAGACATAAACTCGGATCATCAGGGTTTTTAGTTAAATATCTCGATCTGAAAATTTGTGATGAAGCTGGAAATGAATTACCTGTAGGCAAAAAAGGCGAGATAATTGTCCGCGGAGAAAATGTCATGAAGGGATACTGGAAAAACGAAAAGGCCACAAGGGAGACTATAAGAGAAGGCTGGCTGTATACGGGAGATATGGGATATATGGATGAGGATAGATTCCTTTATGTCCTTGGAAGATTTAAAAGCCTTCTTATTTCAGATGATGGTGAAAAATACAGCCCTGAAGGAATAGAAGAAACTATAACCGACAGGTCTAAGTTTATCGACCAGCTAATGCTGTATAATAACCAAAACAAATATACCACGGCATTGCTGGTACCAAACGGAGATGCATTGGCAAGATGGGCAAAAAACAATGATATTAGTCTGACTGAATCAAAAGGTCTTGAAGCTGTTTTACATGAATTAGAATCAGTGATCAACCAGTATAAGCAGGGAGGTGTATATGATGATCTTTTCCCTTCGAGGTGGCTTCCTGCTACTGTTGCCCTGCTCGATGAAACATTCAATGCAGAAAATAAACTTTTAAACAGTATCGGGAAAATGGTCAGGAAAAAAATTACTGATCGGCATAGGGAAACAATAGACTACCTGTATACTCCTGAAGCGAAAAACATAGTGAATCAAAGAAATCTTGCAGCATTAAAAAGAATATTTCGAATTATTTAGCTTTCAACTAATCAATTTTTCCTGTACTCATTTTGGTGATATGCCTTCAAGTCGCTTAAAATATTTTCCAAATCACTATCAACACAAATTTGGGAGTAATAGCGTAAAATAATAAAATTATTTTTTTGTGGTAATCTCGGCAACAGCCTCATTTAACCCTTCGGCCCTGGCAGTCAGAACGATTTTACCAGCTTCTCCTTTCGGTCTGACTATAGCCAGGCACCTGCCCTGCCAGCTTTTTTTGTGCAGTTTCTGAAAACTCGACATATCTGTTGGACTTCCGCTGCCTACTCCGGCTACTTCACCGTTGCCGCTGATTTCAAAATTTACAAGGACATTATCAGCATTAGGTACCACATTACCCTCAGCATCAATTATTTCTGCCATCACATACGACAGATCATTCCTGTCGGCCCTGATTGTTGACCGGTCTGAGGTCAGCCTTATAGCTGCCGGTTTACCAACGGTTCTGATTGTATCTGAGGCAGTTTCCATTCCATTGTCAAAAGTACGGGCTATCAGGATTCCCGGCTCATATGGTACCTCGAAAGTAGCTGTAATCGATTTGCTGTCATCAACAGCTTGCTCACCCACTGGTTTTCCATTCAATTCAAGCTTAACCAATTTGCTTCGGGTGTAAACGTGCACCTGCATCTTTTCACCTTCGTGACCCTCCCAACTCCAGCTTTTAAGTTCGTCGGGGAATCCCCAGGGGCTGGTAATCTCCTTTTTACCAGCCGGCAACGGCATGTGTACGAATATTGCTATCTTATCTTCCCGCCATACGACATGCTGATAATAATAAGGGACTTTAGGATTGCCAATAATATCAAGATCACCCTGGAAATTAATGAACATTGGCCACGAATCCATGCTGAAAAACTGCATTATTTGTGCCATAGGATTGGAACCTGCAGCGGAAGGTGCGATATCAACAAGTCGGGGCACACCTGTTCCTGCCTCTCCCAGGTAATCCATGGCAGTCCAGCTGAAATTGCCTATGACATAGGACAAATCTTCAACTGCCTTCCAGTTCTCTAAGGAAAGAGGAGGGTTGAATTCGGAAGCAAACATGATTCTCTCAGGGTATTTTTTATGATCCTCCCTGTATCTTGCAAAACCGTAGTTATACCCTATAACATCGAGCAATGCCATATGAGGAGCCCTGTCTTCCCATGTACTTTTCCCTCCAAGTGCAACGCCCATATCTACATGTGCTTCTGTAACTGCACGGGTTGGATCATATTTTCTGACCTCTTTTGACAGATTCGTGGCTATCCTCAGGCCCGAAGTATCTGCTGCTTCCATAATCTCATTGCCGATGCTCCACATAATGATTGAAGGGTGATTACGATCGCGTAGTACCATGGATTGAATATCTTTTTGCCACCATTCTTTAAAAAATTTTGAATAATCATCAACTTGCATTGTCTTAGTTCCCTTTGGGGCGAAAATCATTGACATCATTGCCAGCTTTGATTTTTCCCACGTATCGAATGCCTCATCGATTACCAGCATACCGAGCCGATCGCAGGCGTCAAGCAGGAAAGGTGATGGGGGATTATGGCTACAGCGAATCGCGTTAAACCCTGCTTTTCTTAGAAGCTCAATCTTTCGTTCCTCAGCTCTGTCAATTGCCGCTGAGCCAAGCGGACCATTGTCGTGGTGGAAGCATCCTCCTTTAAGCTTGATGGTTTTGCCGTTAAGCGTAAAGCCCGTTTGCGAATCAAAGTGAATTGTACGGATGCCAAAAGATGTAATAAGGTTGTCTGCCGCCTTATTATTGTCAAGTACTTCAACCCGGGCCTGATAAAGATTTGGATTTTCAAGAGACCATAAAGCGGGATTATCAACCATAACGATCTGTTTAAGTTCAACCGATTTTCCTGCAGGTACAAGTGATTCCATACTTGAGGTACCGGCTGATGCTCCAGAGGGGTCAATAAGTTTTACGTTGAAGGTGACATGCGAATCCTTCTTATTGGAATTTGTAACATTTGTTACTATTTCAACTTTTGCATTTTTTTCAGAAACTGCAGGTGTAGTTATATAGACTCCCCATGGAGTTATATGGACAGGATTCACAAGTGTAAGCCATGTATGCCTGTAAATCCCTGACCCGGAGTACCAGCGTGCATTAAATCCTTCATTTTTAACCCGAACAGCTATAGTATTCGACTGGCCGGTCGCATTAAGGAATGGAGTGATATCGTACCAGAACGAAGTATAGCCATAAGGGTGGTTACCCACATGTCTGCCATTTATCCAAATATCGGAATTCATATAGACTCCATCGAATTGAATGTAGGCTTTTTTATCCTTATCTGCCTTGTTGATGGTAAAGTTTTTCCTGTACCATGCAGTGCCTCCAACAGTATTGCCCGTGCCCATTTTACCTACTGACTTTTTTGAAAAGGGGCCTATGACTGAATCCTCCTTTTGGTCAGGTAGGTCTTCAATACTCCAATCATGCGGAAGATCAAGGCTTCTCCATTTGGAATCATCAAAAGCCGGGTTTTCGGCACCTAATGGGTTGCCTTTTAGGAATCTCCATTCCTGGTCGAAGGATATTGTCCTCGGATTTTCAGCAATATCTGATCTTTTGCATCCGTAGGTTGTAGTTAAAATCATCACGATCGTCAGTATAATTCCTGGCAGGCTAAGCTTCTTCATATTTTAGTTAGGTATTGATATTATTTTATTTCCGACCACAAGAATGCACGAATTAAAAGACTTAAATTCCTGAATTTACCATTCCGGTTTTATATCTGAACGAATACCGTCGTCACGTGTAGCCTGGACAAGCGATCCCTCATCCACCTGGATACAAAAGTATGACAGAGATTCATTATCATCAGCCTTGAGGCACCGGACGGTGGAGGGAGAAACCCTGACAGCACTTCCCTCTTTTACATGGAGGATTTCTCCATCGAGCCAGAATAAGCCTTTGCCCTCAGTGAACAGGTATATTTCCTCGTTCCTTTTGTGTGCATGGGCAAAGGGGCTGGATTTTCCGGCTGGCATACGATTGGCTGATATCTCTGCTCCGGTGAGGGACAGAGTGTCTTTCAGCATCACTCTGCTGATACTTTCCCCCGGGCCAAGTTCTGTTACACTGAATTTCTTTATTTGATCCATTTTTTATAGTTATTGAGTTAATTTATAATCACTTAGTAACCTTGACACACATTAACCGGCTTTGATCTCTTATCAGCAGCTTGCCATCTGCAAGTGCCAAAGGTGACCAGTTTTGATTTGATGATCCTTTAAATCCAGGTTCTGGTTTGAGCAAATCTGATGTTGCAATCGGCTTAAAGGCTGAAGGATCAGGTTCAATAAGATAAAGCTTACTGCCGCCATCGGTACTGAGCAATAAACCGTCAGCTAAAATGATGCCCCCTTTATCAAATAAAGGAGACCTCCCGGTTTTCCATTTAATTTTGCCGTCCATACTCATGCAAACCAGACCGTCTTTTCTTTCGTTAGTTGAATATTGAGCATAAAAATAGCCGTTTACCAGAACCGGAGGTTGCGTATGCGCTCCAAAATCAGGATTTTTATAAAGTTCTGTAACGCCATAGCTGCCATCAGCTTTTCTGGCAACTTTTATCATTGCCGCACCTGCCTGATATCCACCTGTAATCAGCACTCTGCCTTCACCGGCATCAATCACCCCAGGGACCGGAATTCCACATTGCCAGTTCGTATATTCCCACAATATTTTCCCTGTAAGAGGGTTAATTCCAACCACTTTACCTCCGCTGGCGCTTTCTCCACGACCAGCTGAAGCTGTTATCATAACAACATGGCTCTCTCCGCCAACTTTTACGATTGCCGGACTAACATATCCGACAGGTCCAAGGGAGGGTGTTGTCCACTTAACCTTACCAGTTAGTTTTTCATAAGCCACAACCCCTGCCTGAGGCGCCTGTGAAGCCAAAATAATCAAATCACCGTAAACTAAAGGACACTGGGTGATTGCCCATCTCGGAATTTCACCACCGCCGAAATCTGTCCAAACGTTCTTGTTCCAGACTGGCTTGTGTGTGTTGATGTCAATGCAATACAGGTTTCCGTTAGGACCACACGAATAAATCAGATTTCCGTCTATAGTCGGTACACTTCGCGAGCCGGGAAACATAACAGATCCGGGAGCTTCATAACCAAAATTCCAGAGTTCTTTTCCACTGGATAGGTCAAAACATCTTATTTTATCGCCAACCTTGTCATCTCTATCCAGTAAATAGACCTTACCATTTTTGATAACAGGTCCGCCAAAACCTATGCCCACATTGACAGTCCATAGAACTTCCGGTCCTTGCTGAGGCCAGGAACGTAAAATATTTTTCTGGGTTGACGAACTATTTCCGCTGGGACCAAGATACTGGGGCCAGTCTTGTGCATAGATATTTGATATGCAAATTAATAAGACAAACACCGGAATAAACATCTTCATTTGTTTCATTTTCCTTACTCCTTTCGATTTTATAGTTGATGTTTTATGCTTTAGAATCTAAAGCTTCTAATATAAAAACTATTATGCAATAGTTTGACTGATCTGAGACACACCGGGTACAATTTTATTATTTTTTAACAAATTTTCTATCAATTATTCAGGTATTACTTCATTTAAGCATTTTATTGCATTTAAAGCTCTTGGGTATCCCACATAAGGTAGCAATTGGGTCATTACGCTAAGAAGTGTTTCTTTATCATTACCAACATTGATATTACCCTGAATATGCCCTTTTATTTGAGGTTCAGTTCCTCCTAAAGCAATGAGCATGGAAAGTGTAAGAAGTTCTCTTGTCTTTATATCCAGTCCTTTTCTGGTGTAGTAATCTCCAAAACAATTTGCAGATAAATATTTCTGAATGTGAAGTTGATTTTTTGGCGATTTTTCATACATCTTATCAATTGATTCTCCAAAGATTTCTTTTTGGACTTTCAATCCCTTTTCATATCGGGTTTCCGGGATGGTTGTAGATTGGCCTTCAAGTGGTAGTGTAATCCCCCGGTCAGTAAATATTTCATTGGTTAAATAGATAAAATCCACTACAATAGAAATACCTACATACGGAACAGACTGGTACAAAATCTCTTTTACCTCAACAGGGGTAACGCCCACATTCAGCGCTGCATTCACCATCATTTTGTATTCTCCCTGAGCCTGGCAGGCTATGGTTGAACCTAAGATCATCATAACACGGATTTTGGTATCGAGATTGCCATAGCTAATTACTTCGTCGAAAGCAAAATTGTCAAATAATTCAATCAGTTCCGGGTCGGTTTGCATGGCTCGTGATTTGTAATCCGGCCACAATTCTTCGTGATTTTTATGGGCTGTTTCAGTAATGCTCATTAGTCAATTCTCCATGTTTTTAATATTGATTTATCCCCTTTGTGTTACCTTGTGCATGCCTTCGTGATCCTTTGTGATTAATATTATAGCTTTTACCATGAAGGTACACAAAGGATAACACTAAGGTTCACAAAGGACTTTTAAACAGCTTTCCCCATTTCATGCGCTTCTTCCATCACAGGCATGTTATTTATTTCTCCTTTATCCCAGACTCCGAATCCGTAGATTATACCTTTTTCTTCATTTAAGTTTGATTCTAGCGATTAATCAATTTCGCACTTCCTCCCGAATATCTTTCACCCTGAACCTTGATTTTTGATGATGCGGTGTTTATTTCCTGAAGTTCCTCAGATGAGAGTTCTACTGCAACAGCTCCAAGATTCTCCTTTAAACGATGCAACTTAGTAGTGCCCGGAATCGGAACAATCCATGGTTTTTGTGCAAGTAACCATGCGAGTGCAATTTGAGCAGGGGTAGCATTTTTCCTTTGTGCAACTTGTACCAGTAAATCTACAAATGCCTGGTTTGCTTTAAGGTTCTCTGGCGATAAACGGGGAACAGTGCTGCGGAAGTCTTTACTGTCGAAAGTTGTGTTCTGGTCCATTTTTCCTGTCAGGAAACCCTTGCCAAGCGGGCTAAATGGTACAAATCCAATTCCAAGTTCTTCGAGTGTCGGGATTATTTCTGCCTCCGGTTCCCGCCACCACAATGAATATTCGCTTTGTAAAGCAGTAACCGGTTGCACTGCATGAGCACGACGGATAATTTTTACTCCGGCTTCGGAAAGACCAAAGTGCTTTACTTTTCCTTCTTTAATAAGGTCTTTTACTGCTCCGGCAACATCTTCAATTGGTACATTCGGGTCAACACGGTGCTGATAGAACAAATCAATAACTTCTATCCTTAGCCGTTTTAGCGAAGCCTCAGCAACTAGTTTAATATGTTCGGGGCGACTGTCAAGAGCGGAAGCTCCGGTTGTGTCGAAGCCAAATTTTGTGGCTATCACCACTTTACCGCGAAAAGGAGTCAGAGCTTCTCCTACCAGTTCTTCATTAATAAACGGTCCATAAACTTCAGCAGTATCAAAAAATGTAACTCCGCTTTCTACTGCTTTATGAATAAGTTTAATCATCTCCTTTTTATCAGCAATAGTTCCGTAGCCAAAGCTCATTCCCATACAACCCAGCCCCAGGGCAGAAACTTCAAGGTTGCTTTTTCCTAATTTGCGTTTTTGAATTTTTGTTTCCATAATTATGCGTTTATAATTAGAGTACAAAGATAAATCTGAAACAGGGCCTATAATAACTAAAACAAAACAATAAATTACGAAATTCAAACATTTCTGAATTTTAATGGACTTACCTGAACATGTTTTTTAAAGAAGTTGTTGAAGTGAGTTACTTCGGTAAAACCCAATGCGTATGCAATTTCAGACACGTTCCAATTACTATGCTTCAGCAGGATTTTTGATTCCTGCAAAATGCGTTCTGCAATAACCTGAGTTGTAGTTTTTTGTGTTGTCTCTTTTATGGCTCTGTTTAGGTGGTTTACATGAATGTTTAACTGGCTTGCAAAATCAGAAGCTGAATGCAGGTTGAATCTCTGGTGGAGATCGTCAATCGGGAATTGACGTTCCAAAAGCTCTAAAAACAAAACAGAAATTCTTTTGGAAGCATTTATTTGTTGTTTGTCATAATTGACTGTTGGCTGAATTTTCATTGCAAAATGAAGCAGTTCAAAAACAAGATTCCTTAATACATCGTATTTATGTTGATAATCAGAATTGATTTCTTCAAACATCCGTTCGTAAATGGCTGCTGATTTTTCTACCTGTTCATCCGATAATTCAAATATATGTATCCCGTTTGGCTGGAATACTGAATATTGATTCATGTCACCATATTGATGAAAAAAATGTTGATTGAAAATGCAAAAGGAACCACTCCGGATAGTATCAAGATGTTCCCACTTATAAGGTATCTGCGGATTTGAAAATGATAATGCCTGTTTTTTAACTTTAATAACCTTGTCGGCATAATGAACCTGGCTGTTACCCTTCACAAGCATTATTTTATAAAAATCACGGCGTTTATAAGGTACCGGCTGAGCCTTGTCCCCGACAAAAGGCTCTAAGTTGAAGACATTAAAATGCCCGATCTCATTTTTTAAATTATCCGGCATCCAGTCGAATTTTTTCTTATAAAATTCTTCGATTGTTTCAATCTTTTCCATACCTGCAAAATTACAAATTTCAAATAAAAGCACAGTTTTTAAGTTAAAAGAAAATCTCTGCAAATTCCAAAGAGTCATTGATTTTCTTCGTTTACCCCGGCCCCAGGGGGAGCGAAGAACCGACGACGCGGAGCGGAGGAGCTCGACGAAGTAAAAATCAATTTACTGCTGCCTAGGCGGCATTGGGTAAATAAATTGATTTTCAAGCGATTTAGGGCTTGATCCTTTTGATTTACTCAAGTAAAATTCATTTTTTAACATAACTATTATTGAAAGAGCTGATCAAACTTGCATTCCAAACAAAAAAATATTTCCAGTCTGCAAAGAAATATGGTCTCAGGGAGCCTTTATAACAAATTTCAAAGCAATAATTACGATTTTCAAACAATTCATTCCTGAAAAGACGGATTGGAAAATAGGAAAAAAGGAATGGGAGAAACGGAGAAGGGGAGAGGGTTAGAATAGACAATGAGCCAGTTCTAGGTACTTGTCTAAAGGTATCTGAGTATCCTTTTAAATGGGGCAAGGAGTGTATTCCACGGAATTTCTGAAAGAACCATTAATACAAGTATGCCAGGTCCAAAATATGTTGATGCCAGAACTATAGCCAGTCCGTTATTCATATAAGCAGAAGTAATCGACAAGGCTATCTTATTCTCTTTGCTCTCTCTGTAACAGATAAAATATCCTACCGCATGCAGTATAATGAATAAAAGGTAGAGTACAGAAGTTTTCCATAAAAGGTTGACCGGATTACCCAGTATTATATTCCTCTGCGAAGAAATAGCAACATAGACAAAAGCAAAGAGCAGAAAAATATTTGCGGATGTAAACAGATGCTGAGTTTTACTTATAACTGCGGGTAAGTACTTCTTAATAACCTGCGCCAGTATCAACGGGAGGAAAACCAAAATTGAGATATCCTTGAATAACAGTAATTTATTTATATCAAGACCTTTGGTTCCTATCATCCAGAACAAAAAGGGAACAGTGAAAGGTGCAATAACCTGGGTGACAATTGCAATGCTCATTGCAAGTGAAATGTTGCCTTCAAGAATATCTGTCAGTGCAGGGGTTGAAACGCCTGCCGGCATTGCTGTCAAAAGAAGGATTCCCAGAGCCAGCTGTCTGTCAAAAATGTTGACCAGCAGAAAAAAAAGAAGCGGGATAATGATCATGTAAACCAATGCAATATAGATCATCAGTTTGAAATTCCTCATTTTTTCAATTATCTCAAGCGCATTAATTTTCAGGAAGACAAAGAACAACATCGCGCCCAGTAAAATCTTAGGCAGATACTTCGGGGTTTCAAATGCGACCGGTTGCCATAATCCGATTAAGATCCCTAGTATGAGGAAAATCCAGAAATACTTTTCGATGACCTGGTTTATTTTCATCTGATGCGCATAATATTCTCCCATAAAAATAAGGTTATTTGGCATTTTGATAACCAGCCTGAATAATTAATTAGGTAAACAGAACCTGTCTGCTATGTAATTCTTCACAATAATGGTAACATAGCATTAACTTATAGAATTAAGTCATCTTTATTAGCAAGTTACCCCCTTCCCAGACTTCCCCCAAGGGGGAATGTATGAAAAAACTTTTCCCATTGTGGGAAAATTAAAGGGGGTAAAAATCAAAAAAACATAAAATTTATTAACGAAATTCTGAAGTATAACACTGGTGGCTGGCAGGTGTTTAAAAAGGAAATCACTTAAACAACTGAGGTGCAAACTCTGACAGGTATATCCTCCAGTTGGTCCATGTGTGGCCTCCGCTGTTTTCGCGATAAGTATATTTAAAGTTGTGCTTGTCGAGAGTGTTCCTGAGTTTAACAACATTCTTGGATTGTTGTTCGTGATAGTCTGAGTATGCATGCCTCCCATAGATAATCCGGCAATAGCCCGGTTATCCTTACCTGTAATGACATTATAATTCTTCTCGATAAAAGGAACGAGATCCTTTACAAGGCGTGCCTCGAATTTCCCGGCAAGCTTCTGGTATGCAGCCATCGCATCTCCCTGTAACGGAACGTTAGTTACATCATTTGGTGCATCTGCCTGGTTGGCATTTCCATTCGTCATTACCACGATCATTGGCTTTGCCTTACCCTGTGCAATAAGGTTGTCCATTATCTGGGCAGCACGGCCCAAGTTAGTTCATGCATCCTCATCGACTCCGACTCCGTGAAGCAGGTAAAATACAGGCTATTTCTGATTGCCTTTTTCATAACCTCCAGACGTATAGACATATACCCTGCGATCCATTCCAGGGACAGGAAAATTGTAACAAATGTTACAATTATTGGAAACATTTTTTCCATGATTTTATCTCCTGTTATTTAATAAGTTAAATTAATAACATAATACATTTTGTTATTTCACCTCACAATATGGGATCATGTTTGAAACACAAAAGTAATTGATAATTGCAAGGTTGATACAAAACAGGATGAATGTTCAACCAGACAGATACGGTCAACAGAATCCATACAACTATTCCTCAGGATTAGTGAGGTTTTGGTAAGTCAGAAAAAGTATAAAGTGTGAGTGTGAGAGCGAGGTTGCAACCTGTTTGGAAAATCCGGTCAAACTGAGGAATGAAAACCGTAATGCTCAATGCTTATTAAACTCATTAATCACAAATACTTTTCCAAATCATATCACCTCACTCAAATGTTTATAGTTGGACGAAATAATATTAAATACCTCATCCATCCGACCACCTAACATCATTTTCTCAATATATAATGCCATACCTTTCATCTGGTCAAATTCCAACTTAGGAGGCATTGCAAGAGCATTAGGATCAGTCTGAATCGTAACCAATACAGGGCCTTCCAGTAGAAAAGCCTTTTCTAATCCTGATTTCACTTCATCAGGCTCACTTATGGTAATGCCCTGCATTCCCATTGCTTCGGCTATTTTTGTAAAGTTCGGGTTCATCATCTCAGTCTCCCGATCAGGAATCCCCGCTACTTCCATTTCCAGTTTCACCATTCCAAGAGTTCGGTTGTTAAAAACGATGATCTTTACAGGTAATTTATATTGGACAATTGTCATCAGGTCTCCCAACAACATAGACAGACCTCCATCACCGCAGAATGCAATCACTTGTTTGCCAGGACAGGCAAGTGCAGCACCAATGGCTTGAGGCATTGCGTTTGCCATTGAACCGTGATTAAATGATCCTAGCATCTTCCGCTCGCCTGTTCCTTCAATATATCGGGCAGCCCATACACAACACATTCCAGTGTCGACAGTGAAAATAGCATCCCTGGCGGCAAGCTCATTAATCACGGAGGTTACAAATTCAGGATGAATTGCGTTTGATTTCCCAGTATCCTTTACATAGATCAGCAATTTCTTCTTTACTTCATTATAAAACGCCAATTGCAAATCAAGGAAAGTGGTATCTGTTTTCATCTCAACCATAGACATAAGTGCATGAAGGGTATCTCTCACGTCTCCACATAGTCCCAGATCGAGTTTGGCTCTTCTACCGAGATTTTCAGGTTTTATATCAATTTGAACTATTTTATTTTTAAGTGGCATAAATGGAGTATATGGGAAATCAGTACCCAATAATACAAGCAATTCACACTCATGCATGCTATGATAAGCTGATGGAATCCCCAGTAATCCAGTAAGCCCAACTTCGTAAGGATTATTATACTGAATCGCCATCTTTGCTTTATATGAATAGGCTACGGGAGCCTTTAGTCTTTCTGCAAGCTGAATAATTTCTGTATGAGCCTCTGCAGCGCCCAATCCGCAGTAAATAGTGATCTTTTTGTGCGAGTTTAGCAGTGTAGCCAGTTGCAATAGCTCGTTTTCCGATGGCCTGACAACAGGCTTGTTCCTGAAAAGCATGGTAGTAGTTTCAGGTGCCACTGAGGGAAGGTTGGTAATATCACCAGGCAATCCAATGACAGCTACGCCTTTTTTATGGACGGCATGTTGAAGGGCTGCCTGTAGTATGCGTGGCAATTGTGCAGGAGTGGCAGCAACCTGATTGTAGCAACTGCAATCGTCAAAAAGTTTGATTGTGTTTGTTTCCTGAAAATAACTTGTTCCAAATTCTTTTGTTGGAAGTGTAGAGGCAATTGCAAGTACTGAAGCCGATGAACGGTGGGCATCATATAATCCGTTTATCAGGTGGACATGACCTGGTCCACTGCTGCCAGCACAACATGCCAGCCCGGTAAGCTGAGCTTCTGCACCAGCAGCGAATGCACCAGTCTCTTCATGCCGTACATGGATCCATTTGATTTTACCATTACGGTGCACTGCTGCATTTACGTGATTGAGACTATCCCCTGTTACTGCATAGATCCTTTGGATACCTGCATCAACTAATGCTTCCACCAGTTGGTCCGAAATATTTTTGCTCATAATTTAATTTTATACTTGATTTTTTATTACTATTTCTAAAAATGCCATAATAAATCATTTTAAGAAAAGAAATTCTGCCTGGTTGTTGTCTTTTTATGAAGAACTGATTAACGGGTATCACGCTCGGGTACCTTTTCGTTGGTCATGGAAAGAAGGTTGGAAAATTTCCATATTCCTGATGCCGTTTTGCCAACCTGACAAACCAGTATAGACTAAACCAAACAGAATTTTTACTGTTTTTACATTACCCGGATATCATTTTACAGCTTTTTTTGCAGGCACTTTTAGTCCAGCTTCTTTGGCTTCACTTATACCAATAGCAATGGCTTGTTTCCTGTTTGTTACTTTACCATTCTCGCCATTTCTGCCTGATTTTAAAGTTCCTTCCTTAAATTCATGCATTACTTCCTCAATTTTGTTTTGAGCTTTTTTTGAATATTTTGCCATGTAGTCTTGCTTTATATGAGAATAGGCTGAAATTCATTTCCGTTAACTCATTTCTCTGCAAATATGATCAAGGCTGCAAAAAACTTTGAGTTCCTGTTTTTAGTTATTCTAATTATTATGCCAGGAAGCCACATTCAATTTCGAGTGCTGTTCCTGTTAAAAATGAGCTGTCATCAGAAGCAAGGAAGATAAACCCTGAGGCGACCTCTTCTGGTTTTCCTAAACGTTTCATTGGATATAGCCCAATAATATACTTTTGAAGATCTGAATCTTTGGTAATGCCAGCATTGGCGCCCTCCTTTATTGCTGTAAAAGCACATGCCATACCAATTCCCGATAATCCTCCAGTAATAAATACTATTTTATTTTCAAGCTTTTTCATTCCATTTATTGTTTTATTAAAATACTTCCTTGATAATCATTTTTTTATCAACATGTAAATTGGATAAAAACATTTCAATGGCTTCCATCATTGGCGGAGGTCCGCATACATAAATATTTTTTTCAGGGTCTCTAACGTAATCCTTTATGAAACCTTCAGTGATTTGTCCGTGTGCATACCCATCAACTTTTTCATCGGATAAAATGTTGATAAAATTCTTGCCTAACAAAGTTTTAAATTCATCTGCAAGTATTATATCGCCCTGTGTTTTATTGGCAAAGATGAGCTTGTTATCACCAATTTCATTTTTTGACTGAAGATATCTGAAGATGCAAATAAATGGAGTAACACCTGCTCCTCCGGCAATAAAGATACCCTCGCTCAGATAAGTAATTGCACCAAAGACATCGTGCAGAATCAGCTCATCATTCTTCTTCAGTTGTAAAAGTTGGTTAGTGACGCCTTTATGCAAAGGATACGTTTTAATGGAAAACTCAAGATAATCATGCTGCGGCAGGCAGGTGAATGTGAATGGTCTTTTTTCGTTCTTCCATCCCTCTTTGTTTATAGAGATTTCTGTGGCTTGTCCGGGAGTAAAATTATAGTGCCGGGGTTTCTCAGTAACAATTTTAAGCACATCATGGGTGATGTGCTTAATCGAATTTATTCTTACAATATGTTGATTCATCTCGAAATAATTTCAGTTTACTTATTATTTATCCTCAAAATGTTTGTCCAAAGTCTAACCACTACTTGTTCTGATTAAAAGTCTATGAATCAACTTGAATTATAACTTACCGGATAGGTTTTCCCTGAACATTTTACTTCATCTTCTTGATTATTTTTTCTACTTCTTCTGACCCTTTCACATAAAATTTATCTTCATCGGGAGCAAGTTCCCGGAGTAATCTCAAAAACTCTCCCACGTGTACCCGTTCCTCATTTGCTATGTCTTTGAGTACCGCCACAGCGAGCCTGTTGTCGGTTGACTCGGCAAGCTGCATGTATAACTGAGTTGCTTCATACTCTGCCGCAATCATGAAACGTATTGCTCTTATGAGTTCCGCATCTGTGAGTTTCTTTTCATTTGCTAACCCTGAAAATGGTGATCCAAATACTGCCATATTTATACTCCTTTCTTTTTTTTGTTTCCAACTTACACTAACTTATTGTTTCTGTACCATTATCTTCTTTTGTTAATGCCTCCAATAATTTGTTGAAGGGATTAATAAATTTATTCGTTTCCATTTTATTAAAATTTAATCCCAAAAACTGGCTGTAAAGTTGTGCCTGAATTTTCGCTGCATAAAAGTAAGCCTGTTAATTCCGGAAAATGTTACATGATTTTGAAAAAATATTACATTATTCCTATAATCTTACTCAACAGAAAAGGAAGGAGCAAGAGAGACTTGAAACCCGTAAATTTAATTTTCAGAATGATTTAATGGATCGTACTATCACAACTGAAGTCAGATGGTGCCTCCAAGGGAAGAGTGAGTGTGAGAGCGGGCACGATGAAAAAAGATAGAGAGCGAGAGTTCGGGCTAACTCGCTCTCCCTCATTTTCACTCTTTTTTGGTACCCCGAACGGACAAAAGTTGCAACCGGCTGAGTAACCTTTTATTGTCAAATCCCATACATAAAACCCTATTGTGGTTTGGATAAATTTTAGGGAAACAAATCTTGAACATGTCAGGTGATGACTTCAGGGTATTTCAATTTCTGTAGGATCATCCGGACTTTCTGCAAGAAACCATTCATCATTTATAAATATATCATTTGTTATTCGATCGATGGTTACCTTCATATATTTTCCCTCTGCAGAAACGGCAATTTCACCGTTTGGAAGAACAATTTCTGCAGTACCTTCAAAAGAACGGGCTCCTTCACTTGTAACGCGTCCCACAACTTTCAACTCCTGTCCAAGTGGTATGGGCTTCCTGAATTTGGTTTTCAATTCCAGCGTCACGCCCCATATTTGTTTATCTTTTCCGTTGCAGATCGATCTGGCAATTGTTTCGTCAAGAATGGTCGCTGCTATTCCTCCATGCATTCGTCCCGGATAACCCTGGTGTTGCTCTGAGGGATTGATCAAAGCGACCAGTTCGTTGGCATTAGTTTCGTAAAATTTAGCGTGTAGCCCGAAATCATTCTTTTCACCGCATACAAAACACATCTTCGAAATGTGCTGCTTTTTCAGGACTTTATGTTTCACATTAATAGTTTTGTACTAAAATAAAAAATTTATCTTGACAGTCCATGTTTTCTGTAAAAAAGAACTTAAATTATCGTTATATAAGTAAACAAACATTTCATTTTAAGATTTCAATTTATTGTCATGAAAAGTATTTCAAGGAAGAAATTTTTACTGCAGTCGGCTCTTGGCCTGGGCTCGGTGATGTTATTTTCAGGATTCGATTTTACTTCAACAATAACAGATGGTGACTTTGTTATTGGAAAAACAACCTTTGGAAAAGTACGAGGCAGAAGGGAAAGAGGTGTGAATATTTTTAAAGGGATACCCTATGGCGGTAGCGTTTCGGGCGATTATAGGTTCGCACGTCCGGCTCCGCTAGAGCCGTGGAAAGGAGTAAAAGATGCAATCAGGCTTGGAACTCCTGCAATGCAGAGTCCGAAAACTGTCTATGGCATTGATGAGCCGCAACCAGGTGAAGACTGTCTTTTCCTGAATATCTGGACACCAGCTAATGACAATAAAAAGCGTCCAGTATTGTTTTATAATCACGGAGGAGGATTCAGCACAGGCTCCGGAGGAAGTGCCGGTCAGGATGGCGCCAACCTGGCAAGATATTTCGATGTTGTGGTTGTTGAGACAAATCACAGGCTGAATATTTTTGGATATCTCTACCTTGGCGATGTAGCAGGAGACCACTACAAAACCTCAGGCAATAATGGAATGCTGGATATTGTTGAAGGACTGAAATGGGTAAATCAAAACATTGCAGAGTTTGGAGGCAATCCGGACAATCTAATGATATGTGGTGAGTCGGGTGGAGGAGCAAAAACTTCCTGCCTGTATGCAATGCCTTCTGCTGCGGATTATTTTAACAAGGCTTCAATCGAAAGCGGCCCCGGTGTTATGATGACGCCCATTGATACAGCCATTGAGACAACAAGGCTTCTGCTCAAGGAATTGAATATTTCACCAAAAGACTGGCGTAAACTTCTGGAACTGCCGACTGACAAACTTTTTGACTTACAACCTCAGCTGATGAGAGCAGCTACGGCTTCAGCGAAGAACAGTTCAGTCAGGACACGGGGAATAGGAGCCTCAGGACCCGGAGGTTTCTCACCTGTGGTGGATGGGATAGTTCTGCCCGGTCATCCCTTCAGTCCCTCGGCTCCTGCAATATCCATAAATAAACCCCTGATAATCGGATGGAATGAGGATGAGTATACATTTTTTGCCACCTCTTCAGGAGATGTTTCCGGATGCCAGTTGCGAGACTTCGATGCTTTGTCCACAAAACTGGAGCCGCAATACGGAGAAAATACAAGGAAAATAGTGGAAACATACCGTAGCTCAAGGCCGAATGCATCTGCATCATCCATTTTCGTTGAAATAATGTCAGTGACTATTATGGGGTTGGGATCAATTGAAATTGCCGAAAAGAAGACAAAACAAAACGAGGCACCCGTCTATTTGTATAATTTCGGGTACAAGTCAGGGCTGAAGGTGCCCAATACTGATTTTCCTATGGGAACAGCACATGCTATGGATATTGGATTTAAGTTCAATAATGTAAGACCAGAAATGCCCGGACAGTATTTGGCAGGTGACAAGCCTGAGCGATTTAAAGCTTCATTGAATTTCGCAGGTCTGTGGACCAGCTTTGCGCTGACAGGGAAACCAGGTGTAAAGGATCAGCCGGCATGGCCGGCTTATGATCTGGTCAAACGACCAACATACAGGATTGATGCAGAATGTGAAGTGATCTCTGACCGCAATAAATCAGAACGTGAACTGTGGGCTTCACTGGGTTATTTAGGCAATCAGGATTAAGTCGTGACATAGGAGAAAAAGCATTCATTATAATCTGTTGATAGGGCTGGAAACATTCTTTTTCCGGAATTGTTTCATACAAATGGCAAGGATATTCATCACCGGATCATCCGATGGGCTAGGCAGTATGTCGGCAAAGTTGCTCGTTGCTCAGGGGCACGAGGTCGTCCTGCATGCACGCAATGCTGAGAGGGGAAGGCAGG
>Ga0265316_10001968_pt1 | contig 21606 bp, 20 predicted proteins | sample 4522metaG_FD_202092 | JGI IMG/M metagenome (GOLD analysis project Ga0265316, IMG submission 202092) | Rhizosphere microbial communities from Carex aquatilis grown in University of Washington, Seatle, WA, United States - 4-5-22 metaG | ecosystem: Host-associated > Plants > Roots > Rhizosphere >... | reverse complement strand
CTGAAAAATTGGCTGGGGATAGAGGATTCGAACCTCTCCTCACAGATTCAGAGTCTGCTGTCCTACCACTAGACTAATCCCCAGTGCCGATTGAAATTATAGCACAGGCGTAAAATACTGACAACTTGGATTTGGCCGTACTAAGTAATGCAGAGAGTGACATTTCTATCGGCCGTAGACAGCCCTCCGAACCATCGCGCCCTTTCAATTAGGGAGCCGAACTGGATCCCGATTTTCATCGGGATGGAATAGCCATCTGTAGGGGCGGGTTTCGAACCCGACCGCCCCGTATTGTATATAAAAAATCCCCCTTAATCCCCTTTTTCCGAAAGGGGGATAATTACATTTAGGGAAGCGGCGTAACCAAAAAAAGAGGGGGCTTTGAAGCCCCCTCTTAAATAACTCAATTCGGGAAAAGAACTTATAAACCTTTCTTGGCAACGAAATCGGCCAGGTCGCCGAGGCGGCAGCTGTAACCCCATTCATTGTCGTACCATGCGATGACTTTAATCATGTTGCCGCCGATGCCGATGGTGCTCAGGGCATCTACAATAGCGCTGTGGGCATTACCCTTGAAGTCCATACTGACCAGCGGTTCTTCACAATACTGGATGTAGGTGGACATCGGGCCGCTTGCGGCTGTTTTCAGCGCTGCGTTGATCTGTTCCGGGGTCACGTCCCTGGAAAATTCCAGTGAGAAGTCGCAGACTGAGACATCGGGAGTGGGGACGCGGATAGACATACCGCTGAGTTTGCCTTTCAAAGACGGAATAACCTGGGCGATCGCCTTGGTCACGCCGGTAGTGGTTGGGATAATGTTGACGGCAGCGGCGCGGGCGCGGCGCAAGTCTTTATGGAAAACATCCAGAATTTTCTGGTCGTTAGTGTAAGAGTGAATCGTGGTCATAAAACCCTTATTGATGCCGAAGGCATCATTCAGAACTTTGGCGATAGGGGCCACGCAGTTGGTGGTGCAGGAAGCGTTGGAGATGATATTGTGTTTAGCGGGGTCATATGTATTTTCATTGACACCCAGGACGATGGTGATATCTTCGTTGGTGGCGGGGGCGGAAATCAGGACCTTTTTCGCTCCGCCCTTTAAGTGCGCGGCGGCGGCAGCGCCGTCGGTAAAGAAACCGGTGGATTCGATGACGATGTCAACGCCGTAATCTTTCCAGGCGATTTTAGCGGGGTCTTTCTCGGCCAGTACTTTGACCTTTTGCCCGTCGATCAAAATGCCGTCGGCGACAGCTTCCACTGTGCCCTTATACTGCCCGAAGGTGCTGTCCCACTTTAAAAGATGGGCGTTCGTTTTATTATCTGTCAGGTCGTTTACGGCGACTATTTCCAGATTACCCTTGTGATATTGGTTGATTGTGCGCAGTGTGAGTCTTCCGATTCGGCCGAAGCCATTGATACCGATTTTTGTTGTCATTGTTTTCTCCTGTTATGTTCTGACTTGTCAATTTGATTTTATCAAATATATTTGTAGTAAACAACGTCATCGTGGGTTTCACTAGTCACTTTTTTGTCCACGCTCATCGCTTTCAGGTGCGCCAGCGTTTCCGAAACAGCGGCCAACTGGGCGACCGGCTTTAAATCCGCGTATTTGATGCCGCCCTGTTCCGGCATCCAGGTAACCAGCCCGGCGATTTGATAGGCCGTCATTTCCTGATGGTTCATCGCTTTCAGGATTTCTGCAGTGCGCAATTCGTGGTGACGGATAATTTCGTCGACTCTTTTCGGCAGGTTGCGGAAAATATTTTCATGCGCCGGTAAAACGAGTTCGACGGCCAGTTTTTTTACGGTTAAAAGTGAATTGATGAAGTCCCCCAGCGGGTTGTTCGTCGTGGCCGGCGTTAAACTGATATTCGGCGTGATTACCGGCAGAACATGGTCGCCGGAGAAGAGGATTTTCTGTACAGGTTCGTACAGGCAAATATGTCCCGGGGAATGTCCCGGTGTCCAGATTACTTTGAGGTTGAACTTTCCGGCGGCGATGGTTTCATCGCCGTTCAGCAGTACATCGGGTACGGCCGGGATGGGTTTTCGAAAACCGGCAATGGGGGCGTGCACCGCCGCAATCATGTCCGCCGGTACACCGTTCATCGTAAACCAGGCTTCAATCTGATGTAAAAAGTCTTCGGTCACCTCATAACGCGTGCGGAAAACTTCTTTTTCCAAATTGTGGATGTAAATTTTGGCGCCGGATATTTCTTTAATCCTGCCCACCAGCCCAAAATGGTCGAAATGGGCATGCGTAATTATGATTTGCCCGATATCAGGCAAACCGACCCCGACTTCGGCCAGCTGGCGGTTGATTGAATTGAATGCCGTGTTGCTGTCCCAGCCGGTGTCAATCAGCGTGTAATTTTTATCGCCCTGAATCAGGTAAATATTGGTGTTCTCGAGCGGGTTATTCGGTATCGGCACTTTTAGCTGGTAGATGCCGGCTACAATTTGAGTTACCATTATTACTTTTTCACGCTAAGTAATGCTTGTATACCGGCGAAACGGGCATTTGCGCCCAGCTCATCTTCGATTTTCAGCAGACGGTTGTATTTCGCGGTGCGTTCGGAGCGGCAAGGCGCCCCGGTTTTAATCAATCCTCCATTTAATGCAACCGAGAGGTCGGAAATCGTAGTATCTTCTGTTTCACCGCTGCGGTGGCTGACGACGGCTTTCCAACCGACTTTCTGCGCCATGCTGATGGCGGCAATAGTTTCGGTAAGGCTGCCGATTTGATTTAATTTGATGAGAATGGCATTGGATGCTTTTGTTTTAATACCCTGACTGAGGCGGTTGACGTTGGTCACATAAAGGTCATCGCCGATGAGGTGGATTTTTTCACCGAGTTTTTTCGTCATTAACTGCCAACCTTCCCAATCGTCTTCGGCCATGCCGTCCTCGATGGAGCAGATCGGGTAGTCATTAACCCATTTGACATAAAAATCAACCATTTCCTGGCTGGAGAAAGAAACGCCTTCGCGCGCCAGCACATAACGGCCGTTATCATAGAATTCGCTGGAGGCCGGGTCGAGGGCAAGGAAGCAGTCTTTTCCGGGTTTGTAACCGGCTTTTTCGATTGCGGCGATAATCGCTTCGACGGCGGCTTTATTTGACGGCAGGGAAGGGGCGAAGCCGCCTTCATCCCCAACATTGGTATTTAAACCTTTATCTTTTAAGACTTTTTTCAGCGCCTGGTAAACTTCGGCGCCCATTCTCAAGGCATCATGAAAAGTTTTCGCTCCTGCCGGGACTACCATGAATTCCTGTAAATCAGTGGAGTTGGTGGCGTGTTTGCCGCCGTTCAAGATGTTCAGCATCGGCACGGGCAAAGTGTAGGTTTTTGTATCGTTCAAATAGCGGTACAGCGGTTTCCTGGCGTCATTAGCGGCGGCATGGGCGACAGCTAAGGATGCACCCAGAATGGCATTTGCGCCGAGATGCGATTTATCGGCAGTGCCGTCCAGTTTAATCATGATATTGTCAATCGCTTCCTGCCCGCCGGCTTCCATTCCGTTCAGGGCGGCGGCGATGTCTTTATTTACATTATTTACTGCTTTAAGTACTCCCAGTCCGTTGAAACGGTTTTTATCACCGTCGCGCAGTTCAATGGCTTCGTATTTGCCGGTGCTGGCACCTGACGGCACTGCTGCAGACCCGATGGTGCCGCTATCCAGCACGACGGTGGCGGCAATTGTGGGATTTCCGCGTGAGTCGAGAATTTCACTTGCTTTGATGCTCTTGATTTTAGACATGCTACTTCCTTTTTAAAATTTTCAGGGCTTGCCAGACTGTATCTGAAAAGAAACAGGTGGTTTTTGTCCAAGTCATGGTCTAACAATCTGATTATAGCATTAGCAGTGAACGGTAGTAAAAAACAGAATGACAAAAATCACATTCGTTCTCCTGACCTTTCGTTTAAAATCTACTTGTAACCTGAACTTAAATATAGTAGCCTAAAGGCAGTCGCTGTGCTCTAAGGAGTCTCAAATTGACAGAAAAACCGGAAGCTGAGAAAAAAACGAAAGCCACTATAGCGATTACCGGTATGACCTGCACTACTTGCGCTCTGACCGTGGAAAAAGGCCTGGCGGAAACTCCGGGCGTGGAAAAAGCGGCGGTCAATTTCGCCTCGGAAAAAGCCTCCGTCGAATACGACCCCGATAAAACCAACCTCACTAAACTGGCGCATGCCGTTTCCGAGTTGGGCTACGCAGTCGCTACGAAAAAATCCATCTACCCCGTCGGCGGGATGACGTGTGCTTCATGTGTCGCCCACGTGGAAGACGCCTTAAAAGATGTGCCAGGTGTGATTTCCACCGTGGTCAACCTGGGTTCGGAAAAAGCGACTGTGGAATATATCGAAGGCACTGCCTGGGCGGAAATGAAAAAAGCCGTCGAGGATGCCGGTTATGAATTAGGCAAAGAAATAGAAGGTTTGGAAGATGTCAGCGAGACCTCGCAGCGGGAAGTCCGCAAAGTCCGCAACCGGTTTATCGTTGCGGCGATTTTGACTGTTCCGATTGTCGTGATGATGTTAACGCCCATGTTCACGGGCATGAATTTCTTGCTGTGGGCGCTGGCCACTCCGGTGCAATTCTGGGCGGGCTGGCGTTTCTATAAAGGCGCGTGGGGCGCGCTCAAACACCATACCACCGACATGAATACATTGATTGCGGTTGGTTCCTCGGCGGCTTATATTTATAGCGTTATCGCCACGGTTTTTCCCGGTGTGTTTACCTCCAACGGAATTAAAGCAAATGTTTATTTTGATACTTCGGCGGCAATCATCACCCTGATTTTATTGGGGCGTTACCTGGAAGCCAGGGCGAAAGGCCAGACCTCGGAAGCAATCAAGAAATTAATCGGTTTGCAGCCGAAAACGGCCGTGGTTTTCCGCGGCGGTGAAGAAAAACAAATCCCGATTGAAGAAGTAGTCACGGGCGACCTGATTCAGGTCAAACCCGGCGAACGCGTGCCGGTGGACGGTATCGTCAGGGAAGGCTATTCCAGCCTGGACGAATCGATGATAACCGGGGAAAGCATCCCCGTGGAAAAGAAATCCGGGGATGAAGTCATCGGCGCTACCATCAACAAGACAGGCAGTTTTAAGTTCGAAGCGACTAAAATCGGCAAGGATACGACCCTGGCGCGGATTGTCCGGCTGGTGGAAGAAGCCCAGGGCAGCAAAGCGCCGGTGCAGAAACTGGCGGATGTGATTGCCAGTTATTTCGTGCCCATTGTCATCGGGATTGCGATTGTGACTTTTCTGGTCTGGTTTTTTGCCGGGCCGCCGCCGCATCTGACTTATGCATTCCTTAACTTTGTCGCCGTGCTGGTGATTGCCTGTCCCTGCGCTCTCGGGCTGGCCACGCCGACGGCGATTATTGTCGGCACGGGTAAAGGCGCGGAGCAGGGGATTCTCATCCGCAGCGCCGACTCATTAGAACGCGCGCATAAAATCAACGCTGTGCTGCTGGATAAGACCGGTACCTTAACCATGGGGAAACCGGAAGTGACTGACATTATTGCCGCCGCCGGTTATACCAAAGATGAGATTATAAGGCTGGCGGCTTCTGCCGAGAAAAACTCGGAACACTCCCTGGCGGAAGCGATTGTGAAAACCGCCTCCGAAAAGAAACTGGCGCTTTCGGCTGCCTCGGAATTTAACGCGATGCCCGGTTTGGGAATCGAAGCAGTAGTGGAAGGGAAACAAATCGTGCTGGGTAACCTGAAATTAATTGAAGAACGAAAATTGATCCTGGATGACCTTGTCTTCAAAGCCAATGAACTGGTGTCCGCGGGCAAGACCGTGATGTTCCTTTCTGTTGACGGGCAGGGCGCCGGACTGATTGCGCTGGCGGACACGATTAAACCTGAGGCGCAGAAAGTTGTCCATCAGCTGCATAAAATGGGTATCGAAGTGGCGATGGTCACCGGCGATAATCAGCGCACCGCGGAGGCGATTGCCCGGCAGGCCGGCATCGACCGGGTTTTTGCGGAGGTACTCCCGGAACACAAAGCCGATGAGGTAAAAAAACTGCAGAGTGAAGGGAAAATAGTAGCGATGGTCGGGGACGGCATCAACGATGCTCCGGCTTTGGCGCAGGCAGATGTCGGCATTGCCATCGGCACCGGCACGGACGTCGCGATGGAAACCGGCGATATCACGCTCATCCGCGGCGAATTGCACGGCATCGTCACGGCCATTTCGCTGAGTAAACGGACGATGCGCACCATCCGGCAGAACCTCTTCTGGGCGTTTGCCTATAATGTCATTCTGATTCCCGTGGCCGCCGGTGTATTGTATTTCGCTTTTAAAAATGGTACCGTGCCGTCCGGGTTGAAATTCGCTCTCGGCGACCGCGGCTTTTTAAACCCGATTTTGGCCGCCGCGGCCATGGCCCTGAGTTCGATTACGGTGGTCACCAATTCCCTCCGGCTCCGGTCGTTCAAACCCGCGAAGGATTAAAACATGAAATGGGGTCTCCATACCGACGAAAGTCGGTATCCAGTGGTTTTCTGGATTCCGTGTCATAGCACGGAATGGGATAATGAGTTATTTTAGTTAACGAGTTTTGAATATTATTTGGAATTTGAATTTTGTTATAAGGAGTCTGAAAATGGCAATTGACCCGGTTTGCAAAATGACAGTAGATGAGAAAAAAGCCGCAGCGATATCAGATTATAACGGCAAAAAATATTACTTCTGTGCCAAGGGCTGCAAAATCGCCTTTGACAAGAACCCGGAAAAATATCTGGCAAAGAAGTAATAAAGCTGATGAACTAACCTGTAAGGTCAGATTCACATTTTTCTATTTCGCCAGTCTTTGTAAATAGCGGCCGGCCTGTAGGGCGGCTTTCGCGCCTTCACCGGCGGCAATCACAATCTGCTTTTCCGGCACGGTAGTGACATCCCCTGCGGCATACAGCCCGGGAATTTCCGTTTCGCAGGAGCAGTTTACCGGCACTTCGCCGTTCTGGTTCAGTTTGATTAAATGCTTGACCATGTCCGAATTTGGTTCCAGTCCGATTTCGACAAATATGCCGGTATCATCCAGCTGTTGGGTTTTTCCTGTCTTGATTTCCTTAATAACGATACCGTCGGTCAAACCCCGGCCGAGGATTTTTTCGGTCTGATAATTGGTGTAAATCGTCAGGTTTTTTGCATCTGCCAGCTTTTCAATCATTATCGGGTCGCCGGTCAACGGCGTGACCGACACCATGTCCACATGTTCCGCCAGTTTCACCATATCGAGCGCCGCTTCGATGGCGGAATTCCCGCCGCCGATGACGGCCACTTTCTGCCCGGCAAAAACCGGACCGTCGCAGGTGGCGCAATAAGTGACGCCGCGGCCGGTCAGTTCTTTTTCGCCTTCGACATTCAACAGGCGGGGGCGCTTCCCGCTGGCTAATAACACTGTTTTGCCCTGGAATTTCTCGCCCGATTCTGATATTACTTCAAAGCCGCCGTCGATTTTTTTGATTTCCGTCACTTTGACGCCGATTTTCTGGTCGATGGGGAATTGATTGACCTGCTGCTGGAATTTCCCGATTAAATCAGCGCCTTCGATGAACTGATAACCGAGGTAGTTTTCCACGCCCGACGTCCAGTTCACCTGTCCGCCGATATCGCCGGTGATGAGCAGCGTGTTTAACCGTTTGCGGGCAGCATATACCGATGCCGCCATACCGGCCGGGCCGCCGCCAACGATTATTATTTCGTACATTTAGACCTCCGGAGGTTTAACATCTGCCGGCGTAGTTGGTGCTGCCGGTGGAGGAGTTACCGTGCCGGGGCTTTCTTTCGCCAGTAATTCATCAATCCTGCTCTGATTGAATCCAAGAACAATCTGGTCGTTAATCACAATCACCGGGACGGACATCTGGCCTGATTTTTGAATCATTTCCCTGGCTTTTTCCCGATCTTTCCCGACATCATATTCCTGAAATTTGACACCTTTCTGCGAAAGATACTCTTTCGCTCTATAGCACCACGGTCAGGTGGATGTTGAATAAACGGTGATGTTTTTAGGTTCGGGCATATTCATCCTCCGGTTTTATTTTCCTGCCATTATTATACTAAACTAACAACAAATATAAATGAACACGGCTGCGGGCGCTGTGATTAATATCACCTTGATATAGAGATTATCTGAGTTGTTTGTTTAAACGAGTTCGCTCGTGTGGGAAGCATTGATTTACCCCTCACCTTAATCCTCTGCCACTGTGCACTCTTGATTTAAAATATCAGGCATGGAGAATACCGCTTTGACTTCTATTTTATCACTAAACACCACCAATCGTAGTTGCAGTTTGTCGAAAAGTTCCTGCGGAGTTGTCGGAAACCCCAACAGTTCAGATAATTCACGGCTGCCTACCCGCTGAAATTTCAAAATTGTATCACGAGATTCGTCTACTGAATCAACGTACTTTTGCCACATTTTTAGTAAACCCCTGGTTGATTCAAGTTCTGCCAGTTGGTTCGGGTCCACATCGCGTCTTAGGCTTAAAAATCGAGTCTCTTCCTTTTCGAGAGCCTGTTGAGCGCCCTTATATTTCTCAGTGTCCATGTTCTCGATTACAAACTTATCGACCAGACGTGATTTCCTTTCCGCGATGTCTTTCAAACGTTGCTCGATAGGTAATAATCTGGCTTCAAGTGCTGATTCACGCTCTTTGAGTTTGTCGATGGCATCAATCAACATTGGTTTAAGTTTGTTCGGGTCGTTAATGATATCGAGCACTCTTTTCCACACGGCTTGTTCGAGGTTCGCGGCCTTGATGTTCCTATTTTTACATCGTGGCGAACCATCCATATGAAATCTCTTTAACTCACCCCTGCATAAATAGTATCGGTAACCATGAGTCCGGTCTGTTCTGTATGAACATCCGCAAATACCGCATTTAATTAGCCCTTGCAAAGTGAAGACACCATCCTCGGTGGCTTTACTGCTCTTGTTGTTAATTAGCCGTGACTGAGCGATATTCCATTTATCTTCAGGTACAATCGGCGGCACAACCAGCTTTATTACTTTGCTCAGGTCAACTTTGTTGATGTCACTGATATGACAATGCCTATTGACCAATGCCTCTCCTTTGTACGCCGGGTTGATTAGCACCTGTCGTATGCCGGTTGGATGCCAGCCTTTGCCGGTCTTGCTTCGAGGTCTCACCAGTTCGTTGTTTAATTGGGTGGCTATCGAACCCAATGATTTTCCTGAAGCATAGATGTTGTATATCTTTCTGACTATTTCAGCCTCGCTTTCGTTGATAACAAGATTTTTGATATCTTTGTTGTAGTCGAATCCATAAGGCGCTGGTCCGGTGGCCCAGTGGCCTTCCTTCATTCGCTGAAGCTGTCCGGTTTTGGTTCTTTCGATAATAGATTCGCGTTCCCATTCAGCCGTAAGGCCGAGTACTTGGAAGACGGTCCTCCCGATATGGGTAGATGTGTCAACCATTTCCCTAATGGAGAAAAGCGAGACATCGTGTTCCTTCAATTCTGCTTCAATCTCAAGGATTAAGCGCAGATTCCTTGACAGACGGTCCAACCTCCACACGATAACCTTTTCGAAATAACCGGCTTTGGCATCCCGCCGCAAAGATTGCAAGCCGGGGCGGTTGCCGTCCTTACCGGAAAACCCGGGATCGGTATATTGGTTGAAGACTTCCCACTTCTGAGCCTTGCAGAAGGCTTCTAACTGTTCAGCTTGTGATTCAAGAGACGTGCCTTTTTCGGCCTGTTCTGCCGAACTAACACGCGTGTAAATTGCGACTCTTGTGATATGTTCGATATTATTTTCCATATTCCCTCCATAGGCGCATCCTAAAATATCCCATCTGGATATTGTTGTCAATAGCCGACTGCACTTCTTTTACAATGATTCGCTGTAGTCCAAAACCTGGGCACTTTATTTGTAAGCCAGTGAATTACTTGGATATACATTTATTTAGTTGTGTGCTTGCAATCTAGTGTATTGAGTTGCATGCTTTTAATGTGTTTTAGTCTTGAATTTCAATATTCTTTTGGAAATAGAACCGTTGTAACCGAACGGTCGGCCTCGGTAATAATCCAAATCTTTGAATCCCTTTTGCCATGTTGTATATAGGCAGAGAACAACCTACCTCCCTCTTTTAGGGCTAGGTCGTTGGCCCGCTTATCTTCAACATCTAGTTCACCCCAATCACCGGCGCAATGTCGCTTCAGGCTCTCCATAACGAATTCGGCGAAAGGGGCACTGTCCGCGATACAATCATTAATGTAACGAGTCCAAACAACCTGACCTGTAGGAAATTTCATCCTTTTCATCCTCCCTCAATAACAATCATATTGAACCGACACCTCATTGTGTTCGTTTGCCCAGGCGATGTCTTTCTTCAGGTTGGCGATGGTGTCTTCGTCTAGTTCCAACTCAATCGCCTTGGATATGGCTTTCTCCAATACCTCCACCGGCACTTCTGATATGCCGGTGCCGTCAGCGGTTAACTGGCTGAAGAAGTCAGCTTCAGTGTCTAGGAAGTCCATCAGCTTTCGGTCATGCCAGAGGTTGAAGCTGTGATATTCAGTCTCGATTTTGATTTCGATTATTCTATGCGCAATTACACTCATTTAAGAGTTCTCCTTTATGTGTATTTCAGTAGGAATTTCATCGCGATAAGTACGACCAGCATGATGAAACATGCCTTCCATGAGATTTTATCTAATTGTTTTTTCATATATACCTCTATACCTCCTCTAATTGAATTGCGAGAGTTGATTCTTCTGGTAGAAGTCGGGAAACATCAATAGACAGACCGACAACATCATTCCGAGCCCGAATAAGCTGATTCTAGGATTTTCAAGAGCCGGAGTCTCTACATTCGTTGCCCAAACTCCGATGTAGCGCACGATTTTCGAGATATCATCATCGGTTAATCCCTTTAGTGAAGTCCCGTAACCAAGGTCGAACATCGCCCAGTCAACGAGCATTTCCGGCGTTATCCAGTCTGAGAGATAATCCATCATTCGGTTTTTTCCGGCTCGTGTACTTCCTCGAATCGGTCAGGATAGGCACGGAATAAGGCATAAACGCCGAAAGTGTTTTTCTCAGGAATAGAGCCGAAGATACCGGCTTGTACGAGGTCCGAAAGTTCCCCGGCCTTGAGCATCGTTTGGTAGACGCTGTTCTTCGATTTGTAGATTTTACCAGTGACCTTATCGCGGATTTGCACCTTGCCGTTGTTTGTGGGCTTGCGCTTAAGAGCCACCAAAGCTTCAAATCCTTCCAGCTTGAGGTCCATTAACTGAAGACACTTATTGAGTGCATCGACATCCGTTTTAAGACTGGCTAAAGTGAGAGGCTTGGGCTTAGATGGTGGAGTCATGGCAGGTGGCTCGGTGTTGATGGATGGTTCGACCTTTGTTTCCGGTGTGGGTGCAGGAGTCGGTGTTACCTCTTCTACTGGTTGCGTGACCTTCTCCTCCGGTACATGTTCTTCCTGGACTGGTTCGGGCTTAGTGGTTTCGGGTGGGGTTTTTCCCTTTGCTTTTCCTTTGGTTTCTGTGTCTGGTTTTCGCTTTTTGTTAATCATATCGGCCTCCAATAATATTTATCGATAATGATTTATCGACAATACTATTGTGTCGTGATTTTTTGTCAACAAAAATATTAAATAATAAAATAATCGTTTTATTGGAAAAGGTATTACTTTATCTAAGGTTTGGGCACAGTAAAAAATAATTAAAAATGAATTGCGTTTGAAAAATAGAAGGTATTGATAAGTCAAATGAGAAGGGATATAATCGTTCTTAATCTATCGTTTACATTGAAAATTTAAGAGAAATCAATTATGAAACGAACTGTATCTATATTTTTAATATCAGCAATCTCAATGACTTTACTTTTGAGTTCTTGTGGTGGTGGCATCACATCACAATCTACTGTAACAGTGACTCTGACTCCTGTGACCGTTACTGTAATATCAACACGGGTTGTGACTTCAACATCAACATTATTAGAAACACCAATGTCTACCTCGACTCAATCTATTACCTCGGCTCCCACATCAACCGCAATAGAAGTAAGTGCCCAAGATTTATGGGCTGCCTATAACAACAATAACGCAGTAGCAGCAGATGCCCTGTATAAGAGCAAGACCCTCACGATACCAGGAGAGGAAAGCTCTGTGGACGAGGACACTTCCGGCAATCCGTATATTTTGTTTGCGGCTCCATGGCCAGATAATTTAATGGGAGTATGTTGTAAGTTCAGCACCAACAACGAGGCTGCGTTGGCACAATTGACGACAAATCAAAACATAACAATACAGGGTACCTGTGCGGGTTATAATGGAATGGATGTAATTATCGAAAACTGTAAGTTAGTTCAATAAAACCTATTGTGCCAATTGGATTGTCAGAAAAGAGGTTGGAGAGGCTTGTAAAGGCGGATTGCTTTTTCCAATAAGACCCACGTCTATTTGGACGTTGTTATTTGTAACTCCTTGCAGATTTAAAATTGTTCGCGGTATGGTGATGGTATCTCCACTATTTACTAGTGTGGGAGCAGTGATCGTTGTTCGAGCACCAGGTTCAACATCGGTATCTATTCCAGCAGTAAGAATATTAATAGAGACAGCGCTCTGGGTGGCGGCATTCCATTGCTGGGCGGATATTCCCATGCTAACTGTGAAATTCGCATTCTGAAAATTTACTCCATTACCATTTTCATCAAAAAAATTAAAGCCAAGTTGAAGTTTATTAGTAGTGTTTTGAAGAACAACTATCTTCCAAGATTGAATTGTTGTCATTTGGGGTGTAGATAAGGCGGTTACTGTTATATTTGAGGAATTTGTATTCGCAGGGGCTGATGTTGCATTTACCGTATTTGTAATTGTTTGTGTAATCGTAATTGTTGATGCAGGAATTACCACTGTAGTTACTGGAACAGTCACGGTATGCGGAGAAAGTGTTACCGTGGATACCTGTGAGCAACTGGTTAGTAACACCAAAAAAATACCTATCGTTAATACTGAAAACATTTTACTCATTTTAGCCTCAATATTTTGCCAGATAAGCTATACCTAATCGCAGAATTGTGATAATTATAACGCCTTCAATCGTTGAAGTAAATACTACATGAAATAAACTGACTGGGGTCATGTTAACTGTGATATTATGCGGAATCATATATACATTTTGACTAACTTATTTAATCTGTTTAACCCGGTTATTAGGGATAATAAAGTTAAATAAAATGTATATAGGTATTATTGGCTTTTATGAACGATTTGTATTAGAATGAGGAAATATTGTAACAAAATAAGCGAGTTAACATGAAACCAGAAGATAATCCTACTCCTAATTCAAATCTATCCGATGCGGAAATCTCTGACCAAGAAAGAGATAATGCCTTAAAGAACTTCATGCACCCGGAAGATAAACCGCCGCAAAAGAGCTGGATTAGAACGAATCTTACCAGACTTCTTGTTGTTGGAGGAGTAATCGTAATTTGTGGTGTTGGGGTTGGGATTTATGTAGGGACTAAGCCCCCCCAAACCACTAAACCGCCAGTAATTCCATCAACTTTTGATGTCTCCGCTCTTAAATCCTATATCGGTGCCAACGATTCCGTAATGATGCCTATTGACAACTACACCGCAAACGCCCCGCCGATATTTGATACCCAAACTAAAATTATGACGGTTCCTGTTCCGATAATATTTGATAGCAGCGATGTTCCCAACCTGGTTGTTGAAAAATTACGAAATAATGCCGATAACAGTTTGAATATTATAAAGATAGATGGTCTCAAATCAGGAAGTACTGTTTTTTCCCCTTTTGACGGAGAGATTACAGTTTATCCGGGAGACCCGAATATGGATAATTTCGATTTATATATTACAGACTATCAAGAAAAAGGTACAGCTATAGCGTTCTCAACGCCTGACGGAGTCACTCCTTTGATTAATTTTAATCTTCCCGCTACGGCCACTGAATCCGTTGAGATACCTGTTGTAAAAAATCAGCCTATTGGCAATATTAACGGCACAAGCATAACGATGATGGGAACTGCTCCACTATCGAAAATCTTTAATTTGGGTGTTTCTGGTGGAAAAGTAATCCTATTAACGAAATGAGTGAGTTAGAATGAAACAAGATAATTCAGATTCAAATCTCCCGGAAATAGAAGCCGCCGACCAGCAAAGAAACAAAGCGGTCGAAAAGTTTATTAATCCTGTGAAAACGTCTCGGCTCAAACGAAACTGGCTAAAAATAGGTTTGTGGGCGGGTGGCTCCGTTATAGTTGTTTGCGGACTAGTCGCAGTAATAGTTTATGAGACCAGTAAGCCGCCAAAATCGGTTGTAGTCCCTTCAACTTTTGATGTCTCTGCCATGAAGTCTGTGATAGGAGCGAATGATTCTGAACAAATGACCTTTGATGAATATACTGTAACTGCCCCATCAATATGGGTAGGCCAAAATAAAACGATGACAGTTCCTGTCCCAATATTATTTAAAGACAACCGGATTCCTAACCTCAGCGTTGAAAAATCATCAAATGGACTTAATGAACTACTAAATGTAATCACTATTAATGGCCTTGAACAGGGGGATGTAATTGTATCTCCTGTTGACGGAGAAATTCAAATTACTCCAGACGATAATAATCTGAATTTTTTCTCTTTATATACGACTGACTCTCAAGGAAATGAAGAGACAGTTTTAATGTTTTCGGTACCAGGCGGACTAAGTCCTTTAATTGATTTTGATACCCCTACAGATAAGCCGATTGAAATACCGATTAAAAAAGACCAACCCATCGGAAACATTATCACGCCAAATACAAGCTTAACGATTTCTGGGGGTGGAGGAGAAACAAAAGACTTTAATCTGGCTACGACCTCTGGTGGAAAAGTAATCCTACTGACAAAATAACAGTATTGTGGTGATTTAAGTTTCTATTCCGGCAATACTCCCATCGTATTCTCCACTCCCTCCAGACGGCTAAGTATCAACCGATAATAGATCACCGAATATAATGCCTGTGTAATGATAGTGCATTCGCCACTAACCGAATCCCACTGTGAGCACATAAGCTCTGATTTGTTCGTTGTCCCGTCCATGCAGTCGGATTGTTGTCTCAAATATTCTGTTTATATACCGGTATTTATATACTCCACAAATACATACCTAGGCATTTACCCGAGTATTTCTCAGGCCAACAGATACGTAGTACCGGCATAGTACTTAAAAAGATGATACCACCTGAACATAATGTTGTCAATACCTTTCCATAAAATATTTTCATCATGGGAAGATAATTTGTCATGATAATATTGTTGAGTGTATTTCGGCCGTTATTAGCGCACCGAATAAAGCATTTAAGAGGATTCCGGTAGTTCACTTAATATCAAATCGGAAGTAATAGTTTATTTCCACAGCCTAATAATCCACTATAGTACTTTCGTACTGTACCAAAAGTACTTAATATGTATTGATAATATTCGAATTAAAGTGAAAATACTCGATGCAGTACCCCAAGGATAACAGCACCAAACTACCACCGCGATATCAAAAATAACTATCTCAACAGCGATACCCAAATAAAAACCAAGTCGACTGTAATCAGAGTGAATCGTAATGGACTAATTCACTAACTTACATTAGACGTTATGATTAGCGGCCCGAATTTTACCGGCGCCCCTATATAATCTTTATACTCTTTTGGCAGAGGTATCCAGGTAAACAATTTTACTATCCCCATTGACACAGTAACCCCTGCGAATATCAACTTCTAAAGCATTACATCGGTAGAGGTTACTTCAAAACAGATAAAGCGACTGTGTGTCGCACTGTCTTCAACTCTGCAAACTCTATCCAAAACCGAATTGTTAACAGTGCACTGTCACCTCCCTCAAGGGGCGAGGAGACTAGCATTAGTTTAAAGTGATTGTTGAGCCGTCCGCAGTTTTTACCACATCGATGCGCGCCGGGAAAGCATCGCGCAGTTCTTCCACATGGGTGATTACCAGGATTTTCTCGAAATCGTCCTGGATGGAATTGATTGCTTCTTTCAATTTCTCGATTCCCGAGGCATCCTGTGTCCCGAATCCTTCATCGATAATCAGTGTGGGAAGCGGAGCGCCGGCCCTTCTGGCCAGTAAACGCGACAGCGCAATGCGAATGGCGAAGTTGATGCGGAAAGCTTCGCCGCCGCTGTACATTTCATAATTTCTGATGCCCAGTTCGTCGGAGATTTTAATTTCCAGCGTCTCGGTGACATCGCCCTTCTGCGTCTCTTTCTGGGTTTCTATCTTGACGTGCATACGGTTATCGGTCATCCTGGCCAACAATTTGTTAGCTTCGTTTTCGATTTCCGGCAGGGCTGTTTCAATCAGCAAAGCCTGTATGCCTTTCTTACCGAAAGCCTCGGCCAGTTCATGATAAATCGCAGCTTCTTTCACGGCTAAATTCAATTGGTTTTCTTTCTCGGATTTTTCAATTTCCCGCCGTGCGTAATACTCCAGTTTCCCCTTAATCCCCCCGATTTTTTCCTGCACCTGTTTTTGTCCGGCTGCCAGGCGTTTGACATTAGATTCTGCCTGCAGGAGACTGCCCGTTACCCGGGGCAATTCCGTAATTTCCAGCGATAATTCCTGTTTCTGCAGATTATCCGCTTTCAGCCCGTCCTGCAATTCGGCGGCGGATTTTTCGGAGCGGCTGATGTCTTCTCTTTCCTGATGGATGAGCCTATCTGCTTCCTCTAACCGCTGTTTAGGGACTTCGTATTTTTGCAGACTGTCCTGGTCATGACGTGCTTGCTCATGTTTTTGAGGGTCATAATTCAGCGTATTCAACTCGGCGTCAATCTGATTAATCGCCTGCTGCTGGGCAGCGGCAAAATCCTTATGCGCCAGGCGCTCTTCAATCTTTTGCAGTTCTTCTTGGGCCTCCGCCAGTTGACGTCCCGATTCTTCAGCGCGGCTGATTTCTCTTTCCTCAGCTCCGAAACGGGTCTGTGCCTGGGCCTTATCTCCGGCCAGCGTTTTCTCGATTTTGGATAATTCCAGCTCGATTATTTTTGAGGCGGTTTTCTTTTGAGCAATTGCCGCCGTGGTGTTGTTAAGTGAGTCGGATTTAATCTGCTTTTCCGAATTATAATGCGTGGAAATATGTTCTAAGCCGGCCGCGCCCAGTTCCGTCTGGCAGACGGGGCATTTCATGTTATCCGGCTGAGTCAGTAAAAGTTTCAATTTGTCATCGATTTCCGTCAGTTCTTTTTCCAATCGGTTTTTATCCGATTCCAGGCTGCGGATTTGTGCGACGGCTTCCCTGCTCGCCTCTCTTTTATTGCGTAAAATCTCTTCTTCCGCCGCGAGATGCTGCAGCTGATTTTGTGCCTGCCGGGCTTCTTCTTTCAGTTTCGGCAACTCGCCGGCAGATTTTTCCAGTTCCGCAACTTTACTTTGCCGCAGGGCATGTTCTCTGGTCAGTGTCTGGCTTTCCCTTTCGACGAACATCTCCAGTTCGTGGCGGCGTTGATTGAATTTATTGACCAGTGCCAGATTTTTGTTCAGTGTATCATTCAAGATTTTAGTTTCAGCAAATTTTTTATAGCCGTCCTCAATCTCGGCCCGTTTTGCGAGTACAGCCTCATGTTCTGTGATTCTGATGCGGAGTTGCCTGATTTGTTCCTGCCATTGGGTCAGTGTTCCTGTGCGTTCCGCAATGTTTTTCTCCAACTGAAGCAAATGCGCCCGCTTGCTCTCCAGTAATTCTTTTTGCTGCCGCAATACACTCAGCGAGGCTTCCTGTTCTTTCAGGGATTTCTCGATTCCTTCTGACTCAATCTGAGCCTTCTGTAATTCCTCTTCGCCGAGCGCCTTCATTTGCAATTCCCGGTCGATATCGGCGATGGATACCATCAATTGCGCCCTTAACAATTCGTGTTGTCTGGCAATATCTTTAGCCTGGGTTTCGAATCCGTCGTAATACGATAGACCGAGGATGTTCACCAGCACCTGCTTGCGTTTCGCCGGGCTGGAAGTCGTGAACTCGTCGGCGTGCCCCTGCCGTAAAAAGGCGCTGTTGGTGAAAGTGCTGTAGTCCATGTGCAGCACATCGATAATTTTCTGCTGGGTCTGCGGAATTGAGTCGCCGTCCATGGCACGGAAAGCGTCGCCGGCGGCTATTTGAAAATTCAGCGATGATTGTCCTGAAGCCCCTTTTCTTTTCGGACGGGAATGTTTGCGGATGATGCGGTAGTCCTGTCCCCCGACGGCAAACTCGAACTCGACCTCCATGTCATTCTCATTCTGGTGAATCAGGTCGTCATCCCGTTTGGCGCGGGTTTCTCCCCACAAAGCCCAGGTAATGGCATCGATAATTGCCGACTTGCCGTTGCCGTTGTCGCCGCAAATAGACACCAGGTGGATACCGGTAAAATCGAGCGTGGGGACGTTATCCCGGTAGGGCATGAAATTTTTCATCGTTAGTCTAACAGGAATCATATGGGCTTATTTTAACACAGACGAACATTGACAAACAGCAGCAGGAAACTCTAAACTCTAAATCCTAAGCCCTAAACAAATCCAAATATAATAAAATATAGGTGCAATAGAAAAATATTCAAGTTGCAATAATCAATAATCAAGAGAGGGATAAGATGCAAGCTGCAGAAGGGAAAATGGGACGGGTCTTTGTTATCCGGCTGGAAGAGGGCGATTTACTGCCCGCGTCGATTGAAAAATTTGCGGAAAAGAAAAAGATTAAAAATGGTTTTGTCTTGCTCGTGGGCGGTATCGGCAGCGGGCAGGTGGTGGTCGGGCCGCGCGTCTCCGACCGGATGCCTCCTGATGCCATGCTTTTACCGATAGACGGCGCCCACGAGGTGGTGGGCGTGGGAGTGCTTGCTCCCGGTGAAAACGGGAAAACCGGGATGCACATGCATGCCGCGCTGGGACGTTCAGGGAAAACAACTACCGGCTGCATCCGTCCCGGCGTCAAGACATGGCTGGTAGCAGAGGCAATTGTCTATGAAATCACCGATATCGACGCTAAAAGGGTTTTAGATAAAAAGAGCGGATTTGCTTTATTACAGGTGAAATAATATTAAGGAAAACATGATGAAAAAAGTATTATTGACTCCCCAGCCTTTGATTTGTGCCCCGCCTACGGTTTTAGTCGGCACTTTGGTCAACGGTAAACCTAATTTCATGACAGTCGCCTGGTGCGGAGTGGCCAACAGCAACCCGCCGATGGTCTCCGTGGCCATCCGGTTGGCGCGCTACACGTTGAAAGGCATGCAAAACAGGGAATTTTCGGTTAATATCCCGTCAGCCGATATCGTGAAAGAAGTTGATTACTGCGGCATGGTTTCAGGTGCGGAAGTGGATAAAGTCGCTGCCTGTAAATTTAGTATATTTTACGGACAATTACAGAAAGCGCCGCTGATCGAGCAGTGCCCGGTTAATCTGGCCTGTAAAGTGGAGCATATTCTGACGTTGGGGACGCATAATCTCATCATCGGGCAGGTGATGGAAACCCACATTTCGGATAATTGCCTCACCGACGGCAAACCCGACCTTAAGAAAATCCAGCCGTTTGTCTACGGTATGGGTTCCCCGACGGAATACTATGCTTTGGGCAAATCGATCGGTAGGAGTTTTTCTGTCGGGAAAGAACTGGGAATAAAGAAATAGTCTCAATCCCGTTATGGTAAGATATTGAAGAAATTACGTGGTGGAGGCCGATGCCCAAACAAATAAATCTGGCTGAAAAAATAGAAACCAGTCTGCCCGTTGAACTTGTTACACTGGTAAATAACGCCGTTGCCGTTGCGGGTAACCGGAAGCAGCCGTTTTATCTCGTCGGCGGCGTTGTCCGAGACCTGCTGTTGGGAAAAATTAACGATATCTGCGACCTGGACCTTGTCGTGGAAGGTGATGCTATCGGTCTGGCCGGCGAATTTGCCGAAAAAGTTGGCGGCAGGCTCATTGCTCACCGGATGTTCAATACTGCCAAAATAGAAATGGGTAAATGGACCATCGATATTGCAATGGCGCGCACGGAAACTTATGCCAGGCCCGGCGCTCTGCCGGCTGTTACCTCTGGAACTTTAAAAACCGACCTGTTCCGCCGTGATTTTACCATCAATGCGATGGCAGTCAGCCTCAGTCCAGATAATTACGGAGAATTGATCGACCTTTACGGCGGCACTAAAGACCTGAATTCAAAAATAATCCGTGTTCTGCTTGACAAGAGTTTTACCGATGATGCCACCCGCATCTGGCGGGCTATCCGCTACGAGCAGCGCCTCGGCTTTAAAATCGAATCTGATACGCTTTCATTGTTGAAAAGAGATGTCCCATTGTTGAAAACCGTTGGCGGATACCGTCTCAGACGTGAACTGGAGATCGTACTGAAAGAAAATGAACCGGAAAAAGTGCTTTTACGCGCTGATGGACTCGGTGTTTTAAAGGAAATGCATACGTCGTTAAAAGCTGACGACCGGCTGATGTCCAAATTTCAGGAAGCAAGACGGACTGCCAATGCAACCCCTGATTATTATCTCGGATTGCTATTTTCTCGTCTAAGTGATGATGACCTGCTGCAAATTACGAAGTACCTGCATTTTTCAACTAAGCAGGTAAAGGCAATCAATGAAATAAGGGGGATGATTTTAAGCTAAAATCATCCCCCTCTGTTATTTTCTATTCAATCTTCTTGAACTTTGTACCGGGAGTGCCGCAAATCGGACAGATATCCGGAGCGTTTCCCGCGACGGTATTGCCGCAAACCGGGCAGACATAATAAGGCTCGTCCTTCGGTATTTGTTTTGCTTTAATCTGTTTCAGCATTTCCTGGTACATTTTATAATGAATTTCCTCGACGGCATTCGCCCATTCAAATGATTTCTGTGCCCGGGCATTCTCTTCTTCGGATGCTTTCTCGATAAAACCGGGGTACATCCGGGTAAATTCCAGGTGTTCCCCGATGACACCGGCGCTCAAATTATCGACACTGGAGCCGACACCGTCCATGGCATTGAAATGGTTTCTGGCGTGAACGGTCTCAGCCTCGGCGGCTGCTCGAAAAAGTCGTGCCACTTGTTTCAGGCCTTCTTTTTCTGCTTTTTCCGCAAAAAACGTGTAGCGGCGGTTAGCCTGACTTTCCCCGGCAAAAGCCTCCCGTAGATTATCATCTGTTTGCGTCATCTCAGCCCTCCGTTTTTCGATATTAGCCATTATTATATAGGTATTATTTATTTTCTGCCAGTGGTATTTTCGCCCTGAACGGAATGAATGGTCTCAATTCCCGGCATAAAGGTTCAGAAAGACAACAGGCCTTGTTTGTTATCCTCTAATTATAAAGAGGAGCGCGTTTCCGTCAAATAGGCTTCTATCTGCAGGTCTTTAAACCGCTTTACAAGGCCTTCTGCCTGGGGTTTCCCATTTAGTATCGTAAACAGGGTAGGGCCTGAACCTGCCAGGTGAACATTTGGCGCGCCTATTTTCAGTAAATGGTCCCGGTAATTCGTTAATTCTTCACCGCGCGCGAATACGACATTTTCAAAAGTATTGAAAAGTAAGGAAGTATTAAATTCCCCTTTTAAA
>Ga0265316_10001967_pt1 | contig 21607 bp, 24 predicted proteins | sample 4522metaG_FD_202092 | JGI IMG/M metagenome (GOLD analysis project Ga0265316, IMG submission 202092) | Rhizosphere microbial communities from Carex aquatilis grown in University of Washington, Seatle, WA, United States - 4-5-22 metaG | ecosystem: Host-associated > Plants > Roots > Rhizosphere >... | reverse complement strand
TGGGCTTATACGTTGGGATTTCTCAAAAAAGCCAAGTTTCAATTTATATAAAAAATGTTATTCAGAGTGGAAGAGGGTTGGGATTGAGGGTTTAAAAGAGCGTGACTATTAAAAAAGATAAATCAGAAAATTTTTATGATCGCATGAATGCTTTGGCAAAGAAGCACAAATTTCCCGGCAGGGTGATATTTGAGCTTACCTATAAGTGTAATTTCCAGTGTGTCCACTGTTATATAGCCGCTGATAAGCGCAAGAAGGAACTAACTACGGGGCAGGTATTTTTAATACTTGACCAGCTCAAAATGGCAGGTTCTTTTCACATATGGTTTACCGGAGGTGAGTTGCTTTTGCGCAAAGATATTTTTGGTATCTTCGATTATGCCAAAAAATGCGGATTTAGAATAAGTATTCTTACTAATGGATCTCTCATAAATAAAGACACCGCTAAAAGAATAGCTTCACTGGGAACAAGCTTAAACCGTGTCGATATATCCGTTTTAGGCACTACTAAAAAGACGTTTGAGAAAATAACAGGAAAAACAGGGAGTTTTGAACGCGTAATGAAGGCCATAAAATCGCTCAAGGAAGAGGGTGTAAATGTTCAGATTAAGGCAAACCTCTTATCGTTAAATAAAGATGAGTTTTTGGGTATTAAAAAACTGGCCGAAAGGCAGAAATGCTTTTTTGGATACGACACGTCTCTAATTCGTAGAACTGACGGTAGCAACGCTCCTTTGCGATATCAGGTAGAATTAAAAGAAGCATACAGAATAAAGCGATTGATTGACTCCAATGGCGGCACTATTAACGAAAAATTATTCTTAAAGCTAAAACCGAATGATATGGGGCGTAAGAAGTTATTTCATTGCGGTGTCGGAGAGTCAGAGGTCGCAATAAACCCTTATGGTGAAATGAACTTTTGCCTCGAGATTCATTATCCAGAATACAATATTTTGGAGACTTCTTTTAATGACTGTTGGAAAAGGCTTAAAAAACTGCTTGGTAAGATTGAAATACCCGAAGAATATCAATGCAATGTTTGTATTTTAGTGTCTTCTTGCCCTTGGTGTCCGGCAAAAGCATGGTTATTGAAAAGAAATTTTTTCACTTGCGAAGAGCAGTCAAAAAAAATAGCGCTGGCAGAAGCAGGATTTGCGAGTAGTAAACTTTTAATATAATACCCGTTGATAGTAATTTCTGTTGAAACGCATATTGACACATAATAATCAATTGAGTTAATAAATTAAAATGAGAATTTTACCTATACAGGAAGCCTATAAAAGGAAATTTGAGCGACAAAAGAATATCGGAGAACTTGAATATCACGCCGCAGGACACTGTGTCCACATAGGAAAATTATCACCGGGTTGTTATGGTTGTTTTGTTCCGTCTTATGGATACAATATTGTGTCTGGGGTTAGATGTAATTTGAATTGCTTATATTGTAAGTCTAATAAAAAAGAAAAAGAACAAAAAAATATGATCGGAAATATGAAATTAAAATTTTTGCACGATTCTACCATGCCGAATTATAACCCTTTAAGGTTTAGTTTTAGCGGAGGAGGAGAGCCATTATTGTATATAGACGTAATTACCGACTATATGAGTTTTTTCCATAGTCTTGAAAAGTACATGAAGAAAAAACCCTGGTATTATCTTTATACAAACGGGATTCTTGCTAAAGCTGATATACTTTTGAGATTAAGGGACCTTGGCTTTGATGAAATCAGATTTCACTTAGGCGCATCAAATTTTTCTAAAGCAGCCTATAGTAATTTAAAGAATGCTATACGTTATTTTAAGGCTGTAACTGTAGAGACTCCAGCTTGGCCTTTACACAGAAAAAAACTTTTTGAGATGTTGCCTATTATTGATGATATGGGGGTAAAGCACCTAAATATGGGAGAAATTGAAGTAAATAAATACAATCTTAAGAAAATTTCTCAAACATTACCCGATGCAGAAATCTACCAATGCCTATTGATGCATTTATATGATGGTGGATTAGTTTATGATATTATCGAAGAAGTGTTAAAGAGAAAATATTCTTATTCAGTGCTTGATTGTAATTGTTTTGTAAAAAGCATTCAGAGGGGTCCTGCTAAATCAGTTTTACATCAAGACGTAAAAGGTCTTTGTGCAGAATATTAAGTAAAACTAAAGCAATCGCTTAACTGCTAACCGTATCGTTATTGAATAAGTTATCCTATCGAACGTGAATAAACCAATTTTTTAACAGATACACCATTCTATTTTACAGGAATTAAATTACAAATATACGCAAGAAGACAAGAATAGAAAACAGGGTCTCTAAATATAAATATGAAGATAGTTATAGTTAATCCTTTATGGTCATCTAGAAATATACTCCCTATGAATCTTGCCGAGTTAGCTGGTTATATACGACAATGTGGAAATTTTGATGTATCTATAATCGATTTGAACTATGAACTAAAGCGATATGTCATCGTGGGTAATATTATTGAGAAATCAGTTGAAATAGTAAGCGCCCAAAAACCGGATATAATTGGCCTGACATGTAATACAATACATGTCCCATTTTGTATTGAATTCTGCAAGGAAATTAAAAACAAATATAAAATTCCCATAGTATTAGGAGGTATACACTCAACTTTTAAGCCTGATAGTATGTTTAAACTGTCTGGGGTTGATTATATTGTAAGGGGAGAGGGCGAAGAAACATTTCTTGAATTATTGAATACGATTAATCAAGGTGGCGAGTTTAATAAAATCAAAGGGCTTTCTTATAGGCACAAAAATAAAATATTCCATAATCCTGACAGGCCCCTTATAAAAGATTTATCAAAACTTTCTTTTCCAGCTTACGATTTATTATTGCCTTATGTATGTAAAATAAGGCAAGAAAATGAAGAAAAAGATAGAATATTTGAAACATATATTTGTGCAAGTAGAGGTTGTTCATATGGTTGTATTTTTTGTTCTAGTAATAGGATGTGGAGGCATCAAAGAAGAAAAACTATAGAGAGAATAGTTGAGGAAATAAAATATTTAAAAATCCACTATAAGCAAGATTATATCCATTTCTATGATGATTGTTTGCCATTAAACAAGGCCTGGTTTAATAGTTTATTGCAAGAGCTTAAAAAAATTAAAATTACTTGGTTTTGTTTAAGTAGAATAGATATCCTTGATTATAAATTAATCAAAAGAATGAAAAATGCTGGTTGTAATGCAATTTACCATGGGGTGGAATCGGGCAATACAAGAATAAGAAAATTACTAAACAAACAATTAAATCCAAAAGTAAACAATAGTGTTATTGCGGAATTGGTTAAGAAAGAAGTAAGTATTGGGATTAAAAGCATATGTTCATTTATGATAGGAATCCCTACTGAAACCAAAGAAGAGATTCAGGAAACAATTGATTTTGCTTATGAATTAAAAAAAATAGGAGCAATAATCCAGCTATGGATTATGACGCCTTATCCGGATATAAAAGCAGTTATCCTATATAAAAAGGACCTGATTAAACTTAATAGATGGAAAATTATCAGGCAATCGGATATAAACGACTATGACCAATTTTATTTATATCGTAAATTTTACGAACGCTATTATAAGGAAAATCCAGATTTTTCCATGTTTAAACCTAATATGGAAATAAAGGATTTTTTAAAAATTTATAGAGAAGGAAGGCAAAAATTAGGGCTGAGAATTCATAATTACAGCAGGCTATATAATTATATAAAAGAAAATGGTGATAAAAAGTATTTTATCGGCTTAGGAAAGAAAATAAGGCTGAATGATATAAATAATTTAAAATTTAATATAATAAAACCTATGTCCCAAGTAGATGTTTTGAATAAAACGTTATCTTATGCTGTGCCGGATAATTGTGAAGATTGCTGTCAGTTATTTAAAGTCAACAGTAATGACGAGATAGAGCTATGTACAGGTAAGAAGCTCTTTAAGGAACATTACGCACTTAATAGATCAGAGATTTACAATTACTTTATCAAACTGGGAATTTTTGAAGCGGAACATCGAAGAGCGGGATTTTTATGTCCCCATTTTCCTAAAGGGGAAAAGTCTTTTCAATTATTGCAGAAAAGGTATAATCTGGGCGTGTTCTATATTAATGAGGCAAAAAAATATTTTCTTAATGAGAATATAAAAAAGTGTATAAAATATATAAATAAAGTTCAAAGATTAGGCTGTGGACAAGATGAAAGGCATTTATTTTTAGGTTTTTGTTATGAAAGAGAAAGAAAATATAAGAAAGCCGTTGATGAGCTTAAGGTGGCCGAAAAGATATACCCTGAAAATATCCAAATAAATATTTCACTTTTGAAATGTTATAGAAATATGGGAAAAATAGAAAATTCAGGTAGAGAATTAATTAAACTTTATCACAAGCTTAAAAAAATTTGAATTAAACGAAGAAATATCCCTCTGTTTGTTCACTCAATTTTTTACATTTTAATTTCTTTAAGTTAAGTCAATTATCCAGGATCGGTTAAATATAATTGACAATTTTATTTTGGCATAGTAAGATAACAAATTAATAGATGGGTACGGCAGGGAGGAAACTAGGGTTGGCAAAAAAAGGAGTGAAAACATGAAAAAAATAAAGGGAAAAAATAACAAAATCTCTCGTAATAAATTACCATGGATAAGTATGGAGATTAGGAAAGTAAAGCTCAACCCAGAACAGGCAGCAGCCACCGCCTCTCCCTTGATGTACGGTTATATGTGTGGGTACCCCAGCTGATGGTGGTTATTGGTATGTTTTTCTATCTTTGATTTTTTTGGTAATTTCTAGATACGAGGATCCGAGAAATGAAACGTAAAATAAATAAAAATAAAATTTTCAGAAAAAATAATGACTTTGTAGCAAGGGAAATAGGAGGGGAGGTTATTCTTATGCCCCTGCATAGTTCATCAAGCGAACTTGACTATATTTATACCCTTAATGAGACGGCATCCTGTCTTTGGTCTCTAATAGATGGAAAAATGACTTTGTCGGATATAAAAGGTCGCATTATGGATAGGTATGAAGTGGACGAGGCAAAGCTTGATAAAGAGCTCAATGAGATTATAAAAGACCTGTGTTCTATTAAGGCTTTTGTTTAAAATCAATGTGATAGAAACTTTTTTTAATATAGCCGATATTATTATCCGAATAAAAAGTGAATTTGCCCCGAAAAAAGAAACTTCCAGTATTTTCCACTACAGTGAATTTATCCTAAAAGACAAGCCTAATAAAGTCGACATAAAGATTACTCTTAAAGTTATACCAAAATACACAATATTCAGTAGCAGAGAGGTTTTTAAAACCGAAAGATGCGGTCATAAGAAATGCCGTTCGGAGTCAGATATATTATTTCCTTCGGTTCACCTGAATTTTGGCAAAACCGAACGAAGATATTTTGGAAGTAACCTTGATTGGCGGATAGGAAAAACTGGCAGGATGATATTGATAGAAGGAAACAATCCTGTGCGGTATCAACTACTGATGAATGAAGGCTTGACTGATGGAGAGCTTTTTATAATAAACGCTGACAATGAGTGGAAATTAGTAGAAGTTATATATGGATTTTTGCGGGTTTTAATAATTTATTATATGGCAAAACGGCAGATAGGAATATTATTCCATTCTGCTGGAATCAAGGAAGGCAAAAATGGATATCTTTTCGCTGGCCTTAGTCGGGCAGGTAAAACTACGACAAGCAGGATTTGGGGAAAAGTTCCGGGTATCAAAATTATAAACGATGATAGGATTATAATAAGAAAAGATAGTAATGATTTTTATATGTATCCTACACCGTGGCACAGCCATTATTCGGAGTATCTTATAGAAGGCGCGGTAGAGAAAGCAAGATTATCAAAACTTTTCTATATTTATCATCGGAGAACAAACCTCGCCGAAAGGCTAAATTTTATTGATGGGTTTAATCATTTTTGCAAAACGCTCTTTTTTTCTCCTTGGGATAAAGAGTGTGTTAATTTTACCTTTGGGTTTCTTTCAGATATACTATCCCAAAAACCATGCTATAAATTCGGATTTAAGAATGACAGAAGAATAGTCAGCTATATAATGAATCTGAAATAGAGGGATTGCACTACGGTTACTTTACGAAAACCATTAAAATAAATATATAAAATAATCGGAGGATTTAATGCCACGAGAGTTGGACATAGTTAGTTTAGGCCCAGGCAGAATTAATCAAATGACTATTGAAGCCAGGGAATCTTTATTAAAATCCAAAAAGATTTATTGCCGTTTTATTAATCCTCTTCTGAGTTATTTTATACATAAACACAAGAAACATGTCGTATCTTTTGAAAGTCTCTATAGCGAACCTAGTTTGGTCCAAGGAACTAATCGTACTGGACTTTATACGAAAATTTCCGAAGTTGTCGTTAATGAGGCTTTAATTAACGATAGAATTGTATACGCTCTTCCGGGGAGTGTTTTTATTGGAGAGGATACTACCTATTTGATTTATAAGATGGCTAAAGCCAAAGGATTGATGGTAAATATGATTTTAGGCGTATCATTCATTGATGTTGTGTTCAATTCTTTACCAGAAAAATATAAAAAATATATACATCCTAATTTGATTATATCTTTCTATAACCGATCGGATATTATACCATTTAGTGGTTATTACTCATATATTATTGCTCTGGCTGATAATGAAATAAATAAACTGCGGACGATTGAAGAATTACTGTCCAGATATTATTCCAAGGATTTCAAATTTATTTATATTTATTCTGAAAATGACGAAAATAATTTTTCCTATAATATGAAAACTATTGAGTTCCAAATAAAAGATGTTAAAAAAATGATTACTTTTTTTAGTAAACATAATGGTTCAATTTTTATTCCATCATGTTTGATTGACCAAGAAATTAAATTTAAGATATCTGTTAAATAAATTGAAAGTAAATTTTCAGGCTTTATGAAAGAGTTTTTAAAAAGGAGAGTAATTCTTGATTTCGCAAGAGCAGTCTTTTACTACAGAAAAGTTAGTTAAGCTTATGCAGTTTGCGGTTAAGGAAAATGCTTTTTTCCGATTTAAAGCGGAAGGCTATAGTATGTTTCCTTTTATTCAAGATGGCGATTTAATTATGCTTTCTCCTGTAGGTAGTCATTCTTTTATTTTTGGAAAGGTAGCGGTTTTCTTGAACCCCGGATTAAATAAGCTTGTCGTGCATAGAGTAATTGGTAGAAGTAAGGGCTGTTATATTCTTAAAGGCGATGCTACAAATTGTATTGATGGGTTAATCCCCATTGAAAATATATTGGGAGTAGTAACTGAGATAAACAGAAGAGGTAAAACTATTTCCTTCGGATTTGGGTATGGGGGTATTTTAGCTGCTTTTTTGAATAAAAGCCGGGTTATTTTTTTATTTTTTCGATGCTGGAAGATACTTCCGCGTCATTTAAGGAATTTTATAAAATCCAAGATACTTTTGTAAATTATTTTTTTTAACTGGGATTATTAAGTTTGCAGCAAAAAAAAGCAATAATTCAGGTTCTTTTTATTCCGTAGCATCATGTCTATTAAAAACAGTTATATTAGTCTTTTAAAATCTTTGCGTTTCTTCCTACTCTACCGTAAGCGTATTATTCTGCTGGTCGGCTTGGAGATATTTTCCACTGCCTTTTTACTCGCCGGACCTTATTTTTCCAAGTTTTATATTGATAAGGCTTTTCTGAATAAAGACATGGCTGTATTTTTTAAGATTACTGCTCTGAGCGCTGCTGTATTCTTATTTAGTTCTTTGGCTGCCCTTATTCGCGATATCATAAAAAAGAAAATCTCCTATAATATAAAAATAAGTTTTTCCCGTAAATTTCTGAAGCAGCTTTTTTCTTTGGATATTGCTTTTTATCAATCTCATTCAATCGGAGAGAATTTTTACCGGGTTTCGGAAATAGATACGGTATCACATTTTATATCAGAGGATCTGCCTATATTTGCGGCAGATTTATTCAAGCTTTCGTCAATTTTGATTATTTCTGCTTTTTTGGATTATCGGCTTACAGCAATAATGGTTATTTTAAGCCCTTTTTTCTTTCTACAAAGCCTGAAAATGCGCAGGAAACTGCGCTCTTTGTACGAAGAACTTTGGAAATCGCAGATAAAAATTTCCCAGCGTCTTCAGGAAGGGCTTTCCCGGATTTTGCTAATTAAAGCTTTTAGCTGGGAACGCCTACAGCGTTATACGTATATGCGTCTTTTAATTGAAAATATACGTTTAACTTTAAAGGTTTTTCGTTGGTCAACTTTTAAATCTTTAACGACAAATATATTTTCCCGCTTGCTTTACGGGATAATCGCGCTTTATGGAGGATGGCTGATCGTTAAAGGCAAGCTTTCTTTAGGTACATATACTGCCGCGATGCTTTACATCGGCCAAATCGGTTTTTTGCTTGAAACATTCGCTTCTCGTTTTGAATATATTATGGAAAAATCAGTTGCTATAGAAAAATTTATTGAAGTTTTAGAACAGAAGCCTAATATAAAAGACCCGGTTGATGCCGTAGCAATTTCTTCTTTAGGTAAAGAGATTATTTTTGATTCTGTCACTTTTGGCTATAGCATAGATAGGCCAGTATTTAAGAGCCTGGATTTACGTATTCCTCTCGGAAAGTTAATAGCGATTGTTGGTCCATCCGGCTGTGGCAAGACGACCCTGTTTAATCTCATTTTACGTCTTTATGAACCGCAAGCCGGTAGGATTATTATCGGCGGTTACGATATCCGTCAAATCAAAATAGATTCATTGCGGCAAAAAACTGCGATTGCCACTCAAGAACCGCTTTTGTTTGATTTTTCCATAAAAGATAATATAACTTACGGTTTATCCTCTTTAAGCGAAGAAGGGGTTTACCAGGCACTCGAAGTTGCGCAGGCAGCTGAATTCGTCAGGGGCTTAAGCGGAGGTGTTAACACCATTGTTGGAGAGAGTGCCGTAATTTTATCCCAAGGTTATAAACAGAGAATTGCCCTTGCCAGAGCTATTGCGAGAGAGTCGTCGCTACTTCTTTTGGATGAGGCAACCTCTTCAGTAGATTCAGAGAATGAGGAAAAAATATTCCGCTCGTTAAGAGAAAAAAGGGGCGCAAAAACAACGATTGTCATTTCACATCGGCTATCTTCTGTTATTAATGCAGAGAAAATCTTCTTTTTAAGTGGTAACTCTATAGTAGAAGAGGGCACCCACCAGCAGTTGATGGAGAAAAGCAGCCAATACAGAGGATTTTTTCAGGCTCAATTACAAGAATAGACAGGAAGGTTTCCTGCCATTAGATATGGTGCGGGAGGAGGGAGTTGAACCCTCATGTCTTGCGACACTGGCTTCTGAGACCAGCGCGTCTGCCATTCCGCCACCCCCGCGATATCCACAAGTATAATCTAGCCTCATAGTTATGTCAACCTAAAAAGGGGACGGGCTCTTTGGAGCCCGTCCCCTTTTTGTCGAAAAGCATTGCTCCAGATAGGAATTATTGGTATAATAATAATTCCAAAATAGAGGAGAAAAGATGTTTTTAGAGTCATTTAGGATCACAGGTTCTGCAGTTTTGCAGATAATTATTCTGGGTGCAATCGGGTATTTCCTGGTTAAGAAGAAGATATTGGGAGGCGATGGGCTTGATGCTTTGAGCCGCTTAACTATTGATGTTACCTTGCCTATTTTAATTTTCTGCCAGCTGACCAGGGATTTCAGTTTTAAGCTTTATCCTAACTGGTGGGTTTTCCCGCTTGTCAGTATTGCTATAACTATTCTTGGTTTGTTAGTTGGTTTCTTATTTTCAGGTTTTATACGGGGACAACAGAGTAAGCTTCAATTTATAAGCTTAGTGGGGTTCCAGAATTCTGGTTATCTGCCTTTGGCACTCTTTGCGGCTTTGTTCTCCAAGGGAATGCTTGGCCCTATGTTGATCTACCTGTTCCTTTTTCTATTGGGCTTCAATTTTTTCAACTTTTCCGTCGGAGTTTATATGCTCACGTTCTTAAAAGACAAAAAATTCGACTGGCCCAGTTTATTCAATCCTCCGGTCATAGCTACTTTTTTAAGTATACTTTTGGTTTTCTTTAAGCTTAACACATTTGTACCTGATTTTGTACTTAGGCCCCTTGATCTGGTAGGCCAATGTACTTTACCTCTTGCTATGCTTGTTGTTGGAGGAGGCATCGCGCAAATTCATTTGGGGCAAATTGACAAGAAAGCAATGTGCCTCTTAGTTTTAGCAAAACTGGTAGTTCTCCCGTTGTTGGGTATCTTATTTTTACTTAATGTTAAATTACCGCCTTTAATTTCTTTATTAATATTTATCCAGCTGGCCATGCCGCCTGCAGCTACTCTTTCCGTGATCATCCGCCACTATAAGAAAGATGACCTTTTGATCAGTCAGGGGTTGTTTTTTGGGCATATTTTCAGTATACTTACTCTGCCGTTATTTTTAGGTTTGTATTTTATGTTTAACATGTTAAAATGAGTGACGCCACAATAACTAACCGTAAGGCATTCAAAGACTTTGACGTCTTAGAGGCCGTTGAATGCGGGGTAGAGTTAAGGGGTTGTGAAGTTAAGTCAATAAGGGATGGCAAGATAAACCTGAATGACAGTTTCGCGCGTTTGGATAAGGGGCAGCTTTTCTTATACAACGCGCATATCAGCCCTTACGCGCAAGCCAGTTATTTGAATGTTGAGCCTACTCGGGTTAGGAAGCTGCTCTTGCATAAGAAGCAGATCACAAGGCTTACCGGGCAACTCACGCAAAAAGGGTTGACGCTTATTCCTTTAAAGGTTTATTTTAATGCCCGCGGTTTTGCTAAAGTTGAATTGGCTCTTTGTAGGGGTAAAAAGCTCTACGATAAACGCGAGGATTTAAAGAAGCGCGAAATGAACCTTGAAATGCGTAGGGTGATGAAATTCAAAAGAAGATAGAAAAATTGGGGGGTGAATGGGCTCGACTTAAGGAGAGTCGGGTAAAAGCAGCATGTCGCGGACGCATGGTTAGCCGCGTTATCAACCCGTGCAAAAACCTAAACGCAGAACAATCTACGTTTACATCAGTATCTTCGCTTAGACCAGCAATGGTCCCAGCTGGGGTACCGATGTTTGCAGTCTCACCTCACTAGCTGAGGTGAGCCTCTCTTCGGGTGAGCCTGTGGCCTGGATGAGAGCGCTAACAGGCTGGCCTTGCTAAATTGCCTTTGGGAGCAGGGCGAGGTTTTAAAAGGCTGCGTTTTATGTAATCCTGTCCTTCGGAGTACATAAGATTAAGCGTAAAAGATAGACTAAACATGTAGCGGCTTTTATCTGATCACTTAGGGACGGCGGTTCAATTCCGCCCACCTCCACCAAAATTTTGCGACAAGCAAAATTTTGGGGCACTCAAGCGAGCGTTAAGCGGCCCGACAAGGGCCGTAGCGAGCGGAGTGCCACCACCTGATTATTTTTACGACAAGGAATATGCCTAAAAAACTTACCATATTTTTAACGTTTTTGATTCTCTTGATTTCCGGCTGTGCCACTGCGCCTGTAAGAGAAAGCATCCCTAGTTACAGCTTAAATGGTACTACCTATTATCCACTTATCCAGTTATGCAATTTACGCGGCATAAATTGGCAGTATGATACCTTTACGCGAACCATTGTCCTTAAAAAAGATTCTCATACCATAAATTTATCCGTTGGCGATAATTTGGCTTTGGTTGACGGACAAGCCCGGGTTTTAAGTCACCCCGTAGATATGTATCAGGGAACGGTTGTGGTACCCTATAAATTCAAAGAAGATGTGATTGACGCTTTGTTCAAAGAATACTATCCTACTCACAAAAGAGTTTCTTTGGCCAAGATCAGGAAAATAGTTATCGATGCCGGACACGGTGGGTATGACCCTGGGACAATGGGTAGAAGTACGGGGTTAAGAGAAAAAGATGTCAATCTTGACCTTGCCAAGCGGTTAGGTAATTTACTTAAGGCTGAAGGCATTGAAGTAGTTTATACCCGCACAACGGATAGGTTCATATCTCTTCAGAGCCGAGTTGACATAGCAAATAGGTCCGGAGCTGACTTGTTTGTTAGTATTCACTCTAACGCTAACCGTGTGCGCAGCATGAATGGTTTCGAAGTTTATTATGTTGCTCCCAGCGTCAACGATTCAAGCAGGGCTCTTACTTCAGCAAGAAACGTGGGGATAAATTTGGATAATTCGGATTTTGCCAGTCATTCGTTAGACCTAAAGGCGACCTTGTGGGATATGATCTATACTTTTAACCGTGCCGAGTCTATTGAATTATCCCGCTCGATATGCCGTGTCATAAATAATAATTGTGAGACAAAGGTTATCGGCGTAAAAGCCGCGCGCTATTATGTTTTAAAGGGTGTTAGAATGCCGGCAGTTTTGATCGAAGTCGGGTTTTTGTCCAATTCAAGCGAAGAGCGCATGTTAAAAAATGCTTTCTACCGCCAGAAAATCGCCGAGTCAATAATGGAAGGGATCGGGGATTATGCGCAAGGTGCGTCTTTTGTGGAGGTAGCTAAAAAGTGAGATCCATAGGAGTCTTTGATTCCGGAGTTGGCGGTTTAACAGTGGCAAAGGAATTGATCCACCAGCTTCCTTCGGAAAACATAATTTATTTCGGCGACACCGCGCGCGTGCCGTACGGTATTAAATCAAAAGAAACCGTAATACGGTTTTCAATCGAAAATATCCTCTTTTTATTGAAACACGATGTGAAGTTAATTTGTGTTGCCTGCAATACCGTTTCAAGTTTTGCTTTACCGGTCATAAAAAATCATTTTCGCATTCCGATAGTAGGGGTGATTAGTCCTGGGGTAAGGGAGGCGGTATATGCCACTCAAAACAAACGTATCGGAGTGATCGGGACTAAGGGTACGATAAAAAGCCGTTCTTATGAATTGGAGATCAAGCAGCTTGCGCCGGATGTTAAAGTTACCGCGGTAGCCTGTCCTTTATTTGTTCCTTTCGTGGAAGAAGGCTGGCTAAGGGAAGATGTGGTGGTTGATGTAGCAAAAAGATATTTAAAACCGTTAAAAGACGCGGGAGTGGATACTTTGATCCTGGGATGCACGCACTACCCATTGCTTAAGCCAGTGATCCAAAAAATTATTGGTAATAATGTCACTTTGATCGATTCCGCGAAGCAGGTTGCCGTTGAAGTAAAGAATATCCTTTCTCGGGAGGATCTTTTAAGCAAGAATGGGAAGGGAAAACACGAATTCTTTGTAAGCGATAACCCTGAATGGTTCAGCGATCTGGCACAAAGGTTTTTAGGCCAGCCGGTTAAGAACGTAAAGAAAATTAATCTTGTTTAGGAGAAGGACAAATAATGTACAGCATTAGAGTGGAGTTAAGTTTTAGTTCCGCGCATAACCTAAGAGGGTATAAAGGTAAATGTGAGTCTTTGCATGGACATAACTGGAAAATAGAAGCAGTTGCCTCAAAGAGTAATCTTGATAAAACAGGCATGCTCCTTGATTTTAAATATTTGAAATCCCAATTAGGCACAATACTGGAAGAGTTGGATCATACATATTTGAATGAACATCCGTATTTTAAAAAAGTTAACCCTACTTCAGAGAACATTTCAAAATATATCTACGACCGCCTTAAATCAAAAGTCCCTGAAATAAAAAGCATAACTGTTTGGGAAAATACCACAAGCTGCGCTACTTATGAAAAATAGGAATTTAAAGCAGGTCGTGGTTTTGTTGTCAGGGGGGCTTGATTCGGCAGTTACTTTATATTTCGCTAAAGCAAAAGGTTTTAAGTGCAACTGTTTGATCTTTGATTACGGCCAGCGCCACCGCCGAGAGATAAGGCAGGCTTTAAAGGTTGCAAAGGCTGCGCGCGTAAGTTCCAAGGTAATAAAAATCAGTTTACCTTGGAAGGGCTCGAGTTTATTGAATAGAAAATTGAAAGTTCCCGGCCTTTCAGTTTCCGGGACAATACCTTCAACTTATGTTCCGGCACGTAATATTATTTTCTTAAGCTTCGCGCTTTCTTACGCTGAAGCAATAGGCGCTCAGGCAATCTTTATCGGAGCCCATGCGCAGGATTATTCAGGGTATCCTGATTGCCGGCCGGAATTCTACCGTGCTTTTACTGTGGCGGCAAAACGGGGTACCAAAGCAGGAGTGGAAAACAGAGCAATAAAAATAGTAACACCTTTGATCGATAAAAATAAGTCAGGAATAATCAAATTAGGCTCAAAACTCAACGTTCCTTTTGAGTTGACGCGTTCATGTTACCGTGAAACAAAAGCTCCTTGCGGCAAATGCGACAGCTGTTATTTTCGCTCAAAAGGTTTTATGGAGGCCGGGTTGACGGATCCGGCATTAGGCATCTATGAGAGCAAAAGTAGCCGAGATCTTTGATAGCGTTCAGGGGGAAGGTTTATATGTAGGGGAAAAACAGATCTTTGTGCGTTTTTTCGGATGCAATTTGGCCTGTAGGTACTGTGATACCAAACTGACCCGTTTTAAAGAATATGAGCCGAAGGAATTGTTCGAAGAGATCAAGGCTCGCAATGATGATCACCATTCTATTTCTTTTACTGGCGGGGAACCACTGCTTCATAATAAATTTCTGAAAGAATTATTGAAATTAACCAAAACTTCGGGTTTCAGGAATTATCTTGAAACAAACGGCACGCTTCCCGGAGAACTTGAGAATGTGATCGAGGACGTAGATATTGTAGCTATGGACGCAAAACTCCCCAGCTCTACGGGAATGGGGGATTTTTGGGAAGCACATGAGAAGTTTTTAAGAATTGCTTCCAGCAGGGAAGTTTTTATCAAAGCCATTATTTGTTCTTCCACAAAAGAGGAAGACCTCCGCCTTACTCTTGAGATGATAAAAAATGTGAATAAGACGGCAGTACTTGTGTTGCAGCCGAATGCTTTTGAAAGGGATGAGTTTTTGGTTAAGAAAATGGAGGATTTTAGGGATATCTGTTTCCAGGAGAGAATTTCAACTTGTATTATTCCTCAGTTGCATAAAATTTTAGGATTATTATGAAAAAATCGAATTATGAGGGCTTGCAAAAAAAAGTCAGGAATTTAAAAACTCCCGGAATTGAAGTTTGGCTTAATCAATACCCGGATAAGGTTTATACGATAAATATCGATATCCCGGAGTTTACTTGTATTTGTCCGAAAACCGGGCTGCCGGATTTTGCGACAATTGTTATTGAATACTCCCCGCAAAAATATTGTATCGAACTGAAATCACTAAAAATGTATACGATATTTTTCCGTGATATCGGAATATTCCATGAACATCTGGTAAATAAGATGATGGATGATTTGGTAACAGCCGTTAAGCCGCGCCGGATGAAGATCAGGGCGGTATTCAATCCGCGTGGAGGAATTACTACTACTATTACGAGGGAGTATAAGAAAAGGTAATTGGTAAATGGTAATTAGTAATTAAAACAAAATGAAAACTATTTCGGCGGAAACAATCAGAGACACAGTCAGGGATTTATCAATAAAGGCTAATTTGTTTTTACGCAGTGATATCCTGAAGGCGCTTGAATTTGCCTATAAAACCGAAAGGAATATCAGGGCGAAAGAGATTTTAGGCGCGATCATTAAAAATGCAACAGTTGCTCGAAGAAGAAAAATAGCCATATGTCAGGACACCGGCATGCCGATAGTTTTTGTGGAGATTGGTCAGGAAGTAAAGGTTACGGGTGATTTAAGGCAGGCTATAAACAAGGGAGTGGAAGCAGGATATAAGTTGGGAAGCTTGAGGAATTCCATAGTACCTGATCCTCTTAATAGGGGTGTCTGTCAATATTCTCCTGCAATAATTCATACCGAAATAGTAAGAGGAAGCAGGGTTAAGCTTACTGTTTTGCCTAAAGGTTTTGGCTGCGAGAATAAATCGCAATTAAAGATGTTTAATCCTACGGCAAAATTAACCGAGGTCAAAGAATTCATAGTAGATTCCGTTAGGAGCGCCGGAGCTGATGCTTGTCCGCCTTATGTGGTTAGCGTTGGAATAGGGGGAACCGCGGATTATGCCAGTTTTTTGGCTAAAAAAGCATTGCTTAAGCCTTTAAACAGAAAGAAGAGTGTCTTGGAACGTGAATTGTTAAGGAAAATTAACGCATTGAATATCGGGCCGATGGGTTTAGGCGGGAAAACTACGGCTTTAGCCGTAAACATCGAAAAATACCCCACGCATATTGCGGGCCTTCCGGTTGCAGTTAATATCAGCTGTCACGCTTTGCGTATCGCGAAAGCAATATTATAAATATGAAAAAAATATCCGCTCCATTAACTGCAAAAGAAATCAATGGCCTGAAGGCAGGGGATGAGGTTAAGTTATCGGGAATAATTTATACTGCACGTGATCAGGCTCATAAGCGGATGGTTGAGGCGAAAAAATTGCCGCTTAATTTAAACGGCCAGGTAATTTATTATTGCGGGCCTACCAAGACGCCTAAAGGGATGACCATTGGTTCCTGCGGCCCAACGACAAGCGTAAGGATGGATCCATTTACACCCACATTGCTTAAGTCCGGGTTAAGGGGGATGATCGGCAAGGGCGCGCGTTCAAAGGAAGTAATAAAGGCCATTAAGAAATATAAAGCAGTTTATTTTTTGGCTTACGCCGGATGTGGAGCGTTGATGACTGAATATGTAAAAAGGGCTACTCCGGTAACTTATTCGGATCTAGGCCCTGAAGCAATAGTGAAGTTAGAAGTAAAAGATCTTCCTCTTATAGTAGCAATCGATAGAACCGGAAGGAGTATTTATGGTAAGAAGTGACGGCAGGGGTAATGATAAATTACGCAAAGTCCAGATAACCCGCAATTATTTGAAATTTCCCGAAGGCTCATGCCTGATTGAATTAGGTAATACTAAAGTCATCTGCACGGCTTCTGTTGATGAAAGTGTTCCGCCTTTTTTAAGAGGTTCGGGCACCGGATGGGTTACTGCTGAATACGGGATGCTTCCGCGTTCCTGCGGAACGCGCATTCCGCGCGGAAAAGATTCAGGTAGGACTTATGAGATACAGCGGCTTGTGGGTAGATCATTGCGCACGGTTACCGATATGAAAAGCTTGGGTGAACGCAGTATCTGGATTGACTGTGACGTAATACAAGGTGACGGAGGCACCCGCACAGCTTCTATTACCGGAAGTTTCATTGCTTTGGCAGATGCCATGAATAAACTTAAAAAACAAGGTTTGATCAGTAAAATACTTTTAAAAGATTTTGTCGCCGCAACCAGTGTGGGTATGTTAAATGGTACGCCTATCCTTGATTTATGTTATGAAGAGGATTCTAAAGCTGAAGTGGATATGAATGTTGTTATGACGGGCAGCGGAGAATTCATCGAAATTCAGGGCACGGGAGAGAGAAAATCATTCAGCAAAGAGCAGATGGATGGTTTGATGGATCTGGGTAAAAAGGGAATCGCAGAGTTGGTGGATATTCAGAAAGCCTTGCTTAAAGATATATTGTGATGCCCGAATTAGTTATCGCCACTAAAAATAAAAAGAAGCTTAAAGAGATAAAAGAATTATTGGGAGATTTTGATTTAAAGATCACTTCGCTTGCCGATTATCCTGAAACTCCGAGAATAATTGAAAACGGGAAAACTTTCAAGGAAAATGCCGTTAAAAAAGCGGTTAAGATAGCGCGTTTTACCGGAAAACTCGCGATGGGAGAGGATTCGGGGCTTTGTGTGGATGCTTTAAACGGGAAGCCGGGAATTTATTCCGCAAGGTTCGCCGGAAAAGAGAAAAGCGACTTAAAAAATAACCTTAAAATATTAAAATTACTTGGGAATAAACCGCTTAGCTCAAGAAAAGCATATTATGTCTGCGCTGTGGCTATTGCGGATAAGCATGGACTTGTTACCGTAGTTGAAGGCAAATGCAACGGCGTAATTGGTTTGGATCAAAAAGGTGAACACGGGTTTGGCTACGATCCGCTCTTTATCATCCCCAAATACAAAAAAACATTTGCCCAGCTTGGAGAGCGTATTAAGCATAAAATGAGCCATCGCTATTTAGCTTTAAAGAAAGTAAGAAAAGTAATTCAGAAATATATTGAGCAAAGTAAGCTCAATTGATATAATCTAAGTTTGCATATGTATTTTATCTACGTTTTGCAAAGTAAGAAGGACAGTTTATTTTATACCGGTTTTACTACTGATTTAAGTAGAAGAATAGAAGAGCATAATTGTAAGCAACAAGTATCAACGCAAAACCGCGGTCCATTTGATTTGATCTACTATGAATGGTGCTTGAATAAAGATGATGCTATTGCGAGGGAGAAATATTTAAAGAGTGGTATGGGAAAAAAATATATTCGCAATAGGCTTAAAAATAATTTGAATTCAGCGAAGTAAGTTTGTTGGGGGCGTGCCCCCGTTAGAAATTTCTATAGATAAAAGGTATTTGTAGCTGGGGGGCGTGTCCCGTTACAAATGCCTGAAGAAAAAAATATAGAGAGGCTTGTAGCGAGGGGCGTGCCCCGTTACAAGTTTCATCAATGTAGATTAAAGAAACTTGTAACGGGGCGTGGCTCAGTTTGGCTAGAGCGCCTGCTTTGGGAGCAGGAGGTCACAGGTTCAAGTCCTGTCGCCCCGACATATATTGACAAGTAATTATTAAAATTAATGCGCCTGTAGCTCAATCCCGCGGGCCTCTGCCCGCGGGACTTCTCGGGAAAACAAAAGATGTTTTCCCTCGTCGTTGGAAAAAGGTGTTTGAGCTCCAGGCGGACACATGGAATATATGCGCCTGTAGCTCAATTGGATAGAGCACCTGCCTTCTAAGCCGGTGGTTGGCCGTTCGATTCGGCCCAGGCGCAAGAAAAATTATGAAAATCTGGATGAAATTTTTATTCGTTGTGGCTGCGGTTCTTCTATCGCTGTTTTTGGCCAGTTATGTGTTTTTGGCTCTTTTCGGCAAATCTTTACTTTTAAAGCAGTTAGGAGAATTGACCCATAAGAAGGTGACGGTGGATGAATTTGTCCTCACGCCGCCGCTTAGGATCGAAATAAAGAACCTTAAGATCGAGGGACTTCTAAAGGCGGATAGCATTTTAGTCGCACCGAGTATGATCAAGTTATGCCTTGGCCAGCTTGCCTTAAACCGCGTAATAATAAATAAGCCTGATCTGTTTTTTGAAAGAAAACTTGAAATCTCAGCGGATAACCAAACTAACTCTGCTTTGCCAGAGAAGAAACCTACGCAAGCTACGCCTGAGCAGAATGCCGAAATTCCTTTAAGGGTGGTATTTGTCCGGCTGGAGGTCAAGGATGGTAAGGTCATATTTATAGATAAAACAGTTTCCAAGGACGGGCTTAAGCTTGTGATCAGGAATATAAACTTAAATATGTCTAACCTGTATTCTTTTTCTTCGGGGAAAATAACTTCCTTTAATTTAAAAGGCAATATTCCATGGAGCGTAGGACAGGAAGCCGGTACTGTCGAAGCTGAAGGCTGGTTGAATTTCTCGAAAAAAGATATGCGGGTGGACTTTAAGATACATGGGATTGACGGAATATACCTCTATCCTTATTATTCTTATTGGGTAGACCTTGAGAAAGCGCGCATTGAGAAAGCGACCCTTAATTTTGACAGCAATATTCATGGCGTAAATAATAATATAACCGCTGAATGCCATCTGGAACTGGTAAACATTGTGCGTAAGCCCCGGAGTGCGGATGAGCCAGAGCTAAAAGCCGAGCGACTTACTAATAAAGTCTTGGATCTTTTAAAAGCTATGGACCAAGGAAAGATCGTTTTGGACTTCAAGGTAGATACGAAAATGGATAAGCCGCAGTTCAGTTTCGGTAACATCAAGATGGCTTTTGAAAGCAAGCTTTCACAGGCGCACGGTGGCATTGAGCCCAAGGATATAGTGATGTTGCCGGGTAGGCTGCTTGAAGGCGCGGTAAAAGGCGGGTCTGATTTATCCAGGGCGGTGGTCGACGGTTTTTTTGCTTTCGGCAACGCAATAAAGAAAGCAGTAGTTGATCCGTTGATTAAGGCTCCCAAGGAGACAAAGGTGAGCAAATAGCGGTGTTAATTTTAAAGCGTAATTTTAGTAATAGAAGCGATATAATCAAAGAAAGAGAGGGATTGTCATGGCAAAAATTTTAATTGTTGATGACGAGAAGGATATTGTTGATTTCTTTGGCCGCATTTTAGTCAGGGAAGGGTTTGAAGTTGTAAGTACTACCAGCGCATCGGAAGGTTTGAGCCTGGCTGATCAGGAACGACCGAATTTGATATTATTGGATATAAACATGCCGGATATGGACGGGGGAGATGTTGTCAAGTTTTTACAACTGAACAAAAAGACTATGGGTATTCCCGTAGTCTTCTTGAGTGGGTTGATTACTAAAGAAGAAGAAGGCAATATTAAGGGGCAGTTATATATCTCCAAATCCAGCACAAAAGAAGAGATCATCAAAAAGATAAAGACCGTATTGGAGATTAAATAAGAAAATAATGTTGTTTTGTGGTGGCTATAGCTCAATTGGTTAGAGCACTTGACTGTGGCTCAAGAGGTTGCGGGTTCGATCCCCGTTAGCCACCCCATAAATTGCGAGGAATTACTTCTCTGAATCGCAGAATTATGTATATATTAAGGAATAACTATTAAGAAAGGATGATTAAATGAAGAAAGAAAATGTATTGTTTCAGATTTGCTTTACGTTAGGCATGGTTGGATTGTTATCGTTTCAGGCCTATGCACAGACAGCTCCAGTTTCTGGGAGTGCGAATACCGGGACAGCTTCTAACACACAGACTCAAGAGTCCGGCGCTCTGAACGCGCCGGCGTCGCAGACAGCTTCAGATGATCAGAAGGCTGTCGGCCCCTTTGATCCGATTTCGGCTCGTATCCTTTCTGATCCTCTCTTTCTGCCGTTGAAAGGACAGTTTTACGGCACGACAGCTTACACCTTTGGCATGTGGAGAGGTGATGGTTTTAACGCCCTTTCAGGAGTTAAAAATTATTATTCGAAGGACTTTTTGAGTACCCTTTCTCAAAACTTGGCCTACGGGATTACCAATAATTTTACTGTCCGGATTGAGGAGAGCTATAGTTGGGAGAATAATGACTCTACCTTAGATGGTTCTTCATCGGAAAGTTCCGAAAAATTTTGGAGTAATCCCACATTCGGGGCTACTTATCGCTTGCTAGATCAGCCCGCGCATCCGGTTGATGTTGATTTTAGCGCTAGCTACACGCCAAATTTCAATATTAATGGCGGGTATGTGGCTTCTGGCCTTCAAATGGCTAGCCTAACAGCAAGTATCGGCCGGGAGATGAAAATGTTTTCGGTCCAGCTTACGGGAAGTGCGCAATATTTTGGAGTATTGAAAAATACCTCTTTGGATGAAAGAGAAGGTCAATATTGGCTTTACAATCTTGGTTTTAATACGCAGACACGCTTGACAGACCGCTTCTCAGTCAATTGCGGCTTCAACTATATTTTTCCGGATATTCAGAAGTTCCATGTTTCGGATGGTGTTTCAAGGGATGTGTGGGGTAGCTACATGTCTATCGATACGGCTTTCAATTACCAGGTTATTCCCA
>Ga0265316_10001966_pt1 | contig 21607 bp, 14 predicted proteins | sample 4522metaG_FD_202092 | JGI IMG/M metagenome (GOLD analysis project Ga0265316, IMG submission 202092) | Rhizosphere microbial communities from Carex aquatilis grown in University of Washington, Seatle, WA, United States - 4-5-22 metaG | ecosystem: Host-associated > Plants > Roots > Rhizosphere >... | reverse complement strand
GCATCGATGCGCGCCTGCTCTCCGGCACCGTCCAGAACGACATCCTCAAGGAATACATCGCGCGCGGGACCCACATCTATCCCCCTCGCCCTGCCCTGCGCATCGTAACCGACCTGTTTGCCTGGGCCGGCCGCGAAGTGCCGCGCTGGAACACCATCTCGATCAGCGGCTATCACATCCGCGAGGCCGGCTCCACCGCGGTGCAGGAAGTCGCCTTCACCCTGGCCAACGCCATCGCATACATCGAAGCCGCCCTCCGCGCCGGCCTCGATCTCGATTCCTTCGCTCCGCAGCTTTCCTTTTTCTTTAGCGCCGATGTGGACTTCCTCGAGGAGATCGCCAAGTTCCGCGCCGCGCGCCGCCTCTATGCCCACCTCATGCGCGACCGCTTCGGCGCGAAGAACCCGCGCTCGATGATGCTGCGCTTTCACGCCCAGACCGCCGGATCGTCGCTCACCGCTCAGCAGCCGGACGTGAACCTGGTGCGCGTCGCTCTCCAGGCGCTGGCGGCGGTGCTGGGCGGAGCTCAATCCCTGCACACCAACTCGCGCGACGAGGCGCTGGCCCTGCCCACCGAGGAATCCGTTCGCTTGGCGCTGCGCACGCAACAGATCATCGCCCATGAAACCGGCGTCACCGCCACCACCGACCCGCTCGGCGGCAGTCAATACATCGAGGACCGCACGGATAGCATCGAGCAGGGCGCGCGCGACTACATCGACAAGATCGATGCGCTCGGCGGAGCGTTGGCTGCCATCGAGTCCGGCTATATCCAGCGGGAGATTCAGAACGCTGCCTACGATCTCCAGTGCCAGGTGGAGACCCGCGACCGCGTCGTGGTTGGAGTCAACCGCTTCCAGGCCGGCGAGCGCCAGGCGGTTCCGACTTTCCGCCTCGATCCGGCCATCGAGCGCGAGCAGGTGGAGCGCCTTCACGCCTTACGAGCCTCGCGCGACAACCCCGCCGTCGACGCCGCCCTCGACCGGCTCGAGCGCGCAGCCGCCGGCGCCGAGAACCTGATGCCATTCATCCTCGAAGCCGCCGATCTCGACGCCACGGTCGGCGAAATCTCCGACCGCCTGCGCCGCGTCTTCGGGGAGTATCGTGAATAAGCGGGGGGCGGGCTTCAGCCCGCGCGGGGCTTGAGCCCCGCAGTCTTTTGTCACAATAGGAAAAAGCGCCATGCTTCGCGAACTCGCTATCACCTCACCGGACGGCACCACCACCAAGACCCGCCTGGAAGACCAGAATCTCTCTCTCGGACGCTCCAGCGCCAACGAGCTTTGCTTTCCCGATGACGTCGGCCTGTCGCGCCAGCACATGACCATCGAGCGCGACGGCGACGGCTGGGCCCTGCGCGACCTCGGCAGCAAGAACGGCACCTTTCTGAACGGCGCCCGCGTGTCCGGCACCGTGCGGCTCAAACCCGGGGACCGCATCGTCGCCAGCCGCGTGGCCATGGTGTACGACCCCTCCGAAGTCGACGCCAACAAGACCGTGCTCTTCGAAGGGACCGTCCTCGCGCGTCCCTCCGAGCAGACCGTCAGCACCACGCTCGAGCACCTCTTGCAAGGCGAGAACAAAGATAAGTCCCCGTTTGCGCCCCAGTGGGGCAGCGCCAAAATAGCCCTGCTCCGCGCCGGACGCGAGTTGGCCGCCCGCCGCCCTCTGCCCGAACTGTTCACCGTGATCCTCGACCTCGCCACCGAGGCGGTCAGCGCGCGCCGCGGTGTCCTCATGACTCTGGAAAAGGGGCAACTGGTCGCACAGGCATCCAAGGGCGAAGGCTTCCGCATCAGCAGCGCCGTGCGCGATCGCGTGCTCGATGCCAAGACCTCGGTGATGGTCCGCGATGTCTCCATGGATGAGGCCTTGCGCCAGCGCCTCAGCATCGTCGAGCACAGCGTCCGGGCTCTCATGGCGGTGCCGCTCCAGACCGACAACGACGTAATCGGCCTCATCTACGTCGATTCGCCGCAGTTCCCCCGCGAGTTCACCGCAGACGATCTCGAGTTGCTCACCGTCATGGCCAACGTGGCAGCCATTCGCATCGAGCGCGATCGCCTCGCTGAAGTCGAGCAGGCCGAAAAGCAGATGGCCAGCGAGCTCGATCAGGCCGCCGAAATCCAGCGCCAGTTCCTACCCTCCGTCGCACCCGTTCTGCCCGGCCTCGAGTTGGCGGGATACAACGCCGCCTGCCGCACCGTGGGAGGCGACTACTACGATTTCCTGCCCTACGCCGACAATCGTGTCGGCGTCGTGATCGGCGACGTGGCAGGCAAGGGCATGCCCGCGGCGCTCATGATGACCAGCCTTCAGGCCAAGGTGCAAGCCCTCGCCGAGACGCCGGGCGACCCCGGCGCGATCGTGGGACGCCTCAACCGCAGCCTGGTCGGCACCTGCCCCGCCAACCGTTTCATCACGTTCTTCTTCGCGATCATTGACGCCTCGAACGGCGACATCGCGTTCTGCAACGCCGGCCACAACCCGCCGTTCATAGTCCGCGCCGGAGGCGGTATCGAGCGGCTCGAGGGCGGCGGACCCGTGCTCGGCATCCTGCCCGCCATGACCTACCAGCGCCGCCAGTGCCACATGGAGCCCGGCGACCTGCTGGTGCTCTATAGCGATGGCGTAACCGAGGCCGAAAACCCCGCGGGCGAAGAATTCGAAGACCATTTGCCCGAGCTCGCCGCCCGCCTGCGCGACCGCAGCGCCTCCGAGGTGGTGAAGGCAATTCACGAGGCGGTCAAGGAGTGGATCGCCGGCCAGCCCCCCGCCGACGACGTCACCGTCGTCGTCGCCCGCCGCGCAGGCTAGTGCGCCCTTACCGAGCCGCGACCGCGAGGGAGCGGACCGCCCCCTCGCCGCGCCAGCACCGAACCGCGCGCGTAAGCAAGCGGACTCCGGGTTCGCCCTACAGCGCCGCCAGGTCCGCCAGCAGCGCGTCGCGCTGAAAGCCGCACGGAGAGTTCCCGTTCGCGTCGATCCACTCGGGAGTGAACACGACGTAGCTCTCGTCGCAGTAGGCATCGCGAAATCCGCTATCGACCGGCATCTTCGCGCCCCAGGTGATGACTTCGAGGGCGCCGCCCTTGTCATAGGGACCCTCGACGCAGTGTCCGCCCCAACTCCCCGGCGCCGTCCTGCCCCGCAGCTTGCCCGTCGGCGCCTTCCACGCGGATGCGCCGTTAACGGACATGGGCAGCGCGTAGCCGTCCAGCGTACCCCCGAACAGCCATAGGGCGGCGGACAGTTCCGCCGGATCGTTCGGCTTGACGGCGGCGAACGCCGTGATCTTGTGCGTCGCGCCGCCGAAAGTCAGCCCCTGCTGGCGCCAGTAATTGAGCGCATCGAGCATGCTGCAGCCGCAGTCGGTCGCTGGATCGCCCGGAACATATCCGCCGATGGCCGAGTACATGGCGATCACATCACCGTCCGACGGCGCCGCAACCGGCAGTCCCGCCGCGGCCCGTTGCTGCATGGCGAGGTGCATCATGCCCGCGATCACGCAGCACCCGAGACTGTCGTTCAACAACATGCCATATTCGGGGACCTTGCCCGTCCAATCGACCAGCGGCGGAGCCGTAGGCAGCGTCTCGATGTATTGGCCCAGCTTGAATGTGCGCGCGTCGTCCCGCGGCGGTAGCTTGCCGAGTTTGAGTGCCATGGCCTACCTCCGCGCGGCGAGAGCCTTCTCGACCGCTGCGAGTGCCGCCAGGTCCTTGGCCTTCAGACCCGCGATCTTCTTCTGATCGGAACTCCCAAAATGGACTTCGGATCCCAGCGCGGAATGTGACGACAACGCAACTGACGGCTTCGCACCGTAGGTGGCCAGGACCTTCTGGACGTCGGTAGCCAATGTCTGGACCACGCTCGCGATCGACGCGGGAACGCCCTGCAAGTCCGGCTCGGAGGCAACAACACCCGCCAGGTCCGCCGTGATGCCCGCCGCTACTTCTCCCTTCGAGCCGCCCACCGACAAACGGTTGGACACGCTGCCCAGTGCTTTGACCGCAGCCTGAATCCACGTAAGAATCTCCGCCACCTGGGCCGCGGGCAAACCGGCCGCTCCAGCTACGATCGGAATCGCCACCTGAGCCGCGCTCAAGGCGATGTCAATGTCGTTGATGACTTGCGACTGGGTGCAGCCGATCATCGACAGGCACACCGCAATCACGATAACTACGGCCAATTTTCGAGTCCACATACTTGTTCTCCTCCCACCCAACCAATCGCACGCGAATTCCGGGTCGGCCCTGGCAGGGGCTGCGATCTCCCTGAGATCACGCCAGATTTAAATCCGCCAAACGAGTGATCGTGTTTGCCGAGCCGCCCGGTACCGAGCCGCCGGTACCGAGCCGCGACCGCGAGGGAGCGGACCGTTCCGTGAGGCATTGTGCATCGGGCGCCCGTTCGCCGCGCCAAAACACCTCAAACAGCGCTCCCTTGCGGTCGCGGCTCGGCCGTCTCGACCCCGGCGGACTCTTGACACTCTCGGGTCGAGAGTGCTAATACTAGGTAGCGGGTCCGGCACCCAAAGCCAGATCCTTTCCGCTAACCACACCAGCAACTGGAGGAATTGATATGAATATTCGGCCGCTCTACGATCGGATCGTCGTGAGGCGTCTCGAAGAGAAGGAGACCATCCAAGGCGGAATCATCATCCCCGATTCAGCCAAGGAAAAGCCCCAGGAGGGCGAGGTCATCGCCGTCGGGCAAGGCAAGCGCCTGGACAGCGGCAAAGTCGTCGCGCCCGACGTGAAGCCCGGCGACCGGATTCTGTTCGGCAAATACTCCGGCAGCGAGATCAAGCTGGATGGAGAAGAGTACGTGATCATGCGCGAAGACGAGGTCCTCGGAATCCTCGAAGGCGCGGCGAAGCAGGCGAAAGCCTAATAGTTTTCAGGAGGATTATTCATGGCTGCAAAGCAAATCGTATACAGTGAGAACTCCCGGCAGGCCATTCTGCGCGGTGTCAATCAACTCGCCGACGCGGTGAAGGTCACCCTCGGCCCCAAGGGCCGCAACGTCGTGCTCGAGAAGAAATTCGGCGGCCCCACCATCACCAAAGACGGCGTCACCGTCGCCAAGGAAATCGAGCTGAAGGATCCGCTCGAGAACATGGGCGCGCAGATGGTTCGCGAAGTCGCCTCCAAGACCTCCGATGTCGCCGGCGATGGCACCACCACCGCCACCATCCTGGCCCAATCCATTTTCCGCGAGGGCGTGAAGTCCGTGGCCGCGGGCGCCAACCCCATGGCTCTCAAGCGCGGCATCGAGAAGGCCGTCGCGCTCGTCACCGAAGAGGTGAAGAAGCTCTCCAAGCCCGTCACCACCGAGGATAAGATCGCGCAGGTCGGCACCATCTCCGCCAATGGCGATACCACCATCGGCGACACCATCGCTCAGGCGATGAAGAAGGTCGGCAAGGACGGCGTCATCACGGTCGAAGAGTCCAAGACCATGTCCACCGAGCTCGACACCGTCGAAGGCATGCAGTTCGACCGCGGCTACCTTTCGCCCTATTTCATCACCGACCCCGAGCGGATGGAAGCCGTCATCGAAGATCCCTACATCCTGATCCACGAGAAGAAGATCAGCAACATGAAGGACCTGCTGCCCCTGCTCGAGCAGATCGCTCGCTCCGGCAAGCCGCTGCTGGTCATCGCCGAGGAAGTCGAAGGCGAAGCCCTGGCGACGCTGGTGGTCAATAAGCTGCGCGGCACTCTGAATGCCTGCGCCGTGAAGGCCCCCGGGTTCGGCGACCGCCGCAAGGCCATGCTCGAGGACATCGCCGTCCTCACCGGTGGCAAGCCGATCATGGAAGAGACCGGCATCAAGCTCGAAGGCGTCCGCCTGGAAGACCTCGGTCGCGCCAAGCGCGTCACGGTCGACAAGGACAACACCACCATCGTGGACGGCGCCGGCAGCGCGAAGACCATCGAGGGCCGCATCAAGCAACTGCGCAACCAGATCGAAGAGACCACTTCCGATTACGATCGCGAGAAGCTGCAAGAGCGGCTGGCCAAGCTGGCCGGCGGCGTTGCGGTGATCAAGGTCGGCGCGGCCACCGAGACCGAAATGAAGGAGAAGAAGGCCCGCGTCGAGGATGCTCTCCACGCCACGCGCGCCGCGGTTGAGGAAGGCATCGTTCCCGGCGGCGGCGTCGCGCTGCTCCGGGCCGGCAGAGCGTTGTCCACTCTCAAGCTCGAGGGCGATGAGCAGATCGGCGTCGATATCGTGCGCAAGGCCTGCGAAGAGCCCCTCCGCCAGATCGTCGGCAACGCCGGCGTCGAAGGCGCCATCGTAGCCGAGAAAGTCCGCAACAACGACAACCCCAACTACGGCTACAACGCCCAGACCGACACGTATGAGGATCTGGTGGCGTCCGGCGTGATCGACCCGACCAAGGTCACCCGCACGGCGCTCCAGAACGCGGCATCCATCGCCGCGCTCATGCTGACCACCGAAGCCCTGATCGCCGAGATCCCCGAGAAGAAGTCGGCGGCTCCCATGCCCGGCGGCCACGGCGGCCCCGAGATGGATTACTAGGAATTAGCTGTCAGCTCTGAACCGCCCCGCCTCGCGCGGGGCGGTTTTTTTATGCCCGCCAGCGCCGAACCGCGAGCGTCAGCGAGCGGACGTCAAACTCGCGATGTCGATCACGAAGCGGTACCGCACATCGCTCTTCAGAACCCGCTCGTACGCCTCGTTCACCTTCTGAATCGGAATCGTCTCGATGTCCGACACGATGCCGTGCTGCCCGCAGAAGTCCAGCATCTCCTGAGTCTCCCGGATCCCGCCGATCATCGAGCCCGCCAGGCTGCGCCGCCGCGACACCAGCGGATAAGCCCCAAGCGGCACCTGCTTCTCGGGAATGCCGACCACCACCATGGAACCGTCCACCCGCAGCAGATTGAGGTACTGGTTCCAATCCATCTCGGCCGACACCGTGTTGACGATAAGATCGAAGTGCCCCTGCAGCTTCTTGAATGTCTCGGCGTCCGACGTCGCATGGAAGTCGTCGGCGCCCAGCCGCTTCGCATCCTCGCACTTGCGCATCGAGTGGCTCAGCACCGTGACCTCGGAGCCCATGGCGTGGGCTAGCTTGACGCCCATGTGCCCGAGTCCGCCCAGCCCGATGATCGCCACTTTCGTGCCAGCCCCAGCGTGCCAGTGCATCAGCGGAGAGTACAACGTGATCCCCGCGCACAGCAGCGGCGCGCACGCATCGAGCGGCAGGTCGCCCGGCATCCGCAGAACGTAATCTTCGTCGACCACGATCCTCTCGGAATACCCGCCCATCGTCGGGGTGCCGTCATGTTCCCGTGAGTTGTAGGTGAACACCGTGCCCGGGCAGTACTGCTCGATCCCCTCGCGGCATTCGGCGCAGGTGCGGCACGAGTCCACAAAGCAGCCGACCCCGACCTTGTCGCCGACTTTGTATTTGGTGACCCCTCTCCCGACCGCCGCAACCGTGCCGGCGATTTCGTGACCCGGAACCATGGGGAAGATCGAGCCGCCCCACTCGTCGCGGGCCTGGTGTATGTCGGAATGGCAGATGCCGCAGTAAAGGATGTCGATCACGACATCGCGCTCGCGCGGATCGCGCCGTTCGAACGAATACGGCCCCAGCGGCGCCTTGGACGCGCTGGCCGCGTAGGCCTTGGTCTTAAGCATGGATGAGTTCCTCCGGATCAGGATTGCGGTTCCACCACGACGGCCGTGCCGTAGGCCAGAACCTCGGTGACGCCTTGCATGACCTCGGTGGCGTCATAGCGCGCGCCGACCACGCCGTTGGCGCCAAGCTCGGCCGCGTGGGCGAGCATGAACTCGAACGCCTCGCCGCGTGTCTTCTCGCAAAGTTGCGTCAGCAGCGTGATGTTGCCGCCGACGATGGTCTGCAGGCTGGCGCCGAGCGTCCCCAGCAGAGAGCGTGAGCGGACGGTAATGCCGCGCACCACGCCGAGCGTCCGCACGATGCGGTAGCCGTCCAGCGTAAACGCGGTCGTAACCATGTTGTGAGCTACTGGAATCGCCATACCAGAAGCATAGCGCGATGAGGCGTGGCGCAGCCTCTCAGGCTGCCGTCTCGGCACTCGTGCCGAGACCTCCTGCCTCCTCACCTCGCTCTTCGCCCGCCGATCACCCGGATGTTGCTGCGTGCCTCCGAGGGAGCGAACGCCGCCTCGACGATCTCGCGCTGCTCCTGCTCGTGCCGCCGGTGCGATCCGGTAGCGGTCGCCGCGCTCGCCGGCCGCCCCACGTAGCCCAGAACCCGCCGCGTCTGTGCGATCAGAGGCTGCACCTGCTCGTGCATGAATCGCCATGGGCCCATGTTCTGCGGCTCCTCCTGTACCCAGAAGACCTCCGCGGTGAGCGGATAGCGCAGCAGCACGTCCTGCACCTCGGCGTAATTGAACGGGTAGAGCTGCTCGATGCGCACCAGCGCGACGTCGCTCGCGAGCTTCGCCTCGCGCTCCGCCGCGAGGTCGTAGTACACCTTGCCGCTCGAGAGCAGAATGCGCCTGACGTGCTCGGCCTCGAGCGGCCCGGTCTCGGCCAGAACCTCGCGGAAGCCGCCGCCCGCCAGATCGTCCACCCTCGAGACCGCGCGCGCGTGGCGCAGCAGGCTCTTGGGCGTGAAGATGACCAGCGGTTTGCGCATCCCGCGCCGGTCCCGTCCGCCGAACATCTGCCTGCGGAGCAGGTGGAAATACTGCGCCGGAGTCGAGGGGTTGCACACCTGCAGGTTGTCCTCGGCCGCCAGTTGCAGAAAGCGCTCGATGCGCGCGCTGGAGTGGTCCGGCCCCTGCCCCTCGTATCCGTGCGGCAGCAGCAAAACCAGCCCGCTCGGCTGGCCCCACTTCGCCTCCGACCCGGCAATGAACTCGTCGATGACGCCCTGCGCGTTGTTGGCGAAGTCGCCGAACTGCGCCTCCCAAAGGGTGAGCGTGAGCGGATCGCCGATCGAATAGCCGTACTCGAATCCGAGCACCGCTTCTTCGCTCAACTGGGAATCGTAGACATCGAAGCGCGCCTGGTCGGGCGCGATCTGCCGCAGAGGGCAAAACTCGTGGCCGTCCTCGTAATCGTAAAAGACCGCGTGCCGTTGCGTGAAGGTGCCGCGCGCCGAGTCCTGCCCGCTCAGCCGCACCGGCGTGCCTTCGATCACCAGGCTGCCGAACGCCATCGCCTCGGCCATAGCCCAATCGATCGGCCCGCCCTTGGCGAACGCGTCGCGCCGCCGATCCACGAAGCCTCGCAGCTTGGGATGCACGTGAAAGTCCGCCGGAAACCGCGTGAGGCCGTTGACGACGCGTTCGAGCGTGGCGCGATCCACGGCCGTGTTCGGCGCCGGCGCGTTCTCTTCGGCCGGAGCCGGCGTCAGCTCCTGGACCTCGAATCTATCCTCGCCCTTCTGCGCCTCCTCGAAGTTCTGCGCGAGCCACCCGGCGGCACGCTTCCGCACGGCTTCGACATCGCCCTTTGCCACCAGGCCCTCGCGCAACAGGCGCTCCGAGTACAGCACCGCCACCGACGGATGCGCGCGAATCTTCTTGTAGAGGATGGGCTGCGTGTAGCTGGGATCGTCCGCCTCATTATGGCCGTGGCGCCGGTAGCAGAACATGTCGATGACCACGTCCTTCGAGAACTGCTGCCGGTAATCGAAAGCCAGTTGCGCCGCCCTCGCGCACGCCTCGGGATCGTCGCCGTTGACGTGGAAGATCGGAGCCTGCACCATCCGCGCGACATCGGTCGAGTACGGCGTCGAACGCGCTTCCTCGGGCGGCGTGGTGAACCCGATCTGGTTGTTGATGATGATGTGTATGGTGCCGCCAGTGGAGTAGCCGTCGAGTTGCGACAGGTTGAGCGTCTCCGCCACCACGCCCTGGCCCGCGAACGCGGCGTCGCCGTGGATCAGCAGCGGAATCACGCGCTGGCGCTTGGTGTCGCCGAGCCGGTCCTGTTTGGGCCGCACGATCCCCTCCACCACCGGGTCCACCGCTTCGAGATGGCTGGGATTCGGCGACACCGAGACCACGATCTCGCTGCCGTCCTCGAAGGTGCGCACGCCGCTCGCGCCCAGGTGATACTTCACGTCGCCCGAGCCCTGCGCGCTCTGCGGCTCCTCCGTCTCGAAAGAGGAGAAGATCTGGCGAAGCGGTTTTCCCACCAGGTTGGCGAGCACGTTCAGCCGCCCGCGGTGAGCCATCCCGATGACCATTTCGTGCGCGGCGTTCGAAGCGGCGCGCCGCATCAGCTCGTCCAGGATGGCCATGGCGCTCTCCGCGCCTTCGAGCGAGAAGCGCTTGTGGCCCACGAAGCGCGCGTGCAGGAAGTGCTCGAACTCCTCGGCCTGTAAGAGGCGGTCCAGAATGCGGCGTCGCACGGCGGCGTCGAGCGGCCAGTTGTTGGCGGCCGGCTCCATGCGCTGTTGCAGCCAGCGCTTCTGCTCCGGCACCTGGATGTTCATGTACTCGCAGCCGATCTTGCCGCAATAGGTCTGGCGTACGATCTCGAGGATCTGGCGCAGTGTGGCGAATGGTTGCGGAGAGCCGCCGCCGATGGCCTCGCCCAGCGAGCCGGTGATGAACTCGCGGTCGAGATCCCAGATCGTGAGGCCGTACTTGGCGGGGTCGAGTTCCGGGTGGTAGCTGGGCTCCGAGCCAAGCGGATCGAGGTCGGCCAGCAAGTGGCCGCGCACGCGATACGCGTTGATGAGCTGCAGAACGGCCGCCTGCTGCGCAACCTGTGCGCCGCGATCGCCTCCGCCAGGCAGGAACGCCCCGCGATCCGGCTCCCACCGCACCGGCTGATAGGGCAGGCGCAGGTCGGCGAAGATGGCGTCATAGAACTTGTCCTGACCTTCGAGCAGTGCCTGCACTTTGGCCAGAAACAGCCCGGACTCGGCGCCCTGGATCACGCGGTGGTCGTAAGTGCACGTGATCGTCATGACTTTGCTGATACCGATCAGCGCGCGCGTGTCCGGCGCGGCGCCGCGGTATTCGGCGGGATAGTCGATCGCGCCCGTGGCGATGATGGCGCCCTGCCCCGGCATCAGGCGAGGCATCGAGGCCACCGTGCCGACCGTCCCCGGGTTGGTGAGCGAAACGGTGGTGCCTTCGAAGTCCGCCACGGCCAGCTTCGCGGTGCGCGCGCGGCCGATCACGTCGTCGAAGGCGGCGACGAACTGCTGGAAATCGAGCTTGCCCGCGTTCTTGATGTTCGGCACCAGCAGCGAGCGCGCGCCGTCCTTGCCCGCGACGTCCACGGCCACGCCGAAGTTAATGGCGGGCGGCACACGGCGGTGCGGCTTCCCGTCGCGCTCCGCGTACGAGCTGTTGAGATTGGGAAAGCTCTCGAGCGCCTTGACGATTCCCCATGCAATCAGGTGCGTGTAGGAGACCTTGTCGCGGCCCACCAGCGTGAGGTGCTGGTTGATGATGGTGCGATTCTCATCCACAACCTTGACCGGGATGGTGCGCTGCGAGGTAGCGGTCGGAACAGAGAGGCTCGCTTCCATGTTGCCGGCCAGGCGCGCGGCAGCGCCGTGGAGCGGCTGTAGGTCAGTATCAGTTGGGGCAGGGGGAGCAGTAGCAGTCGTAGATCCGTTGGATTCGAACACGCGTTTCCAGCTTTCGTCGACGGAGGTGCGGTCGTGCAGGTATTCCTGGTACAACTCGTCCTGGAGCCAGGCGTTGACACCCTCAGCCATAACAATTCCCGTCTGTCTCTATGATAGCGGCAATCAGCGGGTCCACTCCGACTGCTTCTGGTAGTTGGTCACCATAGCGGTGAGGTATCGTTCCAGCCATTGAACGGCCTCGACGCGGGACATCGAGCCACTCTCGATGGCCTTGTCCAACCATTCGAACTCGGCCTGCATCATGTCGGCCATCTCCTCTACTCGGAGCGGGCTGTGCGGGTAAGCCAAGGAGCGCTGGGGCGTCCGGACCCCTGACAATTCGATCAGGCTGGCCAGCGGGCCATTGCTCGAGATTCTGTCCTTGTAGTTGGCAAAGATCTGCTTCCAGAAGGTCCACTCCCGCAAAGACTCCCGCCTGTCCTTGAAGAGGAACGCGATCTCCTGCTCATCGCCCAGGGCGCTTGCATCGATGAAGATGATCGAACGGGCCGTGACTGTCGTTCCAATGACCTCCTGCTGCATCTGCGATGGCTGCAACGTGGCCAGAGTAACGGGTCGACGCTCGCCTGGGGCGAGGGCGCCGGTGCCGCTTCCAGGTGGCGCCAAGCCAACGCTTGGGAGAAAGTCTCGGGGGCCGCCTCTGACCACGCTCGACGTCCCGTCAGCGTAGCGGATCTTCAGCTCGATGTTGAACGCAGTGACCGCCTTTGCGCATGCATTCACGGCAGCCCCGTCCAGACGGCCGTCCTTTGCCACCGGCTGCGGTTCGAATCTGAGACACCCGGGGGAATCGCCAGCCAAGGCGCTCCAAGGCAAGAGCATGCAGGCAACCTGCGCGCAGAACCGCTTCAGGGTTTCCCGCTTCATAGCGGGACCCAGCCACCCTCGCGCTCGGATTGAAAAATGGCGTCCAGAACCGCCATGTTGCGGATCGAGTCCTCGAGCGGAGTGGGAACGTCGCCGTGGCCGCGGACGGCCTTCGAAAACAGATCGCCCTGTATGCCGTACTGGTCGCAAATCGGGAACTCCTCGGAGCGGAGCCCGGCGGCCGTGTGCACGAAAATGCGCGTGGGACGGTCCGGCGGCGCATTGAACGGGATTTCGATTTCGATACGGCCCTTATCGCCGATAATCTGCACTCGCTGGTGGGGGAACATCTGCATGGAGCAGGTAAACAGCGACTGGCCCGACGGGAAATCGAGCAGGACCGAGGCGAGGCTGTCGATCTTGAACTCGGGATCGCGCTCGATCAGGCTGACCACCCGCGCGGGCTCGGCGCCGAAGAAGTAGCGCGCCACCTGAACGGCGTAGCAGCCCAGGTCCATCAGACCCCCGCCGCCGTAAGCGAGAATGTTGCGCACGTTGGCCGGGTCGCGGCCGTAGAAGCTGAAGGCCGTCGCGATCGAGCGCAGGCGGCCGATCTCGCCGGACCGTAGCAGGTCGCGCGCGTGGATCCACTGCGGATGCGTGCGCACCATGAACGCCTCGCCCATTTTGACGCCGGTACGGTCGCGCGCTTCGATCAGCGTGCGGCATTCCGCCACGTTGAGCGACACCGGCTTCTCCACCAGCACGTGCTTGCCGGCCTCGGCCGCGCGAATCGACCACGGCACGTGCAGGTGGTTCGGCAGCGGATTGTAAATGGCCTCGACCGCCGGATCGGCGAGCAGCTCTTCGTAAGAGCCGTAGGCTTTCGGGATTCCGAGAGAGGACGCCGCGCGCCGAGCCTTGTCGATGTCGCGCGAGGCAATGGCGACGATCTCGGCGGACTCCAGCCGTTGCATGGCGGGAATGACTTTTTCGACGCCGATCTTAGCGGCGCCCAAAACGCCCCAACGAACTTTGTCAGACATACATGGCTCCTTTCAGATGAATGTGGGGCGGACCCCCTGGTCCGCGCGGGTCCCCCTGGACCCGCCCTGTTTCATCCCGTCGTCTTCAGCCCCCCCGCGATCGCGTTGACCGTGATCAAAAGCGGCGGCAGCAACTGCTCGGATCGCGATTGGCGCCATTCCCGCAGCAGCGCGATCTGCTCCCGATGCAGTCGCAACAATGCTTCCCTGCGAATCGCGATGGCCTTCACCAGCCGCGGCCGGCGCTCCTCGATAGGCCCGCCTCCAAACAGCGCATCCAGAATGCCGCGCGTTCGCTGATGCTCGTCCAGAATCTGCGCCAGAATCGCCTCGCGGAGCGCCGGGTCTTCCACCAGTCCGGCGTATTCGGTCATGATGCTCTCCTCCGCGGCTTCGACGCTGAACTCGATGTTGTGCAGCAGGTAGTTGAGGAACGGCCACTCGCGGGCGGCGTTCGAAAGAGTCCGCCACGCCGCAGGATCCGCCTCGCGAACACGCTCGAAGGCGCTGCCGGCTCCATACCAGCCGGGGAGATTGAAGCGGGCTTGGCTCCAGCTGAAGACCCACGGAATGGCGCGCAGGTCCTCGATGGTGCGCTGCCCGGTGCGCCGCGAAGGGCGCGAACCGATGTGGCTCGATTCGATGCCGTCCAGCGGCGTGGCCTGCGAGAAGAACTCCACAAATCCCTCGGTCTCGATCAGACGGCGATAGGCGTCGCGGCTCGCCAGGGCCACTTGTTCAAACACCGCCTCGGCCGGGTGGGGCACAGCGTCCGCGGCGCTCTGGTGCACCAGCGTCCAGCGCGCCACTCCAGCCAGCATCCGCTCGACGTGATGCGCAGCGGTCAGGCGGTTGGCGTATTTCTGCGCGATGACCTCGCCCTGCTCGGTTACGCGCATCTCTCCCTCGAGTGTGCCCGGAGCCAGCGATTCGAGAAAGACGTGCGTGGGACCGGCGCCGCGCCCGATGGTGCCGCCGCGTCCGTGGAAGAACCGCAGTTCGACGCCCGCGGCATGGGCGGCCTCGGCGAGTTGCGTCTGGGCCTTCCGGATAAACCAGTGGCTGGCGAGAATTCCGCCGTCTTTGTTGCTGTCGCTGTAACCGATCATGACTTCCTGGAGCGGGCGGGGCCGGCCGTCGCGGCGCTGCAAGTGGCGCAGCGACCGCATGGCCATGGGGTGGGCCAGGAATTCCGCGAGCACGCTGCCCGCGCGCTCCAGGTCATCGATGGTCTCGAAGAGCGGGGTCACCGGGATCTCCGATACCAGGCCCTCGGGCGTCGAGCTGACCAGGCCGGCTTCGCGCGCCAGCAGGTAGACGTTGAGCAGGTCCGAAGCGCCGTGGGTCATGCTCACGATGAGGGAGCCCACGCCGTGGCGTCCGTGAAGCGCGGTCCAATCGCGCACCAGCCGAAGGACGCCGACAGCCGCATCGGCCTCCGGCGGCAGCGTCGCAGTCTCGATGGCGAACGGACGCGGCGAGGCGAGTTCGGCATCGACAAGTTGGCGCTTCCGGGCTTCGGTCCACTCGGGATAGCCCGCGCCATCGAGGCCGGCGATCGATAGCAGTTGGGCCACGGCGCGGCTGTGGAATGCGGCGCTCTGCCGGATGTCGATCGCGGCCAGGTGAAAGCCGAACGTGGTAGCGACGCGCGTCACCGGGGCGACCTCGGCCAGGGCGATGCGGCCGGCGCCCACTTCTTCGAGCGAGATTTGCAGCAGCAACAGGTCGTCCACCAGCTCTCTCGCGACTGCGTAGTTTCGCTGCTGCATCAGGTGGACCATCTGACGCCAGGGCTCGCCGGCATAGCGGTCCACCAGGGCGCGGCCAGCTTCGTCGAGCGCTCCGCGGTAGAGCGCGATGCGGGCGGCGAGCGATGGCGGCGGCGGCTGGAGAACGTCGGAAAGGCTGAGACGGCCCGCCAGCGATTCGAGGCGCTGGTGCAGGACGCCCAGAGCGCCCGCGCGGAGGGATTCCAGGGACCGGCGCGTCACCTCGGTGGTGACGAAGGGATGCCCATCGCGATCGCCGCCGACCCAGTCGCCGAAAGTGACTCTGGGCTCCGGCGGCGGCTCCGTGCCGGGGAAGGCCCACAGCCAGGACTGGCGGAAGCGCTCCGAGACCAGGTCCACCACGTCGGGGAAGACGCTGGTCAGGTAGTGCAAAACGTTGCGCAGTTCCGAGTCCACGTCGGGACGCTCGAAGAATATCTCGCCGGTGCGCCAAAGACGCTCGAGACCGGCCTCGATGCGCTCGCGGAGCGTGGCCTGCTCCATCGGGCTGCGGTTGGGTACCTCGCGCTCCACCAGGAGGAGGTAGAGCTCGCGGTGGCGGTCGAGGACCGAGGCGCGCTTGGCTTCCGTGGGGTGCGCGGTCAGGACTGGTTGCACATGGATGCGCGGCAGCACGCGCCGAATGTCCTCCGCGGAAAAACCGGAATCCCGGAGGAGCTGCAGTTGATGCGGCCAGGCGCCCACTTCGCTAGCGGGTCCTAGAAGGTTCTCCCGCATGCGGCGGACTTGGTTGGTGGTGTTCTCCTCTGCCATGTTGAGGAGATGGAAGGCGACCGACAGGGCCTGGGAACCGCGGGGCGGGAGGCGGTCGCCGGGCGCCGGCGGGACAGCGAAGGCTTTTCCGACCAGCTCGGCCAGGTCGTGCTCGCCGATCGTGGTGAGGACGTCGCGGAAGCATTCAAGCAGGAAGAGGAAGTCGGCGTCCCACTTCTGAAAGCCGGTCTGGCGGAGGATCGACGGGTGCGGCGGCATGGAGGCGGTAATTCAAGCATGCCACAAGGTGGCCGGCCTGAGTCGCCCGGTGGCCCGCTGAATCTGTGTGCCTGTCCTCCTGGCGGCCTCGCGAGAGCGGGCGCTACGGATCGCGACGCCCGTCCCGCCGCTCGCGATGGTCACGGGCTTGGCGGGAGTGGCCTGCGCCGCGAGCACAGGTCGTTTTCTAGAACCGCGCCGTCATCACCCACGATGTCAGAACGCTCTGTCCCCAGGCCCAACGCCACCCGGAGCATCGTACAGTGTGATCGGGACCGGCCCGATGTCGGAGTGGTCCTTAATGCAGCTCCCAGTCCACGTCGCACAGCCTTTGCCCTTGAGTGCAAGATTCGTCGGCATGTAGTTTCGGCGGATCTTGGCAAGGCGGCACTCGATGTTCGGGCACTCAGGGAAGACTTGGCCGGTAGTCGCCAACAGGTCGGGGTTGCCAAGAAGTCGGGGGTTGACGGAAATCGAATGTGTGTCCCACCCGGTCGCCTGGAACAACGCCAACGTCGCGTAAGCCGTCGATCCGTAGTAGCCCATGCCCTCTACGCCGGTCGATCCTGTGACCCACCAATTGTTATAGTCAGCCATCGAAGTGCCAGCGGAAGGTCCGGTCGTTATTGCCCTGTCCGTTTGCGTAACGGTCTTGTTGGGCCAAACGATGTTGTTGATTTCAAACTCCGCTGATCCGGCATAGACACTGATCCTCTCCGTTGCCGAACCACTGTTTGACGGCGATGCAGCGTTGGTGCTGCGGTAGCAGAAATTGTGCTGCATGAGCCCAAAGCACGCTGCCGACCCGCACTCAAAATGGCAGGTCCACATATTGCCAACCACGATGTTGTTCAGAAACGTCGGGCCAGGGCCAGTCGTAATCTGGCTTTGCAACCCATAGCGTGAGGCGTAGGCCACATTTCCGGTTCCACTTGTGATGGCAGTCCCGGTCGTCACGTAGCCGTTGTAGGCAATGTTGTTGTTCCCTCCAAGACCGGCGCCGCCGTTGGTGGTCGCCGACACTTCATTGAACTCGACGGTGGCTGGAAGCTGTAGGGAAAGCCCAGATCCCACATTGGTGATGATGTTGTGATGTATCCAAGCACTCGCTCCAGAACCGTTGGAGTTGTAGATACAACTGTTGGTCCCGTTGCCATGAAGATAGTTGTAGGAAATCGTGTTGTTCGACCTGGTCCCCGAACTGCCCCAGGTAAAGAAGTACTTGCAGTCAGTCATCTCAAAACCCGTGACTGTTACATAGGGGGAGTAGAAGGTGGCGTTGGTCGTCGCTGTGCTGCCACAATCAATCACCGGCTGCGGGCCACCGGGATACGCCTGCGCTCCGGTGTCCGAGGTGATGATGAGACGGTATGTTGCCGTGGGGGCCAGGGCGGGCGAGTTTCCAATAAACCCGATGGCCGTGTATGTTCCCGGCGACACCCAGATCGTTTGCGTGGCCGAGAACGTCGTGGTGCCCTGGTCAGTCCCCAGCGCGGTCAATGCCGCGCTGATCTGCGTATAGGTCTTCCCCGCCGTGCAACTGTGCGGGTTTGGGTTGGGGATCGAGCCGGTCGGAGTGACGCAGTAGGTCCCGGCTCCATTGCCTGCACACCAGCCCACGACCGCGGCAAAAAACAACACGAATGTCAGCTTACGCATCGTCGCCTCCTCAGTACGTCACCGTGCAGGTGAGATTGACGCCCCATCCGGGCACCGTCGCGTCCGCTGTCAGCACCTTGGCGACGAGGTAATCCCCCGGCGCCAGCGCCGCCGCCGCCGCCATTCCGCTCTGAGTGCTGTACATGCTCGAACCGGCCGCAAGCGTCGAAACCGTTGAGGAGAAGATCGTCGTTCCTCCGGTGAGCGTAAGTGATCCAGGAGTGCCGCCGATGGTCGGATTCTTGAGAATGTCGATGGTGAGATTGGTTCCGGTCGGATAGAACATCGCGTCAATCTGGCATCCGGTTACCGTGTCCGCCTCGGTTGCAGAGAATTTGAGGTTCGTGAACTCCCCGACGTAGCATCCTGGACTTCCGACGCACAGAAGGAACGTGGCGGCTTTTTTGGAAACACCGCCTCCACCGCCTACCGCCACCCAGTCCCCCGCCACCGTGCATCCCGCCGCGTTGTTGCAGGCATACAGCGCGCCTGCCGTAGTCTGGCACTGCTGACGGTACGAGCCGGCCGTATTGCCGGGAGTGCCAATGCAGGCGATGGCCCCGGCGGCCCCGCCGCCCCCGCTTAACTGCGTCCATGTGTTGTCCGGCTTGCACAGATACAAGTTCTGGCCGCCGGTCGCATCCGTTTTGAAGAACGCTTCGCCGGTGGAGCACGCTCCCGGTAACGCCGTCCCTGCCTTCGCCGGTTTCGTCGTGCGCGCGTTCGAGGCGTCCCAATCGCCTTTCATCGTCCGCCCCCCCATACTGGTGCTCTGTCCGTACACGCACCCAATCGCCACCCCTAATAGGATCAAAGCTCGTCGCATGACTTATAGCCCCCTTATGATCGTTGCGCTGTACACCGCGCTGGCCGGGGCAACGGTCTGCCCCATGGCGCAAAGCCGGACCGTGATCTGATTTGCGGCGCTGACCCACATGTTTCCGATCAGCCCGCTTGCCATGCCGCTCGGCCACCCCGGCGCTACTGTGTCACCGGGTGCCGCCCCCGTCAGGGCGAAAGTGAGATCCGGCGAACACGTCCCCGCGGATATCTGTGCGAAGGTGAACGAAACCGAGTTCTTCAGGTATGTGGGTACCGCTGTGCTGTCAATCGCGATCGTCGTCTGGCCGCCCACCTCGGTCGTCACGATGCCCGTGCCTGCTAGCAGCGTGCTTCTGCTGATCCAGCTCCGCCAGTCCGTTCCGGCCGCCCCCCAACTGCCGCCTGCCGCGTTCCACGAATACAGCGGGATCGAATCCACCGGAAACCCCGTGACTCCCGTCGTGGCCAGGCAGGAATTGGAACAGCTGACGTTCATCGTGTGGCCGACCGTCAGTGCGCCGGAGGCCGAGAAATAGACATAGGCCGTCCCTGCTCCGCTGTTCAGCGTAGCCGTCGCGCCAGAAGTTAGTGAATAGGTGCGGCCCCCAAAACGCACGTTGCATGGCGTCGCCGGCGAGCAGCCTGCCCCGATTGTGAGGACCGTGGAACTCGTCATTGTGACGCCGAAGTCCCCTAACTGGCCCGCCATCGTCGCGCCGCCGCCGCTGCCTCCTCCTCCGCTCGCTGGCTGCCACTGGTTCGCCGCCGCACTCCAGGAGAGCACTTGTCCGTCCAACGGCGCCGCGCTCGAAATCGCCCGGCCCTGTATACCGGCCACCACCGTCGTCGCCAGAGCGCCGGTGACGTCCCCAAACGCTGTGTGGGTGTGGGAAGTGGAGGATTTGCCATTCAACTGGGCTTGAATGTCGCTGCTGACGTTCGCCAGATAGCCATACGCCTGGCTGCTCACAAGTCCCCCTCCGATCTTCGCGGCGTCCACGCCCGCCGCCACCTGGCTGTTCGCCACCGTGCCCGAGATTTGCGAAAACGCATAGTCGCCGGCGCCCGCAACCACGTCTCCGCTTCGTCCGAATACCGAGGTCACCGCTCCGCCGGAGCCCCCCGTTCCCGCAACGCCGCTGTAGCCGTTGATCACGCACCGCCCGCTTTGCGCGGCCGGAAAGATTACCGTCACGTTGTAACTGCTCGGATCCACGGTGATCGTGCTCGGCTCGACCATGTTCGCCGGAACGCTGCCGTCGTAACAGGCCACCAGCAGGTTGGCGGTTCCCAACCGGTGTGTGGTGCCCGGCACGCTGATCGTGGTCTGGCCAACGAAAGTTGTCACGTAGTTCGCCGGCGTCGTCGACGGCGTCGCGCCCACCCAGGACGTGCCGTTATAGACCTTCAGCTGGTTGGAATCCCCACTGTCCACCACCATGTCCCCGGTCTGCGCCGCCGTCGGCAGCGCCGAGGGAGCCACCTGCAGCCCAGCGGTCATCGCGCTTCCGGAGAATCTTTGCCGCGCCCCGGCAGAGTAAGTGGTCGGCTGCGTCATGTCCACTGCGTTGGTGACCTGGCTCGCCGAGTAATCCCCGGCCGTCGCCGTAACGGCCCCGCTCCTGCCGAACGCGCTCGTCACTCCCCCGGCGATGGTTTGCGGCTGCCATTGAGTGCCGCTCCACGCCAGCGCCTGCCCAGTCGTCGGAGCCGTCGACGCCACCGGCCGGCTCTGGAGGCGAGATACCGTGGCTGTCGTCAGCGCCCCGGTTAGATCTCCGCCCAGCGCCGGCAACTGGCTGCTTCCCACCGTGCCGCTGATCTGGCTGAAACCGTAGTCCCCGGTCTGGCCCACGATCGCGCCCGTCCGCCCGAACGCGCTCGTCACCCCGCCCGACGCCGCCTCGGGTTCCCACTGAACGCCGCTCCATGCCAGCACCTGGCCGGTCGTCGGCGCGGTGGCCGCCATTGGCCGGTTCTGCAGGCGCGATACCGTGGCCGAGCTCAGCACGCCCGAAAGATCTCCTCCCGGTGGCGGCAGCTGTGTGCTCAGGACCGTCCCGCCGATCTGGCTGAATTGGTAGTCTCCGGTTTGCGCCGTGACCGAGCCCGTCCGTCCGAATACGGTGCTCAACGGCGGAGCCGGAAGGCTCGCCGCTCCCCAGGACGTTCCGCCCCACGTCAGCACCTGCCCTGACGTCGGAACGGTCGAATCTAACGGCCGCCCGAGAATCCGGTTTACCGTCAACGCGTCCGGCGTGCCGCTCACATCCCCGCCGAGCGATTTCCACACCGCGGCGCTGCCGTCGCTGGCCAATACGAAATTCGTGTTTCCCGTTCCCACCGCCGGCGTATCGGCTCCTTGCAGGGTCCACTGGTTTGCGGTCAGGCACGTGTACCAGTTCCGCCCCGCTGGCGCGTCCAGGCGCAGGAATGTTTCCCCCTGTGAGCATGTGGCCGGCAGGCCCGTCCCCATCCTCGATGGCAGGGTCGAACTGGCTTGCGAGAAGTCGACCGTCTTCGCCTGCGTGCGCAGGTCGACTTTAGTCTGCGCCGCGCCCGCCCCAGCCAGTGCCAGCGCGGCCAGCAAATAGTAAGTGCATTTCGGTGTCTGCATGACGCTGTAGGTGCCGGCTTCCGCCGTGGTCTCCCGGCAACATCCCACCTCCCGGCCTCAATCTACACTGGGGGTCCGTATTACCGCGATCGGTGAAAACGCCTATGTCATTGAAACGAAGAAGAAAATTCTGGGGTGGGTGTGCGTCACCGGCGAAGTGAGGCTGGCCAGAAGCCCGCCCAACGCCGCGCTTTCACGCCCCGTAGGCCAGGCTCCGCCGTCCCGTAGGGTGACAGCGCAC
>Ga0265316_10001964_pt1 | contig 21613 bp, 12 predicted proteins | sample 4522metaG_FD_202092 | JGI IMG/M metagenome (GOLD analysis project Ga0265316, IMG submission 202092) | Rhizosphere microbial communities from Carex aquatilis grown in University of Washington, Seatle, WA, United States - 4-5-22 metaG | ecosystem: Host-associated > Plants > Roots > Rhizosphere >... | reverse complement strand
GCGGCCAGTTGCGCGGAAGAAGTTTCTGGCTTGTACGTCGGTGGCACTCACGTTGTCGCGCCGACCCTGGAAGAGGCCGACCCGGTATTCGAGATGACCGTCCACCAACAGACCGCGCAACTGCACGCCAACATCGCGCCCGACCGGGTTGGTGGTGCTGCCAAAGGAGTTGCCGTGCTGAAAGGCGTAGCTGAAGTAGTCCCATCCATACAGAGTGGCCGCCCCTTGAACCGCATTGTGACTCATGGGTGGCAACATGAACCCAGCATCGACTTTCAAAGCATCCTCCATCGGTCCGTCCAGCACCTTGTAGGTGACGAAGGCGTCCTGGAGGATCATGCCCGGACCATTCTTCGCAAAGACTTCTGGCGCGCCTTCCGCGGCCGTGTTGGAGTCCAGAAACAGGTTTGGATAGTCGGTATCGACGAAGAACTCAAGCTTGCCCAGCAGCTTTCCACCAACCAGCAAGCGCGTGCGCCGGATGAAGAGATTGTGGGAATAGCTATTGAGCGCAGAACTGCCAACCGCCTGATATTGCGGCTGAAGAAGCAAGCCGAACCGGATGCTGTTCCCACTTGGATCTTCGATCTTGAGCGGGCTGGCAGTGGGCGCGATCGCCATCGAGGCTGCCGCAGGTGCCGGCGACATGGAGGCTTCTGGAGCCGGCGCGACCGGCGCCGTTGTATCGGCCGCTGGCGGAGCGGGTGGCTCCTCGGCAAAGACGCTCGGGGCGTAGACGGCGAAAGCAGCCAGGGCGAGTACACAGCAGCGGAATTGAAGTGTCATTGTCTAACCTCCTTGCGGTTCGAGAAATTTGTCGACCAAGGGGACACCAACTTCGGAGCGCAACTACAACACCAATCTGTAGAATGGGTTAGTAAGATGCCGACGAATCGATTTCGTTACTACGGGCCCAGGCGCCGACGCTCACTCTCTTGCCGATGTCGCCGTCAAAGCCGGACAATAACGTCCGCGTCGATCTTGTGATCCTTGGTTTCCCGTATGAATAGGCTGCTCACGATGATGGTAAGCACGCACACGGCAATAGGATAGATGAGTCCCGTATAGATCGAACCGTGGCCGAATGAAGTCTTTGCCCAAGTCGAGGCTGTCACGGCCGTGGCAATGAGCGGCAAGAATCCGCCAAACCATCCATTGCCGAGATGGTAGGGAAGAGACATGGAGGTATAGCGAATCTTGGTGGGGAACATCTCGACCAAGAACGCGGCCACCGGACCGTAGACCATGCACACATAGACCATCTGAATACTCAGCAACAGAATCATCATTGGCCAGTTCAAGTCGGCCGACGACGCCACCGGGAGACCGTGAGGATTTGAAAAGAACTTCATCCCCATGTAGATGGGAATGTACGTCAGCGCACCGAGCACGCATCCTCCCATCATGATCCTTTTGCGCCCGACACGATCGGAAAGCCGGCCGAAAAACACGAACAAAGGCGTCGTGATGAGCAACGCCGCCGAAACCATCAGGTACGAAGATATCCATGGAATCTTGAGCACGCTTTGCATAAACGTCAGCGCATAGAACTGTCCCGTGTACCAGACCACGCCCTGGCCCGCCGTCACGCCGAACAGCGCTAGCAATACGTACTTCACGTTAACGGGATTGGTAAAGCTCTCCTTCAGAGGGTTGACGGAAGTCTTTCCGCTGGTCTTTAGCTTGGTGAATAGCGGAGACTCCTTCATCTTGAGGCGGACGTAGAGGGATACGGCCAGCAGCGCGAAGGACAAGAGGAACGGAAGACGCCAACCATAGGTCTTGAAGCCCGCCTCGCCGAGCACAAGGCGCGTCGTTCCGATCACGCCCATGCTGAGAAAGAAGCCCAAGGTGGCCGTCGTCTGAATGTAGCTCGTATAGTAGCCCCGCTTGTTGTCCGGAACGTGCTCGGCGATGTAGGTCGCCGCGCCCCCGTATTCTCCGCCTAGTGCCAATCCCTGGAGCAATCGGAGGAGGACGAGAAGAATGGTGGCCAGCATGCCAACGTGTGCGTACGTTGGCAGAAGCCCAATCATCGCCGTCGCGATCCCCATGGTTGCCATGGTGACAAGAAAGGTATTCTTACGACCGACAAGATCGCCGACATGTCCGAACACCAACGCGCCGAGCGGTCGTACTCCGAAGCCGGCACCAAAGGTCGCTAGACTAGCCAGTAACTGGGCAGTGTCATTGCCTTTGGGAAAAAACAAACCGCCAAAGAACACGGCCAAGCTTCCGTAAAGATAGAAATCATACCACTCAAAGAGTGTGCCCAAGGATGCCGCAAATATGATCTTCTTCAGACTCATCTCGCCCACGGTCCCTTTTGCGGGTACCACTGGGTCAAGGATTCGGATCGCTTCGGTGGCCATGGATCTTCCCCCTCCTCCAACGCGTTTGCGAACACCGTTGGATGCCGGTGAAATGTTTGTGCAGAAGAATGTTTGGTATTGGAGCTAGACCGTCTCCCGCTTGCGAATAAGGGTGTCGATAATCGACGGGTCGGCCAACGTGGTCGTGTCGCCCATGTCGTCGGTCTTGCCCGCGGCGATGTTGCGCAAGATCCGTCGCATGATCTTTCCCGAGCGCGTCTTCGGCAGCCCCGGCGCGATGAGCACGACGTCGGGCGTGGCGAAGGGGCCGATGTGGTGGCGAACCTCGTTCTTGAGTTCGCCGAGCAATTCGGCACTTTCGCTCCAGCCCTCGTTTAGAATCACGAAAGCGAAGATGCCCTGGCCTTTGATTTCGTGTGGGTAGCCCACCACCGCGGCCTCGGCGCACGCGGGGTGGGTGACCAGCGCGCTCTCGACCTCGGCGGTGCCCAAGCGATGCCCCGAGACATTGATGACGTCGTCCACTCGGCCCGTAATCCAGTAGTAGCCGTCCTCGTCGCGTCGGCAACCGTCGCCGGTCAGGTAATAGCCGTGGAACGGCCGCAGATAGGTTTGCACGAATCGCGGATGATCGTTTTGGATGGTTCGGGCCATACCAGGCCAGGCGCGTTTGATGGCCAGCAAGCCGGACACGCCATTGCCGTGAAGTTCCTTTCCTTGCTCGTCGAGGACCACGGGTTCAACGCCAAAGAACGGAAACGTGGCCGATCCGGGCTTCAGCGCCGTCGCGCCAGGCAAGGGCGTGATCATGATGCCGCCGGTTTCGGTCTGCCACCAGGTGTCCACGATGGGACAACGGCCCTCGCCCACAACGTCGTGGTACCAGCGCCATGCCTCGGGATTGATGGGCTCGCCGACGGTGCCGAGGACGCGGAGCGAGGAACGATCGTGGGCCTTGACAAAGGCGTCGCCCTCGCGGGCCACGGCGCGAATCGCGGTCGGCGCGGTGTAGAACTGGTTCACGCGGTGGCGTTCGACCAAGTCCCAGTATCGGCCGGCGTCTGGGTAAAGAGGCACGCTCTCGAAAAGCAAGGTGGTTGCGCCGTTGCACAGCGGTCCGTAGACGACGTAGGAGTGGCCGGTGATCCAACCAACGTCGGCGACGCACGCGTAGACATCGCCGTCGTGGTAATCGAACACATATTTGTGCGTGAGCGCCACCTGCAGCAGGTATCCGGCCGTGGTATGGGCGACGCCCTTGGGACGGCCGGTGCTGCCCGAGGTATAGAGGAGAAAAAGCGTGTCCTCGCTATCCATGTGCTCGATGGGGCAATAAGTGCGTTCGCCATCCATGGCCTCGCGCAACCAGATGTCGCGTTGGGGATAGAAGGGAACCTTGTTGCCCGTTCGTCGCGCCACGAACACCGTGCGCACCGTGGGGCAGGCCATCACCGCCTCGTCGACCGTGCGCTTGAGCGGAATGAGCTTCCCGCCGCGCACGCCCTCGTCGGCGGTAATGACGGTCGTGCAGCGAGCGTCGTTGATGCGGTCGCGCAAGCTCTCGGCCGAGAAGCCGGCAAACACGACGTTGTGAACGGCGCCGATGCGCGCACAGGCCAACATGGCGTAGACCGCCTCGAGGATCATCGGCAGGTAGATGGCAACCCGGTCGCCCTTGCGTACGCCGTTGTGGCGAAGAACATTGGCCAGTCGACAGACTTCCCGTTGTAATTCGCGATAGGTGACGCTCTTGCCCTCGCCGGGCGTGTCCGACTCCCAAATCAGCGCGACCTGGTCGCCCCGTTTGTCCACGTGCCGGTCGACGCAATTGTGGCAGGCATTGAGCCGGCCGTTCAGGAACCAAGCCACCTGGCCGTATTCGAAATCGCAGTCGCTGACCTGGCCAAAGGGATGAAACCACGTCAGGGTTTCAAGGGCGCGCTGTCGCCAGAAGGCCTCGGGACTAGCCAGACTTTCCGCGTGCAACTTGAGATAGGCATCGAACGACGGAATGTGCGCACGTCGGCTGAGCTCCGCGGGCGGCGCGATGAGCGCACTTGCTTGGGCGGCTAGTTCGGGTTGGGGAGATGTCGCGGGCATGGGCCACCTCTAGAGACTTGGCGACTATTCGATGCCCGCGATGGGGACTTTGTTACAAACCAAGGAAGCACCTTCGCCAACTGCGATAGCCAACTGGGATAGGTCGATCGGTCAGTCGGCCGGCCTTGCCATCTGAAATTCCTCAGCGCCGCCGCTGCACCTCGATCGAGGCTCGTTCGGAAATGGGAGTTGCAGCGCGGCCCGCGAAAGCGGACGATGGTAAGGCAGATCACTCTTCGTTGGAGGTACCATGCGTCACCTGTTGCGAGCCGCAACCATTCTGTCGGTCACCACGGCGCTGTCGTGTAGCAACTCGACTCCCGCTTCTGAGACGGGCCGCGATGCAAGCTCGGGCGATAGCGCTGCACCGGATCTCGGCGTCGCCGCGGGTGGCGTTCCCGGAACTGGTGGAGCGATCGGAACCGGCGGCGCGGTCGGAACGGGTGGCGGTGCGGTCGCCACGGGTGGCGCATCCGGGTTGGGCGGAACATCGGCCACCGGGGGCACCAAGGCTACGGGCGGTTCACCTGCGACTGGTGGTACCCCAAACAAGGACGGCGGACCGGGCACGGGCGGTGCCGTCGGCCTCGATGGCGGCTTGGGTACCGGCGGTGCCGTGGGCAAGGACGGTGGATTGGGCACAGGCGGTGCGGTCGGCATCGATGGCGGAACCGGCACCGGTGGCGTAGCGGGTACGCCCAAGGGTTGGCTTTACACGAACGGCGGCAAGATCTACGTCTCCGACGGAAACGGCTCGGGAACGGAATGGATGGGTCGAGGGGTCAACATCAGCGACATCTTCATGTGCGAATACAACTACCAACTCTGGATGTCCTCGCCCGACAAGACGCTGGAAACGATGATCGCCAGTCTCATGAGCGGTTGGAAGCCCAACTTCCTACGCATCTCTCTCAGCATGGACACCGATCCGACGATCACCAGTTGGCTCACCAACCCGACTCAGTACAAGACGCCGATGACGAATGTCATCGACGCCATCGGGACCTATCCCAACGTCTACCTGCTGGTCACTTTGCGTAGCGACGCCTCGATGATTGGGCAAGACACCGTCGACGGAGATCCCGAGGCGACCGGGCTTCCTTCCGACAGTTCGACCACGCCCAACGCGACCAAATTCCCCACCGGAACCGACGCTACGTACATCGCGCTGGTCGATTCGTTCGCCAATTCCAGCTTCGTCGTGTTCGGGCTGACCAACGAGCCAGGGGGCAACAAACTCTCGAACGCGACCATCGCCGCGGCCATGAACCACGCGGTGGGCGTCATCCGCGCCGAAGAAGATCGATTGGGGGTGCCCCATCACGTGGTTTCTGTACAGGGAAATGGGTGGACGAGCGACATCAGTTTCTACGCGGTCACGCCGGACCCCATCAAATACGATAACGTCGTGTACGAAATTCATGGCTATCCGCCCACCGCCGCCGAATACACCCACCCGGCCATTCCCGTGATCATCGGGGAATACGGCAGCCTCACCAGCACCACGGCCGCGACCTTTTACGCCGATGTTGAAGCCAAGAAGATCTCCAATCTCGCGTGGGACTTCGAACCGTTCAGCGACTGTGCGCCCGATCTACTCAGCGTAAATCAAAGCGCAACGAACCTGGTGCCGTCGGCCTGGGGCTCTATCGTGCAAGCCTATTTGCTGGCGCACGCCCAATAGCGCGCGCCCGTTTCTCACCTTGGGCCAACCCGGTGTAGTGTGCCTTGCGTGAGGTCGTTGCCGCTGAATGTCTGGTTCGCCATGCTGGGCCTGGCCGTGCTCGGCCGCGCCCTGCCAGCCAGCGCCGGTCAAGATGAGGCATTCATGTTGTCCTGGCAAGCTCCCCCTGATTGCCCTTCGCCGGACGCCATGCGCGCTGAGGTCGCGCGGCTTTTAGGCGGAGAGATCCGTTTGCCCGCGGGTCGAGACTTCAGGGCTTCGGCGTTGGTGGCGCACGAACAGACGTGGTCGGTTTCGATCGAGACGGAGCTCGCGGGCCGGTCGGGACGACGATCCATCGAAGCCGCTTCCTGCCAAGACCTCGCCGATGCCACGGCTCTCATTCTTGCGCTGACCATCGATCCGGACGTCGTGGCCACGCGCCCGGCCCGACCCAACCCGCCGCCACTGCCGCCCCCGCCCCCGCCGCCACTGCCGCCACCGCCGCCGCCCGTTCCGACAGCCGTCCAGCCTGCGCCACAAAAGCAGCCCCCGTCCAATGATTTCCTGTTGGGCCTGCAGGCGCAAGCCAGCCAGGGCACTTTGCCGTCTGTCGACATAGGTTTGGGCGGAAGTGTCGGCGTGGTAGGGCGCCGCTATCGCGTAGAGCTCCGCGGTGCCTATGGCTTGCGCCGAGATCAGATCGCCAACGCTGCGACACTCCCGGGCGCCTATGGCAAGTTCAACTTTCTGGCCGCTACGCTCGCGGGTTGTTTCAACCTGGGAGGACAAGCGCTGGCCTTCGGTTCCTGCGCGAATGCCGAAGTCGGCCTGGTATCCGCGCAAGGGTTTGGCGTCAGCCAGAGTTTCCCGACAAGCAAACCCTGGTTGGCGATTGGCGCTGGCGGCTATGCGGCGATTTCCCTGGGTCCTCGCTGGAGCGTTCCCCTGCACCTGGACATCCTGGCGCCCCTTCTGCGACCGGAATTCGTGTTCAAGAACGTGCCTAGCCGCGTCTTCCAAGCCCCTGTCGTTGGTGTTCGCGTCAGTGCTGGCATCGAATTGCGCTTTTGATCACAAAACTTCAAGACGATGGGAACCAAACTATCAGCATGAGATCCCCTGCCGGGAACGTCCTCGAATTCGCCGCATCGCCGACTGGCATCGTGAGCCCGATGCTGGACTTCGACGTGGTCTATGAGGAGCAGGTGGAATTCGTGTGGCGGGCCGTGCGCCGCATGGGCGTGCGCGCGGCCGACGCCGACGATGTGGTGCAGGACGTCTTCGTGATCGTGCACCGCCGGCTGGCCGAATTCGAGGGGCGCGCGCAACTCAAGACCTGGGTGTTCAAGATCCTCCTGCACGTGGTGAGGCACTACTGGCGAACGCACCAGCGCAAACCCGGCGACCGGGCTGGCGAGGATGCGACCCTGCTCAAGACCCTGCTGGCCGATCACGAAAGCGGTCCCGCGGCCTCGCTCGAACGGGTCGAGGCGCTGCGCATCCTGGATCGCTTGCTGGCCACGCTCGACGAGGACAAGCGCGAGGTGTTTGTTCTGGCGGAGATCGAACAGATGACCGCGGCGGAAATCGCGGAAATCGTCGAGGCGAACGCGAACACGGTCGCTTCCCGCTTGCGGGCGGCCCGGCAAGATTTCGAGAAGGCATTGGCGCGCTTTCGAGCGCACGAACTCGGGAGGCAGTCATGAACAACCTCGGACCTGAAGCGCGATCGATATTGGCAGCGGCCCGAGGCGCCGAGGCGATCACCCGCGAGGATCGGGCGCGCATCAAGCGCGGAGTACTCTTGCGCGTGGCCGTGCTCGGGGCGGCTTCGACCACCACGGCTGGAGCCGCGGCTATGTCCGTGGCGACGAAGGTCACGCTGACCGTGCTCACGGTGGCGGCACTGGGTGGTGGCGCGATATCGCTGCGGGCATGGAAGGGGCGGGCACCGGAACCGCCCGCCGTGGCCAGGACTCATTCGACGCCGCGCAAACTCGCGGCGGTCGCGCCCAAGGCGCCTACCGTCGTGGCTGAACCTCCTGCCATTTTGCCCGAGCCCGAAGTCAAGCTCGAAGCCCAGCCAGAGATCCAGCGGCGGGAAGTGATTCGGGGCGTGTCGCGACGACCAGAAATCTCGGGCACGCCTGCTGCCGAGATCGCGCCCGTGCCTGCCCCTGGGCTCGCCCCTCTGGATCCGGAACTGACCGTGCTTCGCCAGGCACAGGAAGATCTGCGCGCGGGCCTTCCCGCCCAGGCCTTGCGCCGGTTGATCGACTACGACCGCCGCTTTGGCAAGGGAGCGCTCGAAGAAGAACGCCGAGCCATTGCCGCCATTGCCTTCTGTCAGGTGGATCCCGGACCCGCGGCCAAGGCCCAGGCCGAACGCTTTCTGCGAACCGCGCCCGAATCACCGCTGGTCGAGCGTGTTCGCACCGCATGCCAGAAATTCGCCGACGCCGAGAAATAGGGCAACGAAACTGTGCCCAGCCGGGAACCGTACCGACATAACGAGGAGATAGACCATGATGAAATCGGCTTCGACCCCGGCAATTCTTGTGATTCTTGTGGGCGGTACTTTGGCGACCCTGCCTGTTGGCTGTAAGGTCGAACAGGTGCCGATTGGCCAACTAGACACTGGCGGACAAACCACGAGCACGGTCACGGGCGGAGCTGGCAGCGGCACGACGAGCGCCGGGGGCGCTGGCGGCGGTAGCGCGCAAACCGGTGGGATCGCTGCCGCTGGCGGCGTGAACGCAAGCGGCGGTGGCGTGCAAGCCGGCGGACTCGCTGCCGCTGGCGGCTCCACCGCAAGCGGCGGAAACGCGAAAGCGGGTGGGATCGCGGCGGTTGGCGGCGCGAACGCAAGCGGGGGTGTGACCGGGCTGGGTGGCTCGGGAGCTGGCGGCAGCACAGGGTGCGCGCCAGGCTGGACCATGTGCTGCGGTCAGTGCCTCAGTCCACTGGCGGGGGTCTGCGCGCCGTGCCCGGCGACGGGCGGTGCGAAACCGGCGGGTGGCGCCCCAAGCACCGGCGGCCGCGGCGGCTCGGGCGCGGGCGGTACTGGAGTGGGCGGATCGAGTGGTACGGGTGGAACTGGCGCGGGCGGTTCGAGCGGCGTGGTTTGCGGGGGACTTCGTGGCATGTCCTGTTCCACAGGCCAGTTTTGCGATTTGCCGCCGGGATCCTGCAGCTCTGCCGACATGACCGGAACCTGCGTGGTCAAGAGCCCGGTCTGCTCCGCGCTCTACCAGCCAGTGTGCGGCTGTGACGGAAGAACCTACTCCAGCGACTGCAACCGCATCTCAGCCGGCGTAACCAAGAAGTCCGACGGCGCATGCGCCGCAACCGACGCCGGCGTCTGCCCTGCGGGCGAGTCTTGGTGTCCTGGATGCCCGAGCCAGGAAATCCCCGGCGGTTGCGGCCAGGTCTGCCCAGCCATAGCCTGCTTGGCTCCGGACGCGGGAACGTCTGACGCCGCTTCAGGAAGCTGCAGCGCGATCACCACGCAGGCGGCGTGCGATGGCCGCAGCGACTGCCACTCGGTTTACGTGGATCCCGGAACTTGCGGGTGCGCCGGTGCTGGGTGCTGCGCGCACTTCAATCGTTGCGTCGACGGCGGTCGCGCCAACTGCAGCGGCCCGGTCGCGTGCACGATTGCGACTCCCTTCTGCGAGGCGCCCTTTGTCGTCTCATACGCCAACAACTGTTTCGAAGGTTGTGTCCGCCAGACCGAATGCGCGGGTGTCGATGCGGCCGTCACGACTCCTACTTGTCCTCAGACTCCGCCCACCAATGCCTCGTCCTGCGGCAGTACCAATTTGACCTGTTTCTACGACAATTGCCCAAGCACAGGCCGAACACAGGCTGTCTGTGCTGGCGGCGCCTGGACCGTCCAAACCGCAGCTTGCGGCACCGTGAGTTGCTCAGGATTCGCGGCAGGGCAAACCTGCCCGTCCGGAAAGACGTGCGTCGTCTTCCAAACTGGCCTTCCCACGGCCAATTGCCTCGACAATCCCTGCGGTCAAGGACCCGTCACGTCGCTATGCAGTGGGACCACCGCCGGCTGCTCGGTTACCGCCACGCTCACAAGTGGGGTGACATTCACCTGCGATCCATGTTCCCAAGGCGGCTGCCAGTAGCACATGCGCATAGTCCACGCCCGCCGTTGGGCTCGGACGAGCGCGTTCGCTCCGCATGCCAGAAATTCGTCGGACCGAAAGATAGAGCAACGAAATGATGTCGGGCCGGGAACCGTACTGACATCACGAGGAGACAGACCATGATGAGATCAGCTTCGACCCCGGCGATTCTTGCGCTTCTTCTTGGCGGCACGTTGGCGACCCTACCGGCTGGCTGTCGCACGGAACAAGTGGCGATTGGCCAACAGGACAGTGGCGGACAAACCACGAGTACAATGACGGGCGGGGCTGTCGCCGGCACGACGAGCGTTGGGGGCGCCACCGCAAGCGGCGGTAGCGCACAAACCGGCGGGATCGCGGCCGCGGGCGGCGCAAACGCTGGCGGCGGCAGCACGAACACCGGTGGAATCTCGGTAGCCGGCGGGACGAAAGCAAGTGGGGGAGCGACGACCGGGTTGGGGGGCTCCGGACCGAGGGGCGGCACCTCTAGCACTGGCGGCCACGGTGGCGCGGGCGGAGCTGGTTCGGGCGGCGCGACGACCTGTGCGTCGGGCTGGACGATGTGCTGCGGACAGTGCCTCAGTCCTCTGGCGGGTGTCTGCGCCCCGTGCTCGGGAACGGGTGGTGCCAGCTCGACCGGAGGTATTCCTGGTACGGGTGGAACTGGTGCAGGCGGATCGAGCGGCGTGGTCTGTGGGGGCCTTCGTGGCGTGCCCTGTTCCACAGGCCAGTTTTGCGATTTGCCGTCGGGGTCTTGCAACACTTCCGCCGACGTGACCGGAATCTGTACGGTCAAGAGCACGGTCTGCCCCACGATCTCCCAGCCAGTGTGCGGCTGCGACGGCAAGACGTACTCCAGCGACTGCAACCGCATTGCCGCCGGTGTGACGAAGAAGTCCGACGGCGCATGCGCCACGACCGACGCGGGTGTCTGCCCTGCGAACGAGACATGGTGTCCAGGTTGCCCAAGCCTCGGCATCGCCGGCGGCTGCGGCCAGGTCTGCCCAGCCATCGCCTGTTTGGCTCCGGACGCGGGAACATCCGATGCTGCTTCAGGAAGCTGTAGCGCGATCACCACGCAGGCGGCGTGCGATGGCCGAAGCGATTGCCACTCGGTTTTCGCGGATCCCGGCACTTGTGGATGCGCCGGGGTCAACTGCTGCATGCACTTCAACCACTGCGCCGACGGTGGTCGCGCCAACTGTACGGGCCCGGTGGCGTGCCTGGCCCCGCAGCCCGCGTGCTTGCCGCCTTATACCCTCGCGTACACCAACGTCTGTTTCGAAGGCTGCGTCCTTCAAACCGAATGCGCGGGTGTCGATGCGGCCGTCACGCCTCCCGCTTGTCCGCAGAGTCCGCCGACCAATGGCTCGTCCTGCGGCCTCCCCAGCACGATTCCCTGCTTCTACGACAATTGCATTCCCAGCACGATGCCCTGCTCCAACAACAATTGCCCGAGCACGGGGCGAACGCAGGCCACCTGCGGCGCTGACAGCGCGTGGTCTGTCCAAACCGCGGCTTGCGGCGCCGTGAGTTGTGCCTCGCCCGCGGGCACTCGCACGTGCCCCTCGGGTCAAATGTGCCTGATCACCGAAGGCGGCACGCTCGGGGTTCAGTGCGTTGCCAACACCTGCGGCCAGGGCCCCGTCACTCCCGAATGTGGCACCACCCTGGGCAGCTGTGTCGTGAATGCCTCGCTCATCAGCGGAGTGACAATCACCTGCAACACCTGCCCCGCAGGCACCACCTGCGCGTAGCGCATTCACAGGAGCCCCGGTCAAGGAGGCATGTTCGAAGCCCCGCCGCCGCCCGCGGACGCTTCACTGGTCCGCCGGGACGTAGTCACCAGCCAACCCGACGAGTAGAAGCGCGTCAAGCGCGTCGATTGAAGAGTCATCGGTGCGTGGACCATTCGCTCCGTTCGCGCAACTGAGGAGATGGTGCTTCTGCCTTCGGAAGGGGGCACGCTTCATCAATCCTGCAAGGAGTCGGCATGCACAGGTTTCCTGGATGGGCAATTCTGATAGTGGGCGCTGCTGGTTGGCTAGTTTCGTGCAGCAGCACGAAGGCTGGGGGAAGCGGATCCGGCACGGGCGGGAGCCGTGATGCAGCCGCGGGCGCCTTCGGGGGTGCCACCAGCTCGGGCGGCCAAGGGGCGGCCTCTGGGGGAACCACCAGCTCCAGCAGCGGAGGCGGTGGCGCAGGTGGTGCGTCTTCCAGCGGAGGGAGCGCGGGCAGCGGCGGTGCTTCGACTGTGGGCAGCGGGGGCGTTTCTTCAAGCGGTGGGACAACGGGCGTGGGCGGAAATAGTTCGGGCGGCGGTGGCGGTGCAGCGGTCGGCGGAGGCGGCACGGCGAGCGGCGGAGGAGGAACAGCAGCCAAAGGGGGAGGCTCGGCAGGCAGCAGCGGTGAAGCCGGCAATGGTGGAAGCCTGGCGGTCGGCGGTGGAGGAACGACCGGAGGCGGGGGTACGGTCGCATCCGGGGGGACTGGCGCGGTGGGAAGTGGCGGTACTGGCGGCGGCAGTGGTGGCGCGGGAGACGGTGGCGTTACCACCTCGGGTGGCGTCACCCTGACGGTGGGCGGCGGAACCTTGAAGATCGAGGTGTGCGCGGACAACGTGATTCGCGTCGCCTTTGCCAAGAGCGCGACCTTCTTCACCCGAGCCAGCCTGACCACGGCAGCCAAGCAATGTGTTCCGACCTCGGCCACTACGACAACGGTGGGCAACCTAACCAAGATCGCCACCGCGAAGCTGACCGTCCAGGTCGACACCACGACCGGCCAAGTGACCTTCCTCGATCCCAGCGGGCAAACCGTCTTGGCCGAAAATACCGCGGGCGGCCGCACCCTGACCGCGGCAACGATTCAAGGCGAGGCTACCACCAGCGTTCGCCAGGAATGGGCTTCCAACACCGACGAATCGCTTTACGGCCTGGGCCAGCACCAGCACGGGCTCATCGACATCAAAGGCACCGATCTGGATCTACACCAGTACAACACCGAGGTCTTCATTCCCTATTTGGTGTCTAGCCGCGGTTACGGCGTTCTGTGGGACAACACCTCGTTCACGCGCTTTGGTGACCTGAGCGATTCCGTGCCTCTGCCGGGAACCACCGGCCTCTACGCGACGACGGGCGTACCCGGTGACGTCAACCCCGGCAGCGGCAGCGTGAACTGGACGGGCACGATCACGCCGACGGTGACGGGCGATTACACCTTCCGCACCTACTCGTCGAGCACGATTCAGCTCAGCGTGAACAATCAAATGGTGATCAATCATTGGCGGCAAAATTGGCTGCCCAACGAAGACATCGCGCATGTGACCCTGACCGCCGGCCAAGCGGTGCCGGTGCACCTGCAATGGACCGGTGAAGGCGTGAACATCATTCGCCTGCTGTATAAGCCGCCGGTCGCCAACCGCACCACTTCGTTCTGGTCCCAGGTGGCCGACGGCACCGACTACTACTTCGTCTACGGGCCTGAAATCGACGACGTGGTCGCGGGCTACCGACTGCTCACGGGAAAGGCGACCATGATGCCTCTGTGGGCCTACGGGTTCTGGCAATGCCGCGAGCACTACCAGACTGCGCAGGAAATCACCGACGTCCTGCAGGGCTATCGCAGTCGCAGCGCGCCCATCGACAACATCGTGCAGGACTGGCAGTACTGGGTGGCCAATCAATGGGGCTCGCACCAGTTCGATCTGACCCGTTACCCGGATCCGGCGGGGATGATCAAGACCATCCACACCACGTACAACGCCCACCTGATGATCTCGGTGTGGCCCAAGTTCTACCCCACCACCGCGAACTACACCGCGCTGAACGCCAAGGGCTACGTCTACACACCGAACATCACCGAGGGCAAGAAGGACTTCCTTGGCAACAACTTCACTTTCTACGATGCCTTCAGTGCCGGAGCGCGGACCATGTACTGGTCGCAAATGAACACGGCGCTTTTCTCGCTGGGCATCGACGCCTGGTGGATGGACGCGACCGAGCCCGAGATCGTCGAGGGTCCGTTCACCAGCATCAATTCGCAGGTCACGACCAACCAGACGCACATGAACCCGACTGCGCTGGGCTCCGGCTCGCGCATGCTCAACGCCTACGCCCTGGTCAACAGCCAGGCCGTGTACGAAGGTCAGCGCGCGGCAGCCCCCAATCAGCGCGTGTTCATCTTGACCCGCAATGGATTCGCCGGGCAGCAGCGCTATTCCGCCGCGACTTGGTCGGGCGACATCTCGTCGACTTGGACGGCGATGAAGAAACAGATTCCGGCCGGCCTGGGCTTCTCGGTGTCGGGCATGCCGTACTGGACGCTCGACAGCGGCGGTTTCGCGGTGCCCACCCGCTTCTCGGTGGCTAGCCCCACCGCGGCCGATACGGCCGAATGGCAAGAGCTGAACGCGCGCTGGTTCGAATTCGCGACCTTCTTGCCGCTCATGCGCGTGCACGGCCAGACGCCCTACCGCGAGATCTGGCAATTCGGCGGCAACACCAGCGCGGCTTATGCGGCGATGCTCAAGTTCGATAAACTGCGCTACAACATGCTCCCCTATGTCTATTCGCTGGCCGGGGCCGTCACCCAGCACGCGGGAACCATCATGCGACCGCTGGTCATGGACTTCCGCATCGACACCACGGCGCGAGAGATCGGGGACGAATACATGTTCGGTCCGGCCTTCCTGGTCGCGCCGGTCACCACCTACCAGGCGACCACGCGCTCTGTGTACCTGCCCAGCACTCCGGGCGGGTGGTACCTGTTCTGGACGGGCGCGGCGGCAGCGGGCGGAGCGACGGTCTCGGCCCCGGCCCCGTTCGACGCCATGCCGGTCTATGTGCGCGCGGGATCGATCGTGCCGCTGGGTCCGGATCTGCAATACACCGGGGAAAAGCCTGCGGATCCCATCACCTTGTATGTCTATGCTGGCGCCGACGGAACCTTCACGCTGTACGAAGATCAGGGGACGACCAACGACTACGAAACCTCGGCGTTCACCGAGATCCCGCTCAAGTGGACCGACGCCACGAAGACGCTCACCGTTGGCGCCCAGTCCGGTTCGTTCACGGGGATGCTCGCCTCGCGCACCTTCCAGGTCATTCGCATCGCTTCGGGCAAGGCCGTCGGTTATCCCTCGACGGCGACGCCCGACAAGTCGGTGACCTATACGGGCGCGGCCGTGGACGTCACTCTGAACTAGACTGCGCTGTTGACCCAAGCCAGGTACAGGGCAGATCATCCGTCTGCTCATGAAGAAGCTACTTCCGTTCTTGGCCCTCTTGCTTTTCGGAACCGCGGCGCATGCCGCTGAATCGCCGCGCGAGGTGATCCCATTCAATCGCGAGTGGAAATTTCTGCTTGGCGATCACCCCGGAGCTCAGGCGGCGGCCTTTGATGACAACCAGTGGAACGACATCGGACTGCCGCACTCGTTCAGCACCCCCTATTTCGCGGCGCCGCAGTTCTATGTCGGCTACGGCTGGTATCGGAAACACTTCGACCTGCCGCCGAAATGGGACGGCAAACGGTTGTTCCTCGAATTCGAAGGCGCTTTTCAGGAAGTGGAAATCTTCGTCAACGGCCAGCGTGTCGGCGAACACAAGGGGGGGTACACGGGATTCTCGCTGGACATCACCAGTGCGGTAAAGACCGGCGGCAACGTGGTAGCCGTGCGCCTCAACAATCGCTGGAACCCGCGGCTCGCTCCGCGCGCGGGCGAGCATGTCTTCAGCGGCGGCATTTACCGCGATGTGCGGCTGGTCGCGGCCGAACCTCTGCACGTCGTCTGGTATGGCACTTTCGTCACTACGTCGCAGGTTTCCCAAGAATCCGGCACGGCGAACGTGAAGACGGAAATCCGCAACGAGGGCGCGGAAGCGAAAACGTGCGTGCTGAACACGGTTGTTCTCGATCCCGATGGAAAGACGGTCGCACGCATCTCTTCCACGCAATCGGTTCCCGCCGATACGACCGTGACCTTCGACCAAACAGCCGCCGCTATCGCCAGGCCCAAGCTTTGGCATCCCGACCATCCATTCCTTTACACGGCGGTCAGCGAAGTCTACGACGGCAAGAAGCTGGCCGATCGATTTGAGACGACGTTCGGTTTCCGCTGGTTCAAGTGGACTGCGGATCGCGGACTCTTCCTGAACGGCGAGCACTACTATTTCAAGGGCGTGAACGCGCATCAGGATCACGCGGGCTGGGGCGACGCGGTAGCGGACAGTGGCTTCTTCCGCGACGTCAAGATGGTGAAGGATGCGGGTTTCGATTTCATCCGCGGCTCGCACTATCCGCATGCGCCGGCGTTCGCGGAAGCGTGCGACCGACTCGGCGTTCTGTTTTGGTCGGAGAATTCCTTTTGGGGGACGGCCGGCTTCAAGGATCCCTGGGGTAGCAGCGCCTATCCGCCCGAACCTGAAGATCAACCGGGTTTTGAACAGAGTGTGAAGGACAGCCTGCGCGACATGATCCGCATCCAACGCAACCATCCCAGCGTCATCGTGTGGAGCATGGACAACGAAGTGTTCTTCACCGAAGGATCCACGTTGCCCAAGGTCGCGACGTTCTTAAAAGAACTGGTGGCATATTCGCATGAACTGGATCCGACCCGCCCGGCGGCCATCGGCGGTTGCCAGCGCGGCGACATCGACAAGCTCGGCGACATCGCCGGCTACAACGGCGACGGCGCGCGGCTGTTCATCGAACCCGGTGTTCCCAATGTGGTGAGCGAATACGGCTCGACCATGACCGACCGCCCCGGCGATTACGCGCCCGGTTGGGGCGATTTGGTCGACGGTCCGGGCGACAAGTCGCAACCATTCTTCTGGCGCTACCCGTGGCGCAGCGGCGAAGCGCTGTGGTGCGCGTTCGACCATGGCAGCATTGCCGGGCGTCGCTTTGGCGCGATGGGAATGGTCGACTATTACCGTCTGCCCAAGCGCCAGTGGTTTTGGTATCGCAACGAATACCGACACATCCCGCCGCCGGTTTGGCCAGTGTCAGGTACCCCCGCCGCGCTGAAACTCACGGCCGACAAGACCACCCTGAAATCCGTGGACGGCACGGACGATGCACAACTTGTCGTCACCGTGGTGGACAAGGACGGCAGGGCACTATCCAATTCGCCGCCGGTGACACTGGCGATTGACTCTGGCCCGGGTGAGTTTCCGACTGGTCCGTCCATTACCTTCGATCCGGATTCCGACATCACCATCCGCGACGGACAGGCGGCGATGGAATTCCGTTCCTACCATGCCGGCAAGACCGTGATTCGCGCGACCTCGCCTGGACTCAAGGACGCGACGGTCATCATCACTTCCCTGGGCGAACCAAAATTCATTCCTGGAGTCACTCAACCCGCGAAGCCGCGTCGCTATGTGCGTTTCGCGGGGCAGGCCGGAGCCGGCGCGAGCACGCAGACGAATTTTGGTCGAGAAAACCCGACCCGGGCCAGCAGCGAAGCACCCCAGCACAACGCCAGCCTCGGCAACGACGGCAATCTCGCGACCTACTGGCAGGCGCAAGACACCACGACCAATCCCTGGTGGCAGGTGGACCTAGAGCGCGTCGTCGCCGTGTCGCAAACCCGGATTGTCCTTCCGTCCGAGGGCAACTATCGCTACCGGATTGAGTTTTCGAGCGACCAAGTCCGTTGGATGCCGGGCGTGGACCAAACCCACACTCTCGCCACCCACAAGGCGCGCACCGACGTGGTTGCGCCCGCAATTGCCGGTCGATTCGTTCGCGTGACCTTCACTGGATTGCCGGTTGGAAAACCCGCCGCCCTGGCCGAAATGGAAATCATCGGGCGGATGGCGGCGCAATAGATGGATGGATGCTCGCTGGTACGGTGACGGCCCATCGTCGTAGAGCATAGTATTCGCTGATCGGCAGTCATCGCTCGGAGCAAGTGTGGTGGGGATGCATTGATCGAGTCACCTTGAATCGCCAATCATACGGCTATGGGGATGGGCCGGCAGGAATCCTGATGAGACAGTATTCTCCGGGGATCAGCGAATTCTTTTTGATCCACCAGTGAACCGCCGATTGGATGCGCGCATCATCGAACGACCGTCGAATCAGATTGTCGCCCATGGCCCAGCCGGGCGGCATATTGCCGGAATAGCCGTTGAGCGTCGGAACGCCACTCTCCAACTGAGCCCACATGGCATCGATCTGGTACTTCCAGACGCCAGGGAAAGAGTCAGGTCCCAAAATCGGCGAATAGAGAAAGTACCCACATCGAGGACCGATCGCCTGTTTGACGGTTTCGAACTGCCGCCGGTATCCCCGCCAATTGAAAGACACCGTGCTGACGACCTGTTCGGTCATGCAGAAAAGTGAAAGGGCCACGACGAGGCCCTGCTTGCTCCACTTCCGGACCCAATCCAGGGCGAGGACCAAGGCTATGGCATGGCTCAACAATAGGAAGACACCGACCCGACAGAACCCCCGAAGTCCACTGGCGCCTGGAAACCAGGAAAAGATGTATCGAAATAGGGTGTATCCATTGAACTGAAGAAAGACAACAAACAACGTGGCAAACGTCAAGAAGAGAACCTTGAGCGCGACTTGTTTCTGCGTCCGGCGAACGCCCAAGTAAATGCCCAGAATCACGAGCCCGAAGGACACGATTCCGATCCCAATCCGCTGCTCGTGTTCTAGCGGGATGATCTTGAAGAGCTTGATCTGGAAGAGCCAGGAGTAGAGCAAATTCCACGTCCCGAGATGAAACCAGGCCTGAAGCGGCGGAATCATGCTCACCACATCGTCGAACCGCCGAACGCCCACCGAACCCGCGGCGAATTGATAGTGTCGGGCCAGCGGAAGCAGCGCCACCGCGGACACCAAACCCAAGCCTGCGATCCAAAGCCAATCCTCCCGCAATAGTAACCAGTATCGGGCGCGGATCTGCCGACTCGATAGGCTCCAAAGAAATCCGATGACCAGGCAGAAACCCAGAAACCAGCCATGGTAGAAACCGGAATAGAGCTGCAACACCGATGCGGCGAAAAACACAAACAGCCAGCTCCGCTTGGCGGTCGCCGAACGCGTCAGCCGGGCCGCTCCTAGGATGTAGCCCAAGGCATGGAGAGCCAACACTGGGAAAAACTGAGCCAACAGCTGCGGATGGATGAGCTGGTTGATTCGTGGCGACCCGAATGCAAAAAGATAGGCCCCGACCGCGGCAATCCAGGGGTTTGAAACAAACCAACGCTTCAGAAACGTAAAGACCGCGACGAAATTCAGGACTGAGACCAGGATCAACCAGACCTGGAAAGAGGACTCTGGACCCATCCCAAGACCGCGCCAGATCCAATACAAAGGTCCCACGCCGAGAAGTGTCTCGCTGTATGCCAAGACGTTTTGCTGCGGAAAGAAATATCTGGGGTTCCAGAAGCCGGAGCCGTGCAGCTGCCCAGTCGCCCACCGGTACCCGTGCTCAAGGAAGTAGTTCACAAGGCGGGTGTCCCCAGGGTCGACCTGCATCTGCCTGAAACCCGAAAAAATCGTGGGATGAAACGCAACCAACACGCCCAGCACACAAACCGGGATCCAACACGGGATGCGTTTCATTGCGGCAGTATCAGCACGAGCCGGACGGAGCGGCAAGGACCTTTGGGGTACCCTCGTCCGCCCGGGGTCTAGCCCAAGGCTAGAGGCCCTCAACCGCGGGCTGTGCGCGTGTCGCTGCCCGCACGAAGTCGCGTGAGTGCCGGCGGGCTTTGCCCGAGGGAACTCATCGCGGGAGATCGAAAGAACCCTCTCAGGGTTCTTCCCACAGAGGAGGTTTGTCAGTCATCGGATCAGAGAAGTTTCGTTGTGCTGGTGCCGGGCTACCGCAATTGCCTCAGGAACTCGGCCCGCACCTCGGCCATGCGCAGGGCAAGCTCGCTTTTGAGTTGGGCGCGGCCGAGGCCCAGGCTGCGCGCCAGGGGCTGTTCGTCGTTGGCCGACAGCCGGTCGTCGGCGTAGTCGCGCAGCAGGCGCAAGCGCAGGCTGGCGCGCGCGAGGAAGTGGTAGTGATCGAGCAGGCGGGCGTCGAGGTCGCCTCGCTCCGACATGCAGCTGAGTGCTTGAAATGGGTTGGTAGTGTGCAGGCGGAGATCGCTCTGTCCGTAGCGGAGCTGGCCCCAGGCTGCGATGAATTCCAAGTCGGTGAGTCCGCCCGCACTGAAACGCAGGTGGAGCGGGCCGGCGGGGGCGCGCTCTTGTTCGATGCGCTTGCGCATGCGCAGAAGCTCATTGCGCAAGGCGGTCTCGGGGATGTCGTGCCGGTAAGCCACGCGGTCGAGGCGTTCGGCGAAGTTGGTCGGCCGAATGTCATCTGGTCCATGGTGCACGGGCAGCACGCAGGCGGGTCGTCCGCGCAAAAGCGCGACGTGCTCCCAGGGCGCGGCTTGTTCGTGATGGTATTCCTCGAAGGCGTGGTAGCTGGTCACGAGCAGGCCCTGCGAGCCCGAGGGGCGCAGGCGCGTATCGACGCTGTACAGCCGCCCTTCTTCGAGCAGCGCGCCGAGGGCGCCGATCAGGCGTTGGGCCAGCCGAGCGAACCACTCCTGGTGATCCATGCCCGCGGCCGTGGTGCCGTCGCGCTCGTAGAGAAAGACCAGCTCGAGATCCGATCCGTAGCGCATCTCGCGCGCGCCGCAACTGCCCAGCACCAGGATGGTCAGCTCGGAGTCAGGGCTGCCGTAGCGGGCCGCAAGATCCGCGGCCACCCGGTGCGCGGATTCCTGCAAGCAGGCTTCGGCCAGCCGGCCGAGCTGAGCCGAGACATCCTCGTGCGAGAGGTTGCCGGCCACGTCGTGAACGCCGATGCGCAAGATCTCCTCGGCCTGAAAGCGGCGCATGCAGCGCAGGGACGCCTCGTAGTCACAGCCAGCCAGGCGAACGGCGAACTCGTCCTGCCACTCGCCCACATCCGGCATGGGCTCGCCTAGGCCGTGCGTCAGCTTGGGCCACAGCTCGGGGTGCGTGATGAGATGGCGGGACAGGCGCTCGCTGGTGCCGAAGAGGCCGGCCAGGATGCGCAGAAGCTGGCGCTCTTCGCGCAAGAGCGCGAACAGGCCCAGCGAGGCGCGCAGGGCGAGATCGCGAAAGAGCGCGAGAGCGCGGTCGGGATCCGGCGAGGCGATAGCTTCTTCAAGCCATTCGGCGGGCATTCGGCCGCGCGCGATCTCAAGGTTGTAGGCGCTTTGTTCCAGGTCGCGGAAGCCAGCGGCGCGCAACTCGCTTTCCAACCCTTCATTCGAGGTCGTGGGTGCAAGCATGCGCAGCACGGCGGCGGGCGGCCCCGACGTCGGCTCACCCAGGGTGTCGGCGATGGCCGAGACGGCCGCGCGCTTCTCCTCGACCACGGC
>Ga0265316_10001963_pt1 | contig 21627 bp, 18 predicted proteins | sample 4522metaG_FD_202092 | JGI IMG/M metagenome (GOLD analysis project Ga0265316, IMG submission 202092) | Rhizosphere microbial communities from Carex aquatilis grown in University of Washington, Seatle, WA, United States - 4-5-22 metaG | ecosystem: Host-associated > Plants > Roots > Rhizosphere >... | reverse complement strand
CGCGCAGGCGGCTGGGCGTGCAGGCGGGCGAACGCCTCTTGCAGCCGCTGGTTTCCGGGCTCTATGCCGGCGATCCCGAGCAGATCAGCCTGCCCTCGGCTTTTCCGCTGGTCGCGGCCATGGAGCGCAGCCGGCGCAGCTTCATGCTGGCCATGCGCAAGCAATTCGCGGCGGCCCAATCGAAGACCGCGCCTCGCCTGTCCTCCTTTCGAGGCGGGCTCGACGAGTTGACCGCGGCGCTGGCCGCGCACCTTGGCCCGGATTTGCACCTGGGCGCTCGCCTGATGAGCGTCGAGCAGAATGTTGCTGGCTATCGAGTTGCTGTCGAAGAGCGCGGCCAACGGCAGTTGCTGGAAGCTGCGGCCGTCGTGATGGCTCTGCCAGCTCACGTTGCAACTGGTGTCTTAGGGCAGCTCGATGGCCAAATCTCTGAGACGCTAGCGCAGATCCCTTACGTTCCAGTCACCCTGGTTCACCTCGGCTACCCGGTTTCCGCGTTGTCTCGGAAAGTAGACGCCTACGGCTTTTTCGTGCCGCCCTCGGAACCGCTGCGCGTGCTGGGGGGAATCTTTCCTTCGCAGTTTTTCAGTGCTCGCGCACCCGAGGGATTTCATCTCTTTTCCGTGCGCACGGGTGGCGCCCGCCATCCCGAGGCCTTCACCATGCCCGACGCCGAGTTGGTGGCGCTTGCCGACGGAGAATTGCGCGGGTTGCTTGGCCTTATCGCGGCCCCGTCGTTTGTCCACATCGTTCGCCACGAACGCGCCTTGCCCCAGTACACGCTTGGGCACATGGGCCGCGTGGCTTTGCTCGAAGAGGGCGAACGTCGTCATCCAGGGCTCTTCTTCCACGGCAACGCCTACCACAATGCCGGCGTGCCCGAACTGGTCAGCCGTTCGACGAAGCTGGCCGAGCGCGTGACTGGGTTCGTCAGGTAGACGACTTCAGGCCAGCAGCCGTGCTACACAGGAGCAGAGATGCCGGAGATCAACGAACCGACCATCGCACTCGGTCATGTACTGCGCCCGACCGTGCTCCACGTCGACCTTGCGCGGTTGACCGCCAACTACGAGTTGCTTCGCGCGCACGCTGGCGTCCCGGTGCTGGTCGTGCTCAAGGCCAATGCCTACGGCCACGGGCTGGTCGAGGTCGGCCGCCATTTCGATCTTCTGGGCGCGCCGTACCTGGGGGTTGCCTATCTCGAAGAAGGGCTGCGGCTTCGTCAGGCGGGTGTGCGCGTTCCCATTCTTGTTCTGGGCGGCATCGTGGGCGAACAAATCCCGCTGTTTGTCGAGAACGATCTGACCTTGACCGCATCGTCGGTGGACAAGCTGAACGCCATAGAAAACTGCGCGTCGGCGCTGGGGCGCACGGCGCGCGTCCACCTGAAGATCGACACCGGCATGGAGCGCATCGGCGTGCACTGGTACAGCGCGGGCAAGCTGCTGGAAGCATCGCTCGGCTGCCCGCACGTGAAAGTCGATGGCGTGTTCTCCCACTTCGCCAGCGCCGACGCCGAAGACCTGACCTTTGCTCGTTTGCAGCTTGAGCGTTTTCTGGAGGTGCTGGATTTCTACCGCGCGCGCTCGCTGCCTTCGCCAACCCGCCACATTTCCAGTTCGGGGGCCGTGCTGCAACTGCCCGAGGCGCACTTGGATATGGTGCGGCCAGGGGTGCTGCTCTACGGCGCCTATCCATCGCTGCACCTCGCGCGCACCATCGACGTACGCCCCGCTCTTCGTTGGACAACCAACATCGTCTTTTTCAAAGTCGTCCCGCCGGGCGCCGGCATCAGCTACGGCTCGACTTGGAAGCCAGAGACACAGGTTCGCGTGGTCACGTTGCCCGTAGGCTACGGTGACGGATACATGCGTTCCATGTCGGGACAAGCTCAGGTCGTGCTGCGCGGACGCCGCTATTCCGTGGTCGGCCGCATCTGCATGGATCAGGTGATGGTGAACCTGGGCTGGGACAGCGCTTTCAACGGAGACGAGGCAGTGTTGCTCGGCGGGGACGGCGAAGCGGCCGTCAGTATCGAAGAGATGGCCGCGTGGGCCGGAACGATCCCACACGAGATCTTCACCAGCATCAACACCCGCGTGCCCCGCGTATACAGCAACCGATTGCCGGATCGCTGAAACGGTAGCAACCGTCTTCCCCGACCCAGGCCTTAGGCTAGGGGCAGTCTAGTTGGCAGAGCAGTGGACTTGGGTAGGGTACAATCTGCATGTAACGGTCAGAAGACTAGGGCGAGTACTTGGCGCCGAGTCCTGCGGCGACGTCCCAGACGATCATCTGCGTGCCCGTCCAGACGGTCGTTCGCGCCGAGTCTTGATTTGGATTGTCGGGCGGGTTTGGAAAGGACGCGACAACGCCCCATTCGTCGGGGACAAAATCGTAGATGGCACCGGTTACTGGGACGTAGGAGTATCCGAAGATGCCCCCCCAAAGCAGCATTCGTCCGGCGCCTGCAGTTCCACCCTGATCGGGAAGGAAGAAGAGGGCTGGGATCTCCCGTGGAGACGGAGCATCCGTCTGGCCGATAGCATACCAGGCGTCGGCCACCGGATCGTAACTGCCCGCGTTCGTCGAGTTGATCTCGCCCCATACGATCATTTGTGCTCCCGTCCAAACCGCGGCATGGTCGTCGCGAGGATGAGGCGCACCGACGGTTGTCGTCGGCCGCCAGGTGTCGGTGGACGGGTCGTAGATTGCTCCGGTCGCGGAATCGCATCCGGCGCTGTTCGAGTACCCACCCCAAACGATCATCGTCGTTCCTGTCCAGACTACCGAACTGTATTGCAGGGTGGGCGCCCCGGTAGGGGAGATCTGCTTCCACGTATCGGTCTTGGGATCGTAGCGGGCACCCACCGTCGCGGTGGATGCGATCTGGCCGGGCCACACGATGAGTTCGGTTCCCGTCCAAACCCCGCGCGGATCGGCGGCGAGCGTGGGAGCCCCATTGAGGCTCATCGCGGACCATTTGTCGCTTGCGGGATCGTATCGGCCACCTGAGACGAGGTAGCTCGCGCCGTCGAATCCGCCCCACACGATCATCTCGCTGCCCGTCCACACGGCCACGTGATATTGCCGAGCTTTGGGCGCGACGCTGGCGCTGAGAGACAGCCAACTGTCGGTTGCGGGATCGTAACGACCACCGGTGGACTCGGGTTGACTGGTAAATCCGCCCCACACGATCATCTCGCTGCCCGTCCAGACAGCGGTTGCGCCGGTGCGCGGACCACTTGGAGCGCCGGTGTTCGACAAGGTGGTCCAGGCGTCGACGCGCGTTCTCGAAATCGCGGGACCCGCGATCCGCGTTGGCGAAGGGGGCCATCCGTCCTGTACTGCCACACTGGCCCCAGAGGCGCCTCCGACGGATCCGGGGGGGCCTTGCCACCAGCACGCGCTCGCGCTTCCGCCGGCGTTGCCGCCATAAGAGCCCGCCATGCCGCCGGCACCAGCCATACCACCGAATCCTCCAGCGCCGCCATCGGGCACTACGGTACCACCTGCTCCGCCTGTCCCAAAGCCACCAGTGCCCAAGCTGCCGCCGGTCCCTGCATCGTTCGTGCGCCCAACGTGCAAGGTGGAATGGCACCCGACGCTCGCTCCCATCGCAAAGAACAGGAAGGTGGTCGAATGGAACGTGAGCCGCGTTTTCGAACCCAAGCTTTTCATGGTCCAACTGTGTCCCATCGCTTGCGGACCTTGCTGTCGATCGACACTTTAGATTGCAAAGCTCCAACCCACGCTAAGCAGGCCTTCCAGGGAAGGTAGTGTGGCCGAGCCGGATGGCCCCGTCGGCAGAACTTCGTGTTGCAATTGTTCTGTGCGCAGCCAGTCGATGACCCGCAGCTCAACCCAGGCTTGCGAAGACAAAAGCGGAATTTGTAGTCGCATTCCACCGGTCAGGCCCCAGGTGACTGACTCATCCGTTTCGTTGGTCGGGTAATTTCTTCCCCACGCAACGGTCAGGCCAACGAGTGGGCCTAGGTCCAGGTCCAATTGAACGCGATTGGCTCGCCATGTGGCTGTGGCGGCAATTCCAATCGCAGGGCGAATCCAACTAGAAGTTCCTGCGTCGATGGTCTTGCTCCGAGGCAGGGTAACCAAAGTGCTCGTCATCCACCCGAGAGCGAAGCCCGCGCCTGCGCGCTCCCGCAAAAGCTCGACACGCAATCCAGGAACCAAGCCACCACCAGCCGAGCCTCCTAGGCCGATACCTAGCCAAGAACGCCGCGGTTTCGGGGCGATCCCTGCTTTGACCGAGGACGGTGCTTTGGGAGAGAGCAACGGCGCAACGCTCGCGGGATCGGAGTGCAGCGGCCCTACAGGCGCGGTCGTGGCAGGCAGCGGTACGATCTTCGCGTACCGAATTTCTGGGGACGGTACACCCAAGGGATACGACACCAACGAGGTGCCTGGTAGGATTCCGAGCCACGACGCAACCGCGACCGCTGCCGTTAGCGCGCGCAATTCACAGTCTGATTCGACGGACAACTCGCGGGTCTCCGACTGCGCATCACCTGGCCAGACGAACTCGATGATCAATCGGTCGGCACGGGATCGCACGGTGACCGCGGCGGACCGCGGAGCCTCCCGACCGCCAAGCGCATCCAACGCGGCCCGCACGGCAGTCGCCGACGGGCACGAGGAATCGCTCTCGACGGTAACTACTGCGGGAGTATTGCTGGCCTCCAGCGCGACCAGCACCCCGATTGCGCCCAAGAAGCTCATGGTGAGGATGGCGCGAGCAGCGCATGGCTGGCTTGGCTGGCGAAGCGGCCGCCGGGAAACCGCCGCAGGTATTCCGCACTGTCGGCGCGCGCGCCAGCGACGTCTCCCTGGTGCGAGCGAACCGCGGCGCGGCCCCACAGTGCACGCTCGGCGAGATCTCCGTCGGCAGCGCGCAGGCGACCGGTCAGGACCAGGGTGAAGTCGGCTTCTGCGCTCGACCAACGTCCCACCTGTGCGCGCAATTCGCCGCGCACCACGTGCCACTCGTCTCGCCTGGGCATCGTATTGATTGGCGGGCGTTCGAGATCGGAAAGCGCGGCGTCAGTTTGGCCCAGCTTCAGGAGTGCTTCGATGCGCACGGCCGACGCCTCGCGGCCGAGCGCGCCTTCTGCAAAGAGATTGTGGCGCTCGTCGAGGAGCCGGAGCGCGGTGGCGGCATCCCCATCGACACGCAATTTGCGAATCGCTTCGGCAAGAGCGGTCGCCTCGGTTTGGGGAGGAATCCAGTCCTGCCGTGCCGTTGGTGGCGACAAACTCTCGGCGGGCGGTGCGGAAACGCGCGGTGAAGATGGAGGCGCGGAAATCGGACGCGGCAAATCCCTGTTCAACCCGGGCGAAGTAGGCCGTCGTGAGGTCTCCCTCGGCGAAGTCTCCGCAGGCGGCTGCCCCAGGCGCGGCACGGGCTGGGGTTCTTGCTCTGTGGGCGTAGCCACTGGCGTCGGTGCCGATCCCGTGGAGCGCGTCGCGATCCGGCGGCTGCGCCCGAGCTCGCGTGCTTGTTCAGTCGCCGCAACCTTCTTTGCCGATATGCGCTTGACGATCGCGGAATGGGTGGCCGCACCCACGACGCCTCCGATTGCAAGCGTGGACGCCAAAATGAGGGCTTGACGCCAGCGATGGTGAAAGACGTGGCCGCGTCCCGCAAGCGAGCCGTAGAGCCGGCCGCGGATGCGCTGGCGAGCGTCCGGCGCGATCTCGGGCAGTGGCGCGGTGGCGGCGTGCACCAGCGGTGACACTCCCAATAGATCCTGCTCCGACGGAAGATCCGCGAGGCGTACTGGTCGAGCCGGATATTGGCTCATGGGTTTTCCTCCGTGGATAATTCGCGCGAAAGTTCCCGCATCAATCTTGCGCGCCCTCGGTGCAGCCGGACCCAAATTGTTCCCAACTGCACGCCCACAAGCTCGGCCACCTGCTCGCCTGACATGCCCTCGATCTCGTACAGAATCAATGCCGTGCGGTAGTCGTCGGGCAGGCGATCCAATGCGGCATAGAGGCGACAGCTCTGCTCGCGCTGCTCGATCTCTTCGAGCGGCGTGACGATTGCACCACGCTCCGCCGGCAAATCTTCGGCGTGGCGCGCGAACAGCCAGCGCCGAACACGATCTCGCCGGCGACGGCCTCGCACCACATGATGGGCGATGCGAAAGAGCCAAGTCTTGACGCTGGCATCGCCACGGAAACTACCCCTGCGCCGCACGGCAACCAGAAACACGTCGTGGACGATGTCTTCGACATCGTCGCGCGGACCGACGAGGCGGCGCACCCAGCGGTCGACATCGGCCACATAGCGCTCGTAAATGCGATCGAGCACCTCGTCGAGCGCGTTCCGTCGGACTGGCACACTGAGGGCACTCGACTCGCGTGCCAGACCCGGCGTCCGCGAAACTCAGGTAGAGTGCATCTTCTCTACCTGACATGAATGCCCTGTTTAGACAGTGTCTTTCTCGAAAGAGCGATCCTCAATCGCGATGGCGGATTGGTGCCGTTGGTCTTGGGGCGATCGGCGGGGCAGTGGCGCTGCTTGCCGCCTTGGGAGCGTATCGGAGGGTCGACGATCCGGACCTTTTCTGGCATCTCAAGCTCGGCGAGTCGATTCTGAAAAATCTGTCCGTCCCTGCCGTTGACGAGTTTTCCTACACCTTCTATGGCCACCCGTTCACCGTCGACTGGGCGTCCGAGGCGATGATGGCGGCTCTCCACACGCATTTTGGCGAGAGCGGATTGTTCGCCATGACCGCGCTGCTTGCCGCCGTCACCATGTCGTTGGTGGCCGTGCGAATGCGCACACCAGGCACGCCTCTGCTGGCGGCGCCAGCCGTCGCGATCTTGTTGCTGGTCTACGACGTGGCCTCCTTCCGATTCACGCCGCGTCCGCAGACCTTTCTCTTCGTTTGTTTGGGCGCGCTTATGGGGTTGTTCGAGTGCGCGGAAACCCGTCGCGATCTGCGTCCTTTGTGGGGCGTCCCCTTGTTGGTCTTGCTGTGGAGCAACCTGCACGTTTCATCCTTCATCGCGGTGGCATTTGCGGGGGTCTTGGCCCTCGGGCACCTCATCTCACTGCGTGGCCGCTGGCGAGCCACCGTCTTCCCTCGCTGGCGTTCGCTCTTGCTGCTGGCGGGAGCGACGCTGGCTGCATGTTTTTCCGGGCCACATCCGGTTGGCCGGTTTCGAACCGCGGTGGAAACCATGTTTCTGCGCGACTACACCACCAGTATTCTTTCCGAATGGCATGCGCCGGATCTCGCAACCCTGCTTGGGCCAGCGGGGCTGCTGTTCGCCGTCGCGGTGATGGCTTTCGCGCTCGACCGTCGTCGGGTTCGACCGCACGAGCTTCTTACTTCGGCGTTTGCGCTGTGGCTGGGACTTAGGCACGTTCGCTTCTTGCCCATCCCAGCCTTGGTCATAGGTCCCATCGCCTATCGACATTTGGCGGCCGCATGTTTTTCGCCGGCTGGGGGAAGACAAGGTTGGCGACGCTGCCTGCCCGTGCTCGATGGTTGGGTGGCGGCGGCGCTGCTTGTCGGGGTCGCCCTCGGATCGCTCGGCTTCGACAGCCACAGCCCGTGGCTTGGCGGCACGGGACGTCCGCGTGCCGAATTGGCGGGGCTGTCGTATCCCCAAGGGGCAACACGATTCCTGGCCGACGAGCATCCCCAGGGAAACATGTACAACACCTTTCACTTCGGCGGATACCTCATGTATCAGCTCGGGCCCGCGGTGAAGGTCTTCATTGATGGTCGCACCGGGAACCTCTACGACGACGCCCACGTTCGAGACATGATGGAGATCAAACACACTTGGCCGCGCGTGTTTAGCCGCTGGAACATCCAGTACGTCATCAGCCAGCATGGCGAGATGGACGCCGCCCTGGCGGGCGATCCGCACTGGTCGTTGGTGTTCTTCGACGACGCTGCGCTGGTTTACGTGCGGAACGACGGCCCCAATGCGGACTTGGCCCGACGGCTGGCATACCACGAGTTGCTACCGCCCTTCGCGACCGCCCCCGAGAAGGATCCTGAGCGGATGACTCGCCTGGAAGCCGAAGTGCAACGCACCGTCGAGGCGTCTCCGTCGTCCGCACTTGCCCACATCCTGCGAGCGCGCGTGCGGGCCCTGCACCGCGATTTGCCTGGTTTCGAGAGTGACTTGCACACGGCCATTCGTCTCGATGCCTCCCGTCCCGAGCCTTGGCAACGGCTGGGACTGCTGGCGTTGGCTCGCCATCAGGCTGCCTTGGCCGTGAACGACCTTCGCCGGGCCCTAGATTTGAAGCCGGGTGCGGACGACATCCGCTTTGCGCTCGCGGTAGCGCTCACGGAGGCGGGAGACCGCGAAGCAACCCGCGAGACTCTTCGCCCGCTCGCTGTTCGCGGTCACACGCTGGACGAACTATTGTCCTCGGTGGCGCGCGCGGCGACTGAACAAGCCCCATCGCCTTGAGGCCATGTGCCAAAGCCGTGGACGTTCCCAAGGCTACAGCCCCAATCGCCAACTTGCGCCAACTTGGCGGAACTGCACTTGACACTTGGACGTCTATATGTAAAGTCTAGTTACCATGGTGCATCGGCCGATATGGCTGGCGCGTCTGCGCAAGGGTTGGGAAAAGGCACCCATCGTCTGGCTGACCGGCGTTCGGCGCACCGGGAAGACGGTGCTTGCCAGCGCCCTGGGTGAGTCTGAATTCCTAAACTGCGATCTGCCAAGCACGGTCGCGCGGTTGCGCGATCCAGAAGGCTTCTACCGTTCGATCCGCGGGCCGTTTGTGGTGTTCGACGAAGTTCATCAGCTTCCCGATCCCAGTCTGCTGCTCAAGATCGGTGCAGACGCATTTCCCAAGCTCAAGATCCTGGCAACTGGGTCGTCGACGCTGGCTGCCACACAGAAGTTTCGCGACAGCCTGGCGGGTCGAAAGCGCAGCGTCGAACTCTTTCCGGTACTTGCCGAAGAGCTTCCTGCATTTGATGTCCTAGACCTGCGCGAACGCCTTCTCAAAGGTGGTTTGCCGCCAGCGTTGCTGGCCAAGGACCGCGAGAACGAATTCTATGCCGAGTGGCTGGACTCGTACTTTGCGCGCGATGTGCAAGAGCTCTTTCGACTGAACAAGCGCGGCGATTTTCTCCGGTTTGTGGAACTCGCTCTGCGCCAAAGCGGTGGCATGTTGGAGGTGACGTCGCTGGCGAAACATACGGGCGTCAGTCGCCCAACTGCCCAAGCTTGGCTTGACGTCCTTCAGATCACCCACGTCGCGTACCTCGTTCGCCCGTATGCCGAAGGTGGGCGGCGCGAAATTTTGGCCCAGCCCAAACTGTATGGGTTCGACACCGGCTTCGTCAGTTACGCGCGTGGATGGGATGGGCTTCGCCCTGAAGACTGCGGACAGCTCTGGGAGCACCTTGTCCTCGATACGCTTCGTTCGATTCCATTCGACCCGGTCCTGTTCTGGAGAGACAAGCAGCAGCGCGAGGTTGATTTCGTGCTGCCGCGGGGACGCAAGCGCGTGGACGTTGTGGAGTGCAAGTGGAGCGCCGACTCGTTTGACGTGCGCGGAATTGCCGCCTTCAGAGAGAACTACCCCCAAGGTCGCAATCTCGTCGTTGCCCCGGACGTGACCAAGTCCTACGTCCGCAAGTACAAGCAACTTCAGCTCGAGTACGTGCCCCTGCAGCGTCTTCGGAAAACGCTCGCGATTGCCAGGTGAAATTGGCTGGGCAGCGAACAGGTCGGCGACGGGATCAAGGTAGGAGCTTGGCAATCGGGGCGACCACCGCGCCGGCCCGGCTCAGTTGTTTGGCGTCGCCTGGATGGTGACTGGAACCTCGGGCGGGTAGGGCGAACAGGCCCGGCTGCCGGCGCCCTCTTGCACGATGGTACCGTCGAGCGAGGTCGCAACCAGGTTGAAGGTCAGCGGGCCCTTGTCGGCGCAACAGCTCGAGTAGCTGAGCACACCGAGACTGGTGGGGGTTTGGCCAGACGAACAGCCGTAAGCCCTTCCGCTCGACGGGTCAGTGCCGCCCGGCAAGGTGTACGCCTCGACCAGATCGCCGGATGCATCGAAGATCTTGAGCTGGCAACGCTCAATGTTGCTGCAGGGGCTGCTGGTGATTATGTCCACTTTGAATCCAGCGGACGCAAGACTGTCGAACTCGCTCGGACTATGCTGGCGACCATGACTGCCATCCAACCTCTCGCGGGTCCCGCGGCCATTGCGATGGTCCTCGCGAGTATCGTGGACGGTGTTGCGTGCCATGAAGGAGCGGCCGCGAAGGCCTTGGTTGCGAGCGCAGGGGCGGGACCACAGGCGCCTGCGGCTTCAGTGCGCTCGGCACCGGTGGCGGCGGCGCCCAAACCCGAGTGCGTGGCGTGCGCCATGGAGGACATGCGGCTAGCGGCACACAAGGATCAGATTGTGGTCAGCGCGCGCTACCTTGGACTCAAGGAGCGCTGGATCGACGAGCAGCGCACGAATCGCCGCTGCACGCGGGATGCGGAGGTCATGGGCGTCTTACGCTTCGCGCTCGTCGGCGCGAATCCTTGGCGCGTCGAGTTCACGGCTCCGCCTTCGCGTAGGGAGGTTGCGAAGATGATCGAGGTGGACTTGCCCTGTCCGGAACTGTCGCGCCCGCAGTACGCCAAGTTGTACCAGTACGATCCCGAAGACGGCGAGAGGGATGGTCTGGGACACGCGCCGGTGTTGAGGCGAGGCGAGCTCTATCGCTTGACCTTCGTCAGAGGCACCGACATTGCCATGCGGGAGCCCAGCCACCCGAATGACAGCCGGCCGGTGCTGACCGTTGTCGCTGTCAATCCGGGCCGCCCATGACAAGGATGGCGACATCCATGACTGGTACCTTCCGCTTGGCTCTGGTGCTTGCGCTACTCTCTGCTCTCGGAATGGGCTGTGGCGGGGCAGAGCTGCGCGCGGGCAAGCTTGGGGCCGAGCAGGAGGGCAGGGCGACCTACTACTCGCCGCGCTTGGCAGGGCACCGGACGGCCAATGGCGAACGCTACGATCCCGCGCGCTTTACGGCCGCGCACCTGAGCCTGCCTTTCGCGACGTGGGTGCAGGTGACCCGGTTGGATGGCAGCGGACGCACGGTCGTGGTACGCATCAACGATCGCTGCGCGGGCAACAAGAAGATCATCGACGTGTCCGAGGCCGCCGCACGCCAGCTCGACATGATCGGGGCAGGGAGTGTTCGCGTGCGGCTCCAGGTCGTGATCACGCCGTGGCGAGAATGATTCCTGCCCGTGCTTTGCGGGGCTACTTTCCCTTAAGTTTTCCCAGCCCCGCGAACGGGTTGTTGAACGGCCGGCTTGGCTGCGGCGGTGGTGCGGACGGCGGGCGCGGGCCGCGGCTCGGTCCGCTGCCACGACGATCTTGGTCGGCGGGACGAGGGCCGCGGGCCACGTCGCCGGTCGAGCCCGATTTCATGGAAAGCGCGATCTGTTGCTTGTCGAGCTTCACGTCGAGCACGCGCACGCTCACGCGGTCGCCCGCGCTGACCACTTCGCGTGGATCCTTCACGAAGCGATCGGCGAGCTGGGAAATGTGGACAAGTCCGTCCTGGTGCACGCCGATGTCGACGAAAGCGCCGAAGTTGGTCACGTTGGTGACGATGCCCGGACAGACCATACCGAGTTGCAGGTCGTTCAAGGTGTGAATGTCCTGGCGGAAGGAGAAGGGGATGAAGGATTCGCGCGGGTCGCGGCCCGGCTTTTCCAGTTCTTTCACGACATCGGCGAAGGTGAAGGCACCCAGCTCTTTTTCCAGGTCGCGCGCGCCCTTCACCAGTTGAACGCCCGCGCCCAGAAGCCCGGCCACGGGCACGCCCAGGCGCTGGGCCAGCTTTTCCAGGACTCCGTAGCGCTCGGGGTGAACGCCGGTGTTGTCGAGCGGATGCTCGGCCTCGGAGATGCGCAAGAAGCCCGCGGCTTGCTCGAACACCTTGGCCGAGAAGCGCGGCACCTCGAGCAGCGACGTGCGCGAGCGGAAAATGCCCTTCTTGCCGCGGTAGTCGACGATGGACTTTGCCAGACCTGGCCCGATGCCAGACACATGGGCCAGCAGGTGGTACGAGGCCGTGTTGAGGTTCACGCCGACTTGGTTCACGCAAGAATCCACGACGGCATCTAGGCTTTTTTGCAGGGCCGTCGGCGACACGTCGTGCTGGTACTGGCCCACACCGATGCTCTTGGGGTCGACTTTTACCAGTTCCGCCAGCGGGTCTTGCAGGCGCCGCGCGATGGAAATGGCGCCGCGAATGGTGAGATCCAGATCGGGGAATTCCTCGCGCGCGACATCGCTGGCGCTGTATATGCTGGCGCCCGATTCGCTGACCATGACCACCGGCACCTTCAGCCCGACACTGTCCATGGCGTCGCGGATGAGCGCCTCGGTCTCGCGGCCAGCGGTTCCGTTGCCCACCGCGATGGCGCGAATGCCGCCTTTCTTGACCAGCTCGGCCAGCAGCGTGACTGCGCCGGTTTTCCCGCCAGCCGATTCGAGGTGCATCACCGTGCTGCCCACGTACTTGCCCGAATCGTCGACCACGGCCAGCTTGCAGCCGGTGCGCAGCCCGGGATCCACGCCCAGCACGGCCTTGGGGCCAAAGGGCGCCGAGAGCAGCAGCTTGCGCACGTTCTCGGCGAAGACTTTGATGGCGGCTTCGTCGGCCACTTCGCGCAGGGCTTTGTGCACTTCGTTTTCGATGGCCGGCACCACGTGGGCGCGCAGGGCGAAGCGCGCCGCCTTCTTCAGCAAAGGCGCGCCCTCGAAATCCGGCTTGGTGCATGCGGCAGCTTCGAACATGTGAAGCAGCTCTTCCGCCAGGGGATCGACGGGAGCGCGCGTCTTGGCCGCAGCGTCGGCCGTTAGGGCCGGCTCGGGCGGCGTCGGCCCGCCCAAGTGCAGAGTCAATTCTTCTTCCATCCAGCCGCGCCGCATAGCCAGGTAGCGATGCGAATTCTCGGGCTTGAGCAACTCGCGCACGGGCTCCTCGTAGCTAAAGTAGTTCTCGAACTTGCTCGGCACCTTGGCCTTCTCGCCGCGGGCGGTCTTGGTGAAACCTTCGTGCATGTAGCGCGTGCGCGTGGTGCTGCGCAGGTCGGCGTCTTCCGACAGGCGCTCGATGAGGATCTCGACCGCGCCAGCCAAGGCGGCGTCGGTGTCCGGGATCTTCTTTTCCTCGTCGATGAAAGCGCTGGCGTGGCTGTCCGGTGTCTCGCCGGCGCCTGGCGTTGCCAGGCCATGGGCACAGTCCCAAAGCCAGTTGGCGAGAGGCTCCAGGCCCGCTTCGCGCGCGATGACTGCCTTGGTCTTGCGCTTTTGCTTGTAGGGCAGGTACAGGTCTTCCAGCGCGGCCAGGTCGTAGGTCGCTTGCAGTTTGTCGCGTAGCTCGTCGGTTAGTTTCCCCTGACGGGTGATTTCTTCCACGATGAAGGTCTGACGCTTGAGAATGCTGTCCCAGGTTTCCTTGCCGTCGATGACAGCGCGGATCTCGACCTCGTCGAGAGCGCCGGTTTGCTCTTTGCGGTAGCGAGCGATGAAGGGCACGGTGGCGCCCTCTTCGGTGAGGCGTAGGACAGCGGCCACGCCTGGTGCCGGGATTTTGGGGTGCGCTGCCGCGAGCCAGGATTCGAAAGTGACCTGAGCCATGGCCTGCCACCCTACTCAAAAGAAGCCATCAGTCCAGGCTTGATCTTCCGCGGAAAGATCGCGTAGGTGTCGGCGGGCTTTGCCCGACGGCACCTCTCGCGGGAGTTCGAAAGAACCCTCCCAGGGTTCTTTCCTAGGAGATTGGATCAGACAGGTGACGTAGATACGGCCACTTGCGTGGCAGAATGGCAGCCTCCATGAACGACGCTCTTCACACCGATCTTGCTTCCGCGCTCTTGCGCGAGCTTTCCGAAACCTGGCGCGAGATCAACGCCAACCATTTTCGTGGGCGCATGCGGCCGCCGGTGCTGGCGCTTTCCGACGTGGGCAGCCGACTCGGCCAGTGGAACGGCGCCACGCGCACCTTGTCCATCGACGGCACGCTGGTGTTCGACAAGCCCTGGAGCGTGGTGCGCGAGGTGCTTAAGCACGAGGTGGCTCACCAATTCGTCGACGAGATCTTGAAGATTCACGACCAGGTCGCCCACGGTCCGGCCTTCGAAGACGTGTGCCGCCGCTTTGGCATCGATGCGCGCGCCACTGGCTTACCGGCAGTGCCCGCGGGCAGCGACGGTGGCAGTCCGGTGTTGCGCCGGATCACTCGCCTGCTGGCTCTGGCGGAGAGCCCCAACGTGCACGAGGCCGAAGCGGCCATGAAGACGGCACATCGCTTGATGCTCAAATACAACATCGATGCCAAGGTGACGGCGGCCAGCGAGGGCTACGCCTTCGTGCATCTGGGCGTGCCGCGCCGGCGGGTGGAAGCCGCCGAGCACGTCCTCGCGGGACTGCTGACGCGCCATTTTTTCGTCGAGGCTATCTGGGTGCCATCGTACCTGGCCAAAGAGGCGCGCAGCGGGCGCGTGCTCGAACTGTGCGGCAGCCTGTCGAATCTCGAGGTTGCGTCCTACGTCCACGCGTTCTTGCTCGAAACCGCCGAGCGTCTGTGGCGCGAACACAAGCGCCAACACCACATCGACAGCGACAAGGAGCGCCGACGTTTCCAGACCGGCGTGATGAGCGGCTTCGACGAGAAGCTCAAGGCTGGCACGAAGGAGGATCAGCGCGAGGGTTTGATCTGGGTCGGCGATCCGGGCTTGGAGAATTTCCTGCACCAGCGCTACCCACGTCGCACAGGCGGCAGCGGCATCGGCGTGCGCCTGACCGCGGCCTACGAACACGGCCGCGAAGCGGGTCGCAACATCGTGCTCCACAAACCAGTGAAAGAGGGCAGTTCGCGCGGCCGGCTGCTGGGGCCCGTGCGGTAGCGCGTGAATTCGGCTAGCATCATCGGCATGGCGGAATCGTTGGCATCGCAAGGGCAGGGACGCGTGCTGCTCGTCGACGACGACAGCAGTTTCCTGGAGATCATGGCTTTTCTGCTGGAGGAGGAAGGCTACGAGGTCGTGCGCGCCAGCAACGGGAACGAGGCCTTCGAGCGTCTGCAGTTGGCGCCATTTCCCGTGATGGTGACGGATTTGAAAATGCCCGGCCTCGACGGGCTGACCCTGCTCAAGAAGGCGCACGGCCTGGATCCGAATCTGCTCGTCATCGTGACCACCGCGTTCGGCGATATGGCCACGGCGGTGGCGGCCATGAAGGCCGGAGCCTTCGATTTTCTGCCCAAGCCCTGCGACCGCGACCATTTCAAGCTGACGGTGCGACGCGCGCTCGAACACGCGCGCCTGCGCTGGGAAGTCGGCGAGTTGCGCGGCGGCGGCAGCGAGGGCAAGACGTTGGTCTTCGCCGCACAGAACATGGCCGAATTGGTCGCCGTGGCCGAGCGCGTGGCCGCGGCGGAGGCCACGATTCTGATCCAAGGCGAAAGCGGCACCGGCAAAGAGCTCTTGGCGAGGCGGATCCACCTGTCGAGTCCGCGCGCGGCCGGTGCATTTGTGGCCGTCAACTGCGGCGCCATCCCGCGCGAGCTGCTGGAGTCCGAGCTGTTCGGCCACACCAAGGGCGCCTTCACTGGCGCGACCAGCGATCGCAAGGGCCGCTTCGTGCAGGCCGACAAGGGGACGCTCTTTCTCGACGAGATCGCCGAATTGCCGCTGGACCTGCAAACCCGCCTCCTGCGCGTGTTGCAAGAAAAGACACTCGAACCCGTGGGCAGCGAGCGCTCGATCCAGCTCAATGTGCGCGTGCTGGCCGCGACCAATCGGCCGCTGGAAGAGCGGGTGAGGGCCGGGCAGTTTCGCCAAGATCTCTATTATCGATTGAACGTCGTGCCCTTGCTCATCCCGCCGCTGCGCGAGCGCAAGGAGGACATTTTGCCGCTGGCCCGGCATTTTCTGGCCAAGCACAGCGGCGGCCGGGAATGGCAGATTCCGCTCGCAACTGCGGAGCGGTTGGTCCACATGCCGTGGCCTGGCAACGTGCGGGAACTGGAGAACCTGTGCCAGCGCGCAGCGCTTCTCGCTGAAGAGCCGGTCCTATCGGACGAATTCCTGGCAGCGAATCCCGCGCCCGCCGCCGCGCAGCCACGCCTTTCTCTCGACGGCATCGAACTGCCGGCCGACGGCGTGTCGCTCGTGGATCTCGAACGCGCCATCCTGGTTCGCGCCTTGGAGATGAACGACTACAACCAGAGTTCGACAGCGCGCTTCTTGCGCATTCCGCGCCACATTCTACTTTACCGCATGCAGAAATTCGAAATCCCGGCCAAGGGCAAGGCATGAGCGGCCAGCCCAAGTTGGCATGGGCGATTTCTGGCCGGGCGCTGGTCTTCATCTGGTTGCCGGTGCTGGTCGTGACGGCGGCCCACTTCGGGACGCCGATGGAGCACGAGTGGCTGCACGACGTGCTCCGCCGCCTGTACTACATCCCGATCATCGTCGGGGCCTTTCTCTTCGGCCTGCGTGGCGCGCTTCTGACGTCGCTGGTGGTGACGGTTCTCTATCTTCCCCACGCCTTCTGGATGACCGGCCCGCACGCGCATCACCACGGCATGATCCACGCCGACCCGACCGGCACCGCGAACAAGATTCTGGAATTGGTGCTCTACAATGTCGTGGCGCTGGTCACCGGCCTTTTGGTCGAGAAAGAGCAGCGTGCTCGCCGCGATGTCGAACAGAAGATTGTCGAGATGCGGGCCATCGAGCAGCAACTCGTGCGTGCTGGCCGCCTGCAAGCCTTGGGCGAGATGACCGCGGGCTTGGCTCACGAGATCAAGAATCCGCTCGCTTCCTTGAAGGCGTCAGCGGCCATTATCGCCGATGAGATTTCCGAGACCTCGCCGCGCCGGAAAATGGTGGTCATCCTGCAAAAGGAAATCGATCGTCTGGCAGCGCTGCTAGAGCGGTTCCTCGCCTTTGCGCGGCCAGGCAGGTTAACCCTGGCGGCAGTCAGCCTGTCCCATGCGGTAGAGCAGGCGGTTGCCCTGGTCAAGCCGCAGGCGGATGTGCGGCAGGTGGTGCTCCAGGTGGACACGCACAGCCCTGCGTTGACCATCCAAGGCGATCCCGACAAACTGGCGCAGATCCTGGTCAATGTGTTGCTGAATGCGGTTCAATTCAGTCCTGAATTAGGCCATGTCGAGGTTCGAGTCCGTGAGCATGCGTTGCCCCATGGCAGGTTCGCCGTAATCGGCATCTTGGACCAGGGACCGGGTGTCAAGGAGTCGGACCAAGAACGTATTTTCGATCCCTTTTTCTCCACCCGCGAAGGCGGTACTGGGCTTGGACTCTCCATCGCGAGCCGTCTGACCGACGAGCACCACGGCTACATCGAAGTGAAAAGTCGACAAGAAGGAGGTTCCGAATTCCTCCTCTTTTTTCCGCTTGCGAACCACGGCTGAAACCTTCCGTCTTCTGCGGATTCTAAGTAGACAGGAGCATTTAGTCATGGCACCTACAGCCCTTACCGATACGACATTCAAAGAGCAAATCAAGACGGGAATCGTCCTGGTTGACTTCTGGGCACCCTGGTGTGGGCCTTGCCGCGCTTTTGCCCCCATCTTCGAAAAGGCGTCCGGGGAGAACCCCGACGTTGTCTTTGCCAAGGTGAACACCGAAGACGAGCCGGATCTGGCCATCGAATACGGAATTCAGGCCATTCCGACTCTGATGGCTTTCCGCGACGGCCTGCTGGTTTTCGAACAGGCGGGAGCATTGCCCGGACACGCCCTGCAGAAGCTCATCGACCAGATCAAGTCCCTCGACATGGAGAAGGTTCGTAGCGAGGCGCACGCGGTCGCCTCGTAGTAGCGATGCTTGGGCAGGATCGGCCGAAGAACTGGGGCCGACTATCTCGTCCGACTCCGGCACGATAGGACCGGGAACGCTGTTCTCGAAGTGCATGAAGGCGGTGACAGTTGAGAGCCGATGCACCAAACGATGGTATGGTTGCGGCGCCGCGTGACCAACATAGCTCGCGCGCATCCTAGCCAAGCAGAGACTTAGATGATTGACCTGGACCGGACTACCCGTGCAATCCTGGAGCGATTTCGCTTCGATTCGGCAGTGTTCGAGAAGATGAAGACCGCGCTTCTGGGCGCTGCCGGCGCCGCGGAGCCTGGCCGCCTTTCTGGTACCGTAACTTGCCCCCGGGATGAGGATTTGGTTGCACTTGCGCCACGAGATTCCGAGCAGGGCAAGGAGCTGGCTGCCGTTGGTCAGGCCGCTCTGGCCAGAGGCGAAGTTGGTGTCGTCGTGCTTGCGGGTGGCATGGCCACACGTTTTGGCGGCGTGGTCAAGGCCGTGGTCGAGGTGGTCCCGGGCAGTTCGTTCTTGCGTCTCAAATTCGCCGACATCCAGGCAGTGGCAGAGCGCAATGCCTGCACTATCCCCGTGTTTCTCATGACCAGTTTCGCCACCAGCGACGAGATCCAGCGCGTGGTGCGCGCGCTCGCCCATCCGAGGACGCCCGTTCAGATTCTCGAACAGTCGGTGACCATGCGCTTGACCGGAGACGGCGAGGTCTTTACCGATGCTTCGGGCCGACCGTCCCTATGCGCGACTGGCCACGGGGATCTGCTGCCGACCTTGCGTGCCTCAGGCACTCTGGCGCATTTCCAGCAATCGGGCGGTCGTATGCTGATGATTTCCAACGTGGACAATCTGGCCGCGTCGCTGGATCCACGGGTGATCGGCGCGCATTGCCACGGCGGCAAGGGCGTGACCGTCGAAGTAGTACGCAAGGAGGCGGGTGATCGAGGGGGGATTCCAGCGCGGGTCGATGGACATCTGCAGATCGTCGAGGAATTCCGCTTGCCCGCTGCGTTCGACAGCAGTCAGGTTCCGTTCTTCAACACCAACACCTTTGTCTTCAACGCCGCCGCCATCGATCGGGATTTCGATCTCGATTGGTTCTTCGTGCGACGCAAGGTCGACGGTCAGGAAACCATCCAGGCCGAACGTTTGCTAGGACAAGTCACCGCCTTTCTTCCGACCCAGTTTCTGGCGGTCGAGCGGCACGGCCGGGAGGGCCGCTTCTTGCCGGTCAAGGATCGCGAAGAGCTCCAGACGCGCATGCCCGAGATCCTGGCGCTGCTGCGCGACCTTGGGATCTTCGAGCGGCCCTAATAGTCGATTTCGACGAGCATCGTATCCGTGTAGGTTCCGGCTGGAACATCTTGGCCAGCCGGAATCTTACCGTAGACATTCAGGGACACCAACCCTGCGCCGGGGCGGACGGGACCGTAGTCGGTTGGGTAGCCCATGTCTCCCCATAGGATGGTGCAGTTGACATCCTGACAAAGGTAGTAGTTGAGCCGGTTGTTCCCATTGACCATTTGCCGCGGGTTGTTGGTCGTTCCCAGACCCTTGCTTATCCAGATCGTGATAGTCGCCACGTTGCCGATGCAGTGGTAGGTCAAGCTGCCCGTAGAGGTGATGGGGGTGGTCGCGAAGACGTCGTAGACCCCGAAGGACACCGGCGTCGTGGTGATGGTGCACGTTTGCGCCGACGCCGATCGGCCGCCGATCGCGAACATCGCCATCAGCACCAAGAGCGCCCCCAACCAACATCTGTCTCTCATTTCATCTCCTTCCTGGCAAGGATACACCCGATTGGCCGCATCCCATGAATGCACACCGCCGGTTCCCAGGCAGCTGCGAGCTACCTGGATTGCCGAATGCCCCTGCATTGGTGCGGATCTGCCCAAGGGATCTTCGACCTTAGAATGAGCCAAGAGCGAACGATGTGTCACAGCACAGTGTGCGCCCTTCATCGTGATGAGCAGCTGACTCGATCCGGCCACGCCAAACCGAAGTTCAACCCCAAGAGTTGAGGACATTCATGCCCACCATGCGACATCGTTCACTGTTTCCGTTGTTCGCGCTCGTCGGACTAGTGGCCTGCTCGGGAAACAAATCCGAGCCACAGCAAAGTGGTACCGGAGGAACGCAATCGTCCACTGGCGGACAATCCGTTGCCTCCGGTGGGGCTGCGGGTGCGCAACCGGCAGGGGGCACGCCGACCGGGGGAATCGCTGCTGGCGGAGCAACGGTTCCGGTGACCACGTCGGTAACTGGGGGAGCAACGGTTCCGGTGACAAATTCCTCCGGCGGCGCACCGGCCACGGGTGGCACGCCCACACTTGGCGGCACCGTGGCTACGGGGGGATCCGCTGCTGGTGGCCGTGTCCCGGCAAGCGGAGGCACGGCCGCAGGTGGCACCACGGGCACGGCGGGGATCTCGGGCACGGGCGGGTCGACTGGCGGTGGCGCGGCAGGCGCGGCTGGGGCCCCGGCACCGGGCAGCATCCCCGCCGGTTATCCCACGCCGACCGCAGACAACTACGCCAAGTGCAAATCCTCGACTGCCTCCGGCGGCCTCTGCCCGGGCGGCGGCGCTGGGCCAGCCTGCATCGAATGCCACTTTGGCGGCGATGCTGGAAACTACGCGGTGACGGTCACTCTTGGCGGTGCGGCCGCGAGCCAAACCTATGTGAGTGCGGAAGCAAACCGGGGTCTACTCAAACCGGTAGCTCTCGCCGCCGGAAAATCCCAGACCTACGCCTTTATGGTCAACGTCCGAACCAAAGAGAGCGAGCCGGCCGAGCAAGTTTCCGCCGGCACGCCGGGTCTGGATATGTACTTCTCCGGCCCGACCGCAACTCCCCCGGCGGTCAGCGCCATCGGCTACGCCTTGGTCACCGCGGCCACGAAACCCATCATGGTGTGGATCGCCGGCGACTCCACGACATGCGACCAACCGGGTTCAGGCTTTGGCGGCTGGGGCCAGATGTTTCCCGAGAATTTCAATGCTCCCATTGGGATCGCCAACTATGCCGACAGTGGCGAGAGCTCTTCGTCGTTCTACGGGAACTCACTGCTCTGGGGAGCCATCAAATCGCAATGGAGCGCGGGCGACTGGGTGTTCATCCAATTCGGTCACAACGACAAAGGGGTGGCGGATGCAACGGTCCAGGCAAACCTTGAAAAATATGTGACCGACGCCCAAGCCGCGAAAGTCAACGCCATCCTGGTGTCTCCTCCCGCTCGCGTTAGTAGCATTCCGATAGGCGATCAATCCAGCCTGCACGCGGTGTCTGCGTCGGGCGCCGCGAAGGACAAAGGCGTGCCCTTCGTCGACCTTACGGCCCTTTCGACCGCTTGGTACGATGGTCTAGGTCTCGACGCCACTGCGGTCAAGGCGAAGTATCACGCGGGGGGAACGGATGTGACCCACACCAACATTGCAGGCGCAGAAGGGCTTGCGGATCTGGTCGCCGGCGAAATCAAGAAGCAGAACATCGCCGGACTGGTGGAGTACATGAGGTAGGCGAGGGGCGCGGGCAGCCTCGCAGACGACAAAGCTCTAGTGCGGCGTCGTGCGGCTTGCCGCTTCGACTTGCGCGGCTGCCCAGGCCCGGCGGTCTTGCATTGGCTTCAGTTCGGCGGCGCTCTCGGCCTTGGATTTCGCGATTTCAGAGTCGGCGGCGGTAAGTTCGCGCTGGGCGGCCTCGCGGTCGATGTCCTTGCCATACTCCCCACGGGTGACCA
>Ga0265316_10001962_pt1 | contig 21630 bp, 15 predicted proteins | sample 4522metaG_FD_202092 | JGI IMG/M metagenome (GOLD analysis project Ga0265316, IMG submission 202092) | Rhizosphere microbial communities from Carex aquatilis grown in University of Washington, Seatle, WA, United States - 4-5-22 metaG | ecosystem: Host-associated > Plants > Roots > Rhizosphere >... | reverse complement strand
CCGCGAGCCAGTGGGTCAGGACCCAATACCAATGGAGCGTGGAGGTGGGGATGTGGCCATCGCGGAGCGGCATCGCGAAGAGGATCCAGTTGATGGGGTTCGCCACTCCCGGCTGCACCTGCCCGATAAGGGACTGGCCGCCCCATATATAGGGATCCCACAGCGGCAGGCGTCCGGCGTGGATTTCGCGCGCCTCAAAATCGAGCCAGGGGCGGACTTGCAGGGCCTGGTCGGGATTTTCGAGCCAGGTGTAGTCGCGCGAGACGGTCAGCGGCCAATAGAGTCCGATGGTGAGCGCGAGCAGGAACGCCAGCGCGGCCCAGGTGCGGCGCTTGTCAGTTCGATGGTCTTGCTGTTCCATTGGACCGTTCCGGCCCCAAGGCACCAGTTGAACATAATAGAGGCGCCCTGTGTTCGGTCCTTTTCGTTTTCGGGAATGCCTCCGCTCGCTCACGGGGTGCGCTCTGGGTCCGGCTCGGTAACCCCTGCGAAATCAACGCGCCGTTTCCGAGCCGGGCCCAGGGGGCACCCCGTCAGACTTCTGAGTTAATCCGTCAATAGAGAAGGCCGGATTACCGGCACTGGTAGCCAGAATCAGAAAAGCGACGCTCCGTACGCGCTCCAGCCCGGCTCCGCCAAGATCGTCCAGTTGGGCTAGCTCGGCCGTGACGCCCCTGGGTCGCACGATGATGTTATCCTGACACGCCACAGCCGCCGTTGACCCTCGTAATATGCGCGCCCAATCGCAACTCCGAATCGAACCGTTGGCCCATTCATGGAAAGTCTGCCGGACGAACTTCGAGCAGGCCCAGCGCCAGTGAATCCACACAGAGTTGCCACTTTTTTCGGTTACCGGTGCGATGCCAAAACAACATTCCATGTTGTAGGCCGACGCGAAGCGCTCCCGCAGGGACCCCGCGGCGGCAATTAAGCGAGTCCTGCGTGGTGTTCGTGCCGGCCCAGTGATGGGCGGCTTGCCGTCAGTTGGCGAAGGTGACCTCGACCACGTTGGGGCTCACGCGGCGCAGCGCGAGGTCTTCGCGGAAGTGGCGGCCGACGCCCTTGACCAGGCCCACGAAGACGTCTCCCAGATCGCGATGAGAAGCGTACTTCATGACAAGTTTGTTGGGCGCCGGCTGCTCATAGGAGAAAACCGGCGGGCGGGCGCCGGCGACGGTGCGTGTGACTTTGTCGTGCACGTCCTTCATGCGCAGCAGGAATTCCTTGGCGTTTCGAGCGCCGGAATAGTAAGCCTTGTATATCCGGGGCGCGTATTCGCAGCACCAGTATTCCCCGAATGCTTCCGCGGCTGCCATGGGACTGATCTTCAGCACGGAACACGTGGCCTGCAGAACCTTCAGCACGGCGGCATCTTCCACGTTCTGTTGCGGCAGGAAATAGGCGGTCTTCGGCAAGCCCGCTTCCTGCAGGATCTGCTGCCACTTCTCGGCTCCGAACCGCTTGGTAACAACTTCGCTTAGGCAAATGGCGATAACGCCCTTCATTGATCGAATCCTCCACTCCCTTATCGGACGAACGTTGAGAATGTTGGACCCGTGCTGGGACGGGCGACCGTCGAAAGCGTTCAGTCGGGCTGGTAGAGCCTCGCAGGGGCGGAGAATCTCCACCGCGGGCAGGCGCGCCTGGCAAGCGCGCCTGCGATTCGAGCGCCGCCATCGAGATCCGTATCCCGGGATCCGGAAACCGGACCGGCGGACTCCGCAATGAGCCCCCACCTCGGGTGCGGGATTTGTGCGAAGTGCAAAGTACGAAGTTTATGCTTGACATACGATTCTGATCGTAATATCATTTTTCCATGCCCCCACTTCCCACCGACGCGGAGTTGGACATCCTGGCCGTGCTCTGGCAGCGCGGCGCGAGCACGGTACGCGAAATTCACCAGTCGCTCGCGAAAGACAGCGGGTACACAACCACCCTCAAGCAGATGCAGCTCATGACCGAAAAAGGCCTGCTGGCCCGGAGCGAACGTTTCCGGTCGCACGTCTATGAGGCCATCGCACCCAAAGAGCAGACCCGCCGCCAGATCGCGGGCGACCTGCTGAAGCGGGCCTTTCAAGGCTCGGCGAAAGATCTGGTATTGGGCGCCCTGGAAGCGCAACCCGCCTCAGCCGGGGATTTAGCCGAGATCCGCCGCATGCTGCGCGATTTCGAGAAACGGAGCAGGCCGCGATGACCTCGATCGAGCTTCTGAACCAACCCTGGGCGGCGCGCCTGGGATGGACGCTGGTCCACTTCCTGTGGCAGGGAACGCTGATCGCGGTCCTGTTCGCCGCCGTGCGAGGGCTGGCCGGCCGGTGGCTTGCGCCCCGCGCGCGCTATGCGCTGGCGTGTCTCGCGCTGGCAATCATGATGGCGGCTCCAACGCTCACCTTGCTGGCGATCGGGACGCCGGGCCCCACCGGCCTTCTGGCGCCCGCCGGGCGCATCGCCGGCGGCGATTGGGAGTGGATCCTGCCGGGGCTCGTGCCGGTGTGGATGGCCGGAGTAGCGGCGTTCTCCCTGCGGCTCATGGCCGGATGGCGCTGGACCGGGCGGCTTCGGTCTGTAGGCACTGGTCCCGTGGCTCCCGAATGGCAGAGCGCCCTGGACGAATTGACCCGGCGCATGCCGGTGGTCCCGGCTGTGCGCTTGCTCGCGTCGTCGCTCTCGACCGTCCCAGCCGTGGTCGGCTGGCTGCGGCCCCTGATCCTGATGCCCGTGGAGGCTCTGGCGGGTGTGCCGATCGAACAGGTGCGCGCGCTGCTGGCCCACGAACTGGCGCACATCCGCCGCCACGATTATCTGGTGAACATCCTGCAAAGCATTGTCGAGACGGTGCTCTTCTACCATCCCGCGGTGTGGTGGGTGTCGCAACAGATCCGCGCGGAGCGGGAGGTCTGCTGCGACGATTGGGCGGTAGCGGCTACGGGCGACCGGCTGGTCTACGCCACCGCGCTGGCCGACATAGACTCCCGCCGGCGCGCGGGCATCGAGACCGCGCTGGCGGCTAACGGCGGTTCTCTGGTGAACCGTATCCGCAGGCTGCTGGGCGCATCGCAAACCGATTCGCACGACCTGCCCGGACCCGGAATGGCGTGGGCGCTGAGCCTGCTGTGGCTGGTGGGCGTAGGCGCGGCCATGCTTCACAGCGCGCCCATTCCGCCAGCCACCGGCGCCACCGTTTCGCACCGGCCTTTTGTCGCGCCCTTGGCCATGGCAGCGCCGCAGGTTTTGCTGGAAGCTCCGCCGCGGCTTGCGGCCGCGCCGCGCGGGCCTATCCTGTCGGCCCTGCTTTTCGACCCCTTTTTGAATCCGCCGCAGGCTCCGGCTCCGCCCGCCGCGCAGACGAATCGGGCGACGCTCGAAGGCCACGTATTCAACGCGATCGACGGAACGCCGCTGGCGGGCGCGCGGTTGAAGCTGACCCTGGTCTTGGGCCGGGCAGAGCCCGTATTTGCGAAAACCGACGCGCAAGGCCATTTTCAATTCCCCAGAACAACCGTTGGCACGTACTTGCTCGTTGCCGAGCAGCCTGGCTTTCTGAGGACGCAGGAGACCCACATCCCGCAAGGGCCGTTCATCCCGGTGGACCTGGTGCCGCGCGGCATGCGCGTGGGTGGGGTTGAGGTACACGCCATCGGACCGGTTACCAGGTCCATCGATTCCGACGGTTCCCTCCATGCCGTGGCCGTAATCGGGCTCACGCCCTATGCCGTGATCGCCGGCACGGTTACCGAAGTGAATGGCCTCCCGCGCGGCAACTGTCCGGTGGAGATCCTCGCCAAGCGCGGCGGCGCCCTGGCACCGGTTCTCACCGTGCATACCGACGACCGTGGCGAATACCGCGCCGCGCGTCTGGCTGCCGGAACTTACTATGTGGTGGCCGATAAGGCCGGACCGTGGACGGCGACCACGCGCGCTCTGCGCCGCACTTATTATCCGCGGGCGCTCGATGCCGCATCGGCCATGCCACTTGTCTTGGCGGCCGGGCAGCAGTTGCGCGCCGATATCCGGATGGTCTCCACCGACGGCGTCAGCGTCACCGGGAGGGTTACGAACGCGGCGGATATCGGAAACGCTTCCACCAGGCTCGCGCTCTACCAACCGGAAGTGCCCGGGGCGAAAGGCGGCATGGCCGAACTCCGCGGCGGCGAATTCGAATTCAAGAATGTGATGCCCGGCCAATACACGCTCATGGCGCTTGCGCGCGCCAACGCGGCCGACGGCCCGCAGGGCCAGCCGCTCTATGCCGCGATCCAGCAGGTCGAGGTGGACGAGGAGAACCCGAGCCGGTTGGAGGTCGATCTCCAGCCCCTCCGCGATGTTCCCGGCGCCGTTACGTTCGCGCCGGGATGCAGCCCGGTCACGGTTCGGGTTGTGGTGGTTGGCAGCAGCGCGTTTGGGATGTCGCGGGCGGAAGCCGCCTCTACCGATGGCGCATTCACGCTGACTGGTCTGACTCCGGCCAGACATAGAGTCGGTGTGTTTGTTCCGTTCGGCTACGCGGCCACGGCGCAACTGAACGGCCGCGACGCGGTCAAGGACGGCTTTGACTATCCCGTGCCCGAGGGCGGAGTTCTGCGCGTCGCCGTGAGCTGCATGGCGACTCAGGAGGGACAATGAAACCGTATCTTCTCTTACTTGCCTTCTGCGGGGTCTGCTCCGCCCAGGCGATCGAGGGGTTCGTGGAGGACAGCACGACGGGTTTGCCTGTCGCAGGCGCGCGCGTCGCCTTCGGTGGCCCCACCGTCAGCGACCGTTATATGGCCTTCAGCGACCGGGCGGGCCATTTCTTTCGAGTGTTCCCGCAGGCACTTCCCTACGACGTGGTGGTGAGCCATGCCGGGTACCTTACGCCGGCGCAACCCTTGTCCGTCACGCCAGGCCAGGACTCCTCCCATCTGCGGATCGCGCTCACGCCCCACGCGGTGATCTCCGGAAAGCTGGCGGACGAAGACGGGTTCCCGGTGGAGGGGGCGCGCGTGGAAGCGTTGCGCTACGAGGTGGTGGGCGGCCAGCGAAAACTGCGCCCGGCCGGGGCCGCGGTAACAACCAACGATCTGGGCGAGTACCGCATCGCCGGCCTGCCGGCGGGCAGCTATTACCTTCGCGCCATACCGCTTAACGGGAACTGGGATTATCGCTATGTGCCCGAATACTATCCGGGATTGTTGGAACCGCTGGAGGGCAATTCGGTCGAGGCCGCCGCGGGCCAGGAACGGAGCGGCGTCATCTTCCCCTTGAAGAAGTACGAAGGCGTGACGGTTTCGGGCCGCATCGTGCTGGCTCCCGGGACCAAGAGCACGCCGCCCATGCGAGTGATCTACCTGCGCGCGGCGGACGGCTCCGGTTTTCCCGGCCGCTCCGTGACCTGGAAAGACGAGGATTCGATCTTTGCCATCGGCCACGTGCCGCCGGGAACCTATTTCGTGGAGGCGTCGTCATCGGGGACCCCCTGGGCGGAGCCTGGCGACTGGATCGCGCAGCAACAGGTGCAGGTGGGCGGCACGGACGTGAGCGATGTGGTCCTGGCATTTCACGCGGCGCACGCGGCGGGGAAGTAGGCGGTGCGTGCGCCCTGGTGTGACATCGCGGGGGTGAGGGCTGAAGGCGGCGCGCGCGGGGGGGCGGGGTGTCCGTCGCGCATAGGCGTTAGGATAGCGCACGTGCCGGAGTGGCCTCTCCTGGGCGACCGTGTGGTGGCCCCGTTTTGGCAGGAACTTCCCAGAGGGCCGTGTCCGAGGACAGTGCCGGGCATGCCGCAGGCCGCCAAGTGCGTCCAGCGGACCGGCCGACGCAAGCGCGTTTATCGTTCGTAATCTGTCTAGACTGCCGGCGTCCCCGGGCAGATCGGCGCTGTCGGCGTTGGTCATCAACTTGCCGCGTTCGGCCATTGCCGGCGACAGGGTGAGCTAGACGCGCAACTGTACATCCGCAGTGGACTTCGTAGGAAGCGACCAATGGCGTAAGAAAAGTTTTCATACTGCTCTTTTGAGCAGTATGATGAGTTTATGCCACCGCGGCCCACGGAGCGTCAGGAGCAGATTGCAGCATTCCTGCATGCCGAGTCACGCAAACGCGGTGTCATGCCGACCCAGCGCGAGATCGCGGAACGCTTCGGATTTGCCAGCCTGAATTCAGTGCGGTCTCATTTGCGCCTGATGGAGAAAAAAGGAATCCTCAGTCGTCTTCCGGGCAAGGCACGCGGACTAAGGCTAAAATATCGACCTCCTAAGGGTATTCCTCTTTTGGGACACATCACTGCTGGGCATCCGGCTATGGCCTTTGAAGATGCCGACGAAATTGTGCCTGTTTCACCCGAGTTGTTTTCCGGTTCCGATCTGTTTGCGCTCCGAGTGAGAGGCGAAAGCATGAAGAATGCAGGGATTCTCCCAGGCGATATCGCTGTCATGAATCGCCAAGGCGATGTGGGAGATGGTGAAATTGTGGCAGTGCTGATTGAAGACGATGCAACACTCAAGTACCTGTACCGTCGCTCCGGGAGTGTCATACTTCGCGGAGCGAATCCAGCGTTTCCCGATATTGAGATTCGCGCCGATGCCACGCGGTCGGTCCAGATTCTCGGTAAATATGTCGGCCTCATTCGCCAGCAACGAAGCAAACGCTAATGTCTTCCACGCCTCCTAATCCCACCCTGCCACTGGCTGAGCGCCTCGCCGCCTACGGCTGTTCAACTGTCATCAAACTTGACGAGAAGCTCACCTCTGCAGAGCAGCTTGACTATCTGGATCTTCTGCCCAAGCAAAGCAACCACGCGCCAATGCTCACGGCGGTAGCCGAGCATCAGGGGGCCGCGTTGCTCTATCTTGTCGATGCGAGCGCCGATGTGAAAAATGACGCGGCCTCGCTCGCTACTGTGCGCCGACTGCTCGCAAATCGGAGCGATCCCGCTTGGCTTGGCGTGCTACGGCCCGGTTCGTTGGAAGTTTTCCAAATCGGTTTTCAGGAGACTGCGGACTCACGACCTGTAAGGACTATTGAGGAGGGCAGCACGACGGCGCCGTTGTTCTTCCAAAGCCTAGTGCATGGCACCTTTGAGGAAAACCGTCAACTGCGTGGCACAGACTACGTATTCAACAAGATCTTCGACCTCCTTACTCGTACGACGAATGAGTTCGTTCCGAAGGAGGGCAAGGGCAAATTGGAAGCACTAGAAGTCCTTTCAATGGCGGGCCGTGCGCTCTTTTTCCGTTTTCTCATCGACCGCCGCATTGTGCTGGAGAACGAGCGTGATGAGATTTGCCCGTCTGCGGGCGAACTCAAGGATGGCTTCTCCTCAGCGGATGCGGCCGCACAAACGTCCGCGTGGCTTGATGCAACCTTTAACGGCGACTTCCTCCCGCTCATTGACGAATCAATTCCCGCTATCAACCGTGAGGCGCGTGAAGCGGAGTATCTTCGCTTCTTCAGGAGCACCGAGCGTTTAGTGGGAAAGAAGGTCTTCATTCATCTCCAAGCGATTCTCCGCGGCTGGCGCGCGATTGGGAGCACGGTCCAAACCGAACTCGATTGGGACGACCTGGATTTCGCTCATATCCCGGTCGGAGTATTGAGTCAGGTGTATGAGAGTTTCAGTCACCGTGCAGATCCTCGCACTGCGCGCGATACGAGTGTTCATTATACGCCTCGCACGATCGCTGGATTGATGGTTGAGGAGGCATTCGCGGCCACCAAAAACAAAGCAAGCGCGAAGGTGCTCGATAGTTCGTGCGGCGCCGGAATATTCCTTGTGCTCGCATTTCGCCGCCTTGTCCGTGAGCAGTGGATTCACGACGAACGTCCAAAGACCTCGACCATCCAGAACATCCTTTACAAGCAGTTGCGAGGGTTCGACATCAGCGAATCTGCTCTACGCCTCGCTGCATTGGCCCTCTACATCACTGCGATCGAACTCAATGCCAGCCCGCGTCCGCCGCAGGTACTCAAGTTCCCTCGGAACCTGCGGGGCGAGGTGCTCTTTCGCTTCGCGGGAGACGCGGTTGATGCAACGCAGACCTTCCCGCTCGGTAGCCTCGGTCCGGAAGTTTCGAGCAACTTCGACAAGAGGTTCGACATTGTGATAGGTAACCCACCGTGGACACGGCTCCGCGACGACAAGGATGAGGTCGACGATGGCGCGGATAAGAAGACGCGCAAGTCGCCTACCGACGAGCTGAACGAAGCTTTCACTGCTATCGGAACACGGGTGCTCATCAAACGCGGATTGGCAGACCTAGCAGAGCGATACCAAAACCCCGATAAGAATCCCGACTTACCTTTCCTCTGGCGGGCGATGGAGTGGGCGAAAGAGGGCGGCGTCATCGCTCTGGCCATGCCGGCGAGATTGTTCGGGCGCACGTCAGGTCGAGGCTTCGAAGCGTGGCGCGCCGTGTTGCGGAGCGTAGAATTGACGGGGCTAATCAACGGAGCCGATTTGCGTTGGTCAGCGGTGTGGAAAGACGTGAAGGTACCGTTTTGCATCTTCTTCGCTCGTAACAAAAAGCCCGGCCCGGATCACCGCTTTTACTATGCAGCCCCCATCAACGAACCTGACCTGAACGGGAGGGGGCGCTTTCGCATTGATTATGAGGTCGCCCAGCCCGTTAGCGCTGTACGAGTCGAAAAGCAGCCGTGGATTCTCAAAACATTAGCGTTCGGATCGTGGCTGGATGTGGAGCTGATGGAAACTCTCTTGAGCACCGATAATCAGACCCTAGAGAGCCGTTGGGCTGAGTGGGACACGGACGGTAACAAGACCGGAGAAGGCTTCGCGCGCGGGCCCAAGCTGCATCAAGAATTCGTGGATTTTCTTGCTGATCTTCCAGTGTTCCAGACACCGGAGGAAGCTTCGCTCGAAAACGCGAAGCCGAAAACATACGGGGAATTATACGGCAAGGATTTCGAGGGGCACAGCAGTGCCAATCGGCCTCGTCGGAAAGAGCTTTATCAATCCCCAGTTGTCATCATTTCTCAATCTCCGGGAGCCGACGGCGGAGCACCGCGCGCCTACATCTCGCATCACCCGGTCGCTTTCTCCCAAAGCTATTATGGCTACTCCTGTGCCGGCCATCCGGAGGCAGAGACGTTGGCCGCGCTCGTATACTTACTCGCGCACTCAACCCTCTTTACCTATTTTTGCCTAATGACCAGCCGCCGAAAAGGTTCGGATCGGCATACGTTTAGCAAAGAAGAGTTCGATGCATTGCCGTTCCCGGACATCGCGGGGCTTCCAACACCAACTAAGGCGACCATTCGCAACCTCGCTCATCAGATTGAATATGACGCCCACAAACCATGGCGAGACATGAACGAGTTCATATTCAGGCTTTACGGGCTCAGTCCAGCCGCGGTGCAGGTCGCCGAGGATACACTTTTTGCCGCAGCTTCGTATCGAAAGGCGGGAAAGGCTGCCTTGGAGCGTACGACAAGCGAAACGCGTTCGGATTTCGTAACTACGCTACGCCAGGAGTTAGAGCCGTATTTCGATGTCTGCGGCGAACATGCCGCCGTGCGCGAAGCGGAATTTCAACCTGATACTTGGCGTGAACCTTGGTTCTTCCTCGCCATCTCCCGTGAGACCGCTTCGGTGCGAATTGACCCCGCTCTAATGCGGAAGGCAATGGAAGCGGCAAACCAACACGGATGTAGCCGCATTATTGTCCACGCGCCTCGTAAGCGCGGCATCTTGCTCGGCCTCTTGAATCGGCGCCGCTGGTGGACGGCCACCCGCGCCCGCCTCTGTGCGCAATACATCATCCGTGAACGCCTGGGCGCGTGCGGACTGGCGGAGCAGGAATGAGGGCAACACGGATGGCTGGATTTTTCACCCTCGGTGTTCCCGCCGAGCGATACACCCTTCCCCATCCGAGCCTCGGCCTCCCCGTTATTCTGTTTATTCGACGAGTGCTGTTGCGGGCCTTCGAGAAGCTCAGAGAACGCGGTCTCTCTTTGGCTGCTGAACGGGAAGACCGCGTCACCGAGCAGTTATTCCATGTCCTTGAGAACGACCTTCGCCAAACCGGGGAAATCGAAGGATTCAATTCCACGTTCTACGATAGCGTCGTGCGGCATGCTGAAGTCACAAACTACAATGGCCAGAAAATGGGGAAAACGCCCGACCTATCATTTAAGCTTCGCCATTCTGATGTGGAGTCGCGATCTGTTGTTTCGTCTCACGATGCCCTATTTATTGAGTGCAAGCCGGTTGACGTAGACCATCCCGCCGGCAGCGCATATTGCGATGATGGCCTCGTCAGATTCGTGAACGGCGACTACGCGTGGGCCATGCAGGAGGGCATGATGCTAGCCTACGCCCGTGATGGCAGAACCATCGCTGGGCACCTGATTCCCGCCATGACAGCGTCCGCTCGGAACGCGTCGCTGGGCACGGTTCAGCACCTCCAAGTCTGCCCCGGACTCGCTGCCGCTGCTCGTCCGGAAGCCGAAGCCGTCTACGTCAGCCGGCACCGAAGGGATTTCTCGTGGCCCGATGGTAAAGGCAGAGCCACGAACATCACCGTCTACCATCTCTGGCATCGTTGTTCCTAGTGGTATTTCGTGGGTGAGGTAGTGAGGTCTAATGTCATGCGAGACTTCTGACGAACGCCTCGTGTCATTGAAATCCGTTTCGACCTAGGTGAGAGCTCGTCTACCAGAGAAGTACCGCGTCAGGATTACTCCCGACTAGTCGGCTTCTGTCCGGCGATCTGAGCTTGGGCCCCGTCCCGGCGTCGTTCCGAAGCACGGTGCACTCTCAGCCAGCGCCCGCGAGGTGGGAAGTTTGAAGCCAGGCACCGGGCAGGACAGGATCGCACGTGGCCGGCGTCGTCTGGGCCACGCGTCATTCTAACGCCACACCGCCGTTGCGCCCGCCCCCCGGCGCCTTCCGCGCCGGGTGTCCGCCCTCTGCCTCGGGTGCTTAACTTAACCGTTCTTGGGGGGATTACTGCCCGAAACCGCTTCCTGACGGGCCCGGCTCGGACGCGGGCGCATTGATTTCGCAGGGGTTAGCGAGATGGTACGAGAAGGCCCGGGGGGCGTTGCCCAAGACGGTGAAGCACCCCGCAGCCTCTGGTAGTGCCTGAAGGCAGATTTCGGACACTACCCAGCCTCAGCCTCGGACGCCGCCGCCATCCGTTACAATCGCAATATAGTGAAGACGTTCGTCGCGCTGTTCCTGACCGCAGGCCTGGCCGCGGCAGACATTCCGATGACGTTGGTCTCGGCGGACGAAGCCGAGCCCATCCACAGCGCCATTGTCCGCAAGGAGGCGTGGACGCAGGACCCTGTCCGCCGCCTGCGCGCCGACGCCGACCGGCGGATCAGGGAAGGCCCGTGGACCGTCACCGCGGACCGCCCCAAAGGCGTCGAGCTCGACCCCCACGAATTCTACAGCGAAGCCCCTTACTATTGGCCCAATCCCGACAATCCCGATGGCCCCTATGTGCGCCGGGACGGGCAGGCGAACCCCGCCCGGATCGTGGCCAACCAGACTGCTCTGAATGCCATGTGCGACGCCGTTTTCACCCTGGGCGCCGCTTCGTTTCTGCTCGACAACGCCGCCTACGGAAGGCGCGCGGCAAGCGTGCTCCATACCTGGTTCATCAATCCCAAAACCCGCATGAACCCCGACCTGGACTACGCCCAATCGGTGCCCGGCGTCAACAACGGCCGCGGCCCCGGCATGGTCGACGGACGCGGTTTCGTCCGCGCCATTCAGGGCATGGAATTCCTGGAGCAGACCGGCGCCTGGGATCCCAGGGACCGCATCGCCGTCCGCAACTGGTTCGCGGATTACCTGCACTGGCTGCTCACCAGTAAGAACGCCGCCGAAGAAAAGAAGAGCGGCGACAATCACGCTTCCTGGTGGGCCGTTCAGGTAGCCGCCGTGGGCAGCTTCGTGGGCGACGCCAAGGCCTGCCAGACGGCCTTCAACTTTTATCGAGACCGCCTTCTGCCGCGCCAGATCCGGCCCAATGGCAGCGCTCCCCGCGAAGAGATCCGCGCCCGCTCCTTGAGGCTCTCGGCCCTCAACCTGGAGGCCTACGCCATGATTTGCCGCATTGCCCAGGTGCGCGGCGCGGCCGATCTCTGGAACATCCGCGCCAGGAGCGGCGCCACCATCGGCACGGCCATCGACTATCTCTCTCCTTACCTTGTCGACCCGAAGAAGTGGAGCAAAGAGCAGGCCGGCGATATCCCGTACGACAGCCTGGTCTTCCTGGCCTTTGCCGGGATGGGTCTGGACAAGCTGGACTCGATCGCCTTGTTCCGCAAGCTGGAACACCCCGATAGCGCCTGGATCAGCCTGGTGGACCTGCTGGTCCTCCGCTTCGAAGCCGCCGCTCACCAGACGCGGCGCTGAGACGCCCGGGAAGACTCGCGGATTGTTTAGCCCATGCCGCTGAAATCTCTTGCCGAGTACGAACAACTGGCCGAGCAGGCCCACGGCCATCTCTGCGCCGGCCAGATTCTGGGCATTCGCATGGCGGTGTACGGCCTGAAACTGCTGGGTCTGGCGGACCCCGCCGGCGCCGATCGCAAGCGCCTGGTCACTTTCGTCGAAATCGACCGCTGCGTTACCGATGCCATCCCCGTGGTGACCGGTTGCCGGCTCGGCAAGCGCGCGCTCAAGTTCCGCGACTTCGGCAAGGTGGCCGCCACGTTTTGCGATCTGGAACGGGATCGCGCCGTTCGCATCCTGGCGCGCGAATCCGCCCGGGCGCGCGCCCGTGAACTGTACCCGGATCTCCCCGGCGAAAACCAACCGAGCCGGAACCGGCAGCAGATGCGCGCTTACCGCGAACTCGCGGATGAAGATCTCTTCGCCGTCCAGTGGGTGCATGTCGCGCTGGCTCCCGAAGACATTCCCGGCTACAAGGCCCCGCGCGCCGTCTGCGCGCAGTGCGGCGAGGCCATCAGCTTCCGGCGCGAAGTGGTCCGCGACCGCCGCACGCTGTGCCGCGCCTGCGCCGGGCAAGCCTACTACACGCTGCTGTAATGCTCCGCTATTACATCACCGACCGTCTCGCCGCCGGCGGAACGGCTGCGCTCGCCGCCCACATCGTCCGCGCCATGGCCGGCGCCGTGGACCTTATCCAGATCCGCGAGAAAGACCTTTCCGCGCGCGAGTTGTGCGACCTGGTGCGCCGCGTGCTCTCGCTCCCCAACCCGCATGCCACGCGCATCCTGGTGAACTCGCGCCTCGACGTTGCCCTGGCCTGCGGCGCGCACGGCGTGCATCTCCCGGCGCACTCCGTCGCGCCCCGCGCCCTGCGCGCGATTTCGCCGGCCGGCTTCCGGATCGGCGTCTCCACGCACTCGCTCGAAGACGTCCGCGCGGCGGAAAACGAGGGCGCCGATTTCGCCGTCTTCGGCCCCGTCTTCTTTACGGCGTCCAAAGCCCCCTACGGCCCGCCGGTGGGAGTAGGCCGCCTGCGCGACGCGGCCCGCGCCGTGCGCATCCCGGTCCTGGCATTGGGCGGCATCACGGAGCAAAACGCCCCCGAATGCCTGGCCGCCGGGGCCGCGGGAGTGGCCGGGATTTCGATGTTCCAATAGCGGCGGCGCCGTTCTAGCGGACGGCGGTTTGCAGTTCCGTCCGCAGGCGCTCCAGCGGCACGACCATGGTCTTCGGGTTCAGCGTGTACGCTTCACTGCCCGGATAGACCACCAACAGGCGGCGGAGCCCGAGGTCCTCGATCGCGATGTGCATCGACTTGGTCATGCCGGGCGCGTCGCCATATTTGACCTCCACGCCGACGGGCTCGCCTCCCACCATCACCAGGAGATCCAGTTCGGCGCCCGACTGCGTCGCCCAGAAGTAGCAGTTGCGCTCGCCGGCGGCGCGCACGGCTTCCTCGACGACGAAGCCTTCCCAAGAGGCGCCCACCTTGGGATGGCCCTCCAGCGCGCGGAGCGACGGCACGCCCAGCAGTGCGTGCAGCAGCCCGGTATCGCGCACATAAATTTTGGGAGACTTGACCTGCCGCTTGGCGACGTTCACATGCCAGGGCTGCAACTGGCGCACCATCAGCGCCGCGGTCAGCAGGTCGAGATGCCTCTTCACCGTGGTGTGCGCCTCGCCCAGAGAACGGGACACCTCCGAAGCGTTCCAGATCTGCCCGTGGTAGTGGGCCAGCATGCTCCACAGCCGCCGCAGCGCCGCCTCCGGGATGGCGACTCCGTATTCGCGGATGTCGCGTTCCAGAAAGGTGCGGATGAAGTTCTCCAGCCAGGCCCGGCTGCCGGCGTCGTTGCGCGCCAGGAAGGATCGCGGGAACCCGCCCCGCCACCACAGCCGCCGCAGCGCCGGTACGCCCGCTTCGGCAAGATCGAATCCCGCCATCTCCACAAACGCGATGCGGCCGGCCAGCGATTCCGAGCCCTGCCGCAGCAGTTCCGGGGAAGCGCTGCCCAATACCAGGAAGCGCGCGCGGAGAGGCTGGCGGTCGGACAGAACGCGGAGGACGGGAAACAGATCGGGCTGCCGTTGCACCTCGTCGATCACCACCAGGCCGCGCAGCGGGCCCAGGGCGGTCATCGGTTCGGAGAGCCGCCGCTGGCTGACGGGATCCTCCAGGTCGAAATACTCGGCGCGCCGCTCCCTGGCGATTTCTCTTGCCGCCGCCGTTTTGCCGCACTGCCGCGGACCGTAGAGCGCCGTCACCGGGTTGTTCCGGATGGCTCTGCGAATGCTTTCGAGGAGCGCGGTGCGTTCCAACTGCACGATAGAGATCCTTGTAAATTGAGCATAGCATGTTCAATTTTCGAGGATCCTGCCGGACGTTCGAAAACGCCGGGAGATCCTGGCACAATTCGAGCATGCGAGCGTTGCGATATTCGAGTCCGGCATTGGCGCGGAGAGCGCCGAATAGATTCTTGAATATTGAGCATCGTATGTTCAATATTCAAGGATCTCTGAAGGCCGTTCAGGCCCCGATCTTCAGGGCTTTCACGCGGTCTCGCAACTGCGCGGCTTTCTCGAACTCGAACTTGCGCGCCGCTTCCCGCATTCTTTCTTCCAACTCGCCGACGAAGCGCGCGCGCTCCTCCGGCGTCAGCGCGTCCACTTCCTCGTCGGACTCGATCGGCACCGTCACGTAGTCGCCTTCCGCCACCGCCACCAGGCTCATGTCGATCGGCCGTACGATGGACTGCGGCACAATCCCGTTGCGCTCGTTGTACTCGGTCTGCACCTTGCGCCGCCGCGAAGTCTCTTCGATGGCCCTCCGCATGCTGTCCGTCATCACGTCGGCGTACAAAAGGGCCCGGCCCTCGATATGCCGCGCGGCCCGCCCCATGGTCTGAATCAGCGCCCCCGACGATCGCAGAAAGCCCTCCTTATCGGCGTCCAGAATCGCCACCAGGGAAACCTCCGGCAGGTCCAGCCCCTCGCGCAGCAGGTTGATGCCGATCAGCACGTCGAACTCCCCGCGCCGCAAGTCGCGCAGAATGCGGATGCGCTCCAGCGTGTCCACTTCCGAATGCAGATACCGGCAGCGCACTCCGACCTCGGAATAGTATTCCGCCAGGTCCTCGGCCATGCGCTTGGTCAGGGTGGTCACCAGCACCCGTTGATTGGCCTCGGCGCGTTTGCGGATTTCGCCCAGCAGGTCGTCCACCTGTCCCTTCACGGGCCGGATCTCGACGGCCGGATCCACCAGGCCGGTCGGCCGGATGATCTGCTCCACCACCACGCCCGCCGCTTTGGTCAGTTCGTACGGCCCCGGCGTGGCCGACACGTACACCAACTGGTTCACGCGATGCTCGAACTCCTCGAAGGTCAGGGGCCGGTTGTCGAGCGCGCTCGGCAGGCGGAAGCCATGCGCCACCAGCACCTCCTTGCGGGACCGGTCGCCGTGGTACATGCCGTGCAATTGCGGCACCGTCTGGTGGCTCTCGTCGAGGAACATCAGGGCGTCGTGCGGCAGGTAGTCCAGCAGGGTGGGCGGCGCTTCTCCCGGCAGCCGTCCGGAGAAGTGGCGCGAATAGTTCTCGATTCCGTGGCAGTAGCCGATCTCTTTCATCATCTCCAGGTCGAACATGGTGCGCTGGTAGAGGCGCTGCGCTTCGATGAGCTTGCCTTGTTTCTCCAGCTCCTTGTGCCACCAGTCGAGCTCGGTGCGAATGCTGTCCATGGCATTCTGCCTGGTGTCGTCGCTCATCACGTAGTGCGTCTTGGGATAGATCGGCAGCCGCTGGTAGGTTTGCTTCACCTGCCCCAGCAGCGGATCGATCTGCGCCAGGCTCTCCACTTCGTCGCCCCACAGCTCGATGCGGTAGGCGGAGTCGTCATAAGTAGGATAGAGTTCGATGACGTCTCCGCGCACGCGGAAAGTGCCGCGCTTGAAGTCGGTCTCGTTGCGGTCGTAGAGTATATCGACCAGCTTGGAGACGATCTGGTTGCGCGAGATCTTCTGCCCTTTCTCGAGCATCAGCAGCATGCCGTAATAGGCTTCCGGCGACCCCAGCCCGTAGATGGCGCTGACGCTGGCCACGATCACGCAGTCGCGCCGTTCGAAGAGCGACTTCGTGGCCGCGAGGCGCAACTTATCCAGCTCGTCGTTGACGGTGGCCTCTTTTTCGATATAGACATCGCTCGAGGGGATATACGCTTCGGGCTGGTAGTAATCGTAATAGCTGACGAAGTACTCGACGGCATTGTCCGGGAAGAACGACCGGAACTCATGATACAGTTGCGCCGCCAGCGTCTTATTGTGCGCCATCACCAGCGCCGGCCGCCCGATGGCCTCGATGACCTTGGCCATGGTGAACGTCTTCCCCGACCCCGTGACGCCCAGCAGAACCTGATGTTGCTCGCCGTCTCTGACGCCGCGCGTCAATTCGGCGATGGCATTCTCCTGGTCGCCCCGCGGCCGGTAGTTGACCGCCAATCGAAATCCCATGTGTCCAGATTGCCACAAAAGCGACGTTCACCGTGCCGCAACCAGGATCGTCGGGAAGGGCGCGGAGGGACCCGGGGAAGGCGCACCGGCACCGGGGAGAACCCACCGCAGGCCGGGGAAGGCACACGGCGCCGGGGGAAATGCGCTGGGGCCGGGGAAGGCGCACCGGGGCCCGGGAAACTTTGCCCGCGCGGAACTTGAGGAAGGCGCACCGGCACCGGGGAAACACGCCGCAGGCCAGGGAAGACGCGCCGGAACCGGGGAGGGTGGCGAAACCGCGCCCGAACCCGAACTAGCGGCGCCGCCCCAATCCCGCCGCGGGGATTATTGTCTTCCTTATCAAACGGATGCAAAACCTGCCCTCCCGCCGCAGGCCGGTTCTGCCGATCTGTTATCTTTGAGGATGTAGTTCTTCGGTATGCCTTTCTACATAGACCCGCTTCGCGAACTGCTGGTTCGCCCCGCACTACCGGAACCACTTTCCCGCCTTACGGAAGTGGCTTACAACCTGCTGTGGAGCTGGGAGCCCATCGTCCGCGGGCTGTTCCGCCGTCTGGACCCGGCCTTGTGGCGGGAGTGCGGATACAATCCAGTCCTCATGCTGGGCCGCGTCTCGCAAGCCGCGTTGGAAAAAGCCGCGGCCGATCCGCGATACCTGTCGCTCTATCGCGGGGCCTGTGAAACCTACGACATGCGCACGCGCAAATCCGCTCTGCCGGCGGATGGCAAGCTGATCGCCTATTTCTCCGCCGAATACGGGCTCACGGAATGCCTGCCGGTGTATTCCGGCGGCCTGGGTATTCTCTCCGGCGACCATCTGAAGTCCTGTAGCGATCAGGACTACCCGCTGATCGGTCTCGGCCTGCTGTATCAACAGGGTTACTTCCGGCAGTTTCTCAATCCCGACGGGTGGCAGCAGGAACGCTACCCCATGAACGACTTCTACACTCTGCCGCTGACCCCCGTCAAAAACGCCGAAGGGCACGACTTGAAGGTGACCGTCAAACTCCCCACCGGCAACGTCTTTATCCAGGTCTGGAAACTGGACGTGGGGCGCATCAAGCTGTACCTGCTGGACACCAACATCGCCGACAACGTCCTGCCGCAGGACCGCGATATCACCGATTCGCTCTACGGTGGCGACATCGATACCCGTATCCGGCAGGAGATCGTGCTGGGGGTGGGCGGCATGCGGGCGCTTAAGGCCATGGGGCTGTCGCCCACGGTCTACCACATGAACGAAGGCCACTCGGCGTTCCTGGCGCTGGAGCAGATCCGCTGGCTCATGCGCGACGAAAACCTGAACTTCGAAGAGGCGCTGGAAGCGGCGCGCTCCAGTAACGTCTTCACCACCCACACGCCGGTGCCCGCCGGCATCGATATCTTCGACGCCGGCCTGATGTACCACTACTTCGCGGACTACTGCAACGAAATCCACATCGACTTCCAGCAGTTGATGGCCCTGGGGCGGCGCGACGTCTTCAACCGCGACGAGCCGTTCTCGATGGCCGTGCTGGCGCTGCACACTTCGGCGTATCGCAACGCCGTCAGCCGCCTGCACCGCGAGGTTTCGCAGGAGATGTTCCATGACCTGTGGCCGCGGCTGCCGCTCTGGGAAGTCCCCATTACTTCCATTACCAACGGCGTCCACCTGCCCAGTTGGCTGAACGGCGACCTGGCCTCGCTCTACAGCCAGTACTTGCAGCCGGATTGGCGCGAACGGTTCAACGACCCCAGCATTTGGGAGCAGGTGAAGGAGATCCCCGACGAAGAGCTGCTCGAAGCCCACCGCAGGCGCAAACGGCGTCTGGTAAACTTCGTGCGCGAACGCCAGCATGCCTCCGCCTTGCGGCGGCAGGTCTCCGCGGCGGAGGTGCGGCGCTCCGGAGAGGTGCTCGATCCCAACGCCTTCACCATCGGTTTTGCGCGCCGTTTCGCCACCTACAAGCGCGCCACGCTGCTGTTCCGCGACGTGGAGCGGCTCAAGCGCATCCTGCTGAATAAGGACATGCCGGTGCAGCTCGTGATCGCCGGCAAGGCGCACCCCAAAGACCAGCCGGGCAAGAGCTATATCCGCGAGGCGGTGCAGCTTTCGCGCGATCCGGATCTCTGGAAGCACGTGGTCTTCGTGGAAGACTACGACATGAAAGTGGCCCGCGAAATGGTGCAGGGCGTGGACCTCTGGCTCAACAACCCGCGGCGCGGCGAAGAGGCCTGCGGCACCAGCGGGATGAAAGCCGCCATCAACGGCGTGCTCAACCTGAGCATCCTGGACGGCTGGTTCGACGAGGCCTACGAGAATTCCGGCGGCTGGGCCATCGGCGACCGCGAGCCGTACTCGGACGACCAGGACGCGCTGCACGCCAGCGCCATCTATTACCTGCTGGAAAACGAGATCGTGCCCATGTTTTACGAGCGCCGGGAAACCACGCCGCGCGAATGGATGCGCCGCGTGAAGCAGTCGCTCACCTATATCAGCCCCGCCTTCGATTGCCGCCAGATGGTGGCCACTTACAAAACCGAACTGTACGACCCGGCCAACCAGCAGCACCAGCGTCTCCGTGCCTCCCACTACCGGGCGATCCGGGAGAAGGCCCTCTGGAACGCCCGCATCCGCGACGCGTGGGACCGCGTTCGCTTCGTGGACGCCGGCCCGGCGCCGGCTCTGGCCGTGACCAGCGGCACGGCCGTCCCGGTGCGCGCCGCCATCGATCTGGCCGGCCTTTCGGCGAACGACGTGCGCGTGGAGTTGGTGATGGGGCGCGTGGATTCCAACGGACACCTGGAGGATACCGAGGTGCTCGTGCTGCCTTCGATGGGGTTGCAGGGACCGCTCGCCATATTCGGAAAAGATGTGGTGCCGGAACGGACCGGGCGTCTGGGCTACGCCCTCCGGGTCACCCCGAACCACTTTGACGATCCCTTGACCCGGCCCTGCAGCAGCCTGTTGAAATGGAGTTCCGTGGGATAGTGGGTGGGATAGTGTAAAGATACGCGTGCAAACCGGCTCAATCCGTGGTAAATATGAGTTTGACGCTTAAGCGGGTCTCGGAGCGGAAGGCGCTCGGCGCCACGGGAATCCCGCGGAACCCCTCTGTCAATCCCACGTGAAGTGCCGCTGCCAGGTCGTGCGCGGCCCGTGGCGACCGACAGGATGTCCTGTGCGCTCAGGTCCTGAGAGTCCTGAATCGAGTTTTTCAGTAAACGTTCTTCGCCCTGCAATCTACGGAGCAACCTTCCCCATGGACAGCGATCGCAAGTATAGACAACACGGGTACATGGACTCGGACCGCGACGGCAGAGGTCCGCGCGGCGACGGGCCCAAACCACAGGGGCCGCGCCCTCCCCTCGATGTCACCGGCCCCCGCCTGCCGCGTCTGGTACAACACGTAGCCGCGGCCCGCTGTTACAACTGCGCTACCACGCTCCCTCCCGGAGTGGACTTCACCGGCACCTGCCCGAAGTGTAACGCCGAGCTCCACTGCTGCAAGCAGTGCTCCCACTTCGAGCCATCCACCCGCTTTCAATGCCTGAAGCCGATTCCGGTGCGCATCCCTTCCAAGGACAAGGCCAACCAGTGTACGCTGTTTGCGGCGCGCGTGACCGTGGCGCGCGACGGCACGGCCAACCTGCCGGCGCCGCCGGCCATTAACAACGTTGGCCCTCCGGCCCCGCGCAACGCCGACGACGCCCGCAGCGCCTTCGACAAGCTTTTTAAGAAAACCTAGGCCGCCATGGGGATCGGACACGTCGCCGCCGGCCTGGGGCTCAGTTCGGCCGGCCGCCGGGCGAATGCCGGTCTCCTGATCTTTGCGGCCCTCCTCTCGGACTTCCTCCCGGGCTGGTTCGTCCTGGCTGGCTGACCCCATCCGCTCCCAGAAGCAACGGATACCGGATCAGGACAATTCACAGGCCGACAGGCCGGATCTTCGGATAGCCTACCGAGTCCGATGTTGCTGCCATGGCGAGATCCGGTTCCACCGCCCTTCCGCGGTGTTCGGGATCTACCCGCACCCGCGCAGCCCTACCCTCCGATCGAATACATCGGTCTTGGCGGCGCCACGAATTTCGCCGAGTTGATTTCGTGGCCGATCCATTTGCCGCTGACGTTTCTCCGCACCAGCGCGGCGATCTCGTCGTCGGAGGCCCCGCTGCGCATCAGCGATTTCACGTCGTCTTCCTCCAGGGCAAACAAACAATACCGCACCTTGCCGTCGGCCGTCAGCCGCAGCCGGTTGCAATTCAGACAGAACGGACGGCTCACCGAGGCGATGAACCCCACCGTGCCGCCGCCATCGGCAAACGCGTATTCCGTGGCCGGCGCGCGCGGGTCGGGATCGGGAACCGGAACCAGCGGCGCGATCTCGCGGGAAAGCGTGGCGACGATGTCGTCGGCCAGGAGCACCTTGCCGCGGTCCCAGAGGTTCTGCGCGTCGAGCGGCATGAACTCGATGTAGCGCACCTCGTATCCGTTCTCGCGGGCGAACCGGGCTAGCGGAACGATGTCCGGCTCCACCAGGTTTTTCACCGCCACGGCGTTGAGCTTGATGCGGTAGCCGAGTGCCTTGGCGCGGGCGATTCCGGCCAGAACCTTGCCGAGATCGTCGCGGCGGGTAATCTCCCGGAAGCGGCCGCGATCCAGCGTGTCGAGATGCACGTTGATGCGGCGCAGGCCGGCCTGGTACAACGGCTCGGCGAGATCCATGAGCAGCACGCCGTTGGT
>Ga0265316_10001961_pt1 | contig 21634 bp, 22 predicted proteins | sample 4522metaG_FD_202092 | JGI IMG/M metagenome (GOLD analysis project Ga0265316, IMG submission 202092) | Rhizosphere microbial communities from Carex aquatilis grown in University of Washington, Seatle, WA, United States - 4-5-22 metaG | ecosystem: Host-associated > Plants > Roots > Rhizosphere >... | reverse complement strand
AGATTTAAGAAGGCGATGCGACTTTGAGACGCAAGGCCGCGTTAGTCAGCCTGCGTCACCGGCGGGTGGGTGACGTGCTCCGATCGAAATTGCCCGGCGCTCAAGAAACAATAACCACAGTGGTGGTGCGCCCTTGATGAAGTCCGACTTCGTGGTGCAGCGCCGCGACAGCTCGACTCCTGTAGTCAATCGTTCGATTATCCACCCACCGGCTCGGCGTAATCGGTCGTAGCACCGATCCATTGCGCGCCTTGGCGGCGCTTATCGCGCTTCGAGGCTCGATGCGGCGTCCGAATTATATGGACTTCGCGCGGCGCGTGCGATCGCGGCGTTGAGTTCGCCCCCAAAAATGAATATTCCCGCCGAAAAATATAGAAAGACCAGTGCGATCATCGCAGAGGAAAGCCCTGCGTAAGTCAGCGTGTAACGATCCGCGAAAGCCGCGAGGTAACGCCCGAAGGCGGCGCCGGCGACGAGCCACAACGCGAGCGTCACCACGACTCCCGGAACGATCTCCGCGAATCGACGGCTGCCGGCGGGCAGCCAATAGTGAACGATAAAAAGCGAGATCGCGAGAACAAGAGCGGCAATGGCAAATCGCGCAACAGTCACGACCAACGCGAATTGCTCCAACCACGCCAAATATCGCGTGGCGGCCGCGATGATCAACGGACCGAAAACGACCAGAACCGACAGAGCCAATAATGCGATCGCGCTGCCTATGACATAAAAGACGGATTCAAGTCTCAGGCGCCACCAACTGCGCGTCTCGCTGACGCCATAGGCCCGATTGAGGCCGATACGAAGACTTTCAATCCCGCTCGACGCAAAATAGGTGGCGAGAACGATGCCGAGCGTCAGCGTCCCGCCTTGCGTGCTCGTCGCGACCCTTTGAAGATCATTGGCGATCGGAGTCGCAACCTCCCCAGGCCAGGCGTCAAGCAAAATGTGTCTGACTTCGTCGGTGAGGCCCTTGGAGCCAAAGAGACCGGCGAGCGCGGTCACGACGATCAAGAACGGAAAAAGCGACATCAGCGTCGACAGCGCGATGTGGCTGGCGATCGCCCAGCCGTCGCCTTCGTCGAAACGAAGAAAAGCGTCGAGCGGGGTACGAAATACATAGGGCAAGCGCGCCGCCCATGACGCCAAAGGCCCGAGAGCACGCCGAAACATGGTGTTGTTGGAGTTCTTCAAAATTGACGTCTCCTTGCTTTCAAAGTCGAGTCGACGCCTCCCAAGCCGCGCGGTTCGCCAGGCGATGCTCACCATATTGATCGTGACGCTCAGGCATCCGAGCTTCGTACGCCATCGGGGAATCGCGCAGGCGCGCGTTCAAGCGATGCTTCGCCCACGAAGTTGTCGCCATCGGCGCTTGGCTCAAGGATTGCTCGTTCGTTGCTGGCCTTCAACGAAGTAGCCGATGGCGAAGCATCTCCGGTCTTGCGCGCCGCCGCCGCGCGGCAATCGTCGGATTTCGAAGGAGCTGCCGTAATTGCATGAATCCTTTCAATCGTGGCGCGAAGTGAGGCCTTGACCAGATCGAGTTTCACCAAAGCGTGAATGACTTCCTCGTCATCGATTGCGCTCGTTCCACCCAGCAGGGCAATGAGGATGATCGCTGCTGGGGCCCTTCGACGCAAGCGGCGAACGGCATAGTGTATTTGCGCGGGAGTGGGATTTTCCATGTAGCACAGGCAGATCAATGCGACGTCCTGGGTGTCCAAGGAAGAGACGCGCGACTTCGACAACGCGCCGGCTTCCTCGGCGCGAACACGTAATCCCCTTCGTTCGAGGAGCTGGGCGACGATCAGGGCCAGGGCCTCGTCGAGCAGGCCGAGACCTGGAATGCAGAGCACCGACGCGCCGGTTCGCGTCTGCGCCAGTTCCCCCGCCGTTTCGCAACGAAACTCCGCGGCCTTGTTGGTTCCGGCAAGCGCTGTGGGCTCCCCCGCTTCAGCAACTGCTTCGTCTACTGTCTCGGGAGCATCTTTATGATCGCCGAGATCGTCGACGATTTCGGTGACCGCGTCGCGAATGAGCAGCGTCCGTTCCAGGTCGAGCAAACCTCGCTCGGCGTCGGCCGCGGCAAGCTTGAGACCTTCAAGGAGAACATCTTCGTAATAGGCGAGCAGCGGCTTTTCCTTCAAAAACTTTCGCGCTTGCTCGCTTGCCTCGACTGGGTCTCTTGCCAACATCCTCTGATAGACGAGTTCCGCCGGCATGAGCGCCGGTTGGTCGCCGAGGATCACGGTCAAGAACGCCAGTCTATCCACGTGGCGGCCAAGCACCACCAGGCAAATGGTCAGCGGCGTCGCCAAGATCAATCCGATCGGTCCCCAGAGCCACGTCCAGAACGTGGCGGAGGTGATGACAGCGATCGGCGAAAGTCCCGAGCTATGTCCATAGGCCAAGGGCTCGATGATCTGCCCGGCTATTGTCTCCACAATCACGAACAACACCGCCGTCCATAGCACCATGGTCCAACCCGTGGCGGTGGCCGCCGCAAGGATGAGGGGAAAGATCGCCGCGATGAGGGGGCCAATGTAAGGGACAAAACGGAAAATCATCGCCAGCATCCCCCACAACGGGGCGCTCGGAACGCCGATGAACCATAGCCCTGCGCCCACGACGAGCCCAAAGCCCGCGTTGAGGGCGACTTGAGTGATGAACAGCCGACTGAGCCGCTGCGCCGCATCGTCAAACGCCGCCGTCGTGCGTTGAATGTCCCTCGAACCGGCGAGCCGGACCAGTCGGTTCCTCAAATCCTGCCTTTGAGCGAGAATGAAAATTACAAAGATCACGACAATCCCGCCGGTGGTGAGGGGACTAACCACTGCCGTGATGATGGCCCCGAGCGTCTGCAGAGCGCTTGAGGTTGGCTTCGCGATTTCCACCTGAATGGAGTCGCTGGAAGCTCCACCAACGGGTGTCAGAGGAGCGCTCGCTGTAGCGCTGCGCTTCGGACTGTTGAGCTCGCTGTTCAACTCTTGCAAAACCTGCGAAGCGCGTTCGAGCGTGCCAGTAACCGCCGTCGCTCCGCGAAAGCTCTGAATCTTTTCGCGCAATGTCGATTGATAATGCGGAAGGTCGTTCGCCAGCTGGTTGACCTCCACGACCATCAGCCCACCCAGGCTAAAAATCGCCGCGAACGCGACGACCGCGACAACGATGACCGCAAGCCCGCGCGGAATACGCCAGCCTTGCAATAGCCGAACGGGCGGGGCGAGCACGAAGCTCATGAGCACCGCGAGCGCGATCGGCACCAAGACCTCGCGGCCAAAATAGAGGCAGGCTATTATTGCGAAGCCAAAGATGACCCCCGTGAGCGCCGATCCTTGAACGTCGCCGCCATTTAGCTGCGAAGACTTGACGGGAACCATTTGAGTGACATGGCGCGAAACCGCGACACACGCAAGGCCGACCGAAGAATCGCCGGCAATGTCAGCGTTTGGATCAACTCGGGAACGCTAACCGAGATGGTGTCGACCACGGGGAGTCTCAAAATTGCAGACAGCCCCTGGAAGATTCGGATATGCGCGTGCTGCGACGTGCGACGCCCGAGGAATTGCATGAACTGCTCATCATGAGGCCGAATTTACCCGAGAGAACGCGTGAGCGACCGTCGAGACTGCGTTATAAGCTGGGGCGGAGAGAATCATGCTTGGCGCGGCCGTCTAACATGATTTTGGGAGTTACGACATGGTGCGTCTTTTGACTTTTCGCTTTCTCGCCAAGTCCCGCTTGTTTTCCCTTCTCATTTGTTTCGAACTTGTGGTTTTCGGTTGCGTTTCGCTCAGCACGGCGGCTTTTGCCAAGAACGACGTCTGGATGGGATGTCGCGGCGCCGACCTCGACGCGCGGATCGTAAGTTGCTCGCGGCTCATCGAGCGCGGGAGGCGAGAAACCAAGGGCAATCGGATCACGGCTTACATCAATCGGGGCGCCGCTTATCGGGCCGAAGGCGATCTCGATCGCGCTCTCGGCGATCTCGACAAGGCGTTGGAGCTCGATCCGAAGTCGGCGCCAGCGCTCACGGAACGCGCGTCGATCCACCTTGCAAAGGGCGAGTTGGATCGCGCCATCGCGGATTACGATACGGCGCTCAGGCTCGACAAGGATTCCGCTGTCGCTCACGGTGGTCGAGCCAGGGCTTTTCGCGGCAAGGGATATCTCGAAAAAGCGCTGGCCGATTTCAATGAAGCCGTGAGGCTCGATCCAAAATCAGCGTCCACATACGTCGATCGCGGCGGCCTCTATGAGGCCCAAGGCGATTTCGATCGGGCCATCGCCGATTACGACGCGGCGATCCAGATCGATCCCAATGACGCGAACGCCTTCCTTGGCCGGGCCAAGGCTCATCGCGGCAAAAGCGATCTCGAACGCGCCAAGCATGACCTCGAAGCCGTGTTGAGACTCGCCCCACAGCTCACCACGGCGAAAGATATTCTCAATGAGGTAAATGGGCTCATCGCCCAGAGCGCCGCGCCTCCAACCGCGGCGCCTCCGACCGCCGCCTCCTCACCTGCACCCGCAACTGCGCCTGCACCTGCGCTTACGGTAAGTCCAATGTTGCTGGCGCTTCTTGCGCTCGTCGCATTGGGTGGGCTCTTCGCGATACTTTTCATCAACTTCCGCTCGAAGCCGGTCGACAAATCCCGAGTTTCCGCGGCCGACCAACATGCCCGTCCCCGCGACGGTTATCTCGCCGAGGTCAGTCGACTGCCGCCGAGCGACGCCTGCGCGAGGGCGGAATCCAGTCTCGAAGGCCTGTCTAAAACGCAGGCCGACGCACGTCTGACGAAATTCGGACCCAATCTCGTCGCTCGCGAAGCCAAGGCGAGCATCCTGCAAGAGCTTTGGAGCCGCGCTCGGAATCCGCTGAACGCCCTGCTGCTCACATTGGCGACCGTTTCCTATTTTTCGGGGGACGTCCGCGCCGCCGTCGTCATCGCCTCGATGGTGGTTCTTGCGATCGTAACCGCCTTCATCCAAGAACACCGATCGAACGAGGCGGCCGCCAAACTGCGAGCCATGGTTCACACGACGGCGAGCGTCAGGCGCACGCCAAACGATGCGAACAACCCGTTCGTAGAAATTCCCATCGAGCAACTCGTGCCGGGAGATATCGTTCGGCTTTCCGCGGGCGATATAATTCCGGCCGAACTCCGCCTGCTCGAAGCCAAGGATCTGTTCATCAACCAGTCGACGCTGACCGGCGAAGCCATGCCCGCCGAGAAATATGCGCACGCGGGCGATCACGACTGCGAGGACCCTTTCGACCTGCCGAACATCTGTTTCATGGGCGCCAACGTCGTGTCGGGCTTCGGCACGGGCGTGATCCTGCGGACCGGCCCAAAAACGTTTTTTGGACAGCTTGCCCATCAGATCGCCGGGCGACGCGTGCCGACCGCCTTCGACCAGGGCATCAACAGATTCACTTGGCTGATGATCCGCTTCATTCTGGTGATGGTCCCCACGGTTTTCCTGATCAATGGCCTGACGAAGCACGATTGGCTGGAGGCGCTGCTCTTCGCGGTGGCGGTGGCCGTCGGACTGACGCCGGAGATGCTGCCGATGATCGTCACCGTAAACCTCGCCAAAGGCGCGATCGCCATGTCACGCAAAAAGGTGATCGTGAAACGTCTCAACGCCATTCAGAATTTCGGCGCCATGGACGTGCTGTGCACCGACAAGACCGGCACATTGACGCAAGACCGGATCATTTTGAAGCGCTGTCTGGACATATATGGCGAGGACTCCGATCGAGTTCTGGAATACGCCTATCTCAACAGCCATTTCCAATCGGGCCTCAAGAACCTGCTCGACATCGCGGTTCTCGAACATCATGAGGTGGCGGCTGCGCTGCACCCGGATCATCAATTCAAGAAAATCGACGAAATTCCCTTCGATTTCAACCGCAGGCGATTGTCGGTCCTCGTCCAACGCGATGATGGAAAACATTTGCTCATCTGCAAGGGCGCGGTCGAGGAGGTGTTTTCAATCTCCACCCGTTACGAAGCAGGGACCGATTGTGGGCCCTTGGACGCATCCCATTTCGACGCCGCCAAGCGCGAGACGGCGGAGCTGAACGCCGACGGCTTTCGGGTGATCGCCGTCGCTTACAAGGAGATGCCGCCGGAGCAATCGGTCTATGCCGTCGCCGACGAGAGCGATCTGACGCTTCTCGGCTATATCGCTTTTCTCGATCCGCCGAAGGAAAGCGCGGCTCAGGCGATAGCGGATCTCGCTAAGGCCGGGGTTTCCGTCAAGATCCTTACCGGCGACAATGAGATCGTCACGCGTAAAATATGCAAGGACGTCGGCCTGACGGTCGATCGCATCGTGCTCGGATCGGAGATCGAGCATATGAGCGACGAGGCGCTGTCGGACCTCGCCACGACGACGATCGTGTTCGCGAAATTGTCGCCGCCGCAGAAGGCCAAAGTCATCGAGGCCCTGCATCGCAAGGGACATGTCGTCGGCTATCTCGGCGATGGAATCAACGACGGGCCGGCTTTGAAGGTCGCGGACGTGGGGATTTCGGTCGACACCGCCGTCGATATCGCCAAGGAATCCGCCGACATCATTCTGCTCGAAAAAAACCTGCTCGTTTTGGATGAGGGAGTGATTGAGGGTCGAAGAGTTTTCGCGAATATCACAAAATACATCAAGATGGGCGCCAGTTCGAATTTCGGCAACATGTTCAGCGTGCTCGGCGCGAGCATTTTCTTGCCCTTTCTGCCGATGGCGCCTATACAAGTCTTGACCAACAATCTCCTCTATGACTTTTCGCAGACGACGATTCCAACCGACAACGTCGATGAAGAATATCTGGCCTCTCCGCGAAAGTGGGACATAAGCAACATATTCAAATTCATGATCTTTATCGGGCCAATCAGCTCGATCTTCGATTACGCCACCTACGGCATGATGTTGTTCGTCTTCGACGCCTGGACCAATCCGTCGCTGTTCCAAACGGGATGGTTCGTCGAATCTCTCCTGACGCAAACACTGATCATCCACATCATCAGGACGGCGAGGATTCCATTTTTGGAGAGCCACGCGAGCTCCGCTCTCATCGCGACGACCGTCATCATTTGCGCGATCGGAATCGCGCTGCCATATACTTGGTTGGGCTCGGTGCTGGGGTTCACGCCGCTCCCCTCGCTCTACTGGCCGCTAGTCAGCGCCCTGCTGTTGACCTACGCGGTTCTCACGCATTTTGTGAAAGTCTGGTTCATACGCAGATGGGGGCTTTGAGGCCGCCTGCGCGAGCCGGCGCGTCAGGTCTTTCCAGTATGAAGTCAACCGATTCGGCCCACGAGGGATCCGGACCGCCAAGCGTTCCCAACCGCCGCGCCGCCGGCAAGGATAAGTTCGCCAGCTCTTCGGACAACGACGCCCGTCGGAAATCGGCAACTCGTCGGCCTTACGATGATGTGGATTTCACCTCGAGCTGAATTTCGCGATCGTAGAAGCGATCGAGTCCAGGGCGGAGCGCGGTGTGGACGATCGTCGAACCTGACGCTTCTTCGCACAGTAGCTCCATCATCCTGGTCTGGCTGAGCTCGTCGAGCGCCGAGGTGGGTTCGTCCATGATGATGATATCAGGCCGCTTAAGCAGCACGCGCGCGAAACCGAGCCTTTGCTGCTCGCCGCCGGACAGCACATCGGACCAACTCTGCTCCTCATCCAGGCGCGGCACGAGATGGGTGAGACCACAGGCGGCGAGGATTTCTTCCATGCGCGTGGGGTCGGGTGGCGTGCCGTCCCGCGGATAGTCCAGCGCATGGCGCAACGTGCCTCGCGGCAAGTAAGGCTGCTGTGGCATGAAAGCGATGCGCGCATTCTTCGGACGCAGGATTCGGCCGCTGCCCCATGGCCACAAACCGGCCATGGCGCGGATGAGTGTGCTCTTGCCAGTGCCCGTTTCCCCCTTGACGAGCACCTTTTCGCCGCGTCCGATGACCGCATCGACATCCGCGAGCACCAGCGTGCCATCATGCTGAGCGATGGAGAGCCCGCACAGATGCAGCGCATCGTCGTCGCCGAAGGCGAGATCGATCCTCTTATCAGCGGATTCCGTCGCAAGTTCGTCGAGACTGTTGAAGAAGAGGTCGAGGGCGGCCACGCGGCGCGCCGAGGCGAACCAGTCCGCGAGTCGGAGCGAATTGTCGGCGAGCCAGTTGAGCGCCAATTGGACCTGCACGAAGGCGGCGGCCGCCTGCATGAGATCGCCGAGCGACATTTCGCCAGCGAGATATTTCGGCGAACCGAGCAGGAGCGGAATAACCGGCGCGAGCACGTTGTTGCCGCTCGACAGGAAGAGCATGCGCGACTGTCTTCCGATCACCGTGATCCAGCGCAATGCGACCTGCCGAAATCTTTCGTAGTGTTTTTCCCGTTCGGCGTCGTCGCCGCCAATGAGTGCGATCGTCTCGGCGTTCTCGCGTGTATGCGAGAGTTCGAAGCGAAAGTCGGCCTCCGCTACCGACTTCGCCTCCACTCGGGCTATGAGTGGACGGCCCAAAAGCAGCATGCCGTAGGAGGTTGTGGCGGAATAGATCGCGACCGCGATCACCAGATAGCCTGGGATCGTCACGCCCCAGAACGTAAGCGAGCCGCCGATGAACCACAGCACGCCGACGAAGGACGCCGCCATCAGCAGCGCGTTGGTGACGCCCGTCGCAAAATCGACGAAAAGCTCGATGGCGATCCGGCCATCTTCGGCGATACGCGCCTCCGGGTTGTCCACGAGTCGGAGCACGCTAAGCTGATAGAAGCGGCGACGCTCCATCCAGCGCCGCACGAGCGTCTGCGTCAGCCATTCGCGCCAGCCCAACTGGAAGCGCATGCGCGCCTGCAGCAGCGCGACGCTCGCCAGCGCGGAGGCGATCGCCAGCGTCAGCATGAGACCGATGCTGGACAAGATCAGGCGCGGGTCCTTGTTCTGCAATGCGTCGAAGAAGAATTTGTTCCATCGGTTCACCGCTATGGCGGGCGCGAGGTTCAGGAGCAGGCAGGCAAGGAGCCCAAGCGCGAACAAGTTCGCCTTGCGGCGCGTCGGGCCGGTCCAAAAGCCGAAGGCGAGCTGCGTGAAATGGCGCAGGAGCGGCGCGTCGATCACGGTTGGGATAAAGTTTTCAGTCATGTTCCTTCTTAAAGCTCAACTTGAGATGACGAACAAGTAGGAGCCGAACTCTTGCACGTCCCGTGAAGCCGGCGGCCAAACGAGTATCGCGATTCATCTCGTGCCTATGGGGCGCGGACCTCAAGGGCCCTTCAAAGGACAATAGAGTCTTTGGGAGCCGTAGGTACATTCCGAGTCTGGCGACCAGATGGCGGACCGGCCGATGTGACTCTATGGAAATTCAACGGAAAACGTTTAATGAATATCAGAATATCGCTGCTCCTCGCCGTTCTTGGCGGAGCATGTCTCGTCGACGTCGCTTCCGCGTTGCCGATCGCTAATATGCCGAGCAACCTGGCTGAACAGACACAGGTCCGCAACGACGAGGGCGGCGAGATCGCTCGCGGACTCATGCGTGGCGCCGCGGGTCGCGACCGTCATCGCCACCGCGACCATGATCGTCGTCGCGGCTGGGGTCACAGGGATCATCGAGACGGAGAGCGTGGCACGCGCTGGCATAGTCACGACGATTGAAGCAGGAACGGCGCTCTTTGGAGCGCCGTGCGATTCTCCCAGTCCTAGCGGAGGCGAAGAAGGGCGAAACTCATTCTCGTGGCGGAGACCCTCGTTGTGTCGGTGGCCTTACCACTTGCCGTTCGCGCGCGACAGATTGATCCAACCGTTGGCCGACATCTCGCCGAAACCATCCGCGGCGAATGTCATCAGCTCACGCCAGACGCCGCGCCGAAGAATCCAAAATTCGGGGCGCCGAGTTTCGTGGACATAAGCCGCACGCCCTCCACCAACGGAGTTGCGATCAAAATCTTTCCGCGCAATTCCCATCCGATGATTCCAAACATTCTCCTGAGTTCGGAAGAGATCGATTCCGTCGCCGCGTATATGGCGCCGCGTATATTATGGGCCTCGCAAAGAAATAAACCGTCGCATAGCTCTTCGAGCGCTACCGAGAGCTTGGCTTTCAACTAGGCATGAGTACTTTCCGATCCTTTACGAGTCCCGTGCGCGCCAATTATGGTTACGGCGTCGAATGACAATTCGGCGGGCGCGCGCGTAATCACGCGCTGTTTCATTAATCGTTCGGGAGACGAGTCATGGGTAGCACAACCGACAAGGTCAAGGGTGTGGCCAACGAAGCCGCTGGCGCGGTAAAGCAGGGCGTCGGCCATGCGGTCGGCAATCCAAACCTCGAGCTCGAAGGCGTCGGGCAGAAGCTCAAGGGCGAGGCCCAGGAGGCCGTCGGCAAGGCCAAGGATGCGGTCAAGAAAATCGTCGACAAAGCCTGAGCTAAACGTCCGCGCCGAGAACGAAAAAAGCGGCCCCTTCGGGTCGCTTTTTACCGAATTAGTTTGGCGTGGCTAAGTTCGAATGGCTGGTTCGCCTCGGCAAACCCTAAACGCTGCCTTCGGGAGACGACGTTCGGCCGCAATTTCGACCTACGTCGGCGTCATCAGCAAACGGCGACCCGTTTGCCCGAATTTCTTCCACGTTTTACACAGATCTGGCGGTAGCGCTTACGGCCGCGGCCAAGCGTCACGTTGACGTGGCGACGCCTCAGCGGAAAGATCAAAACGAGGGGCCTGCATAGACATTCGACGATTTAGCCCCAACTACCGTAGCTCTGATCAGAGTCCGGTCGATGTGCGCTCGGATTGCCATTCTTCTCCTGAGCCTTATTGCATTCGCCATCGGATCGGTCTTGCCCGCGCTGGGGCAAGGCGTGACTGGCCAGAGGTTCGTGCTCCCGAAAACGCGCGCTTGGACAGGCGACTTTTCCGAGATGCTGAAGCGACGGAAGCTTCGTCTTCTCGTCCCCTACAGCAAGACCCTCTTTTTGTGGATCGCGGCCGTCAGATGGGCGTCGTTGCGGAGTTCGGACGAGCGCTCGAGGCGTCGATCAATGCGCGGTATAAATCCAGGACGTCTCGGTTCCACGTCGACTTGCTTCCCACCGCCCGCGATCGGCTGTTGGAGGCTTTGAAACAAGGCTATGGCGACGCCGTCGCCGCCAATTTGACGATCACTCCCGAGCGTCTGGCCACCGTCGACTTCTCCGATCCTTGGCTGAAGAACGTCAAGGAGATCATCGTCACCGGTCCCTCATCCCCCAAGCTCGAGAAGATCGAGGATCTCGCCGGGCGCGAGATTCGCGTGCGCGCTTCCAGCGTTTACGTCGGTCATCTCGCCAAATTGAGCGAAGCCTTCGTGGCCAAGGGTTTGAGGCCGATCGCGATTAAACCAATCGACGACAACCTCGAGGACGAAGACCTGATCGAGATGGTGAACGCGGGCCTGCTTCCCTATGCCGTCGTCGACGATCACGAAGCCACCATATGGACCAAAATTTTTCCCAGCGCGATCCCACGCGCGGATCTCGTCGTCGGCGGAGGTGGAGAGATCGCCTGGGCGGTTCGCAAGAACAGTCCGGAGCTGAAGGCCGAACTAAACGCATTCTTCAGCGCCCATAGCGCCGTCACCAGCTTCGGCGCCACGATCCGAAAGCGCTATTTCTCCGATAAGCGGGTCGTGAAGAACGCCCTAGAGGAGAACGAAGCCAAAAAATTTCTCGCCGTCATCGATCTCTTTCGTCGTTACGCCGCAATGTACAACTTCGACTATCTGATGATCGTCGCTCAAGCCTACCAGGAATCACATCTCGACCAGTCGCGCCGTAGCCCTCTGTGCCAACGATGTTGAGACAATCACCCGCCGGGAGTTTACCCTTGAGGGCCGAGGTCGAAACATCCCATGGTTATGCCCCCTATCACTGATGGAAAGACTCTTGCGGCGTCTGGCGCCAAAACCGAGGATGGCCGCAGGCCGACGCTGGTTTCGGCGCCGGACGCCGCGTCGCCGGAACTCGTCCTGCGCCCTCGTCGCCGCAGCTTCACGGCCAAGGACAAATTGCGCATCCTTGACGAAGCGGATCGTGCGTCCGGCGTTCCTGGAGGGGTCGGGGCGATCGTGCGTCGTGAGGGGCTCTATTCGTCGGCGTTGACAGATTGGCGTCGCCAACGCGCCGCCGGCGCCTTTGAAGCGCTGAGCCCTGTCAAACGCGGTCCCAAGGTCGTCGAGCCCAATCCATTGGCGGCGGAACATGCTCAATTGCAGCGCGACAACCGGCTCCTGACAAAACGGCTGGAGCGCGCCGAGGCGATCATCGAAATCCAAAAAAAAATTGCTCTGCTGCTGGGTCTTCCGACCGTGAACGACGAGGACTCCTGATGGACGCCGCAGCGGCGCTGGCGCCGCGCAGTGGCCTGATCGCAGCGGCTTGCACAGCGCTGGGGCTCTCGCGCGCCAGCCTGCATCGCCGCGAGTTCGCAAGGAAACAGCCGCCCGCGCCAGCGCGGGCGCGTCCAAAGCCCCTGCGGGCGCTGACCGACGCCGAGCAACAGCACATCCTCGATATGTTGCGGGGGCCGCGCTTCGTCGATCTCGTACCCGCCGAAATCTACGCCTGCCTGCTCGACGAGGGCGTCTATCTGTGCTCGATCCGAACCATGTATCGCATCCTCGCCGAGCACGGTGAGGTCCGCGAAAGGCGCCGCCAATTGCGCCATCCCGCCTATCAAAAGCCCGAGCTTCTGGCGACGGGACCCAATCAGGTCTGGTCGTGGGACATCACAAAACTGATGGGACCGGTCAAATGGACTTACTTCTATCTCTATGTGATCCTTGATATTTTCAGCCGCAGAGTGGTCGGCTGGCACATCGCCGATGCTGAAACCGCCGCGCTGTTTGCGCCCCTGTTCAACGACGCTGTCGAAAAACACGGCGTGGAGCCCGGCCAGCTTACTCTCCACGCTGATCGCGGCGGACCGATGAAAGCCAAGGCCACAGCCCTGCTGCTCGCCGATCTCGGCGTCACCAAATCGCACAGCCGGCCCTATACCTCGAACGACAATCCGTTCTCCGAAAGCTGCTTCAAGACTCTGAAATATCAGCCGCAGTTTCCAAAGCGCTTCGGCTGCATCGAGGACGCAAAGACCTTCAGCCGCAACTTCTTCGACTGGTACAATCGTGGCCACCATCATGCCGGCATCGGCCTGATGACGCCGGATCAGGTCCATTTCGGCCAAGCCGAACAAGTCTATGACGCCCGCCAGAAAATCCTCGATCACGCCTTCGAGGCCAACCCAGAACGCTTCGTCAAAATGCCGCCAAGCCCGCCCAGAAAACCTATCGCCGCCTGGATCAACCCGCCACCTCAACGCGAAGAAATCCAAGCTTAAATTCCAAAACCGGCTGTCTCAAAATCGTTGACACGCTCCGTAGCCCTGCGGGAGCGGTGGGCCTCATGCAGATCAAGCCCTCGACCGCGGCCGCCAAACCCATCGGAATCTCCGGTGTGGACCGTGACCCGGATCTTAATGTCCACGCTGGCTGCGCCTATCTCCGATACCTTGCCGACACTTATGTCGCCGATCCGGCGATCGATGCGAAGAACCGCACATTGATGAGCTTCGCCGCTTACAATGCCGGCCCGCACAACCTGCAAAAGTTTCGCGCTTTCGCTCAACAAACGGGCCTCGATCCAAACATCTGGTTTAATAATGTCGAGCTGGGCGCAGCCAAAATCCTGGGGTTTGAGCCCGTTCAGTATGTCAGCAACATTTACAAATATTACATCGCCTATCAGCTCTCGGTCGAGCGGCTCGACGCGCACAGGAAGGCGAACGAAGGCCTCCGCACTCAGAATTGATGATGATTCTTTGCCGTCACGCTTCCCAAGCCCTCGGACACATCGAAAGGCCTTGCGTTATTGTCGGCGTCGAGATCCACTCGGCAGGATTGTTCGATCTGGATGAGCGCCATCGGAAGCCATTCGGAAGTCGGCGATCCGTTGGCGCGGCGGAGGGAGTTGATCGATTTTCGGGTGTTCCAGGCGGCGATGGCGGACCTCGACCGTCGCTTCAAACCATGATCGCGTTTATCGACGATCCCCGCGAGGCGCATGGGGCCGAGGCCATCTGGAAGGTCGCGCCGATCACGCGTCGATCTATCGGGAGGACCCACCGCTGGGCCGCCAACCCAAAAAAGGTCAACGGTCGCTGGAAGAGTTCCGTTCGTTTCATCGCGACCTCCGTCCACATCCGAGCTGAGATCGAGCAGCATGCTTTTGACGCCGATCGTCTTCAATGCGCATCCGTCTTTGAACCTGATTCCACACAAATAAACCGCACACTGCGATCGACGTCATGGAAGGCCGCCATCGCCTTATCTCCCGCGGCCTGGCATAGCGCCAGCGTGTCAAACGGCGCGCTGGTCAGAGACCCGGTCCCTTGGCCCGTATTCGAGAATACATATAACAGTAAGACGAATGCGCTCTTCATTGCGAAGTCTCCCGGAATGTTAGCGTCAGCCGCGGATGACCCGCAGCACGATTAGGATAATCGCGACAACCAGGAGAATGTGGATAAACCCTCCCATCGTCGCCGAGGAGACCAAGCCCAGCAGCCAGAGAACGATGAGGATAACGGCTATAGTTTCCAGCATTTGGATTCCTTCCGCGCACCTTGTTGGCGTTGTGTGGGGGAAGCCGTGGCCAACTTTTCATCGGACATAGGAAACAGGACGCCACCACATTCCCGCCCTTCGGCGGATGGCCCATTCTTGCGGGCAAAATCTGCGACATTTCGGCGTTATTGGCAAGCCCGAAGCGGCGCGCGGGGCGACGAACTCAGGTTAGCGGCGGTTAACGGATTGTCATTCGCGTAATTCCCCGGCGCGGCGAATTGAGTTGGGAGCCGCCATGAGCCTTGCCTTTGAACCTTTTTCGCAGCAGCCGCGCCTGCGGACGTTGCGCGATCGCCTCTTGCGGATCGAGGTTCCGCGCGACCCGCGCCAGGTTGCGCACCCCTCCTGGAGGTGTTGTTGCTCGTCGTCCGCGGCACGTTCCGAGTCTTTCACAAGAGGCCGACGTAGCCCGCCTTGCCATATATTGCGGACCCCCGCGATCACTTCGTCAGTGACGCGGTCACATAAGGACGTCGACCTCCCAACCCTGGACAGGCATTTCCGGGAGTGACCGATGCGACCTCCTCGGTGATCACCTTGAAACTCGCGAGCGTGCATGGACCAAATGAGGTTACCATGGCGACGTCAGTGGCGTCGCGCCCACGCGCCATTAGGATGCGGCCGATACGCGGCTTATTGTGGCGCGCATCGAACGTGTACCAGCGGCCACCGAGATAAACCTCGAACCACCCGCTGAAATCCATCGGAGCTTCGTCGATCGGCACGCCGATGTCTCCGAGATAGCCGGTGCAGTAACGCGCCGGTATGTTCATGCAGCGGCACAGTGTGATGGCAAGGTGGGCAAAATCGCGGCACACGCCGCGTCGTTCGCTATGGGCGTCCCACGCTGTTTTGCCAGGGCTCGCGTATTGATAACCGAAGGTGATGCGATCGTGCACATAGTCGCAGATCGCCTTCACCAGCGACCAACCCTTCGGAATCTGCCCGAAAAGAGACCACGCTGTATTCGACAAGCGATCCGTCTCGCAATAGCGGCTGCCCAGCAGATAAATCAGAACTTCCACCGGCAGGTCTTCCAAGGCATGCTGCTCCGCCTGAGGCGCGATTGCATCGGGCTCTCCATCGTCATGCACCAGGAAGTCCGTCGACACAGTCAGTCGACCAGCGGGCGCGCGAATTACGTGACAAAAATTCCCGAAAGTGTCGTGATAGGTGTTGACGGGGATGGGCGGTTCCAGCCGCATTCGATCCGGCGTCAGCAAATCCGCAACGCGTGACGGATGAACACTCAGCGTCAGAATCATGGGCGTCGGCTGCGGACAGTCATAGGAGATCTCATAACCCGCTCGAATTTGCATCGAATACCTCGTTTGCCTCATCAATCCTATATTGGCTGATCGGCATAAAACGCAACAACGCCAGATCGTTTGCCGCCGCCGAGATGGCGCTACCGCAATCGTCGCGGATCAGCATTATCGCCCGGCGCCGGAGCGAGGGGCTTATCAGGCGTCAACATTTGTCGCCGCCGTGACCTTGACGGCGACCTTCATTGCGAGATGGTCCGACGCGGTTCCGATCCATGTGCCTTGCAAAGGAATCGCCTCGCGCGGGTCATGCACGACCGCGACGCGCACCAAGTTCTGATTCCCGACCATTCCGCTCGACGGATCGAAGTCGATCCAACCCGGGCCCGAGACATAGACTTGGACCCAGGCATGGGTGTTGCCCCCGATGACACAGTCGTCGTCCTCGTCGCCAAGATGCAGATATCCGGACACAAAGCGCGCGGCGATTCCCAGGGAGCGCAACGCCGAGATCATGAACACCGCATGATCGCGACAACTCCCGCTGGCGCGCTCAAGGGTCCGCACCGGTTCCTGGACGCCCTTCTCATGCCGGGCAACATGCTGAAAGGTCTTCCGGATGGTCTGCGTCATGTCGACGAGGAGCTGGTAAGTGTCAGCCGATCCGTCTTCCCGGAGAAATGTCGCAGCCCAACGATCAACCTCGGGGTGCGGATACAAAGGGGCTAGGAAACAAGCAAGATCGGACTGCTCTTCCTCGTCGTAGGCAAACGGATAAGTCCGGGCGTGGCTTGCGACGTCGGTGGCGAGGAAACCAGCCGGCACACGGTCGAGACGAATCGTGCACTCGAAACGAAGTTCCGAAGCCCGCTCCTCGAAACGGGCCGTCGCGACATGATTACCGAAACTATCCCGCGTCCAGGAGATTTGGCTCGGCGCGGGCGTGATTGCGAACTCGGATTCGAGCACCCTCTGATCGTCATCGTCGCGCGGACGCAGCATCATCCGGTGCTCGCCGAACGTGACGGGTCGCCTGTAGATGTATGATGTGACGTGTCTGACGATGAAAATTGGCATTGCGGTCCCACGAGGGCGGAAGCCCCGGTAACATGCATTCCCCGGGCCACGAATGACGCAGGATCATTCGGCGCCGTCGCTGTTTCCAAGAATGACCGCGTAGGCCAAAGTACTCCCGAATAGCTTGTTGGCGACCGATAAACCAGCGCGGTCGCGGTTCACAATGAAAACGGTTCGGCGCCGCTCCCGATTGTCGTCGATCACGCGGGCAATTTGGCGCCGCATGCGCTCGGCTGGCGCGGCGTTTCGGAATCCGAGTATCTTGAGTGACCTGCTTGAGATATCGGGATCGCAGGGGGTTTGTCGCATCTTGCCGGAAATGCTCAACGCCGCGTTGGCGTAACTGAGCTGTTCGCGCCTTGTCATCGACGGTAGCTGTCCCTCAACCTTGGACATCTCGATCCCGAACGTCGGCGAATTGAACCGGATTCCCCGAAGCATGAACTTGGGCTCAAGTAGCCACGTAACGCCGCCGCGCGCTCGGCCCTTCCAATAACCAAGAGCATGTGGGACGAGACGATGGATCACTTGCCACTTACGGAACCGCTCCTCGACCGCGCCACCCACGCTTCACGGGCGAGTCAAATTCTTGCCCGCGATAAATGGCGCAACCAATTGGCCCGTCTAAAGAAGGGAGGGATAGCCAGCCAACGGAAGCAGCCGAGTTACGATCGAGCCCAAGCAGACCAGAACTACTAATAGCTTGAGCAGCTGCGCTAGCCGCCCATCTGGACAGAATTTATCGATGACCCAAAACAAGATCGCGCCAAGGACAATGGTAATCAGGATTCCTATTATGAGCGTGAGCACGGCGACCTCCTGTCATTCAAGCACCTATGTCCGCTATCCATCGTGCTGTCCCAAGGGTCTTTTTGACACCCGCTTGAGACAGGTTGCCGCTTTCGTTCGATCATTTCGTCCATCCTTTTTCTGGGCGTCGCAGAGGCTCCGCATCGCGCTGCCAAACAACGGCGCATGCGATGCGGAGCCATTTGTAAACAGGCGGCAAAGGCCGCTTTCCGTTCCCGGCGCTATCGCCCCATAAACGCCAAGAGAATGATGATCGGAAGAGGAACGCCGAGCATCCAGAGCAGAATTCCACGACCCATGACTTATCCTCCTCGTCGGATGTGCTTTACCAGCGCGTCAGATGGCTGGCGTCGAATTTTTCGTCGCGGTGGCGTCCGCCCATGCCGGCGCCCCACCAAGCCGCCGCAGCCCCCAGAACCATCGACGCGGCGGTGAGAAAGGCGAGAAGGATACCGGCTTTCCGCGCGGTTTCGGCCGCCGCCCGTAATTTATCGGCGGAACTCTTCATCTGTTCGGAAAGCACGTCGACGCGTTTTTCGGCGTCAGCCTGCGAAAGACCAGTGCGCGCAGCAATGAGGCGCGCAAGATAGGCGCGATCATCGCTGCTCAGCGAACCATTGGCGGCTCCCGTCAACAAAATGCGCGAGACTTCCTGACGCGACGTTTCCAGTGCCCCGCTATCACCCGCCAAGGAGCTTCTGTCGCTCCGCGGCGCCTTGTCGTCGCCATGGCCAAGCGGATCGGCATTGGGCGCGACGCTCAAGGCGAGCATTATTCCAGCTTTGCGCGCGGTTTCGTTAGCATCTCGTATCTTGTCGGCGGCGGCCTTCACCTGTGCGAAAATCGCGTCGACTCGCTTTTCGGCGTCGGCCGGCGCGAGACCGGCGCGCGTCGCAACCACGCGCGCAACGGAGGTGCGATCGTCGCTGCTCAGGGAACCATTGGCCGCGCTCACGACAAAAATGTGCGAGATTTCCTGCCGCGACGTATCCGTCGTCGCGCTATTGCCAGCTAAGGCGCTTTTGCCCGCCGAGGCGCTTTCGGCGGTCCGCAACAGTGTGTCGACGCTATAGCCGATCGGATCCGCGACGGAAGCGACGCCCGGCGACATCGAAGAAGCGCCGGACTTTGCGAGATCGGCGCCGCCTTTGACCGCAGATGAAAGCGACAACGTGGTGACCGCGGATGAAATCGACAACGTCGCAAGCGATGTGCCTATGGCCACCGCGACGGCCCAAACGACGAGCCCGTGCACGCCATCCCTAACGTGAACCTCATGGGGCGTGGCCCCGTCGATGGGGCGGCGCATGCGGCCGGTGACGTATCCGCCTGCGACGAAGCTGGAGACCGTGATCCAGGTGAACCAAAGCGCGAGCGCGACGTAAAATATTACGGGCGACGGTCCGTGATAGGGTGAGACGAGCGAGAGGCCAATGGCGGAGCCAAAGGCGGTCATGAGCACGATGATTGCGGAGGTAAGGATTGCTCCCGCGAAAATCGCCGACCATTCGACATAGGAACTCCCCGCTGGGTTCCCTGTAATGCGCGGCGCGAGCATTGAAGTATCAGTCATTGGTGCGTCTCCCTTCTTTTGCCGCTCAGCGCAAACCGAGGAGGGAAAGAATGAACATGATGACCACGATGAGACCGACGAGGTAGATGATGCCGTTCATAACGTCCTCCATGAGTACGACGATCTCTGGACAGGTGTCGCACCGTTCCGATCACGCCTGCGCGGCCGAGGCCGCCTCGAGCGCCCTTCCCTTGGACGATCGGAAGTGCGCGCAGCTGTTTCACTCGCGCCCTTCGATTCCTGAAGTAGTCGATTGGAAAAGCGACCCGACTGGGCCGCTTTTCCCTCGGGAGGAATTCCGGGTCAGGCCTTGTCGATGACCTTCTTGACCGCATCCTTGGCCTGGCCGACGGTCTCTTGAGCTTCGCCCTTGAGCTTCTGGGCGGCGCCTTCGACCTTGAGGTTCGGATTGCCGACTGCCTCGCCGACGCCCTGCTTGACAGCGCCAGCGGCCTCGTTGGCCACGCCCTTGATCTTGTCCGTTGTGCTACCCATGACTGGTCTCCTGAAGGATTGATGCCAACGCAATTTGTGGCGCTGCACCCGCCGACTTCTAACTCGACACCGCACCATAGATAGCCAGGAGGTCGTCGTGTAGGTTCGGAAACTACCCATCCTGCTCGGCAAGCCCGAGCGAACTGCCGGAGAAGCACCGAGAACCATCGCTCGTGCTCTTGGGAAGCAGATCTTTGGATCGCGGGCCATTGGCAGCCGGTGCTGAGACATAGGGTAGGACGAGGACCACCTCACGTGGGTTCACCGTGCGGCTGGCGCAGCAGCGCTTTGCGGATGGAAGCAGCGGCTCCACATGAGCCATTCACCGTCGGTCAAGTCGCCCGGATAACGCAGCTTGCTGAGGTCATAACCACCGCGATTTTCGCTCTTCCAAATCCGCGCCCCCCTTGCAAATCAAGCTGTGCAGAGGCAATCATAAGTGACTCGGCGGACTCAAGGTCTTCGCAGACAGCCTCTTAGCCGCTGCAGGAAACGGTATGATAGGAATTGGCAACCATGTTTACTTAATGATTCTGGCCAGGGCTGTTCAACGCTCTCTATTGAATTTCAAGGATAGCAGGAAGTCCAGTCCTCCGAGAGCGGCGGCGTAGCGGTCCTGGGCGATGGAGTCGGTCTGGTTTATCCTCAGGATATTGTAAGCGAAGCTGCGAATTCTGGCGAAGACGCCGGGGTTTTTGCGAATACGTGAGGCGTCCTCGCGCAATGTGACGTCGCGGACATAGTGCGAGCGATTTTCGATGCCCCAGTGGCCACGAATGGCGGCGGTGGCTTGCTCTGCGCCGATGGGACGATTGGACAAATAGAAAGAGGTCTCGTTCGAGGTTTTGAAAAGACCGGTCGCCGGCTGGAACGCATGAGCCGTGCGCTCGACTGCAATGATGGCGGCGACATAGGTCTCCCATTCGCTATCCACCACGGCGGGCGCCGCGTCGAACACGCCGACGATCCGCGTTTCATGGCGATTGCGACACTTGTCGTCGATCGTTTGCGCGCCCGAGAGCAGCGGAGCCTTGCGGCAATGGGCCTCGACGCGCCCGCACAGGGTCGGCTGGTTTTCTTTCAGCTGAACGATCAGATGGGCGTTTGCAGCCGCCGCCGCCTCGAAAGTTTTTTTGGCAGTGCATGGCGTCGAGCGTGACGACGCGGTTTGCAAGATCGATTTCCGCAAAAAGCTTTTGCGCCGCAGGAATCTCATTGGATTTCTCGTCGATTTCGATATGCGCCAGCACGAGCGCCGTGTCGGTGGCGAAAGCGCTCAAAACCTGCCTAGCTTTGGCGTCGTTGAAGGCGTCGAAACTGTTCTTGAGCGCCTTGCCGTCGAGCGCTAAAGCGCGAATTCCGGCAATCGTCTCGTCATCGTTGAGATTGCTGGCGTGATCGCGAAAAGCCGTTTCGACGTCGCCGGCTTTCAACCCGTGCAGAATGAAACGGATCGACGTGTGCGCGGGCGCTCTCTTCCAACTGATTGCAAAGGCCTCGTTCAGCTTTTGCCGATGAACCCTGATGAAAGTGCGGATGCCGCGATAGGAGTTGGCCCCGCTCGCAACCGCCAGAATTGAAAACAGCAGAATATGCGGCAGTTGATAGAGCTTTCCCTCGGCGCGGCGTGGGTCCGGGATCGTCGCCAGCAATGAAAGAAAAATCTCGAATGATTTCATGGCGCCCTCCAGTCGAATCGGTCGCCAGACATAGATTCAGACAAAACTTCCTTTGTGAATCCTATTT
>Ga0265316_10001959_pt1 | contig 21637 bp, 27 predicted proteins | sample 4522metaG_FD_202092 | JGI IMG/M metagenome (GOLD analysis project Ga0265316, IMG submission 202092) | Rhizosphere microbial communities from Carex aquatilis grown in University of Washington, Seatle, WA, United States - 4-5-22 metaG | ecosystem: Host-associated > Plants > Roots > Rhizosphere >... | reverse complement strand
ATATCGAGGCCTGCGGCAAAGCCCTGGCGCAGTGCAAGCGGCCCCGCATCCACACCGGGATCGGCGCCTCGGACGTCCACATCGGCGGCAAGTTCCGGGATGAACGGTACGGGAAAACGCTGGCCGAAAAGAAGCGCAAGATCCTCGCCATGGCGGTGGATGCCGTCAAGCTGGCGCGGCAGTTTGCCGACGACGTGGAGTTCTACGCCGAAGACGCCGGGCGCGCCGATCGCGACTACCTGTTCGAGATGATCGCCGCCGTCATCGCCGCCGGGGCCAGCGTGGTGAATATTCCGGACACCACCGGCTATACCGTGCCGGAGCAATATGGCTCGCTGATCCGCAGCCTCCGCGAGAACGTGCCGGGAATCGAGCGCGCCACCATCAGCGTGCACTGCCACGACGACTTGGGCATGGCGGTGGCCAACACGCTCTACGGCGTAATCAACGGCGCGCGCCAGGTGGAAGGCACCATCAACGGACTGGGCGAACGGGCCGGCAACGCCGCGCTGGAAGAAGTGATCATGGCGCTGCGCACGCGCGCGGACTACTTTGGCGTCCACACCGGCATCGATACCCGCGAGCTCTTTCGCACCAGCCGCCTGGTGGCCGACCTGCTCGGCGTCAAGGTTCCGCCGAATAAGGCCGTCATCGGCGCCAATGCTTTCTCCCACAGCTCGGGAATCCACGTGGACGGGTTCCTCAAGCAGCGGGACACCTACGAAATCATGCGGCCCGAGGATGTGGGCATGATGGAAAGCCGCGTGGTGCTGACCGCCCGGACGGGGCGGCACGGACTCCTCGACCGCCTCGGGAAGCTGGGATATCAGCTCTCCGAAGAGGAGCTGGATCAGGCGTACCGGCGCTTCCTGATTGTGGCCGACAAGAAGCAGGAAGTGTTCGACGAGGATCTGATGGCCATCATGCACGACGAGATCCACCCCGCCACGACCTACGAACTGCAGTATCTGCACATTTACAGCGGCACATCGGCGATTCCGACCGCGACGGTGCGGATGCGCGTGAAGGATGGCACGGCCGAAGGCGCGGCGATTGGCGACGGCCCCGTGGACGCGGTATGCCGTGCGATTGCGCAGGTCACCGGCACCTCCGCCAAGCTGCAACGGTATGAGATTCGCGGCGTGACCAGCGGCACCGAAGCCATGGGCGAAGTCACCGTCCAGCTTGACGATGGCGGCCGCAAGGTGGTGGGCCGGAGCGCCTCCACGGACGTGATCGAAGCCAGCGCGCGGGCCTATATCGACGGTTTGAACAAGCTCGCGAGCATGGCTGCAAGCAAGCGCGGCTGACCGGATGCCGCCCCGCGAGAGATCCCGATGAAGACTAAAACCAAGCGCATCGTACCGTGGTTCGCCACTGAGGAGGAAGAAGCGGACTGGTGGTACAGGAACCGCGAGGTCCACGACCAAGAGTTACTCGATGCCGTGAGGAGCGGCGAGGCGCAGATTCTGACCAGGGAGAAGCTGCTGGCGCGGATCGAGGCATCCAAGAAGAGGCCGGCGCCAGGGGTGGCGCTGCGCCATTGATGAGGGACTGGCGGTCTTCCTCGGATTGCCCAAGGCCGGCCTAGTACCAACTTGCAGAAATAGGCGTACGACTCCGGAGCCGGACCGCTTGCATACGCGCGCGGCTCAGACGGCTTCCGAGGCACGACCGTCAGGGCCGCGAGATCGGCCTAACGGCCCACTCCACCGGGCCGGCTCGCGGGGAGCAGGGCCAGGAAGTTGTCGTGGGCAACTTTGCGCGCCGTCTCCGGCTTGAGCGCGTCCAGCAGCAGGTAGTAGCGCTGCAGGGTGGGCTTGTAATCGTCGAAGGAGCCCACCGTGTCCGAACCGATCACAAAGCGGCCGGGGTACTCTTCGATCAGGCTCACCCATCTCCGGTCCAACGTCCCGCCGGGCGCGAGCTCCTGTTCGAATATGACCCACGACAAATCGATGGTTAGATTGCGGTACTGGCCCAGCATGCGGCGCAGAATGTCGGTGTGATTGGCCATCACGATGCGGCGGCTGATGCCCGCATGCGCCCAGATCACGCGCGTCGCGGGATGCGTCCGGACGGCCGATTCGATCTCGTCCAGATACTCGGGCTGTTCCCGCCAGGCCGGCCCGATGTTGCTGTGGACCAGCACCGGCAGGTCGCGTGCCGCCGCCAGGTCGAGCAGCCGGCCAAACGCGCTAGAGGTTGCGCGCGGGACGTCGCCGTAGGTCAGCGCGGTCAGGTCGTCGTGGCGCAGGAAAACTTCGCCGATGCCCTGCCAGAAGTTGGGATAGAGCGCCAGCATGCGCTCCACGTGGTCCACGGCGTTGCGATCGGCGCTATTGAAGCCGCAGATGAAGGGATGCAGGCGGGCTTGCCGGTCTTTCGGCAGGTCCAGCACGGCCCGCGCCACCAGAAAATCGGTCGCGCTGTACCAATACACACGCGAATCGTTGTCCAGGTAGTAGGTGGGCCGCCGCGCGTCTCCCTCGTCCCACTTTTTCACCACCGGCATTCCGATGACGACCGACTCCGCAACCCCGGTATCGTCCATGGCCTTGAGGAACGCGTCCATCCCGGCGGTCTCCTGGACGAAGCTGAGGAAGTGGAGGTGGCCATCGACGATCTGGTATCTCGGCTTGGTCTCCTGGGCGGTGGCCGCGGCGATCGACAACAGCAGCAGAAGGGCCAAACGGTGGAAGCTTGCGCGTGAGTGCATCGCAGTATTGTCCACCGATTCGCAGGCAAGATGCAAGCCGCCGCGGCGCCCGCCCCCGCCCGGCGCCCGCCCCACATGGCCGGGAGGGGCGATCAGTACTTCGGAACGCTGGGGTCGACGTTGGTGCTCCAGGCCAGGATGCCGCCGACTACGTTGCGCACGTTCTGGAAGCCGGCCTGGCGCAGAACGGCGCAGGCTTTGGCGCTGCGCATGCCGCTCTTGCAGTGGATCACGATGTCGGCGTTGGGGTCGAACTCGCCCACGTGCTTGGGGAACTCGCCGAGCGGGATCAGCTTCGAGCCGGGGATGCTGCAGATGCGGTATTCGTGGGGCTCGCGCACGTCGATCAGCACGAAGTTGTCGCCGCGGTCGATCTTCTGCTTGAGTTCCAATACGTCGATTTCGCCTGGGTTCACTTTGCTCTCCTGGACCGGGGACGCGGCGCTGGCCTGCGGAACCCCGCAGAATTGATGATAATCGATGAGCCGGGTCACCGTGGGGTGGTCGCCGCACACGGGGCATTCGGGATTCCGGCGCAGCTTCAGTTCGCGGAAGCGCATGCCCAGGGCGTCGTAAAGCAGCAGGCGGCCCACCAGCGGTTCGCCAATGCCCAGGATCAGCTTCACGGTTTCGGTGGCCTGGATCAGGCCGATGGTGCCGGGCAGGATTCCCAGCACGCCGCCTTCGGCGCAACTGGGCACCAGGCCGGGAGGCGGCGGTTCGGGATAGAGGCAGCGGTAGCACGGACCGCCTTCATAGGCGAATACCGTGGCTTGCCCTTCGAAACGGAAGATGGAGCCGTAGACGTTGGGTTTGCCGAGCAGCACGCAGGCGTCGTTCACCAGGTAGCGGGTGGGGAAGTTGTCGGTGCCGTCCACTACCAGGTCGTAATCCTTGAGGATGTCGAGCGCGTTCTCGCTGGTGAGGGCCACTTCGTGGCGGGCAATTTCGACGTACGGGTTGATGGCCTTCATCTTCTCAGCGGCGGAGTCGAGTTTCTTGCGGCCCACGTCGCTGGTGAAGTGGATCACCTGGCGCTGCAGGTTGGTGAAGTCCACGGTATCGAAATCGACCAGGCCGATCTTGCCGACGCCAGCGGCGGCGAGGTACAGGCCCAGAGGCGCGCCGAGGCCGCCGGCGCCCACCAGCAGCACTTTGGCGGCTTTCAGTTTCTGCTGGCCCTCGATGCCCACTTCGGGGATGATCAGGTGGCGGCTATAGCGGAGGATTTCCTCCTTACTTAGTGTGGCTTGCTCGGGCGGCGCGGCCAGCGCAGATCCGCCGGCTATAGAAGGGACCAGCGACAGGGTGTCGCCGTCTTTGGTCGCGGTGGCATCTTTGCCCAGGTAGCGGATGTCTTCGTCGTTGAGATAGACATTGACGAAGCTGCGCACCTTACCCTCGCCGGTGAAGATCTGCTGGCGCAGGTCGGGGAACTGGGCGGTCAGCGCGGTAAGCACTTCACCCACGGTGTTGCCGGGGACGGTGACGGCATCCTGCTTTCCTGTAAATTGCCGCAAGGGCGTGGGGATTAATACTTTGGCCATGTTAGTAAGTCAACTCCTCTTTTGCCGCTTCGGTCTGGTCGAAGTTAGGCAGCCAGCTATTGGCGTGGTGGAATTCGCCTTTCTGAATGGATAAGACTACGAAGGAATACCAGGGGCACGAGTTCTGTAAGTCGGTCTTGGAAAAGTAGGCGTCGCAATCGGGGTGCGAGTGGTAGATGCCGATGAGGTCCATGTGGCGATCGCGGGCGGCCCTGTCGGCGGCCAGCAGATCCTCGGGACGCAGTTCGTAGCGCGCGGCCTGGGCGCCATCGAAGGCGTTTTTCAGGGGTAGAGCGATGCGCACGGTCTTCTCGTCGCCATCGGTAGAGCCGAGCATGGCGCCGCAGCATTCGTTGGGATAAGTCTGGCGGGCATGCGCTACCATTTGCGCCCAGGGTTCGGATTCGATGCGGATCATGCCTCGTTCCAGAAGTGCTCGCTCAGGTACTTCTCGGCGCTGTCGCACAGCACGGTGACGATCATGGCCGTTTCGCCGCGTTCGGCCGCTTCGCGGGCCACCAAGGTGGCGGCGTGCACGTTGCAGCCCGACGAGATGCCCACCAGCAAGCCCTCTTCGCGCGCCAGGCGGCGGACCATGCGGTAGGCGTCCTCGGTTTCGATCCAGAGATTCTCGTCGGCCAGGGTTTCGTCATAGATACCGGGGACGATGGCCGTGGGCATGTGCTTGAGCCCTTCCAGACCGTGGAAGCCGCTGGAGGGTTGCACGGAGATGCATTTCACTTCCGGCACATCGCGCCGGAAGCGGCGGGTGTTGCCCATGAAGGTGCCGCTGGTGCCCATGGCGGCGACGAAGTGGGTGAGGCGGCCGCCGGTCTGGTGGATGATTTCCGGGCCGGTGTGTTCGAAGTGAGCTTTCCAGTTGGCCGGATTGTTGTATTGATCGGGGTAAAAATAGAGGTCGGGGTCGGCGTTGTAGATTGCGCGGCACAGGCGAATGGCGCCGTCGGAGCCGTCGGCGGCGTCGCTGTAGACGGTCTCGGCGCCATAGGCTTTGAGGATGCGCTTGCGCTCTTCGGACGCGTTGGCGGGCAGGACCAGCTTCACCTTATAGCCGCGGTTGGCGCCGATCATGGCGTAGGCGATGCCGGTATTGCCGCTGGTGGCGTCGAGGATGGTGCGGGAGTGGTTGAGCTTGCCGGAGCGCTCGCCGTCGAGCACCATGTTCAAGGCTGCGCGGTCCTTGACCGACCCGCCGGGGTTGAAGTATTCGGCCTTGCCGAAGATTTCCACGCCGGGGAATTCCGCTGCGATTCTGTCCAGGCGGAGCAGCGGGGTGTTGCCGATGGTGCCGAGCAGGGGCTCAGCCTCGGTCCTTGCGAGGTGCGGAATTGGGAGAACGTAGGCCATGCTCACCTCTTTTGGATTCATTCCTGGGCGCAAAGATGCAAACACCGCATGCATTTGACACCAAAGGAATTACCGGGTATCGCGACGAGACTATTGTAGCATCATCCTAAAGTCTGTCAAGATAAGGGGGAATAGGGGGGGATAGAGGCGAGAGCGGCCGGCCACGCGGACGCGAATGCTGCCTTTCCGTGCGAGCTATACTACCGACGTATGGACTTCAGCCGAACCAGGATTTCGATGGACCGCTCATTCTGGAGCTATGCGAAAGTTCGGCGTGCGGTGAGTGCCTTGATCCGAAACCGAAAGTTTCAGATCACCGATGGCGTGCTCGGGTCCGAATACCTGAACGTTGGATGCGGCCTTTGTCCGGCGGACGGCTTCTGCAACGTGGACTACGCATGGATGCCTGGTCTGCTGTGTTTCGACATCACCGGGGGAATTCCGCTTCCGAGTTCCAGCATGCGCGGCATTTTCACCGAACATTGTTTGGAGCATATCAGCTACGCCGACTGCCTCAGGGTGCTCCGCGATTTCCGTAGAATCCTCAAACCCGGGGGCGTGGCACGGGTGGTCGTGCCAGACGGCGAGCTTTACTGCAGCCTCTATGCGCGGGCGCAGGCCGGAGAGCCGGTGCGCTGGCCGTACCCGGAAAATGGAAAATTGCCGATCTACTACGTCAACCGCATCATGCACGATCACGGCCACAGATTCATCTATGACTTCGACTCCATGAAGGAAGCGCTGTTGTCGGCCGGTTTCCGGGAAGTTCATCGAGCGTCTTTTCGCCAAGGCTCCGATCCCAGGCTCCTGATTGACCAGGAGCACCGCTCGGTGGAATCTCTTTATGTCGAGGCAATAGCGTAACGCTTTCCAGGTCCAGCTGTGAGGCTTGTCGGCAGAATTCGGGGGACAGGCCCTCGCTCCGGGCCACGGCGATGAGCCGGGCTCCCTGCTGTGGCTGCAGTGCCTCGATGACGGTCATGGACCAACCCCAACGTACCAGCCCACCCCGATCAGCCCTTGGCATGCGACGGAGCCTGACGCCGGGGTCTGCTGGAGACTGGTCAGGGCGACCCAATCGGCGGCAAGACGGGACCTTATCTGAAGGGTATTTTCACTTCGGCATAGCTGCCGGGAGTGGCGGCGTCCACCGCGGCGGCAACCAAGTCGAGGTACAGCCGCACGACCGGCCATTGCGAGTTGCCAAGCACCACTATGGAAATCTTGCGGCCCGGCAGATTCTGCTGATGCAGTAAATCGCCGTTGGAGATCTTGTCCCAGCCGAGTTCTCTCGCCTCTGTCACGCTGTGACCGGCCAGCCGCCGGGCAATGCCGCTTGGGGTGCCGTGGTCAAAGAGAAAGCGCATTCGCGGATGTTGAGGCGGGGTCGGAGGCCAGCGGCGGTGCATCCAGGCTGCGAGCGGCAAATTCGAGCACGGCTTTGATCTGTTCCGGCGTCACATGAAACTGTTCCACGATATCATCGATGCTGGCGCCAGCTTCCAGATTTTCGAAAACCGTCGCAACGGGCATCCGGGTATCACGAAATACCCATGCGCCGCTGCGCCTATTCGGCACGCTTTCCACGGCGGGACATTGCGACCATTCGAGACTTGCCATACTCTCCTCCCTTCCTGATTTCCTTCCCTTGCTTTCAGGGTACGGAAAAACGGGCCAGGAGGCAACGCCCATGTTTGCGACTTTACGGGGCTTTCGCCTCTGGGGTTGGCGGCTGGGAATGGTGGTGGGGAGTGGGGACGGTGGGGGGCCAGCGCGGTCGCACCTCGCTAGCTTGACATGTACGGTAAACCGGCGTACATTATTGGCTGAGGAGTTGTCATGAGGACGCAGGAAAGCGGACGGACCGCCCGTATCGAGGCGCGCATTGCGCCGGATGCCCTGGCCCTGGTGCGCCGCGCCGCCGAGATTCGGGGCCGATCCGTCAGCGACTTCGTGGTATCCGCCGCCCAGGAGGCTGCCCAAAAGACGGTTGCGGAACTGGAGGTCATCCGGCTTTCGCATGAGGCACAGGAGCGATTCGTATCCCTCCTGTTGAATCCGCCTCCGCCCGCCGACGCCCTCTTGCGCGCTCTGGAACGGCATCGCACTCAGATTGCGGAGTAGCGGTGGCCGAGTTATTTCGCGTTGAGCCGCTCACGGGAACTCATGACCGCTCGCGGTTTTCGAGCGGGTCGCCGCCGCTCGATCGGTACCTTCGGGAACAAGCTTCGCAAGACGTTAAGCGGCGCATCGCGACGTGCTTTGTAGCGGTAAGTATAGAGACCAAGGAACTGGCTGGCTTCTACACGCTTGCTGCTACCGGCGTGGCGTTGAGCGCTTTGGCGTCCGACGTTGCTAAGAAGTTGCCACGTTACCCCGTAGTGCCGGCGGCGCTTGTGGGGCGCCTGGCCGTGGACCGGAACTACCAGGGGAAGGGCCTCGGCGGGGTTCTCCTGGGTGACGCATTGCTCCGCGTAGCGCGGGCCGAGTTGGGTGTATTCGCTATGCTGGTGGATGCCAAGGACGAAGCCGCGCAGCGTTTCTACGAACACTATGGTTTCACGTTGCTGCCGGGCGAAGTCCGCCGTCTGTGCCTTCCTATTGCAACGGCGGTTCGCAGGTTGGAAGAGCGGACAGAGCCAGACAAGCGAGCTTAAGTGATTCGGGAGCGTGAAATGGAAAGGGGCCGGCATGCCGCGGGCCGCCGGTTTCCGGCATGCCTGTGTTCGGCCTAGCGGAGATTAACGTGCCCGGCCGAGCGCGATTATCGAGAGAGGCACAACTGAGATGAAGAAGAACAGCACAATCCGGGTCAGAGAGGGTAGCGGCAATGTTTTTGCCGACCTCGGTTTTCCCAACCCCGAACGGGAGCAACTCAAGGCGCGTCTCACACTGCAGATTTACCGGCTGATCAAGAATCGGGGGCTGACGCAGGCACAGGCCGGCGGGATTCTGGGCATCCGGCAGCCGCATGTTTCCGGGCTGATGCGCGGGCAGTCCGCCAACTTCTCGGTCGAACGGCTCATGGAGTTTCTGACTGCCCTCGGCCAGGACGTCGAAATTACCGTGAGGCCGGCCAGCAAGGAGCACGGCGGAGTTTCCGTCGTGCTCGGGTAACGATGATCCGGGAGGGACAACGCTAATGGCTTTCGACGGTTTGCGGGTGCTCTCGCTCGAGAGCCGGCGGGCGGTGGAGATGGCGGAACTGATCCGCAGGCAGGGCGGCGAGGCATTTGTCGCGCCCTCCATGCGTGAGGCGCCGCTCAAGGCCGATGCCGGCACGCGGCGCTTCGCCGAACGGCTCTACGCCGGCGAGTTCGACATGATGGTGCTGCTCACGGGCGTGGGCACGCGGCAGTTGAGCCGCCTGCTGGGGCCGCGGTTCGGCGAGGCGCTGGGCGGCATCGCGCTGGCCGCGCGCGGGCCAAAACCGGCGGCGGCGCTGCGCGAGTTGGGGTTGACGCCGGCGGTCCTCGCTCCGGAGCCGAACACCTGGCGGGAACTGCTGAAGGCGCTGGAGGGCCGGCCGGAAAAACGGATCGCGGTGCAGGAATATGGCCGCTCCAATCCCGAGTTGTTGGACGGACTGCGGGTGCGCGGCGCGGAAGTCACCGCCGTGCGGGTCTACCAGTGGGACCTGCCGGAGGATGTGGCGCCGCTCGGTGAGGCTGCCAGGCGCCTGGCGGAGGGCCGGTTCGACGTGGCGCTATTCACCACCTCGATCCAGGTGTCCCATTTGGCGCGGGTGGCGCGGGAGCAGGGCATTGAGGACGCCGCGCTGGACGGGCTGCGCCGGTGCTTTGTGGGGTCCATCGGGCCAACCACGACGGAAGCGTTGGAAGAATTCGGCGTGCACCCGGCGTTCGAGCCGTCGCATCCCAAGATGGGGGTGCTGGTTCTGGAGGCCGCGCGGCTACACTAATATATAGTGGCTTCCAGGAAACCAACCACCGCGGCGCGTTTCGCCCAGTATACGTCGCTCGGGCTCCTGCTGCCGGCGTCCACGATTGTGGGGCTGGCCATCGGATATTACCTCGATAAGGCTTTCGGCACCCGGTGGCTGCGGATTGTGTTTCTGATTCTCGGGACCGTGGCGGGGTTCGTGTCGCTGATCCGGCAGATCATGAAAGATTCGGGCGATGACGCCAACTGACCCGATCGGCTTCGAGCGCGCGGCGGCGCGCATCGGACGCGCCATGGCCGTCATCGCGGCGCTGGGCACGGGCGGCGGGTTGCTGCTGGGCGGCTGGAAAACCGGCTGCGGGTTCCTGCTGGGCGCGCTGATTTCGGGGCTCAATTACCACTGGCTTCACAAACTCGTGGTGAACCTCGGCGCTGGCGGGCGCCCGCGCAATCGCAGCGTCGCCCTGGGGTTCCGATATTTGATATTGGGCGCCGGGGCATATGTTATATTAAGGCTTTCTCCAATCCGTTTGCAGGCCGTGCTTGCGGGGCTCTTCGTGCTGACGGCCGCACTTTTCGTCGAAGTCATATTTGAGATCGCCTATGCCAGAAAGTGAACTGTGGATCACCAAGATCTTTAACGATTTTCTCGCCGCGCCGGCGAATGCGGTTCTGGGACTGGTGGGAGTGCATGCCCAACCGCGGCCCTGGGCCGATTTTGTGGTCATGCAGATTCTGGTGGTGGCGCTGCTGATGGCAGTGTTTGCGATCCTGCGCGCGCGGCTTTCACCCGACCGGCCCGGCGCGCTACAGCACACCTTCGAGCTGCTCTACGATTTCATCAAAGGCCAGGCCGAGGACCAGGTGGGGCACGCGGCGCGCCACTATATGGCGTTCTTCGGTACTCTTTTTCTCTTCATTCTCACGTCGAACCTGATCGGGCTCATTCCCTGCTTCGAATCGCCTACCGCGGACGCATCGGTGACCGCCGGATGCGCCCTGGCAACGTTCGCGTACTACAACCTGGCCGGCGTGATCGAGCAGGGGCCCCTGCGGTACCTGGGGCACTTTTGCGGGCCATTGTGGTGGCTGGCGCCGCTGATGTTCCCCATTGAAATCGTCAGCCATTTGGCGCGCCTTCTTTCGCTCACGGTTCGTCTTTATGCCAACATGTTCGCCGGCGAGCAGGTGACGCTGGTGTTCCTGAACCTGACTAAGCTCGCGGTGCCGGTGATTTTCATGGGGCTGCACATCTTCGTCGGTGTAATACAAGCTTACATATTTATGCTGCTGGCCATGGTGTACGTAGGCGGCGCGGTGGCGCACGAACATTAATACCGGCTTTATGCCGCTTTGCAGTGTGAGCCCGGCTGTACGGTGTCCGGGGACCACCTCCTGGAGCGATTTCTTAGGAGAAAAAGAATGACGAAGAAGCTTTTTGTATTGCTGGCCCTCATGATGATAGCCAGCCCGATCGTGTTTGCGGAGACCGCCGCGCCCGCGTCCACGAGTGACGCCCATTCGCAGTGGGTGGTAATCAGCGGAACCTTCGCGATGGCGATTGCTTCCGGCCTTTGCGGCCTGGCACAAGGTAAGGCGATTGCCAGCGCCGTGGAAGGCATGGCTCGCAATCCGGGAGCTGCCAAAGCGATCCAGTTGGCCATGCTGATCGGATTGGCCTTCATCGAATCGCTGTCGCTCTACACGCTGCTGGTCGTCTTCCTGAAGGTAGTGTTCTAATTCACGCCGGGGACGGGCTTGGGCTCGTCCCCGCAGTCCCCAACCCGTACTAGTGGCTCCCAAAGCCTAGTACGCGTTTCAGAGAATACCGGACCCAGACCTATTGACCTCACTGAGCCACTCCATTTACAGTGGTATCGGCTCAATGGAACAGCGAAGAACCAGGCGTTTTAAATTGCAACTTCCACTGGAGATTACGCGCTCCGGAGCAGACCGCGTCAACTCGGCGGGTTTGACCAGGAACATCAGCTCCAACGGCGTGTTATTCACCGCGGAACGCGAGCCCGACCTGGGGTGCCCCATCGAGTACGTGATCACCCTCAACCACGACGGTTTGCAGACGGTCAACCTGCGCTGCATCGGGAAGGTGGTGCGGTCCCAGCGTCTGGACAGCGGCCGGTCGGATGTTCCGGGCTACCAGATCGCCGCGACGCTGGAACGCTACGAGTTCGTGAGAGGATAAGGGGCGGCAGAGCTTTCGTCCGCAATGGCTTCGAGTTCCGCCAGTGCCTCCAGATCCTTCGGACGGCCGGTGGCCCGCTTGGCGCGTATCAGTTGCCGCAGGCTGAGGCACCGGCATCGCACCTCGAAGATCCGCAGTTCAATCGAGTCCGGCAGTAGGTCCTGGTAGTTGCCGCCGCCCGGGATTTCGCCCAGTAGGTCTACGTCTCCCAGAGCCGTTACAAGGGTGAAATTGAGGCCGCGTTCGAGTGTGGGGCGATCCCAGAGAAACGGCAGCCCCGGCGGAGCGCCCCGAGGATAAGGCTTATGCGCTGCCAGCGCAGCCACCAGGCGGTCCAGGTTTGCCGGAGCGCGATCGTAGACGATATCCAGATCCTTCGTGAGCCGGGCCGATCCGTGCGCGATAGCCGCCGCTCCACCAATCAGGAGGAACGCGACTTCGTGGCGGCCGAGCGTCGAGAGCAGCGCGTCGAAATCTGTCATGGCTTGCGCTTGCGCTCGCGCTCGCGGGCTTCCCGCCCGGCGCGCCGCAGTTCCTCGGCGAAGCGCGCCAGAGCCATGGCATTGCGGAAGCGGTCCTCCACCGAGAGCTTCAGGTTTTCGCGGATCAGAGTGCGGTCGATGTCCTTCTTGTAGGCTTCGACCATCGGGTCGTAGCCGCTGGGCGGCGCCGGTTCCATGCTCTCATTCTAGCGCCGGGGAGGGCCGCAGCCGCCTGGGCGTTCGACCGTGACAGGTATGCGCTAACACTCAGGTCCGTGCTGTCGGCTGCTTTCAGTGGGGCGGGCACCCTTGCCCGGGGTGCCCCCTGGGCCGGACGCCCCCGTCCCGCTGCCGGAAGCGGAGGCAGGGGCCTCCGCGCGGGCAAGGGTGCCCGCCCCACCAGACTTGCCCAGACTTGGGGAACGAGTCAGCCTCAACCCCACAGTTGGTGTATGATAGCAAAGAAAAGGCGAAAGCGCACATGGATCTCTCGCTCGGATTTCCCGAATTCTCGCAGGAACTGGCGGTTGCCACGAAACCTTCGCTGGAGGCGGTGGTGTCGCGGTTCCGGTCGGTGCATAAGGAGCCGGATTCTCCGGTTCGCGCGATTCATCACCAGCCTGCGGCCGAGGGCTCGTTTGCCGAAATTCCGGCCGGCGTGGATGCGCGGCTGCGGGCGGCGCTCGAAAAGCGCGGCATCGCGCGGTTGTACACCCACCAGGCGGATACCTTCGAACATGTGGCGGCCGGACGCAATACCGTGGTGGTCACGCCTACGGCCAGCGGGAAGACGCTGTGCTACAACCTGCCGGTACTGAACCTGCTGCTGGGCGATGCGGGCGCGCGCGCCATGTACCTGTTCCCCACCAAGGCGCTGGCCGAGGACCAGCTCCACGAGTTTCAGGCGGCGGTGGACGCCATGGGGTCGGAAATCCGCGCGTTCACCTACGATGGCGACACGCCCCAGGACGCCCGCAAGGCCATCCGGCAGAAGGCCAACGTGGTGCTGACCAATCCCGACATGCTGCACAGCGGCATCCTGCCGCACCACACGCGCTGGGCCCGCTACTTCGAGAACCTGCGGTACATCGTGATCGACGAGCTGCACTATTACCGCGGCGTCTACGGCAGCCACCTGGCCAACCTGCTCCGGCGCTTGCGGCGCATCGCGGAGTTTTACGGTTCGAAGCCGCAATTCATCTGTTGTTCGGCCACCATCGCCAACCCCCGCGAGCTGGCCGAAGCGCTCACCGGCGAGAGCTTCGAAGTGGTGGAGCGCAACGGGGCGCCGCGGGGGGAGAAGTTCTTCATTTTCTACAATCCGCCGGTGGTCAACCGGCAGTTGGGAATCCGGCGCAGCTACATCGGGGAAGCGCGGCGCGTGGCGCTGGAATTCATCGAGCGCAACCTCGCGACGCTGGTATTTGCCAATAGCCGGTTAGCCACAGAAGTACTGGTGACGTACCTGAAGGACGCCTGCGACCGCGGACCGTCACCCACCGAGACCGTGCGCGGCTATCGCGGCGGGTACCTGCCACGGGAGCGCCGCGAGATCGAACGGCGGCTGCGCGGCGGCGAAATCCGCGCCGTGGTGGCCACCAACGCGCTGGAGCTGGGGATCGATATCGGGTCGCTGGACGCCGTGGTAATGGCCGGGTATCCGGGCACGATTGCCTCGAGCTGGCAGCGCGCGGGGAGGGCCGGGCGGCGCCAGGGGACCTCCGCGGCGGTGCTGGTGGCATCGAGTGCGCCGCTCGACCAGTACATCATCGAACACCCCGATTTCTTTTTCGGCAGCTCTCCCGAGCACGCTTATATCAATCCGGAAAACCTGGAAATTCTCATGGGCCATTTGAAATGCGCGGCATTTGAATTGCCTCTGCGCGATGGCGAAAAATTCGGGCGGCACGACATCGGCGAGATCTGCCGCTTCTTGGAAGAGAGCGGCTTCCTGCACCACTCCGCGGGGGCCTGGCACTGGACTCAGGACAGTTACCCGGCGGACGCCACCAGCCTGCGATCGGTGGCCAGCGATAACTTCGTGGTGGTGGACGTGACGAACAACGCCAACGTCATTGCCGAGGTTTCGTTCTCCACAGCCCTGACCACGCTGCATGAGAAGGCCATCTACCTGCACGAAGCCCGCCAGTACCACGTGGAGCGCTTTGAGTACCACGAGCGCAAAGCCTACGTGAAGCGCGTGGATTGCGATTACTACACCGACGCCATCGACTATACGCAGGTGAAGGTGCTCGAAGAGTTCGAAGGCGAAGCCCTGGCCGGGGCCAAACGGGTGCACGGGGATGTGCGCGTGAACCGGCAGATCGTGGGCTTCAAGAAGATCAAGTTCTACACCAATGAAAACGTCGGGGCGGGGAAGCTCAACATGCCGGAACAGGAGATGCACACCACGGCCTTCTGGCTGCATTTCCCGGCGGATTTCCTGGCGCGATTGGCGGGGTACACTCCCACCGAGAAGCAGAGCGGCATCAGCGGCCTGGGCAACGCTCTGCGGACAGTGGCCGCGTTGCTGCTGATGTGCGATCCGCGCGACCTGGGTGTGGCGCTGAGCGAAGAGACGGCCGGCGGCCTGGCGGCATTCGAACCGAATTTGTACCTGTACGATATGTATCCCGGCGGGGTGGGACAGAGCGCGCCGCTCTACCGCCTGGCGCCGCGGTTGCTGCGGCAGACGGCCGAGCTGATCGCGGCCTGCGGTTGCGAGGCGGGATGCCCTTCGTGCGTGGGTCCGGTGGGCGAAGTAGGGGAAAAAGGGAAAGAAGTGGCGGCGAAGATATTGGGGGAGTTGACAGTTGGTTAGGGCGGTCGCCTCTGGTACGAGAATCGGGGCATCAGCGGTACAATTGAAAAAAGGTCCACTATGGGTTGGCAGCTTCTCACTCCAAACTCCGAGGCGGCTATTTGGGCCCGGCTGATGCAGGCGCAAAAGGATGAACCGTCTCCCGAGGCCGCCGAATTCCTGCTGGCGATGGAGTTTGCGGAAGGCGACAGGCAAAGAATGCTGCAACTGGCGGAGCGGTCGGAGGCTGGAACTCTGACCGCTGAAGAACAGATGGAGTTCGACGGCTACCTGCACGTCGGAAACCTGCTGGCTGTCATGCAATCCAAGGCCCGGCTTGCTCTCAAAGCGGAGCCACCGCACCGCCGTCACTCGTAGCCACCTTCCAGACTGTTCCATCCACGCCTGTCCACGCCTGGACCAGCCTTGCCTTTTCGCAAGATTGCGAATAGAATGAGACGGGATGCCGAGGACGAATGTCATCCTGTACTGCGAGGAAGACGGGTCATGCCCGTTCCTGGAGTGGATCGAGGAACTGCCGGTAAAGGTCCAGGCAAAGTGCCTCTTGCGCGTGGACCGGCTCCGCGAGCTGGGACACGAACTGCGGCGGCCGGAGGCGGATCTGCTGCGGGATGGCATCTACGAACTTCGTGCGAGTCTGCAGGGCACCCAATACAGGGTTCTCTACTTTTTCCACGGCGCGGTCGCGGCGATTGTGTCCCACGGAATTGTGAAGGAGAGAGCTGTTCCGCCGAGAGAGATCGACCGCGCCATCGAGCGCAAGAAGCGGTTTGAAGCGAATCCGGCGAAACATTGCCAAGGGGAGAGCACCGAATGACCAAGAAATCGGGGACCACTACCGACGCAGTTGAGATCCTCCACCGCCGGTTGTTCGAGGGAAAACCAGAGCGGCTGGAGATTCTGGAGGAGGTGAGGGCGGACGACGAGATCGCCCGGAAGATCTTCGGACTGCGGACCCAGGCGGGTCTGACGCAGGCGCAACTCGGCAAGCTGATCGGCACGACCGCGTCGGTCATCTGCCGTCTGGAAGATGCCGATTACGAAGGCCACTCGCTGGCGATGCTGCGGAGAATCGCCGCGGCGCTGAACCAGAGGGTTGAGATTCGCTTCGTCCCGATCCGGCGCCCGGCGTAGCACGCTCAGAATATGAGTGAGCAAACCATCCAGCGGAGGACCCGCGAACTGCCGTTCGATTCCGCCCCTATTACCGACGAGGAGATTGGCGAGGCGAGCAAGGCAATGTTCGCCTTGCTCGACCAGGAAGATCTTGCCAAGCTGATGTCGGAAAACCCCAGCCTGCTGCCGTGAGCGATCAGGATGCTCAGCCGGTGGAGCAGTTCCCGGCGCTCGCGTTTTCCCATGTCTTCGATTTCCTCGGCAATGTGGGCGAGGTCGGCCTCGCTGGCCCTCCCGGAACGAAGCAGACTGACGTTGCGCACGGTCCACTCGTAGAAATCATTCTCGTAGAGGTCCGCGGGGGTCATTCCTCGATTATAGAACCAGCGGGGCGGGGCGGCTTCGTTCCCCTCACCGCGTCTTCAACTGCTCTGGCAACACCGCAAAACCTTCGGGCGGCGGGAAGAGCGAGAGCAGCAGTTCCAGGCGGCGGCGAAGGTAGCGGCTGGGCATCTGGCGCGGGCCGGTCTCTACGTCGATGTCGCAGCAGGTGCCGTGCAGATACAGCGTCAGGGTGTCTTCGAAGGCCTGGCGGGCGTATTCGCGGAAGAGCTTGGTCTCTTTGCGGACGTTGGTCTGGCGGCGCTGTAAGGCCTGCTTCAGGTGCCAGCTCTTTTCGTCCACCTCGCCGTGGACTTCGGCGCTCAATTCCTCGCGGATGGTGCGGAAGAAGCGCTCCTGCACGTCCGGGGACCAGCGTTCCGCCACCAGCGCGGCCAGCGCGTTGTAGAGCTGGTAGTGATAGTCGGCAACTTCGATGTCCTTGATGCTCAGCACGAGCACCGCCATGTCGGGGAGATCGCGGCGGGAACAGGCCAGGTAGCGGGCGTCGGCGGGCCGCTCGAACGTGACCGTGTCGCTGCCCTTGCCGTTGCCTTTTTCCAGGTACGGCGCGAGGATGATGCCCACCTGCGGGAGCGCGGCTATGATGGCCGGGGAGATGGCCGCGATCGGGTCGTTGAGGTACTGGCGCAAATCCTCTTCCGCCACGGGAAGGGTCGCAAAATAGGAAAACTTGCTGGTGAGAGGAATCATCTCGCTGCGAAAACGCGCAGCCAGCTCTTCCACCGTCAATTTCGAATGTTCAGGCTCCGTGGATACCCCCGCCACTAAATTGTAGCTTCGATTGCACCTTACGATTGCAGCTTCGATTGTATCAGGGCATCACGCTAAACTTGGGAGGAGATGCACCGGAAAATACTGGTGTCGGCTGGGGAAGCGTCGGGCGATCTATACGCGGCGCTGGTGGTGGAGGAGTTGCGCCGCTCCCAGCCCGGGGCCGAGTTTTTCGGGTGCACCGGGCCGCGCCTGCGGGCGGCGGGCGTGCGCACGGTGGTGGATGCGGCCAGTCTGGCGGTGGTCGGGCTGGTGGAGGTGGTGGGGCACATCCCGCGCATCTACGGCGAGTATTGCAAGCTGCTGGCGGCGGCGCGGGACGAACGGCCCGATTTGGCCATCCTCACGGATTCCCCGGATTTCCACCTGCGGGTGGCCAGGCGCCTGGAACGCCAGGGGGTCCCGGTGGTCTACCTGGTGGCGCCGCAGGCGTGGGCCTGGCGGAAAGGACGCATCCGCGCGATGCGCCGAACCCTGCGCCATCTGCTGTGCATCTTTCCCTTTGAAGAGGAATTCTTTCGGCGGGCGGGGCTGGAGGCTACCTACATCGGCCATCCTCTGGCCAGCTTGGTGCGGCCGGCTCTCACGCGGGACGAGTTTTTTCGGAAACACAGATTGCCCGCCAGCCGTCCATTGGTTGTGGTGCTACCCGGCAGCCGGAAGGGCGAAGCGGCGCGTCATCTGCCCGCGCTCGCGGAAGCCGCGGACCGGCTGTATCGGAAGCACGCAGTCAGCTTGCTCTTACCGGCCTCGGTCACTACCGGGGCCGGTTTTTTTCGGGAACGGCTGGGGGAATCGCCGATTCGGGCGATCGAGGGAGAGAGTTGGGACGCCATGGCGCACGCCGATCTGGCGCTGGCCGCAAGCGGTACCGTGACGGTGGAGGCGGCCCTGCTGGGAACCCCGATGGTGACGTTTTACAAAGTGACGCCGTTGAGCTGGATGGCCGGAAAATTCCTGGTGAACGTGCCGTTTTACTCGATGGTGAACCTAATCGCCGGGCGGCGTGTGGTGCCGGAGCTTATGCAAGGGCAAATGACCGGCGAGCGGCTGGCTTGCGAAGGGAGCCGCCTGCTGACGGATGCCGGCGCGCGCCTGGAAATGAAAGCCGGGCTGGCCGAGGTGAAAGAGAAATTGACCCAAGCGGGGTTGCCGGCGCCGCGGCGCGCGGCGGCCGTGATTGAAGATATTCTGGAAGGACAAATCGCACATGCATCGTGATCTCAGCATCCGCTCGGCCTGGCCGGGGGTGCGTACACGTTTTCGGGATTTCGCGGATCAGTCGCGGAATCCGCTCCCTGACGGTCGCGGCTCAGTTTCGAATGCCGCGCGTTTCGAGAAGCTTACAGGACCGGATTCCCGAGTTTGGTTAAGCACCCCCCGCCCGGCTCTGGCGGACTTGGCGCTACCCGCGGGCGGGCAGGTTCCGCGGCGTCCCCGCTCGGCCTGGCCGGTTCTGGCGGGCCTGCTGCTGTTCGCCGCGGCGCTCGCGGCGCCGGCCCAACAACAGAGCCGCACCTCCTCCCGCATCGACGTGGAGCAGTACACCATTGAAGCGGAAGTCACGCCCGAAAGGTCCGCGCTGGCCGTCAAAGCCGCGGTGCGTTTTCAGCCGGTGGACGACCGCCTTTCGACGGCCACCTTCGAGCTGAACAACGCGCTCAACGTGTCGCGCGTGATGGACGAACAAGGCAAGCCGATTCCCACGTCGCGCAACCAGCAGGACTCCACCTTGCGCCTCGCCTTCGACCAACCTCTGGCCAAGGGCAAGCCGGTGACCGTCACGTTCGAGTACGACGGCCGGCTGACAGGTAACGAAGAGTCGCCGGTTTATGGCATCAAGTTTGCCGCTATCCATCCCGATTTTGCCTTCCTGCTGTACCCCGCGCGCTGGTTTCCGGTGAGCGGCTACACCACCGACCGGTTTGCCGCCGAGATGCACATCAAGGTGCCGGCCGGCTACTCCGTCCTGGGCAGCGGCCTGGACACTCACGAGACGGCCGGCGACAAGACTACCTACGATTTCAAGTTCACGCGCGCGTCGTTCCCCGGCAGCATTGCGGTGGTGAAGGATTCGCCGGTCAAGGCGCAGTCGGAAGGCGTCACCACTTCGCTGTATTTTCGCGGAGCGGAGGCCGCGCAGGCGCAACCGTACGGCGACGAAATCGGCAAGATGATGTCGCACTTCACGGGACTGTTCGGCATCCCACCGTACGCCAACCTGACGGTGGTGGAAACGGAAGACGGGGCGCCCAACGGCTATTCGGCTCCCGGACTGCTGTTTTTGGCGCCGGGCGCCATCGGCGCCCAGCTCAACGATAAAGTGCTGGCCAACCAGGTATCGCGCCAATGGTGGGAAGAGCTGGTTTCGCCCACTACGCGGAACCATCTTTGGATCACTAACGGGTTGGCCGCGTATTCGGAAATGCTGTGGACGGAGCACGTGAACGGCAAGGGTGCGATGTCCGCGGCGATGAGCGACGTGATGGTGGATTCGCTAACCGTGGATACCCTGCCGATGATTCAATCCGGGCGCCTGGAGGACTACTCGCCGGAGTTGTGGGCCCTCACGGGGGCCAAGGGCGCGGCCGTTCTGGGCATGCTGCGCTACATGCTGGGCGACGACAACTTCTTCCAGACGCTTAAGACCTTCGCGCAGGAGGACGGCTGGAAACCGGTGAACACCGACGATTTTGAAAAAGTGGCGGAGACCGTCTCGAAAAAAGAGCTGGGATATTTCTTCACCGAGTGGATTGAATCGAGCGGCGCGCCGCAGTTCAAGCTGGAATACACGGTATTCCGCGAACAGCAGAAGGGCTTTCGCGTGATGGGCAAAATCACCCAGGACATGGACACGTTCCGCATGCCGGTGGATCTGCGCATCGAGACGGAGGGCAATCCGGAAAATGCGCGCGTGGAAGTGGTGGGCACCTCCTCGGAATTCAGCGTGGACACGTTCGGCAAGCCCAAGAGCGTGCTCATCGATCCCAACAGCCTGGTGCTGCACTACGAACCTGACATTCGCGTGAAGGTGGCCATCCGCAAGGGAGAGCAGTTCGCGGAATTGAGCGAATACGGCGACGCGCTCCGGGAGTACTCGAAGGCCCTGGAGACCAATCGCAACAGCTCGCTCGCGCACTACCGGATGGGCGAGATTTATTTTCTGCAGCAGACCTGGCAATCGGCCATCAACGAGTTCCGGGCGGCGCTCGATGGGGACCTGGAGCCGAAGTGGACCGAGGTGTGGGCGCGTATCAAGATGGGCGAGATCTACGACATCAGCGGGTCGCGCGACCGGGCGGTGAACGAGTACAATCTGGCGATCCGCACCAAGGACGACACGCAGGGCGCACAAGCGGAAGCGGCCAAACTGCTCAAGACGCCGTACGAAAAACCCAAGCGGATCGAACAATAGGTAGGAATTCCCTGGCTCTGAGGTATTTGAAAATAGGGGTTTTACCTAAAAGAATCCGAAAAGAATTCCCGCCGATTCTTTTTCCCCGCGGGTGATCGGGTTTAAACCCGGCCCCTCACAAGATACCGGGAGCTGTAAATCCGGTAAGTCCCCCATTTTGCAGGACGGTTCCACGATCGATTCACCGTGATGCCAACGAAACCTCCACTCTCACGTCTCGGAACGCATTTTTCTGCCTCCAGTCGGCCAAAACCTATTGACAGCGGTAGGGGACGCGTGATTATTTAGATGAGCATACAAAACTTGTTTGGTGACTCACCAACTTGACCGGAGGTGTTTGTGCGTCGGTATTCAAAGTTCTTAATTGCGAGCCTCGTAGTTCTGATTTCCGCATGGTTAATCCTGCTTCGGGCGCAAATTGCGGGCCCGAACGTGAACACCTGGATTCAGGTGGGCAACCTGGCTGCCGCGAGAGCGGCGGCGTGTTCGGTGCCCTTGCCAGATGGACGGGTGCTGGTGGCCGGTGGCAGCAGCGCGACGGGCTCTGTTCACACGGTCGATATCCTGGGGACCAACGGCGCATTCACGGCCGGACCGCCCATGCTCGAAGCGCGCGCGAACGCCGCGTGCGCGTTGCTGCAGGACGGCCGCGTCTTCGTGTCGGGCGGCACGGATGGGACGAAAGCTCTGGCTTCGGCCGAAATCTTCACTCCTTCCACGAACGTTTGGACGTCCGTGGGCTCGATGAATGTGGCTCGCTACGGCCACACGGCAACGGTAACGCAGATGGGCGCCGTGCTACTGGTCGGCGGCCAGAGCGACCGCGGCGTCACTGCCCAGATCGAGGCCTTCCGGCCGGCCAACGGCACGTTCCTTTCACTGGGCGC
>Ga0265316_10001958_pt1 | contig 21643 bp, 19 predicted proteins | sample 4522metaG_FD_202092 | JGI IMG/M metagenome (GOLD analysis project Ga0265316, IMG submission 202092) | Rhizosphere microbial communities from Carex aquatilis grown in University of Washington, Seatle, WA, United States - 4-5-22 metaG | ecosystem: Host-associated > Plants > Roots > Rhizosphere >... | reverse complement strand
GCAAGCGTTTGCTGGACGTGGGCTGTGGTCTGGGTGAGGCCAGCGTCTACTTCGCCATGCAGGGTGCCGATGTGACGTCCTCCGACCTCTCCCAAGGCATGCTGGATGCGGCTTCACGGCTGGCTGTCAAAAACGGGGTGTCCGTCCGACAGCACTTGGCGTCGGCTGAAGACATGCGCTTGCCCGCAGATGCACTCTTCGATGTGATTTACGCAGGTAACCTGCTGCATCACGTTGACATCGACGCCACCTTGCGCCGCATACGCCCCCATTTGGCGGACGGTGGCGTCCTGGTCACGTGGGATCCGCTGGCTTACAACCCCGCCATCAACGTTTACCGAACCATGGCGATGGACGTTCGTACCCCCGATGAGCACCCGCTCACCTGGCGCGACATCAGATCGTTCAGCCGGCATTTCAGCCATGTCGAGACACGCTACTTCTGGTTCACCACTTTGATCATTTTCGTGATCATGGCCCTTGCACAGCGACGCGACCCCAACAAGGAGCGTTTCTGGAAGGTGATCCTGAAGGAGGGGCCGAAGTGGGCCTGGCTGTATCGTCCGCTGGAACTGCTGGACAAGGCGCTCTTGTTACTGATTCCGCCCTTGCGGCTGTTGTGCTGGAACGTGGTCATCGTTGCTCGCAAGTGATGTTCACCCCGGCGAAGGGAACCCGTCTTAACGGGGTGGTTGATCCTTGCGATCTAGCTCGCGTTCTGCCTTTCTTGTGCCTAGTGCTGGTGCTGGGCGTCCGGTGTCTCGTGGGGCTGGATGTCACCGACGAGATGCAGTACCAAGGGCAGATCCTGGGCTTGATCGAGTCTGGGCACCTTTTCTCCTCGGATCTTTTCATTCAGCAGTTGGTGTACCTGCTGTTCCTGCCGGCGTTCAAGCTGTACCACCTCGTTTTCGGGGAGGTCGCCTTTGTTTTGTTTGGTCGTGTGTTGCTGGCGCTGGTGTTGATCACTCTCTATGAGGTGGTCCGCAAGACGCTGCTGCGCGCGGGCTCGGCTCGGTGGCAATCTGCCGTGGCGGCTTTTGCCGTGACATTTGCGGTGCCATACCACGGCATCTTTGCATTGAGCTACAACACCCTCTCGCAGTGCGCCTGGGTGGTCTTTGCCATGTGGTGCCTGGATCCGTTCAAGGTCTCGCCATGGCGATGGGTTGCCATGCTGGTGATGGCAGGCCTTGCGCACCCAGTTGCTGCCGTTGCCATGGCGGGACTTTTGGTCGTTGCTTTGTTTCAGGAGCAGGCAGTCAAGTGGGGCCAATGGGGTGTTGCTGCCTTGGTTGGTCTGTGTTTTTGTCTCGTGCTGTTGCTCAGCTTCACGAGTTGGACGGACGTGAGTCGGTCCCTGTCTTTCAGTCGGGGTTTTGGCGTTGGAGGCATCGCGTTGTGGTCCAACACGCTGCCTGGATACTCGGCCGCAGCTTTCACAGTTGTTATGGCTGCTTTGGTGTGGGTACCAAGCGGTCCTCGCCAACTGTCGATTGTCTTCGCTGTCGCGTTGAGCTGCTTGATGGTTTGGGCAGGGTTGCAGTTGGTGGCCGCGCAGTGGTCCTACGGCTACACCATAGAGATTGCGCAGATTGCAGGGCTCCTCGCAATGGGCGCGCACCTCCTGGCCAGGCTTCGACCTGTTGTGGAAGGCTCTGGAGCAAGCCGGTTCTTGCGCAACTTGACCTCCGTTGGATTGGTGCATTTCTGGGTGTTAGTCGGAACAAGCAGCAACGGCTTGTCTCAGGGAGTAGGCGCGTTGATGCTAACGACCCCGTTGGCTTGTGCTTTGGTTTCCGTTAAGCCGCCGTACGCCAGTCAGCGGTGGGTTTCGTTGCTGCTGTCGCTCCCTGTGTGGCTGGCGCTGTTGTTGGCACTGATCCACTGGAGTGTGGCGCCGTATCGTGATCGCCCTTGGTACAGCCTGGACCGCGGGTCAAGCGACGTCCCAGCATTCCGCTACCTCTCTGTGTCGGCGCCAAACCGAGCCCTGCTGGATGCCTATCGGAAAGAGCTGGGCAATGAGCTGCGCGGGCGGGAGGCATTGATCGCTAGCGATCGACCCGTTTTGTACCTGGCGCTCGGCGCACGTCCTCAGACTTGCATGCTCTATATGCATTCGTCTGGGGACGCTGCCTCATCTGCTGTTTTGTCCAGCTGCCTTGCTTCGCGCAGACCCGACGTCATCCTGGATATGCTGGGGAGTGAGGGTGGGCGCCTGGATACGCCGCTGCGGCGCATCATCCGTGAGCAGGTGCTTCTTCGCAACATGACTTGCAGGGACGGGCAGCTGAATGAGCACTGGATTCATGCACCACCTGACGCCGGTGCGGTTAGCTACCGTTTGTGCAGCGTGGCAACGGGTCGTGATTCAGGGCACTGAACGCATTGACGCATCGAGTCCAATGCTTGCGCTGCTGAGCACATTGCCGATGTGATTGATGTCCACCGTGAAGTCGGCGTGGAAGCCCTTGTCATGCGCTGCGCAGACTTCGCCCAAACCGTAGGAGAGGTCGATGCCAATGCAATCGGCCAAACGTTGCCAGTACCAGTAAGGCATGTCCTCGTGCTGGGCCATGAGCACGTGCACCCGGCTTCCTGGTGGGCAAAACATCAAATTCGCCATCGCAGCGCCGGTCGCGCCGATCACAAATTCGGCTTGCGAGAACAGCCTGACCTGCTCCGAAAAAGAAAGCTCTTCGGGGGCGATCACTGTGAATCCTGCCGCAGTCAGGACCTCGCTGATTTGCTGGTCATTGACCAGTTTGCGCAAGCCTGAATTGCGCCTCACATAGATTCTTTTGCGTGCAGTTTGGTTGACCGGTTGCATCAGATGCATGCATGCATCACGGACTGCCCAGAGGGCTTCTGCTGAAAAAATCCCGTGGGAGTGCCCGGCCCGTTTGGGTGGTCTGGCGGCGTATGGCACATACCCCGTGGGGGTCACAACGTCCAACTGGTGGACATGGACGCGCCGATCCCGGGGTAGCTTGTACATCGTCCGCTTGGACCCCACCACAATGGCCAGTGATTCGTAGAGGTTCGGGTGTAATCCGTCGTCGATGATCAACGGCACATCTTCTGATGACGTACTGCGCACATAGAGTGCAATGCGGGGCAGCACCTCCGTCAGCCAATGGGCATAGTTCGACGCCACGGAATCCGTGAACAGGGCTGCTTTGCGCAGGACCGTGGTCAGCAGTGGCGTCCCCACGAACTGGCAGGTGAGATGTGCTGCATCGATGCGCAATTGACGGTGATCCTCCTCACTGATCATGTGCGCTGACGGTCTGATCAGGTCATGGTGGATCATGCACCCAGTCTGAAGTTGGATGAGGCTTGATCGGCCGTATGCGTTCGCACTGTCAAACCGAAGCAGTCGGACTTCGGGAAAGTGCGTGGGGTCGTTGGGTAGATCTAGCCGCGTCGGCGCGGAACCGATGCAGGCGAGTGACGTGACTTGAGGGAGTGCGCTGGCTGTGGTCAGCGTGGATACGCATCGCCCGCTTTGCTGCAACGCTTCGCTTTGCGATGTGAGTTGCAGCCACGCCCCGCAGTCTAGAAACAACTTGGTGAGTTTTTTGGAACGGCGGATCTTGCGGTGCAAGCGATCAAGCAGCATTGGCGCAGCCAACGTCACATAACTTGCACCGCTGCGATGTGCCGGCAAGGTATCCGGATGCATGCTTTGTGCTTCTAGGCGCCGGAGCGCCACCCTTTTCTGTGATTTTTAGAATTCTCTCGCAACTTGGTTCAAACGCGTGCAAACGCGTAAAACAGAAGCTTCAATGTTGACCATGAGAACGGTCCGAAGTGCAGTAGGTGGCGAAACGCTAGCCACTGCTTTTCCTTGGGCGCAAGTGGGCATTCGTTCTTGCCAGGGTGGATCAGGTGAGCGCCTCGTTCCCAGTGTGATTCCAACGGTCTTGCGTGATCAGCTGCAAGGTCAGCTGCGTCAAACGGCGGTGCAACAAGCTGCCCAGAAAAGGCTGCACTCAGGCGACATCGCACTCTTGCTGGTTCATGCAGCTGTTTGCAGCTTGACCGCACTTCTTGTTGGCGTACCAGTGTTTCTGCATCGTGCTGAACCAGTTTTGCGCATGCAGCCAAGAACGAATCAGGATCAGGTGAAAGCAGTTCGTCGGCCAAACTGTATCCCCAGGCAACACCGCGGATGCCCGCGACATGGCAGCCAGACATCAAGGCCTCGGGCAATGCGGTGCCTCCCAAAATGGGATGGCTGTCGATGTAGACGGTACAGGTGCTGAGCAGTTGTTGGTACCGCTCTTTCGGAATGGCTTGTTGAACCCGAGCCCTTCGACCTCGCCGGACGCGCAAGGCCCACCACCACCAGTCGCGCGACTTTGGACCGAGGACGGTCAAGGTGGCGTTTGAGTGTTCTGCCAGCAGCTTCGACAGAACGGGTGGCAACGACATGCCAGGCTGGGGGCGGAATTTGTATGGCGAGCCACCACTGAGGAACACGGGCGCGCTTCGATCCGCTATGCCAAGGTGGTTGAGCGCGCGTGGTTGAATCGGGATACCAATGAACGAGGACTTCGCCTCGGTTCGGCGGGCTTGGCGTAAGCCCCATCCGTAAGCGCTAATTTCGAGCACATGGTCTGCAGCGCCAATCCCTACGGAAAAAACGTGATCTGCATGGTTCACAAAACCTATCTGCAGATCGCTTCTGAGTTCCTTGGCCATCCGCAGGGCTAATGCTGCGAGCACGTCATTCGGATGGATCGATGCGATGACCCGGTTGCTGCGGATTAGGAGCCCTACCAGTGCGTGTACCTTGGCAACGAGGGGGGCTTCATGGTCGACGCTGTGGACCTGATCGACCGCGACGCCCAGCACTGTGGCGACTGTGTCGAGGTCTTGCATGCGAGTCAGCAGGACCGCGGTGGGTCGGTCAGCCTGACGGATCAGGTGGCCCATCAGTGGCGAGTGGCCGCCGGAGCGGTAGACTGCCGTCGCCAAATGTATTTCGTGGTCCAGGTTCTGTCCCGTCGCGGAGGGGGGCAGGGCGGGACGAGGTATTTTCCCCAGGAGCGTCGTTTCGAGTTCGTCTAGGCGATAAATCCCGCCGTAGTTCCTCCAAAGCAAGGTTGCCAGCCACTCGGCCAGTTGAAACGCAGACTGAACATCCTGAGTGGTGCCCAGCTTGGCCAGCACGTCATCGACCAGATGCTGGAGTCGAACGCGGAAAGTTGGCATGCTCAAGCGGATGTTCGCAACTCGCGCGCTGGATTGCCTGCGACCGTCATGCCAGCAGGGACATCCTTCGTAACGACTGAGCCTGCGCCCACCATCGCACCTGCGCCGATGCGGATACCAGGGAGCAGGGTTGCTCCACCTCCAATGCTGGCGCCGCGCTCGACCACTGTGCGGCTCAAAGCGAAGCTTCGGTTGCCGCTGCGGGGATGTCTGTCATTGGTGAAAGTCACGTTGGGACCGATGAATACGCCATCTTCCAGCACGATACCGTTCCAGAGTTGAACGCCGCTCTTTACCGTGACACCATTGCCGACAACGACGTCGCTTTCAATCAGGCAATGGGAACAGATGTTGCAGTTTTCTCCGATGCGTGCGCCATCAAGGATGACGACAAACTGCCAGATACGCGTACCGATACCGATGTCTCTTGTCTGCACATCCGAGAGTGCGTGAATGAATGAGGTGTTGAGCATGGTTTTTTGGTAGCGCGCCTTGATTTAGCGCTTCATGTTGCGAAGCCAATAAGCGAGCGAGCGAAACAGCAGTAGCAGATGATCAATATCCAGACCCCCATGCTTGATGCGTCGCCGTAGCAAATCTATGGCCTCGCCGACACGCCCGATCTGCATTAGAGACTTCGTGAGCTTGCGTGATGGTTTGCTCAGTAAGATATCTGCTGGGCATTTGTCCAGCCACATCTGCAATGTATGGTGACTCATGACATGCGCGAAGTTGTGCATACCGTGAAAACCGAATGAAGGCCTATAAGGTCCATACTCGCAGGCAAAGCGCTGGGCCACTTCCAGTGGCGCAAATCTGATTCCGAACTTGGCTTCCAGTATGGGGCGCAAAGTCACGCAGATGGCCATGTCTTCGGGTTCATTTGCTGGATGATTCAGGGTTTCGAGTGCGGCCAGCAAATTCTTTGATCGCAACGAAAACCCCCCGTTGCCAACTGAGCCGTGGGAGCCTCCGTGATACCACGGCGCACCAATGTAATCCCAATCTAGGAATGCGGCATCCCAGTACTCAGGGCAGCAGATGAATCCATCCCATTGCACAACCAGGGCATGAGAGGTTGTGACATGCGAGGCCAAGCCGCTGAGCATGAATCGGTTATAGCCCTCAATGCCTTGGAGTGGCGGCACGTGCTGGAGCTTGACGTCTGGCAAATCTGTTCCTGATGGTTGCCAGCCATCAGGACAGAAAAACACTGAATCCTTGAATGCGAAATGCGTGAGGCAGCGTTCTAGCGCGTACCAAGCCTGATCGGCGTGCCGTGTATCGACACAGCAAAGTGTGACCGATGGAAGTGATTGGCGGGACGGCATACGGGATGGAGGCTTGCTCAGCTTGCGCCTTGAAAGCTGGCGATCACGTCAGCCACGCGCTGCTGTTCTGTTTCCGTGAGCCCTGGGTACATGGGCAGGCTCAGGATTTCGTGGCTAAGTGTTTCGGCCAGCGGGTATGAGGCCTCTGGCATGTCAGGCACATAGCAGGGTTGCTTGTGAGGTGGCACGGGGTAATGGATGACGGTCTGCACGCCTGCTGCCTGCAGATGTGCCTGCAACGCGTCGCGTTGAGTGCAGCGAATGACATAGAGGTGCCAGACTGGTTCTGCCCATGACGGCGTCAGCGGAGGCTTCACCACAGCACGGGGCAAGATGGCGTCATACCGATTTGCAATGGCTCTGCGTTCAGCGTTCCAGTCATTGAGGTGTTTCAGCTTGATGCGCAGCACCGCAGCTTGAATCTCGTCAAGGCGGCTGTTGCAGCCCTGAACCTGATGCTCGTATTTCTTTTCAGAGCCGTAGTTGCGCAACATGCGAACTTTGCGCGCGATGTCAGCATCGCGGGTCACGACGGCGCCACCGTCCCCCAGTGCCCCCAGATTCTTACCCGGGTAGAAGCTGGTTGCGGCGGCATGGCCCAGGCTGCCAGTGGGGCGGCCCTTGTAGAGGGCACCTTGCGCTTGGGCGTTATCCTCGATGACGATCAGACCGTGCTGTGCTGCCAGTGCCATGATGGGGTCCATGTCTGCGGGCTGGCCGTAGAGGTGAACGGGCATGATGCAGCGGGTCCGCGGGGTGATGCTGGAAGCAATGCGATCAGGGTCAATGTTATGGGTCCGCTCGTCGGGTTCAACGGGCACCACAGTGGCCCCGACAGCAGTCACGGCCAGCCAAGTCGCGATGAATGTGTTGGTTGGCACAATGACTTCGTCACCTGGACCAATGCCATAGGCACGCAGCAGCAGCACCAAGGCGTCCAGACCATTGCCGACCCCTATGCAGTGCTCAACCTGGCAATAGTTGGCGAATTCGCGCTCAAAGGCTTCCAACTGACTGCCTTGGATGAACCAGCCAGATGCCAGTACGCCGGACATCGCGGCTTCGAGTTCGGCGGAGATGCGCTTGTGTTGACGAGACAGGTCAACGAAAGGGATGGTGGCTGCCAAGAGGAACTCCTATTGCTGCGGGGTCAGGCTGGTGGATTTTTCTGGTGCGCAGCCTGGACGAACTCGCTGTAGTCCCGGTAATAGTCTGCTTCATCGTAGCGTTCTGAGGCCATCACAAGGCAGACCGCAGCCGATGAGAAATTGTCGATTTCTCGCCAAATCATGTTTGGAACGAGCAGACCGTCGTAACCCCGGTTGAGGTGGATGGTCTTGCGGTCTTTGCCATCGTCCAAGTGAATGTCGAAGGAACCGGAAATGGCAATGATGAGTTGCTGCAGAGCCTTGTGCGCATGGCCACCACGTTCTGCACCGCCAGGTACGTCATAGAGGTAGTACACGCGCTGGATGTCGAACGGGATGTGATTCTGTCCTTCGATGAAGGTCAGGTTGCCTCTTGGATCAGAAATCTTGGGCAGCTTGATCAGTTTGCATTCATGGATGCTCATGTGTGGGATCCTCCTTGGCATCTCGGGGGAACCCCACGAGAGCGCGAATTGTCGCAGCTTGTGTTGCCCCGGTTTGGTGCGGTTGGGTTAACGCGACGAAGATATGACCCTGCTCAACGGTAAATGTCCGTCTTCGTGAGGTACTGCCCCACGTAGTCGGTCACACCCTGCTCCAGCGAATGGAACGCCCCATCACAGCCCGCCGCACGCAGCTTGCCCATCTTCGCTTCGGTGAAGTACTGGTAGTTGGGGCGGATGCTCTCGGGCATGTCCACGTACTCGATGTGCACGGGCTTGTTCAGGGCTGCGCCAATGGCCTGCATCAGGTCCACGAAGCTGCGCGCCTGGCCGGTGCCGAGGTTGAACACGCCGCTGGCCTGCCGGTTGTCGAGCAGCCACATCATCACGGCGCAGCAGTCTTTCACGTAAACAAAGTCGCGCAGCTGGGCGCCGTCGGCGTAGCCTTCCTTGTGTGACTTGAACAGGCGGATGGTTTCGCCGCGGGCAATCAGCTCGGTGTTCTTGGCGACCAGGCTCTTCATGTCGCCCTTGTGGTATTCGTTGGGGCCGTACACATTGAAGAACTTCAGGCCGGCCCATTGCGGCGGCGCCTTGCCTTCGGCGGCGCGTTCCACGGCCCATTTGTCGAACTGGTGCTTGGACCAGCCGTACAGGTTCAGCGGGGCGAGTTGGTCCAGGGCTTCGGGCGCCTGGTCGTCGTCGAAGCCTTCCTGGCCATCGCCGTAGGTGGCCGCCGACGAGGCGTAAATGAAGGGCGTGCCGCTGTGCGTGCACCACTGCCACCAGGCCATGGTAGCGCGCAGGTTGACGCGCAGAATTTCGTCGCCATCGGTGGACGTGGTGGACGAATTGGCACCCATGTGGAAGACGGCATCGGCCTTGCCCAGCTTGGGCAGCAGGCCGTCGATCTGGCGGTAGTCCACGATGTCCAGGAAGCGTCGCTTGGCGATGTTCTTCCACTTGCCGTGGGTGCCCAGGTCATCGACCAGCAGCAGGTCGGTGCGGCCGCGCGCGTTGAGGTCGGCGACGATGTTGGAGCCGATGAAGCCGGTGGCGCCGGTGACGATGATCATGGGGGGCTCAAGGCTGAAAAGAGAGCCAGATTATGCCCGCGGCCCTTTTCAGTTCTGCCGAACTCAGCCCAGCAGCCTGCGTGCCAGCACCGACTGCATGTCTCGGCGCCCATCGGCAATCAGGTGGACGATGACTTGGCTGCCCACCATGCCGGCGTAGATGCCGCTGAGGGCTGTGCCTGAACCCGTTATGCGACAGTTCATTTGGCGCATAAAATTCTGTGCGACAGTCATTTGTCGCGATACGGCCTCGGTCGCAAGGAGCCCACGGCATGGCACGCACCATCCCACCTGAAGAATTGGACGCGCTGGTGGCCATGATTGGGGCCGAGCCCGAGGGGCTAGGCATCGACGCCATCCTGCGGCAGTTGGGCGAGGGCGGTCAGCGCAGAACCCTGCAACGCCGTTTGGCTTTGCTGGTGGCGCTGCAGCGCGTCGAGATGGTCGGTGCCCGGCGGGCCACGCGTTACCGCATCCTGCATGCGGCGGGGTTGTCATTTCCGGGTTCGACGGAAAGCGATGTGCCGGTTTCAGCGCAGGGCGCGGAAATCCGTGCCCATGTTGCCAAGCCCCGTCATTTGCGCAGCCCGGTTGGCTATCGCCTGCAGTTCCTTGAACAGTACCAGCCCAATAGCACCGCCTATCTGCCGATCGATTTGCGTGATCAGTTGCATGCCTTGGGCCGCTCGCCAGCAGCGCAAACACCCGCTGGCACCTTTGCCAGAGACATCCTCAACAGGCTGTTGATTGATTTGTCATGGGCTTCGTCGCACCTGGAGGGCAACACCTACAGCCGGCTGGACACTGAACGGCTGATCGAGTTCGGTCAGGTCGCCGAGGGCAAGGATGCGTTGGAGACGCAGATGATCCTGAACCACAAGCAGGCCATCGAGTACCTCGTGCTCGACCCGGAAAATGCCAGGGTGGAAGCGAACACGCTCATTGCCTTGCATGCGTTTCTGTCAGACGGCTTGATGGCGGACCCTGCTGCTGTGGGTCGCATCCGTCGACGCGCAGTGGAGATCGGCGGCAGTGTCTATTTGCCCATTGCCCTGCCTCAGCGCCTGGAGGAGCTCTTCGGCATCGTGGTTCAAATGGCCGCGGAGATCGAGGATCCGTTCGAGCAAGCCTTTTTCCTGATGGTGCACTTGCCCTATCTGCAGCCCTTCGAGGATGTGAACAAGCGCGTGTCGCGCCTGGCGGCGAACATTCCGTTCATCAGGCACAACCTGTGCCCGCTGTCGTTCATCGACGTCCCTCAACAAGCCTATGTGGCAGCCATGCTGGGGGTGTACGAGCTGAACAGGGTGGAGTTGCTGCGCGATGTTTTTGTGTGGGCTTACGAGCGCTCTTGCCAGCAGTACGTCGCCGTGAAGCAAACCCTCGTGCCGCCTGACCTCTTCCGTTTGCGCCACCGACAGGCGCTGGCAGAGGTGATCGCGGCCATCGTGAGGCAAGGGGACGTGGCCACGGCGCTGGCAGTGAGAGGCAAGGTGCCGCCCACAGTGGCCCCCTCAGAGCGCGAACCGTTTGTTCAGTTGGTGCTGAACGAGTTGGCTGCAATGCATGCTGGCAATGCCGTGCGCTTCGGCATTCGCCCGCTGGAATATGCCGCTTGGCAGGGTCGCCAAGGCATGAACAGGTAGCCTTTCCGGTCAGTCGGCAGACTGGATGCGCACCATGCCGGCGTAGATGCCGCCCAGGGCCATCAGCTCGGCATGCGTGCCTTGCTCGACGATACGCCCTTCAGACATCACGCAGATGACGTCGGCATTCTTGATGGTGCTCAAGCGGTGCGCGATGAGGATGAGCGTCTTGGCGTGGCGCAGGTCCTCGATGGAGCGCTGCACCACGGCTTCTGATTCGGAGTCGAGCGCCGACGTGGCTTCGTCGAAAATCCACACCGCCGCGTCGCGGTACAGCGCGCGCGCGATGGCCAGGCGCTGGCGCTGGCCGCCCGACATCATGCTGCCGTTGGTGCCGATGCCCGTGTCCATGCCCTGGGCCATGGTGGACACATGGTTCCAGAGGTTGGCCGCGCGCAGGCACCGCTCCACCTTGTCGCGGTCGATGCCGATGGGGCTGGCGTAAGCCACGTTGGCCGCCACGCTGCCGTCGAACAAGACGATGTCTTGCGAGACCACGGCGAAGTGGCGGCGCAGGCTGGCCAGCTTGAGGTCTTCGATGGGCACGCCGTCCAGCAGGATGTGCCCTTCGGACGGGTTGGCGAAGCGCAGCAGGGTGTTGACCACGGTGGTTTTGCCGGCGCCCGAGGAGCCCACCAAAGCCACGGTCTGCCCGGGCTCGATGTGCAGTTTGAAGCCGTTGAGGGACGGCATGGCCGCGCCCTCGTAATGCACCTTGACGTCGTGGAAGGCGATGTCGCCACGCGAGGTGGGCATCTCCCGCGTGCCGTTGTCGGGCTCGACCGGCGCGTTGATCAGGTCGAAGGCGCCCCGTGCGGTGATGAGCGCGCCCGTGACCGGCTGGTACACGTCGGTGAGGTGGCGCATGGGCGAGATCGTCATCAGCAAGGCCGTGATGAAGGAGACGAATTCGCCCACCGTGGTCGAGCCCTGGCTGGCTTGGTGGATGGCCAGGGTGATGATGATCGACACGCCGATGGCGGCCACGACCTGTGTCATCGGGGTGATGAGGGAGCTGGTGGCCATGGTCTTGAGGACCATGCGGCGCAGCACATGGGCTTCCTTGTCGAAGCGGGCCAGCTCGAAGTCGGCCGCGTCGAAGGTGCGCACGACGCGCCAGGCGCGGGCGTTGTCGTCCACCGTGTTGACCAGGCGCTGCTGCGATTCGTACTGGGCCTGACCCACGTGCTGCAGGCGTTTTTGCACGCGCTTGAGCAAAAAGCCCAGCAGCGGCATGCTGACGAAGGACAGCAGGGTGAGCTGCCAGTTCAGGTAAAGCAGGTAGCCCAGCAGGAACACCAGGGTCATGGAGTCCTTGATCACGGAGATCACCACGTTGCCCAGCGTCTGCGAGGCGAACTGTGGGTCGTTGATGATCTTGGTGACGGCCACACCGGGGCTGATCAAGGTGAACAAGCTGGCATCGGCGCGCAGCAGGCCGCGCATCAGGTCGCGGCGCAGGCTGAGCACCACGCTGGAGACGCTGTCCGTCATCGCGTAGTTGCCGGCGAAGTTGAACAGACCCCGCACCAGGAAGAGGCCGATGATGACGATGGGCACCAGCCACAGGGGGTAGTTGAGCCCTTCCTTGAAGCCGGAGTCGATCAGCTTCTTGAACAAGGCCGGGATGACCGGCTCGACCGCTGCTCCCGCTGTGAAGAGCAGGAAAGCCCCGGTGAATTTCTTCCAGTGGGGTTTGCCGTACGCGAGGATCTTGCGTCCGGTCTCCTTCAGCTCCAGGTTCTGCTCAGGCGTTTGCGCCATGACGGGCCTCTCTCAGCAGGTCGAGCACGCGCTCAACGGTGATGTCGGACAGGCGGGCTGCCGTGACGTTGCGCATGTTCTGCGGGTCCTGGTCGAGGGTGGGGCGCGAGCCGATGATGACGAAGCTGGGGCGGCCCACCGCGGCGGCCACGTTGACCATGCCGGTGTCGTTGCCCACGCAGAAATCGGCCACCTGCAGGGCCGCGGCGCTGCCCAGCACGGGGGCGTCGGTCACCAGGGTCAGGGCGTGGCGGGCCTTCTCCGGGATCAAGGCTTCGATTTCTCGCGCCAGGGCCACTTCGCCCGGACCGCCCAGCAACATCACGCCCGCGCCTTCGGCGATCAGGGCGCAGGCCAGGTCGGCGTAGTTCTGAACGCCCCACTGCTTGTGCGTTTCGCTGGTGCCGATGGCAAAGGCGTACAGCGGGTGCGGCATGTTCGCCAGGCGCGTTTGCATCTGCGCCAACAGCTCGGTGGGCGGGTGCAGGTGCGGCACGATGGGCTCGGGGCAGTAGCCGTGGGCCACCATGAAGGCGCTGGCCTCGGGGTACACCGCCAGCGAGGGGCCTTGGTAGGCTTCGATGAACGGACCGCTGTTAAGGAACATGCGCTGCAGGAAGCGGTAGCCGAAGCCCTGGCGGATGCGGATGCCGCTGAGCCAGGCCACCAGGCCGCGGCTGGGGCGCCCCGAGAACAAGATGATGCGGTCGAAGCGCCCGGCCTTGAGTTGCTGCGCCATGCGCCACATGCCCGCAAAGCCCGCGTGCTTGCCGCGGCGCTTTTCGCCACGGCGCGGGCGGTGGTCGTGGTCGATGACCTCCTCGACCCAAGGCTCATGGCCGATGAATGCGCGTGTCAGCGTCGAGGGCTGCGCGACCACGGTCACGCGCCCGTCCTGGCTCTGGTCGGCGATCAGCTTGAAGTAGGGGATGTGCCAGACCAGGTCACCGATGCCGGCGTATTGCAGCAAGACGACGGTGCGGGGCCGGGTGTCATTCGAAGAGGGCATGCACGAAAGGTGGGCGGACGGCTAACCCGGTATTTTGCCTTGCCCGGAGCTTGCTCCCGTGGTTGATGAGAACTGACACATTTGTGCCGACAATACGGACCTTGATTCCCGCACTTTGTCAGCCCGACCGAACGCCATGAATTCGACCGCCCGCCCCGACCGCCAGACGCTCGCCAGCCGCCGTGTGCTGGTGGTGGGTGATGTGATGCTGGACCGCTACTGGTTCGGCGCCGTGGAGCGCATCTCGCCCGAAGCCCCGGTGCCCGTGGTCCGTGTGGCCAGCGAGCAGGAGCGTGTGGGCGGTGCCGCCAACGTGGCGCTCAACGTCAAGACCCTGGGCGGCAACGTCACCCTGCTGAGCATGGTCGGCCAGGACGAGCCGGCCCGCCGCCTGCGCGAGTTGCTGGAAGACCACGGCGTGGCCACGGTGCTGGGCCAGGACCCGGGCATGCAGACCATCGTCAAGCTGCGCATCATCGGCCGCAACCAGCAACTGCTGCGCGTGGACTTCGAGCGCGAGCCCACCCACGAGGTGCTGGCGCAGATGCTGGGCGATTTCGAGCGCGAGCTGGCCAAGCACGACGTCGTGCTGTTTTCGGACTACGGCAAGGGCGGCTTGGCCCACATCCCCCGCATGATCGAGATGGCCCGCCAGGCCGGCAAGCCCGTGCTCATCGACCCCAAGGGCAGCGATTACGCCCGCTACGCCGGTGCCACCGTCATCACGCCGAACCGTGCCGAGCTGCAGCAGGTCATTGGCAACTGGAAGGACGAGGCCGATCTGATCGACAAGTCCGAGGCCCTGCGCGTGAAGCTGGGTCTGCAGGCTTTGCTGCTGACCCGTTCGGAAGAAGGCATGTCGCTGTTCGAGCCGGGCCAGGTCAGCAACGTCCAGGCCCAGGCACGCGAGGTGGCCGACGTCACCGGCGCGGGCGACACCGTCATCGCCACGATGGCCCTGATGATGGCCTGTGGCCTGTCGATGGCCGATGCCATGGCGCACGCCAACCGCGCTGGCGGCCTGGTCGTGGCCAAGTTCGGCACTGCCACGCTGAGCTACGAGGAGCTGTTCGCATGAGCGACCACCCCTTCCAGTCCCTGATGGACAAGGTCTGTGAGCGCGAGGACATCGCCGCGCGCATGGCCGCGCTGCCCAAGCCCGTGGTCTTCACCAATGGCGTGTTCGATGTGCTGCACCGTGGCCACGTGGCCTACCTGCACGAGGCCCGCCAACTGGGCGGCTCGTTGGTGGTGGCCGTCAATTCCGACGCCTCGGCACGCACGCTCGGCAAGGGCCCGGACCGCCCGCTGAACAAGGCCGAGGACCGCGCCGCCGTGCTGGCCGGGCTGGCCTCGGTCTCGCTGGTCACCTTCTTCGACGAGCGCACGCCGGTCAACCTGATCAAGGAAGCGCGCCCCGACCTATACGTCAAGGGCGGCGACTACGACATGGAGACCCTGGAAGAGACCGCCGTGGTGCGTTCGTGGGGCGGTGAGGCGTTGGCCATCCCATTCGTGGACGGCTATTCCACGACCTCGCTGGTCAAGCGCATCCGCGCCGGGCAATCGGCGGACGCTGCGCCACAGGCCTCGGCCCTGACCTCGCCACGCAAGGCCGCCTTCCTCGACCGCGACGGCGTCATCAACCTGGACCGCGCCTACGTCCACCAGTGGGGCGAGTTCGAGTTCGTGCCCGGTGCCGTCGACGCCATGCGCCGCCTGCGCGAAGCCGGCTACGTGCTCATCGTCGTGACCAACCAGTCGGGCCTGGCGCGCGGCATGTACACCGAGGCGCAGTTCCAGGAACTGACCGCACACATGCGTGCGGCTTTGAAAGAGGCTGGCGCCGAGGTGGAAGCGGTGTACCACTGCCCCCACCACCCCAAGGGCACGGTGCCCGAGCTGGCAGTGGACTGCGATTGCCGCAAGCCTGAGCCCGGCATGATCCTGCGGGCCGCGCGCGAGCATGGCCTGTCGCTGGCCGATTCCTTCATGGTGGGCGACAAGCCCTCGGACATCGAAGCCGCCCGTGCCGCGGGTGTGGGCCGTGCGTACATCGTGCAGTCGGACAATGCCGAATCTGTGGACGTGGGCACCGAGGGCCTGGCCGGCGCCGATGCGGCCCATGCCGACCTGGCGGCCTGTGTGGATGCGCTGCTGAAGGCCTGAGCCCTCAACGTACCTCAGCGCACCTCAATGCACGTCAGCGTGCGGCGTGCCGCGCGATGGCGCGTCCGTACACGCCCAGGTTGCCCGTGACCATGGCGTCGATCGAGAAGCGCTGTTCCACCCAGGCGCGGCCGGCCTGACCGTAGCGCTGGCGCAGCTCGGTCGAGCCCAGCAGCTTGTTCAAGGCGTCGGTCAAAGCCACCGTGTCACCCGGGGTGATGAGCTCGCCGTTCAGCCCCGGCTGCACGATTTCGGGGATGCCGCCTGCGCGCCCGCCCACCAGCGGCACGCCACAGGCTGCGGCCTGCAGCAGCGACACGCCCAGGCCTTCCATGTGGGCCGGGTGGGCCAGCACGTCCAGGCAGGGCAGGATGCGGTCGAGGTCCTTGCGGAAACCAGGCAGTTGCACGTGCCGTGACAGCAGGGCATCGCCTTGCACGCGCGATGAGATCTCAGCGTGCAGCGGACCCTGGCCGAACAGGATGACTTTCACGTTCGGGTGTGCGGCCAGCACCGCGGGCAGGGCGTCGAGCAGCGTGCTGTGGCCTTTGCGAGCGATGAACTGCGCCACCATGCCGATGACCAAATCGCCCTCGTGCAGGCCGAAGGTGTCGCGGAACCAGGCGAGTTGCGTGCGGTCCGGTTGGTAGTGCGCCGTGTCCACCGCGCTGAGCACGCAGTGCAGCTTGGTTGGCGGCACGCCCTCGGACAGCAGCACCTGGCGGATGCCGTCGGAGATGGTCACCACCTCGTCGTAGAGCCGGTACTTGAGCTTGACCACGAGGCGCGATTCGGGGTTGTCTACGCGGCGGCTGAGCACCACGGGCACGCCCTCCAGCCTTGCGGCCAGTGCACCCCAGATGTCGCTGCCCCGGCGGCTGTGCAGGTGCACCACGTCGGGTTGAACCTCGCGGATGAGCTTGCGCAGCCGGCCGGTGAGGGCCACATCGGCATCGCCCTTCATCGTCATCTGGACGACCTCGGCGTGTGGCGCAGCTTCGGTGGCGATGGCGCTGCCGGTGGGGCAGGCCAGCACGCAATCGATGCCGCGCGCCTTCAAGCCCCTGAGCAAAAAAACCACCTGCAGCGCACCGCCGTAGAGGTGCATGCCGGCCTCGACGTGCAGCACTTTCATGCCGGGCCTCCGGCGTTCAGGCCGGGCTCTGCGGCGCGCAGCGCCAGCAACTCAAGCGCCTGAAGGCTGACGCGGTCCACGGTGAGCTGCTTCATGCAGGTGAAGTCACCGTTGCAGGTGGGGCGGCGGCGGCAGGGCGAGCAGGGCAGGGCGTCGTACATGACGCGCGTCAGTGGCGTGGGGCCTCGCAGGTAGGGGCGGGTCGAGCCGAACAGCGCCAGCGTGGGCACGCGCAGGGCGGTGCCCATGTGGGTCAGGCCGGTGTCCACGCCGATGAGCAAATGGCTGTCGGCGATCAGGGCGACGCTTTCGTCCAGCTTGAGCGCACCGGCCAGCGAGGGCACCTGCGGCAGGTTGGCGACGATGCGCTCGGCGGCTTCGCGGTCGGTCGGGCCTCCCAGCACCACGGGTTGCAGGCCTTGGTCCCACAGTGCTTGCGCCAGTTCAGCCCAGTGGGCTTCGACCCAGTGCTTCTGCGGGCGCGTGGTGAAGGGGCACAGCACCACCAGCGGGCGCCCTGAGCCCGGCGTGTGCGCCGCCTGCAGCGCTTCGGCCAGCACCTGGCGTGCACGGGCCCGCGGCGCTTCGCCCACGGCCAGGTCGTGCACGAAGCTGCCTTGCGGCGCGCCCAGGTAGCGCGACAGGAAACGGTACTCCGAGCCCATCACGGGGTCGGCGCCAGGCGTGGGCGTCACCACCTCGTGCACCAGGCGGTGGCTGCCTTCGCGGGCGATGATGCTGACGCGGCGCGGCGCGCCTGTGAACCAGGCCAGCAGGCCGCTTTTGAGCAGGCCCTGGCCATCGAGCACGAGGTCGAACTGCTGGGCGCGCAGCAGGGCGCGGAACTGCCGCACCTCGCGCCAAAGCGCCAGGAAGCGCTTGGCCTTGAAGAGCTGCTCCCACTGCGCGCGCGGCCAGATCAGCACCTGCTTCAAACGCGTGTTGTGCTTCAGCAAGGGCGCGCAGCCCGCTTCGCACAGCCACGACACCTCGGCATCGGGGTAGGCCGTTTTCAGCGCCGGGATCAGGCCCGAGGCCATGACGATGTCACCCAGCGCCGACAGGCGGACGATGAGGATGCGGCGCGGCGTGGGGTGGCTGGAGGTGGCGGACATCGTCGTGGGGCGCGTCGTGGGGCGGTTTCAGCGGGCCGGTGAGGCCGCGGCCAGTGCCTGGGTGTACACGGCCAGCGTGCTGGTCACCATGTGCTCTGCCGTGAGGTGAAGTTCGTAGTGTTGGCGGCCCGCAGCGGCCAGGCGCTCAGCCAAGTCGGCATCGCCATGCAGGCGCGCCATCGCGAGGCCCAGCGCGGTGGCATCGTCGGGCGGCACCTGCAGGCCGGTGCGCTCGTGCAGCACGATCTCGGGCACGCCCCCCACGGTCGTGGCGATCACGGGCAGGCGTGCGGCAAAAGCCTCGACCAGCGACAGCGGCAGGGCCTCGCGGCGCGAGGACAGCGCATAGGCGTCAAAAGCCGGCAGGATGCGCTGGACGTCCTTGCGGTAGCCCAGCAGGTGAAGGCGCGCGGCCACGTCGGGTTGCGCCGTGTGCAGTGCCTGCCGCATGTGCTCGAACTGGGCGCCGAACTCGGTGGCCGGGTCGCCGATCAGGTAGATGTGCACGCCCGACCGCGCGTCGCCGGGGGTCTGCCCCAGCGCTTGCAAGAGCAGGTCCTGGCCCTTGTCGTGGATGAATCGGCCCGCGTTGGCCACCGCGAACACGCCATCGGGGATGCCCAACTCGCGACGCAAGGCCACGCGCTGCGCGGCCAGCTCATCGGGCGTGCCTTGCCAGGGCCCATCGGGCACGCCGTTGTGCACGACGCTGATGCGCTCTGCCGCATAGCCCGCGGCCACCAGGTTGCGCTTGACGGCGTCAGACACCGCGACGATGTGTGCGCAACGCTGCATGTGCGTCTTGGCCGTGGTGGCGTGCGCCGTGGAGATGGCCAGCGGCTTGCGCTGCATGTGGCCAGCGCGCCCGGCATAGGCCGACCCGCGGATGAGGTGGCCGTGCACGATGTCCGCCTGCCAGCGTTGGACCAGCCGGCCCAGTTGCCAGTGCGACCACGGGTCGTACAGCCCGTGCATGGGGATGTGCGTGGCTTCGATGCCGGCGTCGGCGCAGGCCTTGCCCAGCCAGGAGTCCAGCGGGCCGGCGAACATCACCGCGTGCCCTGCCGCACGCTGGCCCTGCATCATCATCATGACGTGGTTCTCTGCGCCGCCGTAGCCATGGCTGTGCAGGACGTGGACGATGCGCATCGGCTGGGTCGCTGTCGTCACGAGGGCATCCGGTCCGGCTGTGCTGCCTGGCCCTTGCGCGCCTGCTTGGCGTGCAGCTTGAAGGCGAAGCCAAGGACGTTGTCACCGTAAGAGATGGCCTTGCGCGTCAGCTCGAAGGGGTTGTCCGACAGGTTGGCCGCACCGCGGATGCAGGTCGTGGCCGTGCGGTAGCCGGCTTCCTGCACCAGGTCGCGGGCGCGCAGCGAGTAGTCGCCATAGGGGTAGCAGAAGTCGGGCACGTCCGCGCCCAGCACGTCCTCCAGCGCCTTCTTGCTGTCGAAGATCTCGCGGCGCTGGTCGGCCGCGCTCAGCGTGGACAGGCGCGGGTGCGTCACCGCGTGCGAGCCGAAATCACAGCCCTCGCGCTTGAGTTGGCGCACCGCAGCCGCGTCCATCAGTGTCGGTTGATGCGGCCAATCGGTCAGCCAGCTGGCGGTTTTGCCGACCAGGTCGCTCACCAGGTACACGGTGGCCGAGCAGCCGAACTCCTGCAGCGCGGGCCAGGCGTGTTCGCGGAAGTCGTCGTAGCCATCGTCCACGGTGATGACCACCGAGCGCTTGGGCAGCGGCTGGCCTTCGAACAGGCAGGCATGGGCTTGGGCCAGGTTGAGCACCTCGAAGCCCATCAGCTTGAGGTAGCGCAGCTGCGCGCGGAAGCGGTCGATGTGGCAGAACAGCGCCCGGTGCGCGTCAGGGCGCGGGTACAGGCCGATCTGGTGGTACATCAAGATCGACATCGGCGGTGAGGCCGGGGCTGAAACCGGGGGCAGGGTGCTCATGAACGGCGGGCGTGCGAACAGGTGTGGTGCTCAGGGTGCCGAATGTAACCCAGGACATGCCGGCAGGCGGTGGTGCGCTCGGCATGCGAACACGGCCACAATGCAGGAATAATGGGCGACGATCCATGGGGCGCAGCATGGCGCCTTGCGCACGCGCCCTTTTCACCCAAGGCAGGACATGAACCCTCAGCGTCGAACCCTCCTGGTCTGCGGCCTCGCGCAGGTCACCTTGAGCCTCATCGGTTGCGCCAGTGAGCCGACCGTGCGCCAGCGCACCTACAAGGAGCAGGTCTCAACCCTGTTGCTGTCGAAAGATGGCGAGCAGCTGGTGATCCTGGGCGCAGCGCACCACTACGTGTTCGACGCGCCGGCCGACCTGGTGGCGCTGACGCAGTCGGCGTTGAAGTCCCGCGTGGAAGCGCGCATCGAGCCTTTCACCGTGGCGCGCGACGGACAGATCGATGGCGCCTACAGCCTGCACCTGCCTGCGGGCTTGAGCCGCGCCGAGGCCCAGGCGGCGCGCGACATGGGCTTTCAGCCACTGCCTGACGGTGACTGGCAACTCGACAACCGCCTGCATGGCACGCGCTACCTCGTGGGCAACGCCACGCGCGACGACCGCCTCCATGAAAAGCTGGTGCACACCTACACGGTCACCGTGATCGCCGACGAGACCACTGGCCAGCACATCGCCGAGAAGGCGACCACGCCGGTCAAGATCGGTGCGGAAGGCGTGCTGCTGGTCTATTTCGCCGTGCTGGCGCCTGTCATCATCCCCATCGTCTTCCTGTCGCGGGAGAAACGCGCGCTGGCCGTGCCGAACAGCATCGGCGGCACAGCGCCCTGAATGGGCGCCCGGCCTCAGTCCGCGCGTTCGCTGCGCGGGCGCTGGCCGTGCGGACAGTGGCCCGGACGCGGACCGACCTGAGGGTGGCTGCGGCAGGTGTTTGGGCGCTGCTCGTACACGGTGCAGCGGCGGGTGTGCGCGTCCAGGAAGCGGCAGTCGCCATTGGCGCGGCGTGCCAGCGTGAAGATCTCGTGCTTGAAGTTGAAGTGGTCGATCATGCCGGCCTTCGTCAGGCGCTTGGCGATCTGCTTGGGCGCTTCGTGCTCGGCCTCGAAGGGGTCCACCAGCCCCAAGCGCACCAGGTCGCGCAGCTTGACCTCCACGGGCATGGTGCAGCAGTTGGCCATGCAGTTGTCGCACAAGCCTGGGCGATAGCGCGTCCAGGTGTCGGGGCGGTCGATGTCGACGAGGTAGATCGAGGACTTCATGGCGGCAAGCCAGGAGGGCGCGGTGATGGCACCGTGCGACGCGCAAAGCAAAACGCCCAGCTGACCTGAGGTTGGCTGGGCGTTTGCGGTGTTTGGTGGCCTGGGGCGGAATCGAACCACCGACACGCGGATTTTCAATCCGCTGCTCTACCAACTGAGCTACCAGGCCGTCTTGTGTCTTCGTTGATGCGCTGCCGCTATCAGCGAAGACCACGACTATACATCAATTCGCGTCCGATTTTTTGTTGCGACCGAGATCGACGCCCAATTGCTTGAGTTTGCGGTACAGGTGGGTGCGCTCCAGGCCGGTTTTCTCGGCCACGCGGGTCATGCTGCCGCCTTCGCGCGCCAGGTGGAACT
>Ga0265316_10001957_pt1 | contig 21647 bp, 12 predicted proteins | sample 4522metaG_FD_202092 | JGI IMG/M metagenome (GOLD analysis project Ga0265316, IMG submission 202092) | Rhizosphere microbial communities from Carex aquatilis grown in University of Washington, Seatle, WA, United States - 4-5-22 metaG | ecosystem: Host-associated > Plants > Roots > Rhizosphere >... | reverse complement strand
GGCAATCAATGGCAGCTATTTCCAGTACAGCATCGGGCAAACCTTTGATAAGGTTTACGTAATGAACGAGAATTGCTATTGCGGCTTACTATTAGGCGCAAGCTATGGCTGGGGCAACGCGGCTTATGACAAGGGTTACTTTGGCGTAAATAGCGGCCAGTCAAACGACCTTACGCTTTCGGCTGCTCTTTGTACGCAGGTATATACATGGATGATTAAACCAAGCATCAACTACTCGTCAATGCTTGGCAACTCGATACGGGATGCCACAGACAAGAGCGATAACTTCTGGGTGGGATTAGGGATATCGACTTCGTTTTAAGACAAGATAAACTGAACTGAGATAGATTTATTTGGAAACAAAAATACAGCCATTGAAGCTGTTAACTTTTACGGAATATTTTATATCCGTAGTGTTTAGTAAAGGAGAAATAAATTATGTCTACAAGCATAACGATTGAAAATGGGGTTGAAACCGATGCGACGACGGTGAGCACCAGGGCCGGCAAAATGGCCGAACCCCAGGTAAAAGCGACGCTGGGCTTGTTTGGCGCCACCGCAAACGCTATGGCGCTAATTGCTCCGGGGGCATTCCTGTGGATTACATATCAGCTCCAGGCCGCTGCCACTTCCCCAAGCGGAGCTTCGGTTGCAAGCGATATCTGGTCGGGAATAGTGGTAGCGTTGGCCCTTTGTTTTCTTACCGCTATTTCCTACTCGGAACTTGCCAAAATATATCCCGAGGCGGGTTTTGCGAGCGTCACCTATTTCGCGGAAAAAGCGTTTCTTGACAGCAAGGGCTTAAAAAGAGGAACGCCTACATCCCTGGCCCGTTTCTCGAAAGTAGTTACCGGGTGGGCCGCCCATCTATTCTACTGGGTATATCCGGGGGTTATGGTGGCTATGATGGCCAACCTGATTAGTTATCTTTACACTGCTTTCACCGGGCACACGCTGTCAACAGAGGCGCTGGTCATAATTGCCACGGTATTTGCTTTCACCACGGGATACATAGCATATCGCGGCGTAAACGGCTCGACGCTAACCGCAATCTGGATTAACATCATACAGCTCGTTACCCTGGTTGTTTTCACCGCTCTGGCTATTTATTACCGCTGGTCGAATCCACAGGCAGCAACAGCGTGGTCTTTCAGCGGCGCCCTGGACATCATTCGTCCGCATTCGCTTAACGGCGTCCTGATTCAATCGACCCTGGCTATATTGATACTGGTGGGTTTTGAAAGCTCCACCGCCCTGGCTGCTGAGGTAAAAGACCCCAAAAGAACGATTCCAAAGGCCATTATCCTGTCTTTGGTAATTCAGGGATTGTTTGCGTATCTGCTGGAGTATTTCGGCGCTGGTTACATGATAAATGAAAAGCTGACGTTTACCGCTGCCGGACAAACAACAGCAGTAACCGGAATGGCTGCTGCAGCCGGCTCAGGCGCTCCTATTGGGGATCTCGCGCAAATTCTCGGCAACAGTTTATTTCATGGCCTCGGCTTCGGCCTGATGATTACTATGGCTTTAACCGTAGCTATCGCAGTAGTCGGCACAACCTTAAGCTGTATGAACACGGCCGTCCGCATAACCTGCGGTATGGCAGAAGACCTTGAATTACCGAAATTTCTCAGCTTCATAAGCAAACACGGCACCCCTCATACGGCTTTGTGGACGCTGGTAATTGTTTCCTGCATAATCGCCGCAATAGGCGTCCAATCCGTAGTCGGTCTTACGGGAATTACTCTCGCCTCGAACTTCGGCACCTTTGTCCTCTACGGCTTTACCTGTGTATGGACAATCATCGCTTTCAAAAACAGAAGTGATTTCAAACTCATGAAACACGGGATTATTCCCATCCTCGGCGTGATTGCTAACGTCATTATGCTGGCGGCGATAATTTACCTGTATGCCATCGGCAACGCAGATTCGAAAACGGAGGCAAAGATTTGCTTCTATATGTGCGGCGCCTGGGCCGTTGCGAGCTTTTTGTACGTCATCGTCGGCACAGTGAGCAAAACCTACGACTTGAAGATGATATCGGTCGTCATCCGTCCTGAACGGCTTAACATCCTAGCCGAGGTCCTTAAAGACGAAGAGCTTCTTATGGGAATGACGGTAACTAGAGTCAAAGGTTTTGGCAGACAACGAGGTCATATGGACGCAACTAATGGAAGCTCTGACCCGGATATGACGTATTTTGTTCCAAAAGACCGGGTTGATATATTAGTCAAAAAATGGGATGTCCCATACGTAATGAAAATAATAAGAGAAGCTTTATACACCGGCGAAGCCGGCGATGGAAAAATCTTTGTGATGGACGCATCGGAAGCAATGCGAATTCGAACCGGAGAAAAAGGCGTGTCTGCGATTTAAGCAAAGATTGACACCGCTGTTGAATACTGAAGGTTTTTGTATAGAGCCATTAAGAAAGGAAACTGAAAATGAAGAGGATTGAAGCAATCGTTCGGCACGCTAAAGTCGCTGAGATATGTGCCGTCCTGGAAAAAGTTGAATATCCGGGTCTTATGATTACTGAAATCGAAGGGCACGGTAAACAAAAAGGCCTCCAACAGGAGGTCCGGGGTAAAACTTATAAAGTCGGACTGATGACCAAGGCAAGAATCGAAGTTGTGGTAAAAGACAGCGACGTCGAGAAAATTGTCAAGGCCATACAAGAGACAGCTTTTACCGGCAAGGTCGGAGACGGTAAGATATTTATCTCCCCTGTTGATGATGCCGTAAGAATACGCACCGGTGAACGCGGCGATTCTGCGATAAAATAACAGGACCCCATAAGGACCGTCCTGGTATAAATGGGCTCTGTTCCACGGCTGGCGGAGCCCATACTTTAAACACCAAAAATGACATAAATGTAATAATAGCAAGTTAGATATACAAAAATGTAATTGCGCTCTTTGATAATTTAATACTTTCAGCAAGCGTAACCACGGCTTTTACAAGGTCTTATGTAAAAAAGCTCTTAATAAGGCATCCTGGCACAAGGTTTGCGAACAGTTAAAGTAGCCGTTTATCAATACAACTGAATTAGTTAACTGTTAAAGGAGTAAAAGCCGTGAAAAGAATACTTATTTCAACACTACTCATCTTGTTGAGTGTGGGAACCGCATTTTGTGATACCGCATCGACTGCGCCGAGCGATACGCCGGCTGTAGCAGTCGCGGCTGCGGCACCGAAAGTTGACACTGGAGACACATCGTGGGTGCTTATAAGCGCTGCACTTGTAATGCTTATGACCCCCGGCCTGGCGTTTTTCTATGGAGGCCTGGTCAGACGCAAAAATATACTCTCCGTGCTTATGCAATGTATGATGATACTGTGCCTGATTAGTTTGCAATGGGTACTCTTCGGTTACAGCTTGTCTTTTGGCCCCGACCATCGTTCACTTATAGGCGGGCTTGACTGGTCTTTCCTGAGAAACGTGGGACTTACTCCTAACACCGACTACGCCCCGACAATTCCGCATCAGCTATTTATGATGTTCCAAATGATGTTCGCCGTTATTACGCCCGCACTGATTCTGGGCGCATTTGCCGAGCGAATGAAATTTTCGGCGTTCTGCGTCTTTATGTTTTTGTGGGCGACAATCGTGTATGACCCGGTGGCGCACTGGGTATGGGGAGTTGGCGGATTCATAAGAAACTGGGGCGCACTGGATTTCGCGGGCGGAACCGTGGTGCATATCAACGCGGGTATGACCGCTCTTGCGGCGGCGCTTGTTCTTGGCCGACGTCAAGGGTATCCAAATGGAATATCTCCTCCTCATAACCTGCCCTTTGCAGTGCTGGGAGCGGCGTTGCTGTGGTTTGGCTGGTTCGGATTCAATGCCGGCAGTGCCTTAGGAGCTGGCGGCCTGGCAGTCAGCGCGTTTACCGCAACACACATTGCCGCCGCCACAGCGGGTGTTGCCTGGGCAATTCTCGACTGGCTCAAACACAAAAAACCAACCACACTGGGTCTGATTACCGGTATGGTCGCAGGGCTGGTAGCAATCACCCCTGCATCGGGTTTCGTCACGCCAATGGGCGCGATATGGATTGGCATAGGCGCAGGCGTTATTCCCTGGTTTGCTGTAACGCATTTTAAAAATTTGCTTGGCTATGACGATACGCTCGATGCCTTCGGCGTTCACGGCGTGGGCGGTATATGGGGAGCGATAGCAACCGGTATCTTTGCCACAAAAACGGTAAATCCCGCTGGCGCTGATGGGTTGTTATACGGCAATCCAGCATTGCTCTGGATACAGGTCAAAGCCGTGCTTATCACAATAGTTTATTCTTTTGTTGTTGGAATAGTGCTGCTTAAAGCTGTGGATATAGTAATGAAATTACGAGTTAGTGAACATGAGGAACGTGTAGGTCTTGACCTCACGCAACATCGTGAAGCAGCATATACCCTTATTGACTAATATCCCTGACAGGAACGAGAAAGGAATAAACCAATGAAATATATAATCGCAGTAATTCAGCCGGACCGGCTTGACGAAGTCCTGAAAAAATTAGAGGAAAAAGAGATTCACCTTGTAACAGTATCGAATGTTGTGGGCCGGGGCAGACAAAAAGGCATAGCCGAAGTTTACCGGGGCCACAAGGAACAGGGCAGCTTGCTGAGAAAAGTTAAAATTGAGATAGCGGTAAACGAGGCCTTTGTTGAGACGGCTATAAAAGCAATCATTGATGGCGCAAGAACAGGCCAAATCGGCGACGGTAAGTTATTCGTTCTCGATATGCCCGAATGTATCCGCATTAGAACGGGCGAAAAGGGCAACGAAGCCATCGGTTAACAGGGTTTGCGACGACGGGACTAACATAATAGTCCCGTTCATGGCGGGCTCTGTGCACGGCTGACAGGGCCCCCATTTTAACACAAAAAACAACAAAAACGTAAAAAAAATTCGAAAGATATACGATAATGTAGATTATTTCTCTGCTTGCTCTGAGGGTCTATCGAACGTAGCTTCAGTGTAGACAAAGCGTTACATTAAAACGGCCGCAAATTAGGCGTCCTGGCATAAGATTTGCAAAGGTTATGCAGTACAGCCGTTTTATGTAAACACGAAGAAAGTTCGTTTTAGGCAACAGCCGAGGAGCACAGAGATGAGAATAACTCTGGCTATAGCGGTAGTCGTTTTATTGACCGCCGGAACAGCGTTTTGTGAAATAAACTCATCAGGTGATATTGGTTCTTTGACAAGTCAAAAGACAACAATCGACACAGGCGATATGGCCTGGGTGCTGGTATCGGCGGCGCTTGTTATGCTTATGACGCCGGGCTTAGCGTTTTTCTACGGCGGCCTGGTCCGACGCAAGAATATGCTGTCGATCCTGATGCAGTGCTTCATGGCCCTGTGCATAATCAGCGTCCAATGGGTCATATGCGGATACAGCTTGTCGTTCGGCCCGGACAAGAACGGCGTCATCGGCGGACTGGACTGGACTTTTTTGACAAACGTCGGTATGACGCCAAACGCCACCTATGCCCCAACCATCTCACACGAGGTGTTTATGATGTTCCAGATGATGTTCGCGGTGATAACGCCTGCGTTAATCATCGGGGCATTCGCGGAACGGATGAAATTCTCCGCGTTTGTGATTTTCAGCCTGCTTTGGGCGACAATCGTGTATGACCCGATTACGCACTGGCTCTGGGGCGACGGCGGCTTCCTTAAAAATATGGGTGCGCTCGACTTTGCCGGAGGCGCGGTGGTTCACATTAACGCAGGTATGACGGCCCTGGCGGCGGCCCTGGTGCTTGGAAGACGACAGGGTTATCCGAATGGTATCTCGCCTCCGCATAATTTGCCGTTTGCGGCGCTGGGCGCGGGTCTGCTTTGGTTCGGCTGGTTCGGGTTTAACGCCGGCAGCGCCTTGAAGGCATCTGGACTCGCGGGCAATGCTTTCGCCGTTACACATATAGCAGGCGCAGTCGCGGGCGTAACGTGGTCCGTGCTCGACTGGCTCAGGTATAAAAAACCAACGACCCTGGGAATGATAACCGGCGCGGTAGCGGGTCTGGCGGCTGTAACACCGGCATCCGGATATGTCACACCCATCGGAGCAATCTGCATTGGCATAGGAGCCGGGATACTTCCGTGGCTGGTAGTAACCTGCCTCAAGACGAAACTCGGTTACGACGACTCATTGGACGCTTTTGGCGTTCACGGAATCGGCGGAATCTGGGGCGTAATTGCGACGGGGCTGTGGGCCACAAAAACAATCAATCCCACTGGAGCCGATGGTTTATTTTACGGCAACCCGGTACAATTATGGATTCAATTAAAGGTCGTGCTTATCACAGGAGCTTACTCCTTCGTAATTGGTTTTGTGCTTCTGAAATTTGTGGACGTAGTAATCAAACTGAGAGTAACTGAGCACGAGGAACGCGTCGGCCTGGACTTGACACAACATCGAGAGGCCGCCTATACTTTAATCGATTAAGCGAGAAAGGACGAGGCAAATGAAATACATAATCGCCGTGATTCAGCCGGACCGACTTGATGAAGTGCTTAAAAGATTAGAGGAAAAAGAAATTCACCTTGTAACGGTGTCGAATGTTGTCGGCCGAGGCAGACAAAAAGGCATAGCAGAAGTTTATCGCGGTCACAAGGAACAAGGCAGTTTGTTGAGAAAGGTAAAGTTAGAGGTAGCAGTAAACGATGCTTTTGTCGAGCCAGCGATAAAAGCAATCACTGATGGCGCAAGAACAGGGCAAATCGGCGACGGCAAGATATTCGTGCTCGACCTGCCCGAATGTATTCGTATCAGAACGGGTGAAAAAGGAAATCTGGCAATAGGATAAAAAACAATCCGCTCGTAGCGGAAAAAATATTAGCAACCCAATTTTTATAGAGAGGTGGAAAAATGACTCCAAAAGAATTCTTTGATTTTGCAAAAAAGAACAATGCCAATATGGTGGACTTGAAGTTCGTCGATCTTCTTGGCACATGGCAGCACTGTACATTCCCAATTGAGTTCCTCGACGCGAAGTCCTTAGAGGAAGGGCTTGGTTTCGACGGCTCATCAATCCGCGGCTGGAAGCCGATTCACCAGTCGGATATGATGGCGGTTCCGGACCTGGACACTGTGGTAATGGACCCGTTTTTCGCAAAGCCGACAATGAGCGTTCTCGCGGACGTCCTCGACCCGCTCACACGTGAAGATTACAATCGCGACCCGCGCAATATCGCCAAGAAAGCGGCTGAATTCGCAAAGAGCACCGGGTTGGCAGATACCGCTTACTACGGACCTGAGCCGGAATTCTTCATCTTCGACGAAGTCCGTTATGAGCAGAACCAGCATACAGGTATGTATTCAATCGATTCATCGGAAGGGTCATGGAACACGGCCCGTTTCGAGGAGCCAAACCTCGGATATAAGCCGTCATACAAGGGCGGTTATTTCCCGGTAAGTCCGACCGATACACAGCAGGACATCAGGACCGAGATGGTCGAAGAAATGCAGAAGGTCGGTATCGTGATTGAGAAGCACCATCACGAAGTCGCCACAGGCGGTCAGGCCGAAATAGATATGCTTTACGCACCGTTAGTCGAGCAGGCCGACAAGCTTATGTGGTATAAATACATCGTCAAGAACGTGGCCAAGAGACACGGCAAGACGGCGACGTTTATGCCCAAGCCGATATTCTTAGACAATGGCTCAGGCATGCACACGCACTTCTCACTCTGGAAGAAAGGCGTCAATCTGTTCGCCGGAAAGGGCTATGCAGGTCTTTCAGACATGGCTTTGCACGCGATTGCCGGGCTTATCCATCACGCACCGGCCATCCTGGCATTCGCCGCACCGACTACTAACTCATATCGCCGGCTCGTTCCAGGTTTTGAGGCGCCGGTAAATCTTTGTATGTCGGCACGCAACAGGTCAGCCGCCTGCCGTATTCCGATGTACTCACCGAGTCCGAAGTCAAAACGCGTTGAGTTCCGCTGCCCGGACCCGAGCTGCAACGGCTACCTCACTTTCGCCGCGATGCTTATGGCCGCCAATGACGGAATCAAAAAGAAGATGGACCCGGGTAAACCGATGGACGTTGATGTATATGAGCTTTCCAAGGCAGAGCTGGCAAAGACCAAAAAGGCGCCCGGCTCACTGGCGGAAGCGTGTGCCGCACTCGAAAGCGACCACAAATTCCTGACCGAAGGCGGTGTATTCACAGACGACCTTATCGAGACATGGATTCAGTGGAAACGCGAAAAGGAACTGGATGAGGTAGCATTAAGACCGCATCCGCATGAGTTCCATCTATATTACGATGCGTAGTAACAGTATTTAATTTGGGCGAAGCTGCACGAATGGTCGTGCAGTGGGCATTGGGTTGCGGGTGAGGCCCGCTCATGTAACTGACCTTCGGTCGGCCAAACGAGTCGGGCCTCACCCCATTTTTAGGCATCTTAGCATAAGATATTCTGGAAGCAATATCAATATCTCTTATGGGGCATATTACCCGAATAGAGAAGATTTGCAATCTCGCAGGGCGTATAATAAGATGTGCATTCTTCACTTGTGCGAGAAGGATTAGTGAGCCAGCAAACATACAACGAGACAGACAATGCATAAGAAAATAATGAGACAACAAGACCAGGGGCTTTACGAAGTCCGGCGTGAGCACGACGCCTGCGGTATAGGGGCCGTCGTAAACATAGACGGGACAAAAGACCATTCGATACTCGAATACGGCAAGGAAATATTGATAAACCTGCAACACCGCGGCGCCGCGGGCGCAGACGAAATGACCGGCGACGGAGCCGGCATCCTGTTCCAGATTCCGCACGGGTTTTTCGCAGAAGAATGCTCCCATCTCGGCTTTACTTTGCCTGAACCGGCATTCTACGCAGTGGGGATGGTCTTCGGCTCGAAAAATGCTGATATCCGCAAGCAATGCGACCAAATTCTCGAATCAGCCATAAATCATTACTGTATGAAGGTGATTGGCTGGCGCAACGTGCCAACCGCCAACGACTGCCTCGGCGAAATCGCACTTGCCGCGGAACCATCGATAAGACAGATATTCGTTTACGGAGTAGATTCGCAGAGCGACCTGTTTGAACGCCGGCTTTATATGGCCAGACGTCGGGCTGAACGGCTTGTGCGCGAGCGATTCGGGCAGGCAGGCGAGGATTTTTACATAACATCATTATCCGGCAGGACAATCTGCTACAAGGGTATGTTTATGGCGAGGCAGTTGTTCGCGTATTACCCGGACCTCGCCGACGAACGAGTCAAATCCGCCCTTGCGATAGTTCACCAGCGATACAGCACAAATACATTTCCTAACTGGCGATTGGCGCAACCATTTCGCTGCGTAGCGCACAACGGCGAAATCAATACGCTCAGCGGAAATCGTAATTATATGCGCTCCCGCGAAACGACAATGGCAAGCGAGGCATTTGGCGATGAAATAGGCGACCTGTTGCCCGTTCTGCCGGAGGATACGAGCGATTCGGGGTGCTTTGACGCGGCACTGGAGCTTTTGATGCGTGCCGGGCGAAGCATGCCGCACGCGATGATGATGATGATACCGGAAGCGTTCGGGCCAAAATACCATATCAGCACCGATAAACGGGCGTTCTACGAATATCACTCATCGATAATGGAGCCGTGGGACGGCCCCGCAGCAATGGTATTTACCGACGGCAGGTTCATAGGAGGCACGCTCGACCGCAATGGGCTGAGACCTTGCAGATATTTAGTTACGACCGACGGCCTGGTGGTGATGGCAAGCGAAGCGGGCGTGGTAGATTTCCCGCCTGAAAAGATAATCAGGAAAGGTCGGCTGCGACCGGGAAATATGTTCATGGTTGATACGGTCGAAGGCCGGATAATCACCGACAATGAAATAAAGAGCAAAATCGCCCGCCGCAGACCATACAGACGATGGCTTGAGGAAAACCGGATTGAACTGCGAGGGCTGTTCGATACACCTGAGCTTATCAGCAGCGACCCTGAAAAAACGCTGCGAAAGATGCGGGCATTCGGCTATACCAGCGAAGAGTTGAAGATGATTTTGACGCCCATGGCGGTCAACGGACAGGAGCCGGTCGGCTCGATGGGCAATGATACCCCGCTTGCGGTGCTGTCGGACAAACCTAAATTGCTGTTCAACTACTTCAAGCAGTTATTCGCCCAAGTTACAAACCCCGCGATAGACCCCCTGCGCGAAGGGCTTGTGATGAGCTTGATGTCGTTCGTGGGCAAAAAGCGAAACTTCCTCGAGGAAAGTCCGGAACACTGCCGGCAGTTGAAGCTGCCTCACCCGATTCTTACCAACGAGGACATCGAACGGTTGCGGGCGGTAAAAAGAGAGGACTTCCGCGTCGCGACAATACACGCCGTATTTGACGCTGACGAGCCGGACGCAGGCGAGAGCTTGCGCAAGGGGCTCGATGAGCTTGTGGACGCAGCCGAGAAGGCAATTCGCAATGGGGTATCACTGGTAATCATAAGCGACCGCAACATCTCTCAGGGTAAGGCGGCGATACCGTCGCTGCTGGCAACCGGGGCGGTTCATCACGGGCTGCTTAGCCGGGGGTTGCGTGGTGAAGCAGGATTGATTATCGAGACAGGCGAGCCGAGAGAGGTAATGCATTTTTGCCTGCTATGCGGCTATGGCGCAAACGCGGTCAATCCATACCTGGCATTCGAGACACTATTTGAACTCCGGCGACAGGGACACCTGCCGGCGAAGATAGAGCTGACGCAGATTGCCGATAATTACATTGCTGCGGTCAAAAAAGGTGTTCTCAAAGTAATGAGCAAAATGGGAATATCGACGCTGCGAAGCTACCACAACGCGCAATTATTTGAGGCAATCGGGCTGAACCGCGACGTAATAGATAAGTATCTCACGGGGACAAGCTCTCGCGTCGGCGGCATAGGACTGAATGAAATCGCCAGCGAGGCGATATCCCGCCATAAAGCGGCTTTCGAAGAGCATCCCGCCGGGACGCCCGCGCTGGAGCTTGGCGGAGAATACCTGTTCAGGCATACCGGCGAAAGACATACTTGGAATCCCGTTACCGTTTCGCGTTTGCAGCAAGCAGTGCGGAGCAACGACCCGAAATTATATGCCGAATTTGCGCAGGCGGTCAACGAGCAGGCGGAAAAACTTTGCACGCTGCGTGGACTGTTTGAATTTGAGCCGGGAAAATCAGTGCCGATTGAGGAAGTTGAGCCGGCGAGTGAAATTGTGAAAAGATTCTGCACCGGCGCGATGAGCCACGGCTCAATAAGCAAAGAAACTCACGAGTGCCTGGCAATAGCGATGAACCGCATCGGCGCGATGAGCAACACCGGCGAAGGCGGCGAAGACCCGGCGAGATATACGCCTGAGCCGAACGGCGATTCGAAAAACTGCGGGATTAAGCAGGTGGCAAGCGGAAGATTCGGCGTAACGATAAATTATCTGGCGCACGCAAAAGAATTACAGATAAAGATAGCCCAGGGGGCAAAACCGGGCGAGGGCGGGCAACTACCTGGTCATAAAGTTACCGAGGAAATCGCCCGGCTGCGTTACTCCACTGTCGGAGTTACGCTGATATCGCCACCCCCTCACCACGATATTTATTCGATTGAGGATTTGGCGCAGTTAATTTACGACCTCAAATGCAGCAACCCCGGCGTGCGGGTATCGGTAAAATTAGTGGCGGAAGTCGGCGTGGGGACAATCGCCGCAGGTGTCGCAAAAGCAAACGCCGACGAGGTGCTAATCAGCGGACACGACGGAGGAACAGGAGCAAGTCCGCTATCTTCCATAAAGCACGCGGGCATTCCGTGGGAGCTTGGCCTGGCGGAGACACAGCAGGTGCTCGTGATGAACCGATTGCGCGACAGAATCAGGGTACAGGCGGATGGGCAAATGAAAACCGGGCGAGACATTGTCGTCGGCGCGTTACTTGGCGCGGAGCGTTTCGGGTTCGGGACGGCTGCACTGGTAACGCTGGGTTGCACGCTGCTTCGTAAGTGCCACGAGGGGGCATGTCCTTTCGGCATAGCGACGCAGGACCCGGAACTGCGGAAACGCTTTAAGGGTAAGCCCGAATATCTTGAACGATATATGTTTTTTGTGGCCGAAGAGGTGCGGCAGATTATGTCGCAACTGGGCTTCGAAAAATTCGAGGATATGATTGGTCGCGCAGACCGGCTGGGAACAAACAAGGCAATCGAGCACTGGAAGTCAAAGGGACTGGATTTTTCGATGATCTTCCACAAACCGGATATCTCTGACTCTTCGACTTCACTCAGGGCAGGCGGCAGAGCAATACGGCAAATTGTCACTCAGCCAGATAAACTGGCGGACCACCTCGACTGGCAGATTATCGAAAAGGCCAAACCGGCAATCGAAAATAAAAAACACACTGTTATCGAAATGAACATCCGCAATCTTAACAGGACAGTCGGAGCGATATTGAGCAATCGTATCGTGACCAAAAACGGCCCCGAGGGACTGCCCGATAATACGCTTGAGGTAAATTTCAACGGCTCGGCGGGGCAAAGCTTCGGCGCGTTCCTTGCGCCGGGGGTTACTTTCAAACTCACAGGCGAAAGTAACGACTATCTCGGCAAAGGCCTTAGCGGCGGCAGAATCGCCGTTATTACGCCGGCGGGCGCACCATTCGCGGCGAAAGAAAATATCATCGCAGGCAACACGCTCCTTTACGGCGCGACCAGCGGCGAGGTATTTATCAACGGTATGGCGGGCGAGCGATTCGCCGTGCGAAACAGCGGCGCAATCGCGATAGCGGAAGGCGTGGGTGACCACTGCTGCGAATATATGACGGGAGGCACAGTTGTCGTGCTCGGCAGAACGGGCTGCAACTTCGCCGCGGGAATGAGCGGAGGCATCGCATACGTCCTCGACGAAACGAGCAACTTCGATACGCTTTGCAACCTCGATATGGTCGAGCTTGAAAGCGTCTGGCAAAAAGAGGACGTGAAAATACTGATGGACCTCGTCCAGAAGCATTTTGACTGGACAGGTAGCGCGAGGGCGCACCAAATCCTCAGCAACTGGCAGGACATGGTCGGCAAATTCGTGAAGGTCGTCCCATTCGATTACCGCAAGGCGCTGGAGAAAATGCGAGCGTCGGAGCAGCGCGACACAGAAACAACGCCTGCCACGGAAGAGGTGTTCTATGGGTGAGATAAAAGGGTTTCTTAAATATAAACGCCAGGATGCAGGCCACCGTCCGATAGAAGAACGAATTCACGACTTTAACGAACTCGACCTGCCATTGACGCCGGAACAGATTCAGCAGCAGGCAGCACGCTGTATGGACTGCGGCATACCGTTTTGTCACGGCATGGGCTGTCCGCTTTACAATTACATACCTGATTTCAACGAGCTTATTTACCAGGGTAACTGGCGCGAGGCGTGCGAGCTTTTACATTCGACAAATAATTTCCCTGAAATCACGGGCCGGGTATGTCCCGCTCCCTGCGAGACGGCCTGCACACTGGCAATAAGCGACCAGCCCGTTCTCATCAGGCACATCGAGTTCCAGATAGTCGAACGCGGATTCGCCGAGGGCTGGATAAAACCGATGCCGGCGGCGAAAAAGACGGGCAAAAAAGTCGGCGTAATCGGTTCAGGTCCAGCCGGGTTAGCGGCGGCGCAGCAGCTTGCGCGGGCAGGACACGATGTTGTGGTTTTCGAAAAAGACCAGAAAATCGGCGGAATCCTGCGATACGGCATCCCCGATTTCAAGCTGGGCAAATCGGTAATAGACCGCCGGCTAAAACAGTTGTCAGCAGAGGGCGTGCAGTTACAGACCGATATAACCGTGGGCAAAGATATATCCGCTCATTACCTGCAAAAACAATTCGACTGCATCTGCCTGACAATGGGCGCGGGCCAAGCGAGGGCAATCCCGGTGCAGGGAAGCGATTACAAAAATATTGTTTACGCAATGGACTACCTGACATCGCAGAACAGGATTGGCGCAGGAGAGGTCATAAACAATCGTGCAATTAACGCCAAAGACAAAAAGGTCGTGGTTATAGGAGGCGGAGACACGGGCAGCGACTGCGTGGGCACGGCCCGCAGGCAGGGAGCAAAGCAGATTGTTCAAATAGAGATTTTGCCCAAGCCGCCAATCGACAGGCCGGATGACACCCCTTGGCCTAACTGGCCGAGAATAATGCGGACAAGCTCCTCTCACGAGGAGGGCTGCGAGCGGCTCTGGAGCGTGATGACAACCAAATTCACCGGAACAGAAACAAGGGTCAGCAAAATTCACTGCTGCAAAGTCGACTGGGTGCAGCAGGACAATAATGCTTCGACTGGGCTCAGCACAGGCTGGAAGCTAAAGGAAATTCCCGGCACAGAGGTTATCCTCGACGCCGACATCGTGCTGCTGGCAATGGGGTTTGTTCACGTTGTCCACAATGGGCTGATTACCGAGCTTGGACTTGATTTGGACCCGCGGGGCAACGTAGCAACAAGGAATTTCCAGACGAGCCAGCCATGGGTATTCGCGGCGGGCGACACAATCAACGGCGCCTCCCTTGTCGTCCGTGCAATCGACAGCGGCAGAGCCGCGGCAATAGCAATCGACCGCTGGCTTAAGAATAACGATTGATCCGTCTCCGCCCATTCGGCTACGCTAAATACTACGCCGAGATAAAAGGGGCTACGCCGGGCAGGCAATCAGATATAAGATAAAGAATAAGAATTGACCCCTGCTTTTCTCTTCGATAAAAAAGCCGCAGGGACTGCGCAAGCGGCATAGAATAAATATTGACAACACATTGGTTTTGCTGTAAAAAACTGCACCAATACCTTTAGTTTATCCGAACCAACGACGGGGAAACTGCGGTGCCAAAACGTAAAGACATACACAAAATACTAATCATCGGCTCAGGGCCGATAGTCATAGGTCAGGCGTGCGAGTTCGATTACTCAGGCGCACAGGCGTGCAAGGTGCTTCGACGCGAGGGCTACAAGGTCATTTTGGTCAATAGCAACCCCGCGACGATAATGACCGACCCTGATTTTGCCGACCGGACATATATTGAGCCGATAACGCCTGAAATCGTCGAAAAAATCATCCAGCTTGAACGACCCGACAGTTTGCTGCCTACACTAGGCGGGCAAACCGGGCTTAATACGGCAGTTGCGCTGGCGGAACGCGGCATTTTAAAGAAATATAACGTCAAGATGCTTGGCGCAGACCTGGCAAGTATCAAACGGGCTGAAGACAGAAACCTCTTCAAAAAAACAATCCAGGATTGCGGCCTCGACGTGCCCAAAAGCGGATACATTCATAGCTGGCAGGAGGCAGAGGAAATTTTCGAAGACATCGGCCTGCCGGCAATAATTCGTCCTTCTTTTACCCTCGGCGGCACGGGCGGCAACATCGCCTACAACAAAGAAGAATACCGCAAGTTCGTCGAGTGGGGCTTGAATTTCAGCCCGAGACACGAGGCGCTCATCGAACAATCCGTCATCGGCTGGAAGGAATTCGAGCTTGAGGTGATGCGAGACCGCAAGGATAACGTCGTCATCGTCTGCCCCATTGAGAATCTCGACCCGATGGGCATTCACACGGGCGACAGCATCACGGTCGCGCCGGCTCAAACGCTGACCGACAAGGAATACCAGATAATGCGCGACGCCTCAATTAAGATTATACGTGCGATAGGCGTCGAGACGGGCGGCTCGAATATCCAGTTCGCGGTGAATCCTGAAAACGGCAAACTTTACGTGATTGAAATGAACCCGCGTGTGTCGCGAAGCTCGGCCCTTGCCTCGAAAGCAACGGGCTTCCCGATAGCGAAAATAGCGTCGCTATTGGCGGTGGGCTATACGCTGGATGAGATACCAAACGACATTACAAAAAAGACGCCTGCGTGCTTTGAGCCGACGATTGACTACTGCGTGGTGAAATGGCCTCGCTTTACGTTCGAGAAATTCCGCGGTACCGACCCGACGCTGACGGTACAGATGAAATCTGTGGGCGAGGCGATGGCAATCGGCAGAACCTTCAAAGAGGCCTTAGGTAAAGCCGTCCGGTCGCTGGAGATAGACCGTCATTCATTGGACAACAAATTCATCGACAAAACGATTTCGCTTCCGCAATTGAAAGAAAAACTGCGGATGCCCTACTGGGACAGAATCTGGTACGTGGCTGAGGCGATTCGCAGAAAAGTGAGTGTCGATGAAATTTTTAAAATAACGAAAATAGACCCGTGGTTTTTGAACAACATAAAAGACATTGTGCAGCTTGAGGCAAAGATAAAATCGGTCGGCGCCGCCAAAATGACTCCCGAACTTATTCGGCAGGCAAAGGAATATGGCTTCGCCGACAAATATATGGCATATCTGACGGAAACATCCGAACTTGAATTCCGCAAACTCAGACAGGATGCGGGCGTAAACCCGGTTTATAAGCGGGTCGATACCTGCGGCGCGGAGTTCGAGGCGACGACACCCTACCTGTATTCCACTTATGAAAGCGAATGTGAAGCCAACCCGACCAAGAAACGAAAAATTATCATCCTGGGCGGCGGGCCAAACCGCATAGGCCAGGGTATCGAGTTCGATTATTGCTGTGTTCACGCGGCGTTTGCACTGAAAGAAATCGGCGTTGAGTCGATAATGGTCAACTGCAATCCCGAAACGGTCTCTACCGATTACGACACTTCGGACCGGCTGTATTTTGAGCCGTTGACGTTCGAAGATATTATGTCGATAGTCGAAAAAGAAAACCCGGACGGCGTGATTGTTCAGTTCGGCGGACAGACGCCTTTGAAATTAGCTGTGCCGCTTGAGCAGGCGGGCGTTAAAATCATCGGGACAAGCCCAGACAGCATCGATAAGGCGGAAGACCGCAAGCGATTCAACAAGGTCGTTGAGAAGCTTAAGCTTCGCCAGCCAATGTCGGGCACCGCGATGTCTTATGACGAGACGGTGATAATCGCCGACAAGCTGGGGTATCCGCTTTTGATTCGGCCTTCGTTTGTATTAGGCGGCCGGGCGATGGAAGTTGTTTACGACGAGCAGGCGTTGAAAAGCTGCGTCGAAAGAGCAATCGAGGTTTCGGGCGAACATCCTGTCTTGATAGATAAATTCTTAGACGACGCCACCGAATTGGACGTCGATGCAATATGCGACGGCAAACGTGTAGTCATAGGCGGAATAATGGAGCACATAGAAGAAGCAGGCGTACATTCGGGCGACAGCGCCTGCACACTGCCCCCTGTGTCTCTTAGCCAGGAAACCATAAACGAAGTGATGCGTCAGACCAAGATGCTGGCGATGGAGCTGAATGTCATAGGCCTGATAAACATACAATACGCAATAAAAGACGATGATATTTATGTGCTTGAGGTCAACCCCCGCGCATCGCGAACCGTGCCGTTCGTCAGCAAGGCCATCGGCGTGCCTTTGGCGAAATTAGCGGCGAAAATAATGGCAGGGATGACACTTGATGAGCTTGAGTTTACCAAAGAGGTCTGGCCAAAACATTATTCGGTCAAAGAAGCGGTATTCCCATTCCTAAAATTCCCCGGCGTTGACGTCATCCTCGGCCCCGAGATGCTTTCGACGGGCGAGGTAATGGGAATAGCAGACGAAGCGGGTATCGCATACGCCAAGAGCCAGATAGCCGCGGGTAACGCGCTGCCGACAAGCGGGACGGTGCTGTTCAGCGTCAAAGACGCCGACAAACCAAGAGCCATAGAAGTCGCCCGCAAATTAAACCAGATGGGCTTCAAAATCACCGCAACCAAAGGAACATGCATCGCGTTTATCAATAACAACGTCCCGGCAGAGTTTGTGCCGAAAGTAAACGAGGGCAGACCAAACATACTCGATTCAATCATAAACCGAAAAGTTGACCTCATCGTCAACACAACAATAGGCAAACAAACGGTAAGCGATTCGTTTTTGATAAGACGAACCGCCCTTGATAAGCAGGTGCCCTACGTAACAACAATCAGGGGCGCAATGGCGGTCGCCAAGGCAATCGAGGCGCTGAAAAAAGGGCGAATCGACGTAAAGTGTATTCAGCTGTATCATAAGACAAAAGAAAAAAGCAAAAAGTAAAAAGAAAAATGAAGGCAATTATATTACTTGAAGATGGGACGGTATTTGAAGGGACCAGCTTCGGCGCGAAAGGCCAGAAGTGCGGGGAAGTGGTCTTTAATACAAGTATGACGGGCTATCAGGAAATTACGACTGACCCGTCATATTATGAGCAGATAATCACGATGACGTATCCGCTCATCGGCAACTACGGAACCAACGCACTCGACGTGGAATCCAAAAAGGTTTACGCGGCCGGCTTCATTGTCAAAGAGAATTGCGAATACCCCAGTAACTGGAGAAATGAGCAGTCATTAAGCGAGTACCTAAAGGCCAATAACGTCGTGGGGCTGGCGGGTATCGACACCAGAAAACTCGTCAAGCATATCCGCACACAAGGCGCGATGAGAGGCATTATCTCATCAACGGAACTGAAAATTTCGTCGCTTGAGAAAACCCTCGGCGAATACCCCGGGCTTGTAGGCAGAGATATCGTAAAGGATGTAACGTCGAAAAAACCATACAAATGGGATAAGCCGGTGGTTGACGTTCTTAATCCATCAGCCACAAAACCAAAACCTAAATACAAAGTGGTCGCGTATGATTTCGGTATGAAACAAAACATTCTTCGACTGCTCATAAGCCACGGCTGTGATGTCCAGGTAGTGCCCGCGTTTACAACCGCAAAGGAAGTTTTGGCAAGAAAGCCGGACGGCGTATTCCTGAGCAACGGCCCAGGCGACCCGGCAGCAGTAACTTACGCGGTCGAAAGCACAAGACAACTTTTAGGCAAAGTTCCAATCTTCGGAATATGCCTTGGCCATCAGATTCTGGGCCTTGCGCTTGGCGGAAAAACATACAAACTTAAATTCGGGCACAGAGGCGCAAATCATCCTGTTAAAAATCTCGAAACCAAACAGGTAGAAATCACCTCACAGAACCATGGCTTCTGCGTCGATATCAACTCGCTAAAAGATAAAGGCGTTGAGCTGACACACATCAACCTGAATGACAACACACTCGAAGGATTCCGCTGCAAACGCCTGTCGGCCTTCTGCGTGCAGTATCACCCCGAAGCCTCACCCGGCCCGCACGATTCACAATATCTGTTTGATACATTCACAAAACTGATGTCGCAACGCAAAAAGGCCAAATCCAGATAACGGCCTCCCTTTATTCCAAACCGCAAATTAACCGGTTATTATCGGCCCATAGTGCGTTTTTTTCATTCGCGAAAACGCCTTTTTCTTCTGAAATAGCGCGTTTAATTTGCCGATAATTTCACCAGCAAGACAATTGGACTATAAACAAAATGCCTTAGTTATAGGACTTGCACACCTATATTCATCGCGGAGATCGCAGAGGCCGCGGAGAAAAAGAAGGAAACAACCTCTGCAATTTATGTGGTAACTCTATGAACGGCGAGATAAGGGTTTTACAAATAGACGACGACGAAATCGATGTTCGATTAGTCAAACGCGCTTTGGCCAAATCCACCAAATCCGCCAAATTCGTTGTCGAATCCGCATCCTGCTTAGCTGACGGGCTGAATCTGCTCAAAACCAACCACTACGATGTTTTGCTGTTGGACCTGGGACTTCCGGACAGCAACGGCATCGAAACAGTCCAAAGTGCCAGCAAAGTTAATCCCAATATACCTATTGTTGTGCTCACCGGGCTTGAGAACGAAGAAACAGGGCTTGAGGCAATAAAGAACGGCGCCTCGGATTATCTTGTCAAAGGCCCGGCGATGGAGACCTCGCTGGTAAGAACCGCTCTTTACGCAATCGAACGTAAAAAGGTCGCCGAAAAACTGTACGAATCACAGCAAATGCTTCGGCTTGTAATGAACAGCATTCCACAGGCGATTTTCTGGAAAGACCAAAACCTGGTTTATCTGGGTTGTAACGCCGTCTTCGCCAAACACGCTGGTCTGGCCTCACCGCAGGATGTTGTGGGCAAAACCAATGCCGATATACCCTGGCGAAAAGAGGACACGGAATTATACAACAAATGTGACAGAGAGGTAATAGAGAACAACACAGGCAAATACCACATCTCGGAACCTCAGCTTCAGGCCGACGGCAAACAGGCGTGGCTTGACGCAAACAAGGTTCCACTTCACGATTCGGAAGGAAACGTCGTTGGTGTACTTGGAATCTACGAGGATGTAACAGAGCGCAGGCAGTCCGAACGTTCGCTGAAAATTGCCGAAGAGAGATATCGAACCATATTCGAGAACTCCGCGGTAGCGATTATGATGGCGGATGACCAGGAAAAGCTGATTTCCTGGAACAAGTTCACAGAGCAAATGCTCGGAATGACCAAAGATGATCTGCATCTCAAGCCCGTCCGATTACTTTATCCGGATGATGCGTGGGATAAAATCAGAACGCACGAGGTAAGGCAGAAAGGAGTACAGCATCATCTTGAAACCCAGATGCTTAAAAAGGACGGAGAGATAATCGAAGTTGACGTATCGTTGAGTGTGTTGAAAGACCCCGAGGGCCGTATAACCGGCTCAATCGGCGTTATCCGTGATATCACCGAACGCAAAGAAGCGGACAAAAAAATCAAAGAGGCAATGGACCTTAAATCGCAGTTCATTTCAACCGTGTCTCACGAACTGCGGACGCCGCTGACAATAATAAAAGAAGATATTGCCCTGATTATGGATGGGGCGGCAGGACGCATCAAAAGCAAACAGCGGGAGATATTAGAGATTGCCCAGCGTAATATTGACCGCCTCGCCCGGCTTATCAACGACGTCCTGGACTTTCAGAAACTCCAGTCGGGCAGGGCTAAATTCAATATGCAGGACAACCTTATCAACAGCGTCATCGAAAATGTTTACAACACAATGGCAGGCACTGTAAGTAAAAAGGGCATAGAGTTGCGGCTTGCGCTCGATAACGCGCTGCCCAAAGTAACTTTCGACAACGACAAGATGATTCAGGTTCTCACCAACCTGGTAAGCAACGCAATGAAATTTACCGACAAGGGCAGTATTACAATCGCAAGCCGCAGGATTGAAAATTCGATTCGCGTTTCAGTCATCGACACCGGCTGCGGAATGAAACAGGAAGACCTCCCCAAGCTGTTCCAGCAATTTCAACAGCTCGGCAGTGGAAATCGCAAGACAGGCGGAACAGGTCTGGGTCTGGCTATATCAAAAGATATCGTCGAAAAACATGGCGGGAGAATTTGGGTGGAATCAGAGTTCGGCAAGGGAACAACCATGCACTTCCTGCTGCCGATCAAAGTATCTGCTTGTGAATCCGAACCCACCCAGCAACTGCAGCAGACGCAAAGCTAAAAAATAGTAAATTTAAAATCGCTACTATACGCCGCTAAGCGCTTTTTTGCCGGCAAGTGCGTTGGTAATCTTCTCTTTCAGTTCCGCAAAATCGAACGGCTTTGCGATGTAATCAACAACACCAAAAGACGAAGCGGTGGCAATATCGTCCATTTCGCAGGCGGCAGTAACCATAATAACCGGTATGCCCTTCAACTGGGGGTCCTTGCTCAAATGCTCAAGCGTCTCGTGGCCGTTCATAATGGGCATGTTTGTATCAAGCAGAATAAGGTCC
>Ga0265316_10001956_pt1 | contig 21652 bp, 21 predicted proteins | sample 4522metaG_FD_202092 | JGI IMG/M metagenome (GOLD analysis project Ga0265316, IMG submission 202092) | Rhizosphere microbial communities from Carex aquatilis grown in University of Washington, Seatle, WA, United States - 4-5-22 metaG | ecosystem: Host-associated > Plants > Roots > Rhizosphere >... | reverse complement strand
CAATAAGTTTTTTGATTTCGGGAGTAATTTTGCTCATGTTTTTATAGTATCAAAAAATCGCCAGCATGGCGATTTTTTTTACTTAACATTATAGAAAATATCAAAACTGCAATTCGGTAACAACTTTGCTTGCCACGCCTCACTATTGTTTAGGGGAGGGTGTGGATGCCGAAATACCACAACTATAAAATTTATTTAATTTTACTCTGGTGGCCTTACCAACAAAACCGGTACCATATTGAAGATTTATAGGAGTTAAAATTTCATCTTTATATTTTTCTTGAAATCCGGAAACTGCTGAGGCGGTCTGTTCGTCAAAAGTATCAGTGGAACCCAAAAACAGACCTTCTTTTCCCAGAGCTATTTGCAGCGCATGAACTCCTTCCCCTGTATCTCCAATTCTTAAATTAATGTCAAAGTTGTAACACCATGTTTTTTGCTGATTTTTGACTCCTTGCAATTGTTGCTGGAGTTGGGCTATTTGTTGTTGTAATTGTGAGATCGTCATTAATATTCCTTCTTCTGTTAATGGAGCAGGTGCTTGAGTATTGATAGAAGTCGCAGCCGATGAAGAAATAGGCGATGAAGTAGAATTGGAATCGATGGCCGATGTTGATGTGAAAGAAAAATTATCAGTATTCGAGTTGCCCGCTTTATCAGTCAAAATGGTTTTGACTATATGTACTCCTGGTGTTAATGCATAAGCATACCCAACCGAATACGGGTTAATGGTGGTTGCCCCATAGCCACCAGACCATGCTTCCTTGCCATCAATTGCCACGTTAATCTTTATGCCGTTTAAATCAGACCATGGATTATTATGAATTACCCACATTATTTTTGTTAAATTGTCTTGATATGACTCCGAGGAAACTTCAACTGTTGGCGGCGTAGTGTCTGGTGTAGTGAGTATGGATGTAGACGAAGTGGTTGTGTTAATAGTGGCCGAACAAGTCGCTGTCGCAGTATTTGATTGGGAATCTTTTACTGTAATACTGGCAGTATAAGTACCATTTCCGGAGTATGTCCCAGCAACCGAACTATTAGTATTGCCGTTTATATTAGAATCGCCCGACCAAAAATATGTAAATGGAGCATGACCAGAGCATAAACTTTGCGATGTCCATGTAATGACGTTGCCTGTGGTTTTGCCAGTGCAATAAACAGAAAAAGGTTGCTCTGGCCCATTCACAGTAGGTACACATCCTACTAACAAAAAAGCATTAGCAAAATTCGGAATAATTAAAATTGTTAATAAAAAAATGAAAGGCATTATTTTTTTCATAGGTTTATTTTACCCTAACACAATAATATTGAAAAATAAAATTTTATAGCAAACTCCTGACCCACGCCGATGGCGGGGTAAAGAGCCTTCTTGCTAAATTTTGTTCGCCTGCGGCTTCAAAATTTAGAGAAGGCTCTTTATATCTTTAACAGTTATAAAAACCATCAAAAGCAAAAGAAAACCTAAACCGCAGGCATTAGACCAGCCACGGATTTTAATTGACACCGGAGAGCCTTTGAATTTTTCAATTAAAGTGAAAAATAAATGGCCTCCGTCGAGGCCAGGAAAAGGAAGAATATTGAAAACCGCAAAGCCAAGAGAAAGAAAAGCCATAATCTGGAGCAAGTAAGTGAAGCCGATTTTGCCGACCTGGCCAGCTAAAGCGACAGCACCGATGGGGCCGGTTAAAGAATTAAGAAGTGCCGGCTGGGAAAAAGCTTTGGTTACCAGGTCATAAAGACTGGAAAAGGTTAATAAGGTAACCTGGCCGGTAAATTTTGAGGCATCAATTAAACTTTGGCCGAAAGATTGCGCCTGCGAACCAGCGTCAATGACAACCAAGCCCAACGAGCCTTCGCCGGCGGGCGGATTGAGCCGGCCGGTAATCTGAAAATCCAAGGTTTTGCCAGCGCGGTTTATTTTCAAGGTTATAGGCTGGCCTTTGAAACGGCTGGTGAAATCAATAAAATTTTGGCTGGAAAAAGGAGAATTTAAAACATCGTCTTGGTGAATCACCGAAACAATTTCGTCGTTTTTCTGAAGGCCGGAAAGGGCGGCGGGAGAATTGGGAGCTAAATCGCCGATAATAACTAAGGGCTTGCTGCCAATCATGAAAACCAAAACTAGAAAAATCCAACCTAAAATAAAGTTAGCGATAACGCCGCCTGACAAAATGAGCGCCCGACGGCCAACGGGCTGGCGGTCAAAACTTTCTTCGTTGATTTTGTTGAATCCTCCGAAAGGAAGCCAGTTCAAACTGTATTCGGTGTTGCCGAATTTTTTGCCGACAATTTTTGGCGGAAAGCCAAAACCGAACTCCTCCACTTCCACGCCGGAAGCTTTGGCCAACAAAAAATGCCCGAGTTCGTGGGACAGCAAAATTATGGAAAGAAAAATTATGGCTAAAAAGATGGTCATAGTTTATCAAAAGTTTAAATACAAAAATTAAATCTCTTCCAATTCTTTAATTTTTTTATCCAAAATACTTTCAATCTCTTTGTTGGTTGAATCAACGCTCTTCTGGATTTCTTCCTTGAGCTTAAATTTTTGGTCTTCGCTGATTTGTTTGTTGTCAAAAGAAACTCCAACGGCTTTGTTAGTTTCGTCGCGGTGGGTTCTTAACTGGATCTTGAAAGTTTCGCCGATTTTTTTGACGGATTTTACCAGTTCTTGGCGGCGTTCTTGATTTAATTGCGGTAAATTAATCCGAATAAGCTTGCCATCATAATTGGCGGAAAAACCGGCGGCTTCAACGGCTTTCACAACGCCGGGAATAGCGTTTTTGTCCCAAAGAGCAATGTCAATTTCTCGCGGAGGGACAACGCTGATAGAACCGAGCTGTTTAATCAAAAGCTGTTGGCCAAAATAATCAACTTTGAGATTTTCAACCAAAATCGGGCTAGGCCGGTTGCCGCGAACGCCCAGAATTTCTTTTTTTAAACTATCAATTAACGAAGCAGTCTCTTTTTTAAATTTTTCCAGAATTTCCATTTATAAATTAATTTCCTTGTTTAGAACCAGTGCCAACTATAATTCTACCATTATCACCAATGTTTAGACTATTAACCATCCGGCCGGGAACATCTAAAACCACCTGCCAATCTTGGCCGGAATTAACGCTTTTATAAAGTTTGTCGTCGGAAGACAAATAAACTCCGCCTTGGCCGTCGGGCAAAATAGTTTGAATAGGGGTTTTGGAGACAACGGTGCTGAGGTCGGCGCCGAGCAAAGAAGCGGTGTAAGCGGATTGACTAGGCTGCTTTTCTTGCAAAGTAACAAAGTCGCCGCCGTAAACACTGCCAACCCAAGCTGTTTTGGCTTTGGTGGCGACATGGACTTGCGAACCAGTAACGACAATATCAGTTATCGGCGAACCAACGGAGGCTAATAATTTGAAACCCGAATCGGACAAGGAATAGCTTATTAACCGGCCGTCGGAAAGACCGAGATAAAGATTGCCGCCGACAGAATCTATTTTGTAAGCGACGGCGTCTTTGGTGTCAAAAATCTTTTTGAGAGTGAAAAAGCGGTCGTCGGTTTGATAAATTCCGCCTTGGCCGTTTTTGAACAGGGAAACAAAAAAGCGGCCGGGCTTATTGGCGGCAGTTTTGACCTGATAGACCGCGGCTTTGGAAAGCTGGCCTTCAAGGTCGGAATAGTTATACCAATGCGCGCCGTTGTCGCGGCTGATGTAAAAACCTTGGCTCGTGGCGGCGTAGACAAAGGAAGAATTATTACTATCAACATCAAAATCATAAACTGTCGGAGCGGCAGTCCCCGACCAATAAGTTTCGTCAAAAGTGGCGCCGTTGTCTTTGGAAATAAAAACTATCGGTGAAAGCTTATTGGAAGCAAAAGCCTGAAAACCAAAAAAAGCCGCGAACTGCGGTAAGGTATACAGGATAATTCCAATAGCAACGATACAAATTATAAGAGGAAAAGCTTTGTTATCCATTAATTTTTTGCGAAATGGCCTTGAACTGCAATTTCGGATTTAAATTATATCTTTTAATTAATTCTTCGCGTTCCAGAAGCCAGGCTAACTTGGAAGAGTTTTTGAGAAGATTTTTTCGTAAAAATAAAATCTGCTCCTCAAGGTATTCCGGAAGAGATTCCGGGTCGGCTAAATTCTTCTTTTTCGAAGAATCCTCAAGCAATTGAATCGCTCGGCCAATTCTGCCAAAAGATTGCTTAGCTGTCAAGGACAAATCGCTTGAATTAAGCTTGCAATTTTCTTTCAAATATTTTTCAAGAGATTTTTGGCTGAGCCGCGGAAAGTAAACTTTGGCGAATCGGGAAACCAAGGTTTGAGGAAAAACCGAAATTTCATTGGCGATAAAAATAATCAAGGCAAATTGCGGTGGCTCTTCAATAATTTTCAAAAGGGCGTTTTGGGCTTCTGGGGTCAAAGATTGGGCGGAATCAAAAATCGCGGTGCGGCGGCTGGAAGAGAAAGGTCGCTGATAAATGAATTGCTTGAACCGCCGGACGGTTTCAATGCCGATATTTCCTGATTCTTCAGGCAGAAAAAATTCGGCATCAACAAGCGGCTTGTCTTTGGAGGGCGGAACAAATTCGCCGGTTTCCAAAAAATTAACCAAAGCGCCAGCAAAAGTGAATTTCCCAATTTGTGGGTCGCCGAAAAAAAGATAAGATTGGCTTAATTTTTTTTCCGAAACAATTCTTTTGAAATCGGATATTTTTTCTTCCAGGCCGTAAAGCATAAAAATTCAGCTCTGTAATTACGGCAATTACCGTAAAACGATTAAAGCTTGCTCAACAAAGTTCTCTTGTAAACGTCTAAATGCTCGAGAATAACGGCCGTGCCTTTGGCGACGCAATAAAATGGGTCTTCGGCCACATAAGCGGCGACGCCTAAACTTCTCTGGAAAAATTCGTCAATTTGGCGGAGCTGGGCCGTGCCGCCGGAAACGATAATACCTTTTTCCATGATGTCGGCCACGAGCTCGGGAGGCGTGACGTTGAAAACCGATTGGACCGAAGCCGCAATTTCATCAAGATAGGAATCAATGGCTTCAACAATTTCGTTGGAGTTGATAATCATGTCTTTGGGCAAACCGGTAATCAAGTCGCGGCCTCGAACTTGCATAGTTAATTTATTGGAATTGGGTAAAGCGGTGCCGATTTCGATTTTGATTTGTTCGGCGGTGGTTTCGCCGATAGCTAAAGCGTATTTTTTCTTAATATAGTCCATGATGGCCTGGTCAAAATGGTTGCCGGCAACCCGACGGCTGGCGCTGGTAACGATGCCGCCCAAAGAAATAACCGCCGCTTCGGTAGTGCCGCCGCCTAAATTGATAATCATGTTTCCCGAGGAAGAGTTGATAGGAATACTGGCGCCGAGAGCGGCCAACAACGGTTCTTTAACCAGATAAACTTCTTTAGCGCCGGCTTCACGAGCGGCGTTGATGACCGCGCGTTTCTCGGTGGAAGTGATACCAGCGGAAACAGAGATAACAACTTCTGGTTTGAAAACATTGAAACGGCCGATAGCTTTAGAAATAAAATACTGCAACATCATTTTAGTAATGTAGTATTCAGCGATGACGCCGTCTTTGAGCGGGCGGTAAGTGACGATGTCGCCGGGAGTGCGGCCAACCATTTCTTTGGCTTCCGAGCCAACGGCCATTACAAGATTGTTCGGTTTGCTTAAAGCGACAACAGTCGGCTCATTAATAACAAGCCCTTTTCCGGGGACGAAAACTAAAGTGTTGGTTGTTCCTAAATCAATTCCAAGTTTACGGATAATCATTGAAATCAGAATAAAATAAAAAAAACAAAGAAGCAACCCCCGCACCTATAAAAACGGATTTTAAAAAATAAAAAGCCCCTATTTTTAGATAGGGGCAAGAATAACTGACTAAAGTAGCGGGTATATAACTTTTTTACCACGTTCTTTCTTAACAACTACAGCTTTTGCATTTTTAAAATCAGAGCAACATCCCGCCAGATTTTTAACAAGAATTAATTCTTCGTTTCCGTTATTTAAAACGAGATAATCAACATTGTGAGATTTAAACGCTTGCACAACTTCGTAAATTCCGCAATCAAGTTTTTTCGCTTCAATGGCTCTGCCAAAACGCCACTGCACATCTATCCACATAGTAAACCGGCCTAACAGAATCAAAAAAATCCCGAAAAAGATAAAACCCTGAAACGACATTTCGACCATAACGACCTCCTTTTTGCCTTGTTATTTATATTTAAAACAACTGCTAATTTTTAAAGAACCTACCAAAGAATTTAATGTTTATTAACTTTCTGTCAATTTAAGCCGTTTTTCTGACGATGTCTGCTCCCAGTTTTTGGAGGCGTTCGTCAATTTTTTCGTAGCCGCGGTCAATGTGAAACGTTTCGTTTAAAATTGATTCCCCTTCGGCAACCAGAGCGGCGATAATCATGGTCATGCCGGAGCGAACGTCCAAAGCTTTAACTTCGCTACCACGCAAAGGAGTGGGACCAACAATTAAAGCCCGGTGCGGGTCCATAAGAACGGCGTTGGCTCCCATTTTGATAAGTTCGTTGATATAACCCAAGCGGCCTTCGTACATCCACTCGTGAACCAAGCTGACTCCGGAGGCCTGCGTGGCCAAAACCGCCAAAGGCGGAATCTGGTCGGTCATTAATTTCGGATAAAGACCGGATTGGATTTTTGAAGGCTGGTAAGAACCGACGGGTTTTTTAATATGAACGAGATTTTCGCCAGTTTCAAAATTAACCGCCATCATTTTCAATTTTTGCAATCCGGAATCCAGAAATTCCGGGTCAATGTTTTTTATTAAAATGTCGCTTCTGGTAGCCGCAGCCAAAACCGCTAAGCTCATGGCTTCATCAGAATCGGGGATAATAGAATGGCTGGCACCGTGAAGCGATTTGACGCCGCAAACGCGGATGGTGTTGGTGCCAGCACCGTCAATTTTCGCGCCCATTTTAATAAGGAAAGCAATTAAATCCTGAATATGAGGTTCGGTGGCTGCTAATTTAATAATAGTTTCCCCCTCGGCTAAAACGCTGGCCAAAAGAGTGTTTTCGGTCGCAGTGACGCTGATTTCGGAAAGAATAATTTTAGCTCCTTTTAACCGGTTGGATTCAATTTTCAAAAAATGGTCGGGGGTTTCGCTGATATTGGCGCCCAAAGCTTTAAAAGATTCGAGGTGGGCATCTAACGGACGGCTGCCGATAATGTCGCCCCCCGGATAGGGCATGACCACTTTCCCGCACCGGCCGAGAAGAGCGCCGGCAAATAAAATTGAACCGCGGAATTTTCTAACCATTTCGGCAGGCGGAGAGAAAGAATTCAAACCAGAAGCGTTGATAGAAACTCTTTTGCCATGGCGCTCCACTTTAGCTCCCAAACTTATGATAATGTTTAAAGCATTTTCTCCGTCCTGAATTAAAGGAATATTTTCCAAATGACAAACTTCCCCCGTTAAAAGAGTGGCGGCTAAAATCGGTAAAAAAGCGTTTTTGGAACCGCTAACCTCTATTTCCCCTTGCAGAGAACGGCCCCCCTTGATAATAAAGTGTTCCATTTCTATAGTATAATACTAACATAGGTTAAAAATCCAAAATCGCATATAATCATTCTCTAAATCAATAACGAATTTGTCCGCTAAGACAATTAGAGGCAGATTGGCGATTTTATCATTTATGAATCAAAAAACAAGGAAGATAATTCTTTATTGCCTGATTTTCGGATTTTGTCTGGCCGCCGCCGGATTAATCTTGTATTCTTTCGGCTGGTCTTTGGGCAAAACAGCCAACGGGTTTCCTGTTTTTGAAAAAACAGGAGCTATTTTTTTAAAAACTCAGCCGATTGACGCGCTGATTAAAATAAACGGCAAAACTTATGACAGAAAAATTGTTCTTTTGGGAAACAACGGAAGCGAACTAATAAAAGGACTCTCGTCAGGGAATTACCAAGTGGAGGTTTATAAAGAAAATTACGAAAGTTGGGATAAAACAATGACCATTTCGGCCGGCATGATTTCAAGCGCCAGCAACATTTTTCTTTTTCCAAAAGAAGTTAAAACCGAGCCAGTGGCCCAAAAAGACGCCGAAAAAATCTGGCTAACCGATAACCAAAAAGAACAAATTAAAGAAATATTCTATTCTCTGAAACAAAAACAGTTAAAAATGCCCGGCAATGTTCCGATTACCCAAATCGTTTCCTATCCTTTTGACACTTCCGAAGATATTGTAACCACCGAAAAAGCCATTTACCTGTTAAACCGCCAGAATTTTTCCTTAAAACTTTTGTTCCTTGTCCCTTCAAGAGCATTGACTATAAACGGCTCGGAAATGACTTTTATCGACGGACAAAACAATCTCCAAATTTACAATCTTGATTCGCGCCGAATCACCGAAAACGACTACTTGGGGCTAACTAAAGACGAAGAAGCGACGGAGATTTCCCTACCGACACAGGTCCTTTTTTCAAAATCAAACAAGGAAGTCGGCATTCTCACAAAAAAAGGAGAATTGTTTATTTACGACCGGGATAAGAAAGAAATAAAGAAAATCGGAGACGGATTTAAAGATTTCCGTTTTTCTCCGGACGGTAAAAAAATAGCCGCTCTTAACCAGAACGGGGAAATAGAAATAATTTTTCCGGAAGATTATTACCGGGATTTCACAATGGCGGCCGGAGAAAAATTCAAGCTGAACCTTTCCGAAAACAGCCAGCCATTGGCTTTTGAATGGCTGCCGAAAATCCCCGACCATTTGATTATAAGATACGCCGACAAAACAATCGTTTCCGAAGTTGACAACCGAGCGCCGCTCAACCAGTGGTTGCTGGGAAACAACATCAAAGACTTCGCTTTTGACGGAGAAGGAATCCTTTATTTTATCGGAAACGACAACCAGTTCGTGAAAACAATTTTAGCCCAAAACAAATTAATTGATATTTCTAAAATCTTAGATTACAAAAATTAGTTCCAAGCGTTGGTGCGGAGCTTACTGGATGTTTATTTTTATCTTATCAATATTGGAAGGCGCTTTTTTGATGTAAATAGGCCAAAAAGAAATCTGGGCTTTTTCCAAACCAGGCAGGGAAAAAACTAAAGTTTTCAGCGCAACTTCATCTTTACCGGCAGCTTGCTGGCGGAAAAGGTCGGAATTAATTTTCTTTTCAAAAGTTATCTGGCCTTTGGCGGAAAAAAATATTTCTCCTTTACTAAAATCAGACCGAGATACCTGATAATCTATATTAAAACTATTAAGTTCATAATCTCCGTCGGATAATCCGGACAAAGACTTGGCCACCAAAACGCTTTCCAGGTCGCTTTCCTTAAAAACCATGATTTTCATTGTGGCTTCGGCGAAAATACTGAATTTATTGTCTTTATCAACCACTTTATTTATTTTTTCATTGGAAATTTTAAAATCAGAAGAGCCGTCAATAATTTTAAACTCTTTCGGAATTTGAGGAAGAACAATTAATCGAAGATTGTCTTGCAAGGCCTGTTTAATCTGAGCATCTGCGTCGCTTAAATCTTTATCAGTCGGAACGGCAATTTCTCCGACAAAGCCGCCGGTTGTTGGCTGGCTGAAAGCCGCAGAAAATCCGGCATATTTTGGAGTGTCTTTAAATCCGGGAACACTTAATTTAATTCCCGAACCGATGTTGTAATCGGCTCCGGGCTGGTCGGCGACAACGGCGGCGTCAATACTGGAAGCAATAATTTTTCCTTCCTGAATTTGGGCGCCAGGAACTTTGACGGCTTTAACCAGCCGGAAAATTTTATTATCAGGGGTGGAAAAACGGGTGCTGGCAACCAAAACCTGGGAATCGGAGCTGTAGCTATTATAGATAGTAATCGTGCCCTGAGATTTGTTGGCAACCTGCTGCTTGCCGGTGGCGGGGAAACTCAATTGCAGATTGCGAGATTCGCTGAGCAATTCCGCCTGCAGTTTTATCGGGGTGGAACTGGAATAAGAACTGAAATTTTTAGAAGCGTCGACGCTCTCATTAAAAGCGACGGGATATTTTTTTAAAGAAATATTGATTTCCAGCCGAGGTAAAACCACAAAACCAAGATAGATAAGGCCGGAAAAAACCGCAATTGCCAAAATAGAAAAAAACGGCCACCGGGGAATTCCCGAAGGATTGTCTTCAACGGTAGAATCTTCGACGGGATGAGCAGCCGGCTCGGAGGATTTTTTAACAGCTCTGGCTTCTTTCCACCAGGATTTTTCGTTTGTTTTTTCTTCTTTTACTTCCAGGATATTATCGACTTCCGGCGGAATCGATTCTTTATCGGCAACGGGCTGGGAAGAATGAGCCGATTTTTTGACAGAGACGATGTCGGAAAACGGCTGGCGGGATTTTTTAGGCTGTGGGTTTTCTTGAGACATTAAAATAATTATAGATTAGAAAATAAAAAAACAAAAGAATGGGCATTATGGCAAAAGAATATAATCGAACAATTTTTTAGCTGGATTAATTATGCTAAATACCCCACTTTGAATTGATAAAAACAAAAACCGCCAAAAAAATGAAAACAAAAAAATTATTGATCAAAAACCGCCGGTTAAGCAGGCCGGAGAAATACGACAAAGTGAAATCGCGAGTCAAAAAGAGAAAGAGAGTCAAAAGAACGGCTGAATTAATGAAGCCGATGGGCAAAAGACTGATGGTCCAGAAAAGCTCCAGCCCCAAAAAGGCAAAAACGAAAGAAACAAACCGGGAATTGTGGAAGGCCAACAGCGAATTGCGGCCGGCGGAGCGTAAAAAATTGAAACAGCCTTCGAAAAGCAAAAAAACAGCTAGAAAAAGAAGGACATTGATAATGAAAAAATACTTTGACTTGTCGGCGGCGAAAACGATAAGAGAAACAGCCAGCAAAAGACAAGTATTTAAAAACAGATAAACCGATTTGCGGTTTTCAAAAATGAGATTAACGAGTCCAAAAATCAGATAAGAGAGGAACCCGAAGGCGAAAGACGCAAAAGCCGCCGGATAAAAATTACCTTCAAAAAAACGCAGCGCCAAAAATGATGCCAGAGACAAAATCAAATAAGAAATCCGGAAATAATGCCGCTCGGGCAGCTGGAAAAGATACAATACTAAAATTAAAAGAAAAAAAGCGGCAGAAGCGAAAAAAGAAAAATCAAAAAACCAAAGCCCGAGCAAACCAATCCCAAAAAGAACGGAATTAAGAAGCGCTGACTTCCACGGCTTGCTTGTTAAAAGAAAGCTTAATTTTTTGCCCATTTCTGACGTCTCCTTTAATTATTTTATCGGCCAAGTTGTCCAGAATAACTTTTTGAATCAAACGCTTAATCGGGCGAGCGCCATATTCGGGGTCAAACCCATTATCAATAAGGTGTTTTTTAAGAGACGGGTCGATGGTTAATTTTATCTGCCGCTCGGCTAATTTGGCTTTAACTTGCTCTAACTGAATATCAACTATTTTGGAGATATCTTTCGGCCGGAGAGAATTAAAGATGATAACTTCGTCGAGGCGGTTGATAAATTCCGGTTTGAAAGTATGCCGCAAAGATTCCCGGACTTTATCCCGGAAATTATCTTCCTGAGACTGCATGTTTTTTTCGTCAGAATTTTCGCCGGAATTAAAACCCAGATAAGACATTTGGCGGAAATATTCGCTGCCGACATTGGAAGTCAAAATAATAACGCAGTTTTTAAAGTTAACCACTTTGCCTTTGCCGTCAGTTAAGCGGCCGTTGTCCAAAATCTGAAGCAAAATATTAAAAACTTCGGGATTAGCTTTTTCAATTTCGTCAAAGAGAACCAAGCTGTATGGCCGGTGGCGGACGGTTTCGGTTAATTGTCCTCCTTCTTCGTGGCCGACATAACCCGGAGGCGAACCGATTAAACGACTAACCGAATGGCGTTCCATATATTCAGACATATCAATTCTGACTAGAGCTTTTTCGTCGTTGAACATGAACTCCGCTAAAGTGCGGGCGAGTTCGGTTTTACCAACGCCAGTCGGGCCAAGAAACATAAAAGAACCCAAGGGTTTATTTTCGTCGGCTAATCCGGCCCGGGCTCGGCGGAGAGCGCGGCTGACAGATTCAATGGCGGCTGGCTGGCCGATTACTCTTTCGGAGAGAACATCTTCAATGCGGGAAAGTTTGGCCATTTCCGATTCCAGCATCCGGTTGACCGGAATTCCGGTCCAGCGGGAAACCACGGCGGCGACATCTTCGGCATCAACATATTCTTTAATATATTTGTCTTTATTTTTCTTGGAAAAATATTTCTTCTCAAAAGATTCGTATTCGGTCTTGGCGGCGGGAAGTTCGCCGTAGCGAATTTTGGCTACTTTTTCCAGATTGCCTTCCCTTTCGGCAATTTCGGCTGAATTTTCCAATGCGTCAATTTTTCTCCGGAGATCGTGAAAATTTTCCAAACTAATTTTTTCCGCGTGCCAGCGGGCGGAAAGGTCATCGTTTTCGGCCCGAAGTTTTTTCAATTCTTTGGAAATAATTTTTTGACGAACCGGCTTAGCGGATTTCTGTTCTATTTCCAAACGAGTAATGTCATGGCGCAAACGGTCTATTTCTGCAGGCAAGCTATCGCTTTCCAAATGGCGGGAAGCTGCGGCTTCATCAATCAAATCAATGGCCTTGTCGGGCAAAAAACGGTCAGCGATATAGCGGGCCGAAAGATTGACGGCGGCCATGATGGCTTCATCGCTGATTTTAATTCCGTGATGAATTTCGTATTTTTCTTTTATTCCGCGGAGAATAGCAGTGCTGTCTTCCAAGCTCGGCTCTTCAACCATGACCGGCTGGAAACGGCGTTCCAGGGCCGAATCGCGTTCAATATATTTTTGATATTCCTTGATGGTGGTCGCGCCGATGGCGTGAAGTTCGCCCCTGGCCAAAGACGGCTTTAAAAGATTAGAAGCGTCCACCGCGCCTTCAGCGGCGCCGGCACCAACAATCATGTGAATTTCATCTATGAAAAGAAGATAGCGACCAGCGGCGTTTTTTATTTCCGATATAAAAGCTTTTAATCGGTCTTCAAATTCGCCGCGGAATTTAGTGCCGGCAATGAGCGACCCTAAATCAAGCATGATAATTTCTTTGCCTTTAAGACCTTCGGGAACTTCGCTGTTGACGATTCTTTGGGCCAAACCTTCAATGACAGCGGTTTTGCCCACGCCGGGCTCACCGATTAAAACGGGATTATTTTTTTTGCGGCGGGAAAGAATCTGGATTAAGCGGCGCAGTTCTTCTTCGCGGCCGATAACCGGGTCTAATTTCCCCTGCCGGGCCTGCTCGGTTAAATTAACAGCGTATTTTTCTAAAACCTGGAATTTAGCTTCCGGAGTTTCATCGGTAATTCTGACCGAACCGCGAAGCTGGGACAAAACTCTCAAAAGAGGTTCGCGACGGACGCCGAATTCGTTGAGTAAAGACTGAGCGGCCGAAGGAACGTCCAAAAGCGCCAACAGTAAATGTTCGCAAGAAATAAATTCGTCTTTTTGTTGGCGGGCGATTTCGCCGGCGCGGTCTAAAATTTTCATTGATTCCTGGGAGAGATAAAGCTGGCCAACGTTTGAACCGCTGAAAATTTTCGGTAAGCGGGCCAGTTTTTCATCAAGACTTTTTTCCAAAGCCGCCAAATTAACATTGGCCCGAACCAGCATCGGCCGGACTAAGCTTTGTTCTTCGCTAATTAAAGCAACCAAAAGATGCAGAGCTTTCAGCTCGCCATGATTATTGCGGCTGGCTAAATCCTGGGCGTTCTGCAACGACTCCTGAGCTTTAATGGTAAAACGATTAAAATTATTCATAAAAAATTTGTTAAATATTAACTGCTGATTACCAAGCTTGTATTTTACAGACTGGCGGGCCTCTCTTCAAGCGTAACCGGAACTGTAATTTCTTTGCCGTCTCTTAAAATTTTCAGACTGATTTGGTCGCCGACATTATATTGCTGGATAACATTGGACAAAGAATTATTCTGGTCTATCTTTTTCCCGTTTATTTCCAGAATTATATCTTCGGCCTGAATACCAGCTTTTTTAGCCGGAGAATTAACAGCGACGGCCGGGCCGCTGTTATCGCCTCTGACCAAAGCTCCATTCTGAACCGTTAATTTTTCTTTGGTTGCTAAATCAGCAGTGATGGTCAGATAACGAACGCCTAAATAAGGAACGCTGATTTTGCCAGTGGCTTGAACTGACTCAATAGCTTTTTTAACTTGATTAATCGGTAAAGAAAAACCGATATTTTGGGCGCCGTTAACCATAGCAGTATTGATGCCAATAACTTCGCCCCGAAGATTCAAAAGTGGACCGCCGGAATTGCCAGGATTAATGGCGGCATCAGTTTGGATAACTCCTTCTATGGTTTCGCTCGTGCCTTCTCCGCCGGCAGTAACTGTACGCGACAAACCGGAAACTACGCCAACCGAAACCGTGTTTCGGAATTCTCCCAAAGCGTTGCCGATAACGATAGCAGTTTGGCCGAGTTTAATGCTATCGGAGTCGCCTAAGGTTAAAACCGGTAAATTACCGGAATCGGGTTTTATTTTTATCACTGCAATATCAAGAGACGGATGACGCGCCAAAACCGTAGCGTCATATTTTTTGCCGTCGTTGGTTAAAACTGTATAGGAAGCCGCCGTGTCGGCAACGACATGCTTATTGGTGACGATTAATCCGTCTTTGGAAATAATAAAACCGCTGCCGCCGCCAATTTCCTGAAGTTTTGTTCCTTTCTGGCAGGGCTGGGTAAATTGTTGCCCCTGGTCGCTAAAAAATTGCTGAAACTCCGGAGGCAAATTAGCAAACGGGTCATAAGGACACTGCTCAATAACCGGCAAATCTTTGGAAACAATAATGGAAACAACCGCCGGCGAAGCTTGCTCAACGGCGCTGGTCACCGCTTCTTCATAATCCACGGCCGGCTTATAAAGCGGGACGGTTGAACTGGAATTAATAGCAGTTTTAAAATTAATCGGGAAAAAATTCAACTTAAACGGAGAATCGGGCGAGAAAAAAGCTGCAATAGCCAAAATAACGATAGCTACCAACAAACTTATAATTAGATTTTTTTTATTCATATTATTTTTATTATTTAGTTAATAATAAATTTAATAACTAGACCGAATATTCCCATTTTAACATTTTTGGCGAAAATCTTTGAGGGATCCAAAGATAGCCCTGTTTTTTTAATAATTCGTAAAGGTCTTTGGTAATTTTAACGTCGTTAAGGCAATAGCTTTTTAATTTTTCAATTTCGCCGTTGCGGTAAAATTCAATGGCTTCCAAACCGTGAGCGGTTTTACCGGCGCCGATGTTGGCTTGGGCCAGATTATCCAAGCCGATGCGGCGGCCAAGCGACTGTTCTATTTTTTCTAAAATATCAAAACGCGGAATTTTGTAAAGATCAAAATCGGGTTTCGCGGGAAAATATTTTTCCAAAACCGGCAAATCAAAACGGTCAATGGCAAAACCGACAAGCAAATCGCTGTTCCGGAAAATTTCTTTCACTTTATCCAGCTCATTTTCGTCGTAACAAGTATAAGCGTCATCTTTATATGAATAAATTCCGACAACGGAAACGTCAAATTTCTTTAGATTCGCGCTGACGTCTTCAAAGGTATTTTTGGTTTCGATATCAAAAACAATCTGGTCCATAAATTTAATGGTTTTAATTACTAATAGGGTCGCTAAATATTATACGTGCCGATCCGCCACATTGGATGCAGCGTAGCTATAGGGCTTGGTTTTAGCTTCAAAGTTATTGGCTCTAATCATGCCTACCACTTCCTGAATCATGGCTTTAGTTTCCCCTTTTTCGCCGATGTCGGCATGAATTTCAAAGCTAAAATCAGGGGCTTTTAAGTCTTTCAGAAGGACAAGAACTTCCTGAGCGACTTCCAAAGAAAGCATTACCTCTCTGATAATCCGGTCGCGGAGGGTGTGAAACTTGCCCAGTTCAATGCGGCGCCAAAAATACTTACCGCCTTTTCCGATGCGGTGAACAACAATAGCCGTGACAAAATCAACCATATTAGCCGGTTCAAGACCTTCGGAGTCGCTACCAATAACAATCTTGTAGCGGCTTTGCGGATCAGTCTTCATAAAACCAACAATTTCTTGGGCTACCTGGCCGATTTCCAGCCGTAAACCATAAGGAGTATTAAATACTTTCGTTTCCATGTTCATTTAAATTATAACATGGCTGTCAACGAGGGAGAAAAATAAAATTCCCCTTTTGGAATTATCCAAAAGGGGACGCGGCTTTGAGACAAAAGAAAGGCTTTTAAGTAAAAAATTAAACATTTTGAGGAATTTCTATACTCCTCATTGACGAGACTTTGCCGCCGAGAGCTTTGATTCTGATTTCAAGCGCGGTTACGAATTTGCTGTAGTAAGCTTCCGGATTTCTGAAAACTTCGGCAGAAAATTTTCCTGTAGGGAGAAGTTCCTTAACAAGAAGTTTCCACTTTCTTTCGCACCACTCGATATTTTTTTCGGAAATTTTCTCAACCGATACGCCTTCCATCAGCTCGTTTTTTAATCTATCAATCCCGAATTCTTCCATTCTTTCGCCTCCTTTTCTGCGTTGTTGCTTTATAAACATCCGATGTAATACCCAAAATTACCTCCTTTTGTCTTTGTTGGATTATTTTAAGGTGCTTTTTATTTCCGAAACATAACTTTAACAATACTATTAAATCTGTCAATATTATTTTAATTTCAGCTGTCAAAAATATATAATATAGAGGCTATGGAGAATATTAAGGTTTTATCAACAGGAAAACTTATCTGGCAGGGCAAAGAATACAAATGCGCTCTGGGGAAATCAGGCGTGGTGGCGGCGGAGAAAAAAGCCGAAGGTGACAAAGCAACACCGGAAGGGTGTTTTCCTTTGCGGGAAGTTTTTTACCGGCAAGACAAAATAAAAAAACCGGAAACAGAGCTTCCGGTAAAAATAATTAATCTTGACGATGGCTGGTGCGATGAGTCCAAAGACAAAAATTATAATAAATTAGTAAAAATGCCATATTTAGCCAGTGCGGAAAATTTATGGCGGGAAGATTTTCTTTATGACATTGTCGTTCCTATAGGTTATAACGATAACCCGCCGGTGGCCGGAAAAGGCAGCGCTATTTTTATCCACATTGCTAGAGAAAATTATTCCCCTACTTTCGGCTGCATTGCTTTAGCGTTGCCGGATTTGCTGGAAATTTTGAAAACCGTAAAAAAAGAAACGCTAGTTTGCATAAAACCTACTTAAAGATGAGGACGGATTTAATTAATTAAGATAATTTTTTAGTTTTGAAACTTCTTCCTGAAGTTTGGCTTCGGCAAGAGCTTCAATGTTTAACCTGACCAGCGGCTCGGTTTGGGAAAAACGAATGTTAAACCACCAATCGGAGAATTCCATAGTTAAACCGTCCAGATAGCTTTTGTCAGCCAGCCCGATTTTTGAATAATCATCTTCAATTTTTTTCAACAAATGTTCTTTGTCTTTGATGTGCCCAACATTAATATCGATTTCGGAGCGATAATACCGCGGAAGCAAATCAACGAAATCAGAAAGCCGATATGGCAGTTTGGAAACGGCGTTGATAACTTCAATGGCCGCTAAAATTCCGGAATCCATATAAAAACCATCTTCGCCAAAGTTGCGGAAAGAAAAGTAATAATGGCCGGAGCGTTCGGCTCCCAAATCCGCTTTCTGCTCGCGCATTAATTTTTTAATAAAATAGTGGCCGACTTGGCAAGGAATAATTTTTAAGTTTCCGGCTATAAGTTTTTTCACGAGCCAGCCAGAGCTGGAATCAACAATTATTTTTTCCGGTTTTAAATTCCAAATCAGGAGCCGGGCAATGGCATCAGGGTCAATCAAACGCCCTTTATCGTCAACAAAAAAAGCCCGGTCGCCGTCGGCGTCAAAAACCGCTCCCAGATCGGCTTTATTTTTTTTAACCGCAGCCTGCAATTGGTCGGTGGCGCCGGGGTTTAAAGGATTCGGGCCGTGAGCCGGAAAATCGCCGTCGAGTTTTCCGTTAATAATTTCAAACTTTAAATTCCGAGCTTTGAGTTTTTTCAGGACCAGACTGGTTACGCCGTTGGAGGAATCAAAAACCACCTTGAGCTTTTTCTGCGGCTTTAAAAATTCCTGAAGAAATTTTGAATAATCTTCTAAAAAAATGTTTTGTTTCATGCCTTGCTGACGCTCTCTCTACTTAACCAAATCGGTAATGGTGTTTAATAACCTTGAAGGAAGCACTTCGGATTTTATCAAAAATTTATCGGCTTTTAATTCTTTGGCCTTCCTTTCGGTTTCCTGGTCTCCTAAATTAGTAAAGACGATAACGGGGGTGCAATTGAATTTTTCCCGGCTTTTAACATATTTGAGTATCATAAATCCATTCTCTTGTTCCGGGGCTTCCACCGTTTCTTGCGATTCACCCCTGGGCAAACGCAAATCCAAAATAACAACATCCGGCGCGGGTTTTTCGTCTAAATAAGCAATTGCCGATTTTAAATCGGATACAGCGGACATGTCGAAGCTGCACCCGGCATATTGGTCGCCTAAGGCGGCAACGGAATCCTCAAACAATGTCCGCAATAGTTTTTCGTCTTCTACGAATAAAATTTTGATATTTTTCATATGGAAAAGGCAGTTGGTTTAAAATTATTGTTTAGCGACCTTGCATCAAATAATAATTTTATTAAGCGGCGATAATTTTATATTTTAAGTATAACATAAGCAATGTGCTGGCCTGAGACGCCTTTCTTTTGTTTTTTTCTAATTGATTAGAGAAATTTTTTAAATTTTAAAATCCTTGCCCAAGCCTTATGCGAAGCAATAAATTTTTAACTAATCGCTTTACTCTTGTGCCCGGGGTGGGATTCGAACCCACAAGTCCTTACGGACAAAGGATTTTAAGTCCTTCGCGTATACCGTTCCGCCACCCGGGCAATAGAAATTAATTAAATTTTAAATTTTCTATGAGGCCTGGGTGGGAATCGAACCCACGTATAGGAGTTTTGCAGACTCCTGCCTTACCACTTGGCTACCAGGCCGATAGCTTAACTTATTCTGTTGGCTCTGTGGGCGCCGGGGTCGGCTGTTCCAATTCAAAATAAATCCTCGGCATCGGCTTAATGTTGATTTTTTTCAGCAATAGATTCTGAAGAAACGGACGGTTTTTAACCAACAAATCAATAACTTCTTTAGCGGAGCTATCGGGAATAACACCCATCACGATTTTAGCTTCTCTCATGTCTTCGTCAACTTCAACCTGAGTAATGGTAACCAAAGTTGAACTAGGAAACTCAATTTCCCGCAAAAGAATTTTTCCCAGCTCTTCCTGAATTAAACCAGATGCTCTTAAATTTCGGTATTTCATACGGCGCTATTGGATAAAAAATTTCAGTTTGTCGCCGACTTTTATTATATCATCGGCGGTTATCATGAGCCCAACTTCTTTGACGGCTTTCGCTTCGGCAATATTTTTCTTTTGCTCTTGAAGATTAATAATCTTGCCTTTGGCGAAACTTTTTTCAGCGCGCCAAACTTCAAACCTTTGCAGATTTCTAATCAAGCCGATGCTGACCCGGCCGCCAATTACCTGCTCGCCTTTGTCTTTATTATTGAAAACCGCTAAAACTTCCAATTCTCCGGCAACCTTAGGACCGGCGAAGCCGAGAGCGTATTCTTCAATTTTTTCCACAATTTTATAAATAATATCGGAATTGATTATCTCAACCGGATAAATCCGGCTCAAATTTTCGGCAGCCTTTTCCAATTTTACCCGGAAGCCGATTATTAAAGCTCCGGTGTTGTTGGCCAGCTTAAAATCATTTTCGCCAACTCGGCCCACGCTTTGGTCTAAAACTTCAATGGGTTTGTTAATAGAAATAATTTTTCTGACAGCATCATTTAACGCTTCCAAAGAACCGGCGTTGTCGGCTTTCAAAATTAGTTTTATTTTTCCTAAATCTTTTTCTGCTTGAGTCATCGGGATTTTTTTGGCAGTTGGCAAAACAGCTTTGGCCGCGAAAACCATATCTTTGCCGGTTAAAAATTCTTCGCCGACTTTCGGCAGAGACTCAAAGCCTAAAATTAAAGCCGGAGAGCTAGGTTCCAAAAATTTAACCGGCTTGCCCAAAAAGTTTTCTAAAAATTTTACTTTGCCAGTAGCGCCAGCAGTGGCAATAATGTCGCCAAGCCGCAGAGTGCCTTCTTCAACCACAACGCTGACCACTACTCCCCGGCGGTTATCAAGCTGGGTTTCTATAACAACGCCTTTGGCTTGGGCTTCGGGGTTATAAATCAAAGTTTCCATTTCAGCGGCCAGTAAAATCAAATCAAGAAGTTCATTAATACCGCTTCCGGTTTTGGCGGAAATCGCCTGGAAAGAAACATCACCGCCGTAACCTTCAAGCAAAACTCCGGCGGTCATTAATTCGCTTTTAACTTTTTCGAGATTAATATTGGGTTTATCAATTTTGTTGATGGCCACTACGAACGGGAGTTTGGCGGCCAAAATTTGGCTAAGAGCTTCTTTGGTTTGGGGTTTGACGCCTTCGTCGGCGGCGACAACTAAAATAGCCAAGTCAGCCGCTTGAGCTCCCCGAACGCGCATTTTGGAAAACGCTTCGTGTCCTGGCGTATCAATGAAAGTTATTTTTTTTCCGCTGTGTTCAATTTCATAAGCGCCGATTGACTGGGTTATGCCGCCAGCTTCTTTGGCCGTGACGTTAGTCTTGCGGATATAATCCAAAAGGCTGGTTTTGCCGTGGTCAACGTGGCCCATGACCACTACTACCGGTGGCCGGGTTTGAGCCGAAATCTTATTTTCTTCAGCTGGTATGCTCTTTTTTGATTTTCCGTTTTCTCGCATATCTTGTAAAATTAACAAAAATCCAAGATAATAACAAGCTAATGGAGGCGTGGCTGAGTGGTTTATAGCAGCATCCTGCTAAGATGTTAGGGGAGCAATCCCCTCGAAGGTTCGAATCCTTCCGCCTCCGCAGACAAGGCATTACTATCGCACCAACCGTCTCGACCGAGGCGCTAGTGCGACCTTAACAGCTTTCGAATCCTGACTCGCCAGCAGCAGTCAGCGCAGTTCCGAGGCAGACCGGAGAGCCTATTTTGCTATATTTTTTGAGCGTCAGTTCTAATCCTAAACCCGTTACCCATTTAGGATTCGAAACAAAGCTCTGAGCGTATTGATTTTAAATGATTTCTGAAAAGTGAGTTGTAAGGTGAGGTAAAATAAGGCAAAATAAATCTATGAAAAAAACTTTTTTAAAATTCGCACTGTTTGCGATATTCGTTTTGCCTTTTGCTGTTCACGCGGCACAAATAAACCCTCCTGTAATTTTTGATGGTGTAGGAAATGAGAAACTTCGAGAGTGTCCGACTTTTGATTGTAAGGTAGTGCAATACGGGGCGATAATTCCTCGTATTCAAATAATTGAATCATCGGGCGAATGGTATAAAGTTCACCTTATCGAACGAGGATATTTTGATAACAGCACACAACAAGCAAAAGAATTGCCGGAATCAGAATGGAAGACAACAACCGGATGGATGTACTACACCTTAATTCCAGAAAATATCCTTTCAAAAATAGGTGGCTCATCTGAAATCAAAAAAGACGAGTTGATT
>Ga0265316_10001955_pt1 | contig 21656 bp, 22 predicted proteins | sample 4522metaG_FD_202092 | JGI IMG/M metagenome (GOLD analysis project Ga0265316, IMG submission 202092) | Rhizosphere microbial communities from Carex aquatilis grown in University of Washington, Seatle, WA, United States - 4-5-22 metaG | ecosystem: Host-associated > Plants > Roots > Rhizosphere >... | reverse complement strand
ACATCCTGCAGGATGTCTTCTCCGAACTCGTGGAGGCCTACCGCCTCATGAAACCGGTGGAGCAGGTTACCGCCTGGTTGTTCCGCGTAGCGCGCAATCGAATCACGGATCTTTTTCGCAAGAAGAGGCGGGAGGCGCTAAGGAACGAGCCGGCTGCGATTGCGGAGGATCGGGAAGTACTCCAGTTGGAAGAGTTACTGCCGTCGCCGGATGCCGGGCCGGAGGCACTTTACGCGCGAAACGTGTTGCTGGAAGAATTGGAGGCTGCGCTTGACGAGTTGCCCGAAGAGCAGCGCGAAGTATTTATCGCTCATGAACTGATGGGGCTCAGCTTCAAGGAGATTGCGGCGGAATCTGGCGTAAACGTGAATACGCTTCTCTCGCGCAAGCATTATGCGGTTCTTTATTTGCGCGAGCGGTTGCAGGCGATTCACGACGAATTTTGAAAGCATGAGGTGAAGGCTATGGGAAGAGACTGGGCGGGTAGCGTAGTGAATAGAGTAGTGAAGATGATCATGTTTGCCGTAGTGTTTTTTCTGGTGTTTGTTCCGCTGTTTGGCTATGTGGTGATGCGGCTATGGAACTGGCTGATGCCGGGTCTGTTTGGCTGGCACATGATCGGCTTCTGGCAAGCCATCGGAATTTTGGTCCTGAGCAAGATTCTTTTCGGCGGGTTCCACGGCCGGCACGGCGGCCATATGCACTGGCGGCGCCGCATGACGGAACGGTGGGAGCAGATGACTCCCGAAGAGCGCGAAAAGCTCCGTCAATCCATGCACGGGCGCTGCGGACCGTTTGGACCGCCCGCGGAGGCGCCCAAAACGTAAAGGGAAGCCCACCCGGCGCGGGCAGTCTTGTCCCTTGATCGTCCCTCCCCTCTTGGACCAGCCGGCACAAGAGCCGTGCTATAATCTAACTAACTGGTTAATTATATGAAGGCATCGGGCGCTGCTTTTCCACCGCGTCGTTCCAGGAGCTACTCCGGCGCCCGCCGACTTTCTCCCCGCCTCGGAACTCGTGGGCATCCGGAGGCGAGCCGAGCTTCAATCTTGAAGGCGGCGGTGGCGGAATTTGCCGAAAATGGGATTGCGGGAGCTCGGACGGATGCCATCGCGCGGGCGGCGCGCGTCAACAAGGCGCTGATTTATTACTACTTCGAGGACAAGGACGCTCTGTACGACGCGGTGCTCGACCATGTGTTCGGCGGGATGCGGGCACGATTAATGCCGGTGCTGGAAAGCGAATTGCCGCCGCGACAGAAGATGCTGGAATACCTGGGCGCGTATTTCGACTACCTCGCTGCCAATCCTCTATTTACGCGGGTGGTGCAAGGCGACTGGATGCAGTCTCGCAAAGGCAACGTCCGGATGCGCAGAATTGCCAGAAAATATTTTCGTCCAGTCTTCGAGAAGCTGGCGGACGTCTTGCGCGAGGGGATTCGGGCGGGGGAATTCCGGGCGGTGAGCCCAATGGATTTTCTGCCATCGGTAGCAGCGGTGGTTGTCTTTTATTTCAAGGCGGCGCCGCTGATGAAAACGTTGACCAAGGCAGATCCGTTGTCAGAAAAGAGGCTACGGGAACGGCGCGCATTTGTGCTGGAGTTCATCTCGGCGGCGCTGTTTCGGTAAGCATCGCCCGGACGCCGAGTACGCGAAGAAAAACCAACAGCTTTCCGGCGACATGTTAGGAGATTGTTGATGAGTGCGCGGAATCGATTTTTGATTATTATGGCGGTCATTTTGGTGATTGCCTCGACTTACTACTTTTTTTCTACTCCTGCCGGGAAGGATCTGGTCTTGGTGGGGACCGTCGATGCGAACCAGATTGTCGTTAGTCCGCAGATTCAAGGGCGAATTCTCAAGCTGCTGGTGGAGGAGGGGACGCAGGTAAAGCAAGGCGATCTGATCGCTTTGCTGGATCCATCGGAACTGGAAGCAGAGGAGCGGGCAGCGGCGGCAACGATTTCCAGCTTGCGATCGAAGGTTAGCGAGAGTGAATACACGCGGCAATCGACGAAGGGGTCGACGACGGGAGACGTGGCGAACTCGCAAGCGCGTCTGGAGGCGGCGCGGGCACAACTGGCGCAGGCGGAGGCCACTTTGACTCGGGTGCAGAGCGACAGCCGGCGGACGATTGGACTCGCACAGGCGGGCGTGGCTTCAGATCAGGATCGAGTGCAGGCCGAGATGAATCTTAAGGCCCAGGAAGCTAGCGTTCAGGCGCTGAAAGATCAGGTTGCGGCAGGCCAGGCGGATCTGAATTCGGCGATTGCCCGGACAAATCAGGCTACGGCGGCCGAAAGTACGGTGGCCTCGTCGCGAGCGCAGGTGGATAACGCGGTAGCGGCATTGAAAGAAGCGGAAGTGCACCTCGGATATACGAAGATTTATTCGCCAGTGACAGGCACGGTACTGGTGCGGGCGGCGCGCGAAGGCGAAGTGGTGAGTGCGGGTCAGGCGATTGTGACGGTGGTGGATTTCAGTGACACGTGGGTGTTCGCGGCGATTCCGGAGACGGAGGCCGATCACATTGGCATGGGGGACACATTGCGGGTGCGACTGCCGGGAGGCACGTTGGTTCCGGGTAAGGTTTTTTATAAGGCCGCGGAAGCGGACTTCGCTACCCAACGGGATGTAGGTCGGCGCAAGCGCGATATAAGGACGATTGCTTTGAAGGTAAGGCTGGAGAATCCCAAGGGGGCTTATGTGCCGGGGATGACGGCGGAGGTGTTAGTAGCGCCGGCACAACTGAAGTAGGAAGAGTCAAGTTTGAGGGTGCGCGGCATGAGTGATGAAGTGAATAAGGCGAGCGGGAACACCACGAACGGCATGAGTGTTGTCGCGTCGGAACAGAGCTTGCGGGGCGACGTTGCGGCGGACGCTCCGAATGCCATCGAAGTAGACCATATTGTGAAGCGCTACGGCGAGTTCACGGCGGTGGACGATGTTTCCTTTGCGGTGAAGGAGGGAGAAATCTTTGGACTGCTGGGGCCGAATGGAGCGGGGAAGTCTACGTTGATCCGGATGATGACCACGCTGATTCCGATCACGGCGGGGTGGGCGCGGGTGGCGGGGCACGATGTGGCTCGCGATCCGAATGCGGTGCGGCATACGATTGGGGTGATCCCGCAGGCTTTGACCAGCGATCTGGATTTGACGGTGGAAGAGAATCTCAACATTTACGCCAAGTTATATGACGTTCCGAAAAAGCGGCGCACGGAAGCAATTGCTGAGTTACTAGAGACGGTGGATCTCACTAAGTGGCGGGACGCTCAGACTAAGACGCTGTCGGGTGGGATGCGCCGGCGGCTGGAGATTGCCCGGGGCTTGGTACATAGTCCGACGATTTTTTTTCTGGATGAGCCGACTACGGGCCTCGACCCGGTATCGCGCGTCGCGGTCTGGGAAATGCTGACCGACATCAAGACGAAGCGCAAGCTGACGATCCTGATCACCACGCACTACATGGACGAAGCGGACCGGCTGTGCAACCGGATTGCGATTGTGGATCATGGGAAGCTGGTGGCTTTGGATACGCCGGAAGCTTTGAAGGCCAGTGTGCCGGGAACGAACGTGATTGAGGCGCAGTTCGAGCGCCCTCCGGACGATTGGGAAGAGCGTCTGCGGGGATTGCCGGACGTGACGTCGGTGCAGAACGAGAGCGCGGGCATGTTCCGGGTGCTGACCGGCAATGGATCGCGCACCACCACGGACCTGGTGGAGATGGCAGTCAACGCCGGGGTCGCGGTGAGGACGCTTACGGTCCAGAACACGACCTTGGACGATGTGTTTGTGTTTTACACGGGCCGGCAGTTGCGAGACGAACTGGTGAAAGCGCCAGCATTCGTAATGCCGCCGCGGCCGGGGTTGCAACCATGAACCGGATGATGGCCATTATCGAGCGCGAGATGCGAAAGTTTTTCCGGTCGCCGGCGTTGATGATGGCGTCGATGATAATGCCGCTGGTGCAGTTGATCGTACTGGGGAATGCGTTTGGCGGAAAGATTCGCGACGCGAAGATGGGCGTAGTGGATGAGGACCATGGCACGCAGGCGATCCGAATCGAAGAAGCGTTTGATGCCATCCGGGCGAACATGCGCACGTTTATTCCGATCCCTTATGACAACGAGGTGCAGGCACGGGAGGACGTGCGCAACGGGAAGATTCAGGGCGCGGTGATTATTCCGGCGCAGTATTCGAAGATGGTGTACGAGAAGAATCATCCGCGGATCGCGCTGATTGTGGATAACAGCGATAACTTCATGAGTTCGACACTCGAAGATGAAATGTCCGGCTTGACGGATGCGTTGAATCAGCCGGACGTGTCGCCGCGGCTGTTGCAGCAGACGGCGCTGGAGGTCGTGGAGCTTTATCCGTATATCGAGTACATGAAGTTCCTGCTGCCGGGATCGATTACGCTGGCCATGTTCGTGTCGGTGATGATCGGCGGCGGGATGCTGTATATAGACGACAAGGCACGTGGAGTACACGAGGGATACCTAGTAACTCCGATTACTAAGACGGAGCTGGTGCTGGGGTTGGTGGGGGCGGGCGCGATCAAGGCGGTGATGACCGGGGTGGTAATTACGGTGGTTGGGTCGCTGTTGGCGGGAGTGGGGACGATCTTCAATCCGGGGACGATCTTGGGGCTGGTAGTAATGATCGCGCTGACCTCGGCGGCGTTCAATACGATGATGTTTTTGCTGATGGTAAGGATCGAGGATCCGCTGGTGCCGCGGGCAATGTTCGGGATCCTGAATACGCTCCTGTGGTTTCCTAGCGGATCGGTTTATCCGGTGCAAGCGTTTCCTCCGTGGCTGCGGGCGATTGCGAGGGTGGATCCGTTTACCTTCGCGGTGCATGGATTCAAGTCGCTGTTGCTGAAGGAAACGGGGCTGGGAGCGATTGTGCCGGACATGATTTATCTGTCGATTTTTGCGGTGGTGACTTTGGCGTTGGCCTTGCCGTTGTTTAAGCGGACGCTGTAGGAGAAACACGTCGTTGGTCGTTAGTCGTTCGGCTGGGCGCGCGAGATCGAGTTTTTCCGCAGCCTGTAAACCCGTGAAGTCGCCTTTCCCAAGATCGATGCTTCCTACAAAATGACCTCTAAAGACGATTGCGGTGCGCATTGTTGCCGATACGCGCTGCTCCGCTTCGCCCGGCTGGACGGGCGAAAGCGCCTGTCCCCACACCCCCGTCCCCACATACCCTCTTTTTTTATTCCTGCGGAGCGGCAGGGACGCGATCGCGAAAGGTGCGGATGAACGCGAGAGGACGAGGAGCATCGCTGGAAAGGCGGAAGACTAGATTGGTGGTGATGGAGCGCGTCCTGGGGCGTAGTTCGGCGCGAACGTGGAGACGGAGCCAGATGAAGCGGCCAATGCGACTAAGTCGGACTTCTTCGGGACTGAGCCTGGCCGTGTAGCTGGCGGCTATGCGCGCCATCTCAGAGAGCTCATGCATGGGTCCGAATTCCACGTCGCTGGGGCGGGGTAATTCGCGCATGGCGTCGAGTTGGCGGGCGACACTTTTCCGTTCGGCAACGCAGGGCTGGGTGCGGCAATCGAGAATTTTTTCGATGGCGTAAAGGGCACCGTGGTCAACGCGTTCTCCGAAGGCCAGGTTGAGCGTGTTGGTGGGGTTGACATAGTTGAGGGGCACCATCTGAAAGGCTTCGAGAATGGGCAACGGAATGCTTCCGAGGGACTGGATGGTGAAGGGATCGAAGGAAGTTGCGACCGGGCATCCCCATTGTAAGGCGAGGGCGTTCGTGACTTCCTGTTCGGTGGCAAAGCCGAGTTTTTCGATCCACTCGCCGATTTTTCCGTAGCGGGCTCGGCGCTGGGCCTCGAGGGCGGCGCGAACTTCCTCATAGGTGAGCTTGCCGCGGGCGACCATGAGGAGGCCGAGGGGAATGCGGTTAGGAGGCGGCGACGGTGGCGCCATTACGCGCAGGCGGGAGAGCTGGTTGACCAGAGCGGTCTCCAGGCATTGCGGCTGGCAATAGAAGGCGCCCTGGAGGAAAGTCCCGTTGCGGCGGCGGCGTTGGCGCCAGCGCTGCCAGAGCGATTGCGGGCCGGAGCAGGTAGCGAGCGCGCACGCAGGCTCGTCGGATTCCAGGGTGTGGCGCTTGATCCAAATCGCCGGCCAGGTTAGCGGCTTCAAGAAGTTTCTCATAAGGGCAACCCTCTCTTGGAGCAATCGTCGTTAAAGCAAAAAACTTAAACCAAAAATCAAACGACGTTAGACATCAGACCGGAGATCCCATGGCAGGTGAGGGATCGACGACATCGGTGATACGTAGTCCGTACTTACCGTCGACGATGACGACTTCGCCCTGAGCAATGAGGCGTCCGTCGAGCAGCAGGTCCACGGGGGAATGAAGAGTGTTGTCGAGCTCGACGACGACTCCGGCGCTGAGGGCCAACACGTCGCGCAGCAACATGCGGCGGGTTCCGAAGCGAAGTTTGACGTCCAGACCGACATCCATGAGGCGGCTGTAACTGGAGGCGGGCGAGGACAAGGGCGGCGTCAGAGGAGAGGGCGGCGCCGCTGTTTGGGCCGAGGGCGCGGGCTGCACTCGTGGTTGGAGCTCGGCGGCCAGAGCGGGGCTGATTTGAATTTCTACGCTAGTGGACGCGCCGCCTTCGTCGCCCGCTTGAAGGTTGATGATGGCGTCCGAAGACCAGGAGGGAGCGGCGGAAGCGGAGAGATGGAGCTGCACCTCGCCGCCGGCAGCCGGGGCGAGGGCGGTGGCGGCCAACCCGGCGATCTGGCGCAGCAGTTCTTCCAGGGCTTCCTTGTTGTCGGTAGTGATGGGTTCGGCGGCGATGCCTGCGGCGGCGGCCTCGGTTTCGCCCAGGAACTTCAGGGCGAGGCGCGTGCCGGAGGCGGCAGGCAGACGAAGGGTCATTTCGCCATGGACAGCGCCTCCGGCGACGACCGTGTACCAGACGTCGGAATCGGCGACGGGCAGGGCATTGGCGGAGACTTCGAAGACGGCGGGGTGCCCGGAAACTTGGGAGATCACGCTTTGCAGACAGGTTTTCCAGGCTTCACACCAATTGCGAAGTTCAGAGCGAAGTTCGGTGCGAAGTGCGGGGCAAGGTTCGGGGACCGGGTTCTTGGCGGGCGTGTCGGTCATGGCTCACCTGCGGATGGAAGCGGGGCTTCGAGAGAGAGCACGCGGGCTGCGCGACGCGAGCCGACGCGCACCGGGGTGGCCGCACATAGGCGGACGTCATCGACCAGCATGACAGCCGGGGCGGAGACGCTTTTGGAAAAACCCAGGATGTTGCCGGGAACAAGCTCGGTGAGGTTCTGCAAAGGCACTTGCAAGCCCGGCATAGAGAGTTCCACGGGAAAGAAGCAGTCCAGCAGCTTTTTCTGAATTCGGAGGCAGTCTTCGATGGGACTGCGGGGGCGCTGATAGCTGAAGTCGGCAGAAATCTTTCTGAGCAACGCATTAGAGACGACGGCGGGGACGGCGAGGTTGAGGGTGCCGCGGGTTTCAGACATTTTGATTTCGAAGCTGAGACAAAGATTTTTTTCTTCAGGCGGCATGAGGCGCTGGGTTTGCAGGATCTGCTGGCGCTGTCCGAAATTGAATTCGAGTGCAATCGCGTGCCAACTGGTTTGCAGTTCGCGGCACATGATGCGGATGATCCCTTCGAGAACCTGTTCTTCGATCTCAGTGAGGTCGCGGGCAGTCTCGCTGTTTTTGCCTTCCCCTCCAAGCAGGACGTCGATGGTAGGAGAGGCGACGGCGAGATCGAGTTGGAGCACGGCAGTGGTATCGACCGGGGCGAGATTGATGGATGCGAGGTACGTTTTTTCCGGAACGCGCTGCAGGAACTCGCGGTATGTGAGATGCTCGGCGGATACTAGGCTGACGTCAAAAACGATGCGCAGGTAGGCCACATAGCCCTGCGCATTGGCGTCGGGATGTCCCGGTTCGAAGCGCATCACCGGCGGCCGCTGATCGGAGACCACCGCGGCTACCCGCACCGCCGAAGAGGTATCGCGCTGCAGGCCCGCCAGCGCCAGTGAAAACTGGGGAACGCGCCGCGCTTGAAATACCACCAACTGGCGGCGATAAGGACCGCCCGCCGCAGTGCGGGTGGTTTGCGCGTTGGCCATGTTGCTCGCCACCACCTCCGCGCGCTGCCGCTCGGCTCCAAGCGCCGAACCGCTGAGTTCCAACATCCCGAACAGGTTCATGACCCACTCCCCCCGCTGATGGCGCTCGCCATCTGGTGAAACTGCTCTTTGAGGAACGCCACCGCCGCCGTAAAGCGCAACTGGTTCTGCGCCAGCAGCAGCGACTCGCGCTCGACCGAGACGTTGTTGCCGTCGGGACGTTCCAGCAGTCCGCCGATTTCGTGCGTAACCGGAGTGAACGCTTGCAAGGCGAACGGCGATTCCTCGCCGGCCATGGCCTGCTCGATTTCGCCAGCGAACGGACGCACGTCGCGGGTGCGGTATCCCGGAGTGTCGACGTTGGCGAGGTTCGCGGCAATCACCTGATGGCGGAACGCGCTCTGATCAAGCACGCGCTCCAGACCGCGCATCAGCGGGGTTTCGATCATGGACATGGTTGCTCCTTGTGGTTGCTGTCTCTAATGCCATTGTTATTGCCGTTGCCATTCCGAAGAACGCTGCTTGGGGGACCGTTATTCGGAGGACGGCTGTCGGGAATTCCGTTGCGGTAGTTGTCCCGCGGCGGTAGGCCAAACTCACGGACCTTGTTGCGCACCGTGCGCAGGCTCACGCCCAGCAACTCGGCCGCCCGCGCCCGGTTGCCGCCGGTGGATTCTAGAGTCATGGCAAAAAGCTGGCGCTCCATTTCGCCCAGCGAAAGGCCGGGCTTCCATTCCGGGCGCGGCGGGCTGGGCGGCGGAACTTTTCCGTGCAGACTTTTTCCGTTTAGACTCTTGCCGTGCTCGAAGGCTTCCATGCCGATCTCGCCGCCCCGCGACAAAGCTACGGCCCGCCGCACGAAATTCGCCAGCTCGCGCACATTACCCGGCCAGGCTTGTTCTTCGAGACGGGCTAGCAGTTCGTGGGACAAGCGAATATTTGTTCCGGGGTTTCCCGACGCGGTATAGAGCCCGGCAAAATATTCGGCCAGCTCCGGAATATCGCCCGCGCGGTCGCGCAGCGGGGGCAGGGAAATCGGAATCACGTTCAAGCGATAGTATAGGTCGGCGCGGAAACGGCCTGCGGCGACCGCGGCTTCGAGAGGGAGGTTCGTGGTCGCGATGACGCGGATATCGACGCGCACCGTCTGGTTCGATCCCAGGCGATCGAACTCCCGCTCCTGCAGGGCGCGCAGCAGTTTCGGCTGTAGCGCGAGCGGCATCTCTCCCACCTCATCGAGCAGCAGCGTGCCTTGGTGCGCGGTCTCAAATTTTCCGGGGCGCGCGCCGACCGCTCCGGTGAAGGCGCCGCGGGCGTGGCCAAATAACTCGCTTTCCAGCAGGGTTTCGGGGAACGCGGTGCAGTTCAGCGCGACGAACGGACCGGGGTTGCGGCGGCTGAGGCGATGAATGAGGCGGGCGATCAGCTCTTTACCGGTGCCGCTTTCGGCCTCGATCAGAATGTCGGCATCGGTCGAGGCTGCTTGCCGCGCCCGCTCGAGCGCCTGCTCCCAGGCCGGGGAGTGGCCGATGAGTGTTTCCGTGTCTTTGCCAAATTCCTCGGCGCGGCGCAACACCTGCTCGACGGCGAGTTCAAGTTCTTCGAAGCAGACCGGCTTGACCAGGTAATCGCAGGCTCCGTTGCGCATGGCTTCGACCGCGTCCGGCACGCAACCATACGCCGTCAAAAGAATTACTGCCGTGCGCGCCGACGAGGTTTGCACCTCGCGCATCAGCTCGAAACCGTCGCGGCCCGGCATGCGCACGTCCGTGATCACCAGCGAATGCAAGCCGGCGCGAAACTTGGCCAACGCTTCGGTCCCATTCACAGCGACGTCGACCAGCCATCCGCGGCGTTGGAAGCGGGCTTCGAGAGCAGCGCGCATGCCGGCATCGTCATCGGCGATGAGCAGGCGCTTCATGGCTGGACTCCAGATGCGGCGGATTCGGCAACAGGTTCGGACGTTGGTCCGGAGGAGCCTGCGGAGGATAGTTCGGAGGAATGTTTAGCTGCCAGCGCCCCAGACGTGCCATTGCGGGGAAGGCGGAGCCGGAACGTAGCCCCGTAACCGTGGCGGCTTTCGGCCGCGATCGAGCCGCCGTGCTGTTCGAGAATGCGCCGGCAGACGGCGAGCCCGAGTCCGGAGCTGCCGGGGCGGGTGCTGAATCCCGCTTCAAAGATGCGCGGCAGATCGTCCTCGACAATGCCCGGCCCGGTGTCGCGAACCACGACTTCCAGGCCCTCCGAAGCGCAATCAGCTCCGCGAATCGAGAACCAGCCGCCGCCCGGCATAAAGCGGAACGCATTGAGCGCCAGGTTCAGCAACACCTGTTCGAGGCGGTGCCGGTCGGCATGAATGGTGACGCCATGCAGGCCGTTGATCACCTGCATTTCGACGCGCGCCTGCTTGGCGAGCGGCAGCAGAAAACCGTAGGCCCAGTCGAGGAGCTCGCCTGCGTCGGTTGGAGCCAGTTCCGGCTGGGGCGTGTTGTGCAGGTGCAGCACATTATTGACGGTGGCGGAAAGAGTGCGCAGCCCCGCCTGGACGTGTTCGATCCAGCGCCGGCTTTCATCTTCTAGATTCGCTTCGGCTAAAAGTCCCGCGAAGAGTTCGAGGCTGCCCAGCGGATTGCGGATTTCATGCGCCAGAAGAGCCGACATCTCGACCAGCGCGTGCTGCCGCCGGAGATGCTCACGATCATGCTCCAGCTTCTTCGCGTCGCTGATGTCGCGCAAGATAAAGACCGAAGTGTCGTGCGCCTGACTTTGCTCCAGCCAGGCATGGCGGATGGCGACCCAAACGGGTTCGGAAGAAGTGGCGAAAGAGTCATTCGAAGCGGATTGGCCTAATGAAGAGGACTGCTCTGATGAAGACGATTGCTCAAGTTCAGAAAGCTGCAGTTCGGGCTCTTCGCCCGTCTGGCGCGCCCGTTCGAGCGCGGCCGCAAGCGCGGCGGGCAACCCATCGGCCGATTCGAAGCGGCCGCCAACCAGCCGCGCCGCCTCGGGATTCAGCGTCGAAATCCGCGCGCCCGCTTCCATCACCAGAACGCCACACGGCAGGCCTTCCAGAATGCGGCGCAGGCGTTCGCGCATGCGGTGGTTTTCTTCGAGACTGGTCGCGAGATCGCGGTTGGTGATTTCGAGTTCCTGACGGAGATGAGATACCTGCCCCTGCAGTTGCCCATAGGTGCGCTCCAGCGAACCCGCCGCCTCAGTGAAAGACGCAAAGGCGCGGGCCAGCGGATGCTCGGAGTCGCGCGCCGTATCTCGTGGGGTTGGAAAGGAGGTCGACATGAACGTCACGTTGCAACAGCGATGCCAGCCCGGCATAAATTGCCTTAGATCGGTCTTATGAGGGATACGGATGAAGACGACCTATCGCCCGACTTGGTGAAAATGAGTTCCTCACTTCACCAGACTTATTCCGCAACGAAGCGAAAGCTTTAACCGCAGAGAGCGCAGAGGACGCGGAGCAAACGGGAATAGGAGCTCAAAACACAGGCGGCCGAAGTCCTTTTCAATCGCACACTCCGGGCCCCGTGTCCAATACAGGGAAAAAGGATTCTCCGCGAACTCTGCGTCCTCTGCGGTTAAAGCCTTCGCTCCCCGGCTCTTCATCGTTCATCCTAATGCGAGTTGCGAAAGTTCGTGTCCGCAAGTAGCAGGTGCTCGGGGCCAATCACGGCTTGGTCTTCGGAGAGAATCAGCGCGCGCTCGATCACATTCTGCAGTTCGCGGATATTACCCACCCAGGGCTGCGTCTTGAGCAGCCGCAGCGCCTCGGCGCCAAATGTCGGCGCCGTCAAGGGCGCGGAAAACTTCGCCAGAAAGTGCGCGGCCAGTTGTGCAATATCTTCGGTCCGCTCGCGCAACGGCGGAATGTCGATGGGGAAAGCGCAGAGGCGGTAGTACAGATCCTCGCGGAACTTTCCCTCCCGCACCAGGCTCGGCAGGTGCGCGTTGGTGGCGGAGATGACCCGGGCATCCACGCGCACCACTTCAGCGCTGCCCAGGCGCTGCAGTTCTTTCTGCTCTAGAAAACGCAGCAACTTGGGCTGGAGGCTCAACGGCATTTCGCCGATTTCGTCGAGAAAGAGCGTGCCTCCTTGCGCCGTCTGAATTCTTCCCGCATAGGATTGCATGGCTCCGGTGAAAGCCCCTCGGGCGTATCCGAAAAGTTCGGCTTCGAGCAGGGTCTCGGGAATCGCGGCGCAATTGACAACCGCAAAGGCGCGCCCGGCGCGCGGACTCAGTTGATGAATGGCGCGCGCGACGACCTCCTTGCCGCAGCCGGTGGGGCCGGTGATGAGGACGGTGGTGTTCCGCCGCGCCAGCAGACGCGCCAGACGATACACCGGTTGCATGATGCGTGAGTTACCGATCATTCCAGGCAAGGGAGCTTCGAGAATGGAGTGGGCCACGCGGACGGCGGCGAGAACTTCATCTTCGTCGTCGATCTTTGCCAAGCTTCGCCCGGCTGGGGCCGCTTCCGAGCGAAATCGAAGGAGTGAGTCCGCCCCGGGATGGCTGTCGCAGGGATCTACCGAGGGCCACATTTTCGGAAGCAGGCCCGCTTTGTCTTCGGACGTAGTGGGCTCCGCATCGCTTTCTGGGTCGAGGAGCACGACTTCGATTTCGGGATATCGCTGACGCACCGTATGGCTCAATTCCTCGGCATCGAGGTCGGGCAGGCGGCGATCGAGAAAAAGCACCTGCCAGAAGCCACTCTCCAAATGAACCAGGGCTTCGGCTCCTCCCGTGGCCTGCTCGAAATGACGGAGGGGGGAACGTAGACTTTCGAGAACACGCTGGCGCACCACGTTGCTGGGACTGGCCACCAGGATGTTGTCGGCGTAGCTGCGTGGAATCGGGAAACTCGTCATACCCCCGATTTGAAACGGATTTGATTAGAACGAGATTAGATGAACATTAGAAGACTCTGTCGAAAAGAACCCATAGTGTAGAGCGCTAGGCAAATAGTTCTTTACAAGCGGATGTTTTAGTAGTTGTCGGGCATTTTCTGCAGGGGTGGTTTATTCCAACTAGGTTCTCTTTGGCTCTAGCGCCGTGATTCGCATCGATCACTTCTCGACGAATACCAGTTCGCCGTTTTCGACTTTGAGATCCTTCACGTTATTCGGCAACTTGAGCTGATCGCGCTGCTCGGCAAGTTTCTTCTGTAACACTTCGTTGACCAGGGATGCGGGCACGGAAAGATCGCCGACCTTGACCTCGGTAGCGTCGAATGTCGCGTAACCATCCTTCGAGCCGAGATGCCCGGCCAACGTGAGGTAGACATCTTTGCCGGCGATCTGCGTCAGAAATTGGCCGCGCACGATGTCTCCATCCATGGAGACTTGGTAATCTTTGATATTGGGGACCGCGCCGGGAAATTCCATTGCCCCGCTCGGGGCCGGCGGATTCGCTGGCGAAGAGTTGCCGGCAGGCAAGCTTCCGGAAGCATTGGCGGGCGCAGCCGCCGCTGCGGGCAGCAGTCCGGCCGCTTGCGCGAGAGCCGCCGACAATTCGCCAGAGTTCATGCGGACTTCGCTCTCCCCTTCTCCGGGCGTTTTTGGCTGCGCGAGTTGGTTCACCTTCTCCTGGAAAGACTGCGCATTCGCGGCAGCCGCAGCGGGCGCGACCGCGGGCGCAACCGGCGCGGGCCGCTTTAACACTAAGATGAGCGTGAGAATCGAGATGGCCAGGGTTACGAAACTGATGATCCGCTGCAGCTTCACGAAGACACCTCCGCCGTTGCTATGTTTCTATGGTACGCGTGGGGAGAGGTTGGTTTGAGATGACGTAGGTGCTTGGGCCTTGGCGATTACAGCAGTGGGCCTTCGGCTCCAAGCTCCGGCTATCGTCGCGTTGTGGGCGGGTCGAGACTCTGAATTGCCGTAGCTGGGTCGGGAACCGCGGACTCATGAGCTACGATGAGCCACTTTCCCCCGACTCTCTGAAGCACGACGAGGTTGACCCCGAAAGCCTTCTGTCCCGCATTCGTCGATTCGTAGCGTGCAACGGTGTATGCGAGATCTCCGGAGCATTCCAACCGGACGACCTCGATCGTGTCGATGTGATATCGAGCATCGACGCCACGCTGAACATAAGCCTGGATCTGAGAACGCGGATGCACAAAACCGGCTGCGAAATGCTGCGTTAGGTAGTAGGCGTCTTCAGTGTAGAGCGATGCGACCTTGGCGGCATTCCCATTGTTGTAGCCATCCTTCCACTGCTCGCTGATCTGCCGAACTGCCCTTTCATCAGCGGAACTGCAGGAGTTCTGCGGGATCGCGCCCCTACTCGCACCGGTGGACTTCGGTTGTGCGCTGGAGACGACTGCGGATAAGAGAATTATAGAGAGAATCCAACCTTGCATAATCACCTCATTCCACGATCGCCAACACGTCGCCGGAGTTCACCGCTACGCCTGGGCCAGCCAATAGTTTTTTCACGACTCCCTTTTTTGGCGACTTGATTTCGTTCTGCATTTTCATCGCTTCGACCACAACGATTCCCTGTCCGGCTTCAACTTCGGAATTCTCCGCGACCAGCAGACGCACGATGCGCCCAGGCATCGGAGCCAGAATCTTCCTCGGCCCTTTTTCGTCTCCCGCAGTCGTCTGGCGCGAGCGCAAAGAACGCGGATCGCGCAACTCCACCGCGAAGCGCGAACTGCCCACCCACAGGTGGAGATCGGTGGCCGTCTGCTCGCGCTTAATTTCGTAGGCGCGGCCGTCGACCAGCAGCGACAAAACGTCGCGGCGCGGAATGACCGCGTCGATATGGACCGGTAGCCCATCCAATCGGCACTCCCATCCCGCGGCGGCTTTTTCCAGCTCGAGCCGGTGCGCTTTGCCTCCCGCTTTGCCTCCGACTATGACTTCGTACACCATAGGATCAGCGCAGCGCTTCCGAGCGTCCGTTCTGTCTCCAGTTGGATGGAGTCGAACCCGGCCCTCCGGCGCCGCCATTCTTGCCAACCGACGCCGCTGGATCGAGCACGGCAAACATTCCGGCGGCAATCGCAGCGATCCTCTCCATCGCTTCGATCTCGCGCTCCGGTGCGCTCGACACCACGGCCGGGTTGCCTTTCGCAATCAACCGGTCGAGGTATCCAGTATCGACTTTCGCCGTCCGAAAATCCGCGTCGCCAAGAATCCGCTGGAAAAGAGAAATGTTGGTCTTGATCCCGGCCACGAAATATTCGTAGAGCGCTCGTTCGAGCCGCATGATGGCTTGCTGCCGGTCGCTTCCATAGCCGATCAGTTTGGCCAGCAGCGGATCGTAATCCATCGGGACATTCCAGCCCTCGTACATGCCGCTGTCGCGGCGGATTCCCGGTCCCGACGGCTGGAGCAGCACCGTGATCTTGCCCGGGCTGGGAAAATAATTGTTGTCGGGATCTTCGGCGTAGATGCGGCACTCGATGGCGTGACCGCGAATCCCCACGCCGGACTGCTTGAAGGGCAGCTTCTCGCCCGCCGCGATTCGTATCTGCAGATGCACAAGATCGAGTCCCGTAGTCAACTCGGTGACCGGATGTTCCACCTGCAGGCGCGTGTTCATTTCGAGGAAATAGAAATTCTTTTGCTGATCGACCAGGAATTCCACCGTGCCGGCATTGGTGTAGCTCGCCGCCTGCGCCACTTTGACGGCGACTTCGCCCATGCACCGGCGCATTTCGGAATCGACCATCGGCGATGGCGCTTCCTCCAGAACTTTCTGGTGGCGGCGCTGGATGGAACATTCGCGCTCGCCCAGCCAGACGGTGTTGCCGTGTTCGTCGGCCAGCACCTGCATCTCGATGTGGCGGGGATTGACGATCGCCTTTTCGATATAGACTTCGCTGTCGCCGAATGAACTCTGCGCCTCACTCTGTGCGGCGGCGAAGGAAGCGTGAAGTTCCTGACGGCTGTGCACCAGACGCATCCCTTTGCCACCACCGCCTGCGGCGGCTTTCAGCATCACCGGATAGCCGAGCCGCTCGGCGGCCTCTTCGCCTTCTTCGGAAGAAGCAAGGCCACGGGAGGTCCCGGGCACAAAGGGGACGCCCGCTTTTTCCATCTGCCGACGGGCGCTGGTTTTCGAGCCCATCATTTTCATCGAGTACGGAGTAGGCCCGATGAATTTCACACCCGCATCGGTGCACGCCTGGGCGAACTTCGCGTTTTCCGAGAGGAAGCCGTATCCGGGATGGATGGCCTCGGCGCCGGAGCGTTTGGCTACGTCGAGGATCTTGTCCATCCGAAGATACGACTCGGCTGCCGCCGCCGGACCGATGGGATACGCTTCGTCGGACTTGCGGACGTGGAGCGCGCCGCGGTCGACGTCGGAATAGACCGCGACCGTAGCGATGCCCATTTCGCGGCAGGCGCGAATGACGCGCACCGCGATTTCTCCCCGATTGGCGATCAGAATCTTCTTGAACATTTCTATCGCGCCACTCTGGCGCTATGCCGGAATGATTTTACCTGTGGGAGCAGGGATGCGCATCGGGCAAAATCGCGCGCGATCGGGACGCCGCATTCAGTCTGGTAGTGACGCGGCCTGCCGCGTCTCCGGAGGCGGGCTGGGAGCGCTCGGGGGACGGGCGAGGACGTCCGTCCCTCCACGAGCTAACCCATCTACTTGGGCTGATCCATGACGATGTTGCCGCCTGAGCCCGGCTGCTTTTCAGCCTTCTCTTTCTTAACGGCCATGGTTTTGTCCACCCACTCGTCGGCGGTCTTCAAGTCGGCGGCGCGGGCTGCGGGGTCGTCGCACTGTATATCGGCGCGTTCCCGGAACATCAGGTTCATGTACGCCATGGCGTCGTCGTAATCGGGACGAAGCTGCAACGCCTTGTTCAGGTTATCGATGCCTTCCTGAACGTTGGCGGTATTGGTTTCTTTCAGCCGAGCGCAGACCTTTTTGTCCTTGGCTGGCAGGGACTCATCCGGCTTCATGCCGAGTTTGGCGCGCTCTTCCTGACGGGGCACATAGGTTTGCGTCCAGTCAATGACCGCCACCGAGTAATATGGCTCAGGATCGTTGGGATCGATCTCGGAGGCCTTTTTGTAGTACTCCTTGGCCAAGGGGAAGCTTTTCATCTGCAGATAGAGATAGGCGATACCCTTAACGCTGTTGATGTTCTTGGGATCTGCCTGCAGCACCTGCTTGTAGGAATCAATCGCCTGCTCGGCGTAACGATTATTGTCCGGAGTATCCGCGCCCGGAATGTACTGCTGGGCGTAAGCTGTCGCCAGATAGAGGCGGGCATTGAGCAGTGTGGGGTCGAGCGCTACAGCTTGCTGGAAGTGATCGATGGCTTGTTCGAATTTCGAGTTCTTGTATGCCTGCACGCCTTTGTTGAGATGGTCTCGCGCCTGAAGCTTGCTGCAACCGGTACTGGAGAGCATCACCAGTGCGGCGGCGAATACCACCAGGAGTCTCTGAGTCGTTTTCATTGCTTTATGAATCTCCCTTGCCGCGGAGTATAAAAACTTGATCCGAGGCGGCGCAGGGAACCCAAAGTCGAACCTGGAGCCGTCCTGCTTCCCGCCTCATTGCAACGTCTTCTGAAGCTCGGTGAGTATTCTATCTAGCTCCCCGATTCGATTTTTGCTGTGATCAAACCTACTTTGTCGACGCCGGCCGAATGCGCGATATCGATAACGCTGGCAACATCGGCGAAGGGCACGTTGTCATCGCCCTTCACGAACATGACCTTCTCGGCGCGAGTCTTGAAAATATCCTCCAAGTGCCCCTGCAGATTATCCCAAGTGGCCTCGTCCTGATTGATCTTGAGCCCCGGAGGGTTGCCGGCGCCGTGATCGATCAACTGGACCACGATGGTGCGATCGGGCGTGTTCTGCTGTTTCTGATTGGGCGGAGGAGGTTGCGGTACCAATGCCTCCAAACCCTTGGGCGTCAGCGGCGTAATCACCATGAAAATGATCAGCAGCACCAAAAGCACGTCGATTAGCGGCGTGACGTTCATGTTCGCGTTCTGACCCCCTTTGGGGCCGACTGCCATACTCATAATCGATCTCCTCTGCTGCTTATTATTACCTTCTTATCATTGCGTGCTATTGCCCGCCCTTTGGTGCCGATGGATTAGTAGTGGCGCCCGTCGGCGGGGCTATGGCTCCGGACTTCTTCTGATCCGTCAGGAGACCGAGCTGGTCGACGCCAGCCGCGCGCACATTGTCGACGACTTCGACTACCCAGCCGAATTTCGCCCTCATGTCCGCCTTCAGAAAGACCCGTTTGTCGGTCCGATTCGCCAGCTTATCCTTGATCTTGTCCGTCAGTTCATCCACCTTGACAGGATCGGTGCCGAAGAACACGTGGTCATCGCGGGTGACCGCGACCAGCAGCGCGTCTTCCTTGTCGGCGTCGTGCATATCCGTGGGATTGTTAACCTTCGCCATATCCACGGGGACGCCGTGTTGCAACATGGGCGTGACCACCATGAAGATGATCAGCAGCACCAGCATCACGTCCACCATCGGTGTTACGTTGATGTCGGAGCTGACGTTCGCCCCTTCGTTTCGCTTTGCTAATGCCATGGAATTCAGTCTCCTGCTTACGCGTGCTGTGGCCGGGGCTGGCAGCGGTGACGAAGCGGAAGAGTCGGCGCCGGTGGTGAAACCGGCGCCTCTTCAGCAACTCATGTTTTGCAGCCCGTTGTTCTACAACGCTGGTTCTGGCCCTCGCTCTCGCGATGGCCCAAAACCGTGGCCTTAGGACCGGCGCAAGCTCCGGCGCTTCAGGAAGTAATCGATCAGTTCGCTCGACGAGTTATCCATCTCTACGTCGAACGCTTCCACGCGGCCGGTCAGATAGTTGAACATCATAACCGCCGGAATCGCCACGAACAGGCCGACTGCGGTGGTTACGAGGGCTTCCGAAATGCCGCCCGCGACCGCTGCCAAGCCGGTTGCCTTTTCCTTGGCGATGCCGTTGAAGGCGTTCAGGATGCCGACCACCGTTCCGAACAGTCCCACGAAGGGAGCCGTCGAGCCGATTGTCGCCAGACCGCCCAAGCCACGCTTCAGTTCGGCGTGAACAATGGCTTCGGTCCGCTCCAGTGCCCGCTTGGAAGCTTCAATCGTCTCCCCGGGAATCTCACCCGGGCTATCCTGGTGGGCCCTGAATTCCATCAGGCCAGCCGTGACCACCTTGGCCAGGTGGCTTTTCTTGTTGCGCTCGGCCACTTTGATCGCTTCGTCAATCTTGCCTTCGCGCAGCGCTCCGGCAACGGCGGGAGCGAACGCGCGGGACTGATTGCGGGCGGCGTTGAAGGCCATCCAACGGTCAATCATCACGCCGATCGACCACCCCGACATGATGAACAGAACGATAACCACGACCTTCGCCAGAATACCCATCTGCTTCCAAAGCGAAATCGGGTCCCAACCGACCGTGCCCTCGTCAAAGAGCCAGGCGGCGAAAAGATGGAAATTACAGAGTGCGACTGCTGCGAGGTTCACTACCATGAGTTGCTTTCCTCCTCAGAAACTATTTCGAGATCGTTACTAACCGCTTAAAATTCTTCCGCCTGCGGGCTCGCGCCCGAACAGCAACCCAGCGGCCCAAAGCCATATCCTTGGCGGCTGCCCTGAGTCGCGGGCTGAAAAGACTGCGGAAGCCCTGCACCCGCTTCATGCAGGACAAAGCTGGCCCGGAGAGTCTAGCTTCCGGACAAGCTAAAGTTCACAACCACCTGCGTCTCCACCGCCACTGGCTCGCCATTGAGCAAGTACGGCTTATAGCGCCACTGCTTCACGGCCTCGATCGCCGCCGGCGCCAGCATCGGGTGCCCGCTGATCAACTGCAGGTTCTGAATCGTCCCGTCCTTGCTGATTTCCGCCTGCAGCACAACCGAGCCCTGAATGCGGGCCTGTTTTGCCAGCTGCGGATAAGTGGGGGTCACCTTCCTGATCAAAAGACCGGTGGCCACACCAGTGGACACGCGGACGCGCACCGGGGCCGCGATCTTCGGAACGGCGACCTGGGTCGAACTCAGGATGCCGCCGATCACGCCGCCCGCCGAGCCTCCGGGGATACCGCCCGGCACACCACCCGGGACGCCGCCACCACCCAGATCCGGGGGCGCTTCCTCTTCTTTAATCATCTGAACTTTGTCTGGAATCTTGGTGGGCGTGCGCAACTGGCCGTTGACCATTTCGCTCGCCATCTTCACCACTCGAACCGGAGCGGCCGCCGGCGGGGGCGGTGGCGGGGGTGGGGGTGGCGGGGCTACCAGGAAAGTCATAAGCTGCGTCTTGGGCAGCGCGTCGGTATAAATGAGAGGGATTAGGATCAGAACGCCGACGAGCAGAACCTGCAGCGTGAAGGAAAGAATCGTGGTGCTCAACCGTTTCGTCTTGAATCTGTTGCCTGACTCAATGAGGCTGTCTTCAAACATGGGCTTCTCCTACATCGAACCGTACTAGAGCTTAGACACCGGCCACATCCTCTTTGCTCCCAGTTTTTATCTCTATTAAAATCCAGCCTCTGCGGGCCGGTAAAGATTCTACGCCACATCGGGCTGGATTAAACGATTAAACTTTTACTTTTTCCTTCGGCTGCGCCGGGCCGTTGCCAGGCCGCAGCGGCATGGCTACCGGCCGCTTGCCGCGCTCGCCCCGCCACTCCTGGTAGGCGACCAGAATCGGGGCTGCAATCGCAATCGAAGAATAGGTTCCAATCAGGATTCCAATGACCAGGGCGAGACTGAAGCCGCGCAGCACTTCCCCGCCAAAAAGGAACAAAGCAAGCACAGTAAGGAAAGTCAGGCCCGCTGTCAAGATCGTTCGGCTTAAGGTCTGATTAATACTTTTGTTGACAATGTCGGCCAGCCTGTCCCGCCGCAGCAGCTTGACGTTCTCCCGTATGCGGTCAAAAACGACGATAGTGTCGTTGTTGGAATATCCGATCAGGGTCAGGATGGCGGCGATCACGGTCAGCGAGATTTCCCAGTTCAGAAGCGAGAAAGCCCCGACCGTAATCAGAGTGTCGTGAAAGACCGTCAGCACGGCGGCCACGCCATAGATCCATTCAAAGCGGAATCCAAGATAAATCAGCATTCCGCCGAGCGAATACAGAGTGGCCAGGATGGCTTGCTTGCGCAACTGCTGTCCCACCTGCGGGCCGACGATCTCGACGTTGCGAATCCCGAAATCCGAAACATAGAAGCTGTCCTGCAAAGAGGCAACGGCTGCGGGGTCGGCCACGCCCTTCAGTTCATCGATCGAACCGAGCACTCCGCTTTTTGTCTTGTCGCGATAATCGACGATGGCCTGAGCGATCGCGGTGTAGCGCGGGTTGGCGTCGATGCCTTCTCCGAGATGGAGCGGGTCCTTCTCCAGCAGATATTTCGCGATGGTGATCGAACTGGAGTTATTGAGATCCTGCTTGCCCGCGGCGGCGTTGCTTTCGAGCGCCTGTAGGATCTGGATTTTGCCCTTGTCCAGAGCCTGTTCGCTGGTTTCCTGAATGTCCAACTGGATCAGCACTTCATCATTG
>Ga0265316_10001952_pt1 | contig 21672 bp, 19 predicted proteins | sample 4522metaG_FD_202092 | JGI IMG/M metagenome (GOLD analysis project Ga0265316, IMG submission 202092) | Rhizosphere microbial communities from Carex aquatilis grown in University of Washington, Seatle, WA, United States - 4-5-22 metaG | ecosystem: Host-associated > Plants > Roots > Rhizosphere >... | reverse complement strand
ACAGCGCGAGCAAGGCGGCAGTGCGCAACCTCGCGCGGACCTGGGCGGAGGACCTGAAGGGCACCGGCATCCGGGTAAACGTGCTGTCGCCTGGGGCGGCGGCGACCGAACTCGCGAAGGAAGCCCTGGGCGAGGAGGGCCTGAAGGCCTACGGCGCGATGACTGCGCTCCAGCGCATGGCCGATCCGGCGGAGGTCGGGGCGGCGGCTGCCTTTCTCGCGTCGTCGGACAGCAGCTTCATGACCGCCAGCGAGGTCGCCGTCGACGGCGGCCTAGCGCAACTCTGACGCGCTACGCCCGGCACTTCATTCGATTATTCGGAGCGCCGTCGGGCTCGGTAAACTGAAGGAGAATATTATGCGCTACGCAATTGTCGGCTTCGGCAAGATCGGCGACGCTCTTGCCAAGGCGTTTGCCCGCAAGGGTATCGAAGTGTCCGTAGCAACCGCGCGCGATCCGGAAAGCTTTGCAGCCGATGCGGCCGCGATCGGACCTACGATTATCCCCCAAGAGCTGGCGGAAGCCGTCAAGGCTGCCGAACATGGACTTGGTCGAGTTCGACTGATGAATCGTGATCGCAGACATCACACGATCCGACGTGAACGGAAGCGGGAATATTCGATGAGCATCGAAGATAATGTCCAGACTGTGAAGGACTTTTTTGCAGCAATGGGCCGCAGCGATAAGCAAGGGCTGCTGGCGTGGTCCGCCGAAGATATTGAGTGGATCATTCCGGGAAAGGACTGGCCGCTGGCCGGCACGCACCGCGGGCCCGCCGGATTGGAGGGGTTGCTTCAGAAGGCTTCCGAAATGGAGATTTCATCCCCAACACCCCTGGAATACGTAGCGCAGGGAGACCGGGTTCTGGTCGTCGGCTTTGCTAGCGGAAGAATCAAAGCCACGAATAGGACGTTCGAGGACCATTGGGTCTTCGCCATTACCGTTCGAAAGGGCAAACTGACGAACATTCGGGAGTATATCGACACACAAGCACTGGCGCGGGCCTCCGAGACGGCTGCGAGCCCCAGGCCTTTATCCATCGAGACCGATATCACATGAAACGATTCGTAAAGTCGGTTGTGTGAGGGAGAGATTAACGGACACCATGGCCATCACGGACCGCACGGCGCAGATGTTCCCCCGGCTCACGTCGGCTCAGATCGACCGCATTTCTGGCAACGGGCAGCGGCGCAACGTCCGCGCCGGGGAGGTGCTTTTCGACGTGGGCGAACAGAACACGCCTCTCTTCGTCGTAGTGTCCGGCGCGGTCGCCGTCGTACGATTGATCGGCGATCGCGAGGAGCCGGTCCGGGTGTACCAACCGGGGGAGTTTACCGGCGAGGTCAACATGCTGTCGGCGCGACGCAACCTGGAGCGCGTGCGTGTGACCAGCGACGGAGAGGTCATCGTCGTCGACCGTGCCGCCCTGCATACCCTGGTGCAGCGGGACTCCGAGCTGAGCGAGATCCTGATGCGCGCCTTCATCCTGAGGCGGGGAGCGCTGATTTCCGCGGACAACAACGACCTGGTGCTGCTCGGCTCGCGACAGTCGGGGAGCACGCAGCGCATCCGCGACTTCCTGAGCCGCAACGGGCAACCATTCACATACGAGGACGTCGAGGCAGACCCGAGTGTGCAGGAGCTGCTCGACAGGTTTCACATCGGCGTCAACGACGTGCCGGTGCTCGTGTGCCGTGGCGGCCACCTCCTCAAGAACCCGACGATCGAGTCGCTGGCGTTGCAGATCGGCCTGAGCGCGGAGTTCGATCCAAAGGACGTGCGCGACGTTGTGATCGTCGGCGCGGGACCGGCGGGGCTCTCCGCGGCGGTCTACGGCGCGTCCGAGGGACTCGATGTGCTGGTGCTGGAGAGCACGGCGCCTGGCGGGCAGGCGGGCACAAGCTCTCGCATCGAGAACTACCTTGGTTTTCCCACCGGGATCTCCGGGCAGGCGCTGTCGGCGCGCGCGCTAGTGCAGGCGGAAAGGTTCGGGGCCGAGGTCGCCATCGGCCGCACGGTCGCCCGCCTCGACTGCGACAGGCGGCCTTACCGCCTCCATCTGGCGGACGGTCAGGTCCTGCGAACTCGAAGCGTTGTCATCGCCAGCGGAGTGAGGTACCGAAGGCCCGAGCTTCCGTCGCTCGCGAGCTTCGAGGGGGCCGGCGTCTTCTACTCGGCCACCCACCTCGAGGCTCAGCTCTGCAGAGGCGAGGAAGTCGCCATCGTGGGCGGAGCCAACTCTGCGGGGCAGGCCGCGGTTTTCCTCGCGACCACCGCGAAGCAAGTAACCATGCTGGTGCGCGGTCCCAGCCTTGCCGCCAGCATGTCGCGCTACTTGATCCAGCGCATCGAGGACGCAACCAACGTCACCGTGCTGGCGCGCACCCAGATCGACGCGCTCGAGGGCGACGATGGCCTCCAGCGGATCGGATGGCGCCACCTCGACAGCGATGAGCGGGAGACGCGCAGCATCCGCAGTCTGTTTCTGATGACCGGCGCAGATCCCAACACGGGCTGGCTCGAACGCTGCGTGTCCCTTGACGAGAAGATGTTCGTGAGGACCGGCCTCGAGCTGCGCCCCGAAGATCTTGCGAGTCCCAGATGGCCGCTGCCCCGCCCTCCGTACCTCATGGAGAGCAGCATCCCCGGCGTGTTCTGTATCGGTGACGCCCGATCGAACAGCGTCAAGCGCGCGGCCTCCGCCGTCGGTGAGGGTTCCATCTGCGTTCAGATGGTGCACCGCACGCTCCAGGAGATGTGAAGGACCGCCGACGGATCAGGCTCGAGGCACCTGCGTGCGAACGCATCCAAAAGGACCACACCCATGAGCAGGCAGAGAACTGGAACCGTCATCAAGGAGAGAGTCACATGACAAGCGTCGCGCAACCGAAAGACAAGGCGGAGTCAACCAAGGTTCCGGTCCCACCCCCGATCCAGGCGATCGTCGACGCGAAGGACCGGACCCACGGCGACCGGCAGCTCGACGCGGGCCGGCACCCCGGCGAGCTGCTGGCGTTCCTCGGCCTAAGACCGGGGATGCGCGTCGCCGAGCTGGCTGCCGGCGGCGGCTACACCACGGAGCTACTGGCTCGTGCCGTCGGGACCACGGGGAAGGTGTGGGCGCAGAACAACGCGATGTTTCTCAAGTTCATCGACAAGCCCTGGGCGGAGCGCTTGGCCAAGCCCGCGATGAAGAACGTGGTGCGCTCGGACCGCGACCTCGACGCCCCGCTGCCGCCCGACGCCAAGAACTTGGACGCCGTCGTGATCGTGCTCTTCTACCACGACTCGATCTGGATGGGCGCCGACCGGGACAAGATGAACAGGGCCGTGTTCGATTCGCTCAAGCACGGCGGGCAGTACGTCGTCGTCGACCACAGCGCCCTCGAGGGTCACGGCAAATCCGACGTGAAGACTCTCCACCGCATCGACGAGCTATCGGTGATCCGCGACGTGGAGCGTGCCGGCTTCATGCACGCCGCCGACGCCGACTTCCTGCGTAACCCCGCCGACACACGCGACTGGAGCGACTCGCCGAGTGACGCCGGTGAGAAGCGCGGAACCAGCGACCGCTTCGTGGCGAAATTCGTGAAGCCCTGACGCGCGGCTACTCGAGGCCATGAATTCGTCTAGGGCACTCATATGCGCCCGTTGCCTGCAGATCGGTTGTGCGCGGATCGCAGGTTTCCGGGTGAGATGGCGAGCGTCGGTGGGCGGGCCGGTGGCGGGCGCTCCCTCAAGCACCAGTGGCTGTACCTCAACATCCTCGACACCATGGCGCGACCGACCGTCGAGGCCCAGCACGTCCGCTGGCGCGCTCTCGTGGCGAGTCCTTGCCCGCGGCAGGCGCCGCGCGGGTCTGGGTCCGTTTTCGTGAGCAGCCGGCGCACACTGCTCGCGCTCGAGGCGGGCGGTGCATCACGCGCTGATGGGAATCTTCGAACGCTTCCGCCGGCCATTCCCCCCCGAAGCGCGCGAGCAGCTCGCAATGACCGCGTGCCCGACGGTCACCTGGTACGAGCATTCGTCCCTGTCGAACGGCCATATCTCGCGCGATGCGAGGGGGGCGTACTGCTCGCGCAGCTCAAGCTCGGTAGCGACGACTGGAGCGGTGAGTTCGACGAGGTCGCGCAGGATGTCAGGAGGGCGCTCTCAGCCGGTGTGCGCCCGGTGCATCGAGCGGAACGTTGCGGGTCCCTCTCGGACTTGTTCGCCCCGTCGAATCCGGCCGTCGCGATCCTTCCTGGCGTCGTCGTGTGGGTCTTTCATCACGGGACCCTGGAGTGGACGCGATCGCACGAAACCGCGACCCCGCGATCCGTGGAAGCGCGGCGTGCCATCGAAGGCAACGGTGCGACGCGCATCGGTTCCCACAGGCGACGATCGCGCTTGCGCGACCGATCCGCCGCGGAAGTTTGCGATCGGTTCCAGCGGGGGCTCTGGACGCGGTTCGACATTCCACGGTGGCGCCAGCGGGCATCATCGATGATCGCGAGGAGGACTGTGCCAGCTGGGCCGCCCCGTCTGACTCAGGGACACCGCAAAGCGGCATTGTCGAGCGTGTATCATCAATAATCTTCATGAGTGAGTATCCAGGCAAGGGCTTGCGGCGTCCTCGGTCCGTTGGACGCGACCGCCACGTTTATCGAAATCGCGGTCGGGCCGCAGCCATCGCACGGGTAGAGGGTGGAAGTGCCAGTTTATTGACGTTCGGCCGACGGTCTATTGACGGTGCGAAGCCCCGAGTCTCGGTTTGCCTCGGTCTGACGTGCGATATCGTGGAATCGTACGCGGGCCCTGAACTCGGTTGGGTGATGGCCGTAGCGACTTACATACGTATTGGAGGCTGTGCATGGGGGTTCCCTTCAGGGTCAGAGCATCGACGCTTGTGCTCGCGGCATTCACCTCGACTCTCTTCGCGTGTCCCACGAACTCCGAGGACGGCGGAGGCAGCGGCGGAGGCAATGACCCCGACGCCGGGGGCTCTCCCTATGGGCAGTACGCGGTCGACGCCGGCACTACCGACGCCCTTCTCGCAGTGGACACGTCCGCCGAGGTGGCGCCGAGTGCGGATGCTGCGGGCGGCGCGGAGGCCTCGACGACCCCGACATGTGAGGTGGGCAACGGCGGCTGCGCCCCCAACGCGACGTGCGCGTCGACCAGCGCGGCACTCGTCTCCTGCGTATGCCACACGGGATATGGAGGTGATGGCCGGTCATGCGCGCCGGTTGACGCCTGTGCAACGACCCATGGCGACTGCGACCCGAACGCCACGTGCACGTCTACGGGCCCGGGCACGAACTCCTGCGCCTGCAACACGGGCTACTCCGGAAGTGGCACGGTCTGCGCCCCCGTCGACTCGTGCGAGCAGAACAACGGCGGGTGCGACCCGAACGCCACGTGCACGTCCACGGGCCCGGGCACGAATTCCTGCGCTTGCAATGCCAACTACACCGGTGACGGCAAGACCTGCACGGGCGTCGACGCGTGTGCGGTCGCCAACGGCGGCTGCGCGACCACGGCCGCGTGCACCTCCGCCGGTCCCGGCAAAGCGATGTGCGCGTGCAATGCCGGGTATTCGGGGAGCGGCACCGTGTGCGCTCCGATCAACTCGTGCGCGACGAACAATGGCGGGTGCGACCCGCACGCCACCTGCACCGGCGCCGGCGCGGGGACCAACACATGCGCCTGCAGCACCGGTTACGCCGGGAATGGGAAGATCTGCACTGCGATCAACAGCTGCGCGACCGCCAGCGGCGGCTGCGATGTCAACGCGACTTGTACGTCGACAGGACCGGGAACCAACACATGCGCCTGCAAAACCGGGTATTCCGGGACCGGAACGGTGTGCGCTCCGGTCAATGCCTGCAATACGAACCGGGGGGGATGCGACCCGAACGCGGCCTGCACATCTACGGGTCCCGGAACGAACACGTGCGCGTGTAACGCGGGGTATGGCGGGAACGGATCAACGTGTGTCGGCATCAATACGTGCGCCACGAGAAACGGCGGATGCGCCCTGACGGCCCGCTGCACGTCCACCGGGCCGGGAACGAATACGTGCGCGTGCAATGCGGGCTATTCCGGCAACGGTGTCACCTGCATTCCTGTCGACAGCTGCGCCGCTAACGGTGGTGGATGCGACGTCAGTGCCCGTTGCGTGGACACGGGTCCGGGGACCAACTCATGCGCTTGCAACACGGGGTACTCGGGGAGCGGCAGGTCGTGCACGCCGATCGACAGCTGCCTCACCAACAGCGGCGGATGCGATCCGAACGCAACCTGCGCCTCCACCGGCCCGGGCACCAACACGTGTACGTGCCGGGCGGGATACTCGGGGAGCGGCACCGTTTGCACCGCGATTGACTCGTGCAACAGGAGCCACGGTGGATGCGACCCGAACGCGACCTGCACCTCGACGGGCCCCGGAACGAACAGCTGCGCGTGTGACGTCGGGTACAGCGGGGACGGTCTCACCTGTACGGGCATCGACTCGTGCGCCATGGGCAACGGTGGGTGTGCCGTCACGGCCCGCTGCACTTCGACGGGCCCCGGCACCAACTCGTGCGCGTGCAACGCCGGCTACTCCGGCGACGGAATCACCTGCACGTCGATCGACAACTGTCTCACGAGCAATGGCGGCTGCGACACGAACGCAGCATGCGCGCAGACGGGGCCGGGCACCAACTCGTGCACCTGCAACACGGGATACAGTGGCGACGGCACCACGTGCAGCGCCGTCAACCCGTGCCTGACCAACAATGGCGGCTGCGACACGAACGCAGCATGCGCGCAGACGGGGCCGGGCACCAACTCGTGCACCTGCAACGCGGGATACAGTGGCGACGGCACCACATGCAGCGCCGTCAACCCGTGCCCGACCAACAATGGCGGCTGCGACACGAACGCGACGTGCGCGCAGACGGGGCCGGGCACCAACTCGTGCACCTGCAACGCGGGATACAGTGGCGACGGCACGATCTGCACACTCATCTCGTCCGTGACGCTCTCGGACTTTGGCAACGGGTTCGACTTCGATACGTCAATGCTCGTGGCGCGTAATTCCGGATCCGTTGACCTCTACAAGTTAATAAATTTTGGTGTCGCGAATGGCGCGACGCAAGTGGACACGGGCATTTCCGCTTCGAGCTTAGCGTCGGTGCATTGTAACGCGTCGGACGGACGAACATATTCGAGCATTTCGATCGACTATTCCCAGCCGAACTCCACGGTCATCTGCCTCCATTCCTCGGCCGGTAGCTACTTCAAATACATTGGCGAGCAAAGCTGCTGCGGTAGGATCACGCTCGACTATGCTCCTGGCAACTGATCCCGTATGGTCCCAAAAACGCGATCTCGGACTCACGCGCCGTTTCGACATGCCGCCAGACCCGAGTTGGCGCACGAATCGAATGGTCGGCGTGATCTGATCACCGACTTCGGCACGGCGCAAAACTACGCCTCTCGGGGCCCGAAATCTCGACTTCACCCGGTTCTCCACCCCTGGGTTCGGGGACGGCACGCGATCGGCGCCGGCACCTTCGTCCTCCGACACGAGCGGCCCGGCGCGCATCCCGCGCACGCGTCAAGCGCCGTCGTCCACGCTGACAGCACAGCGGTATGGTCAGAGCGTACGGAGGGAGACCGCGCAGGCACGGCGGCCAGCGTCGGCTTGCACGAGCGCTGCGCCTCCGGTGCCAGCTCCGAGTGTGCGGCTCGCTTCGGCCGCGCAGAGCACACCACCGCTGCGATCGTCGACGCCTCTCGCGCCTGCGCCCGCGCCCGATCCGTCGGTCGATTTTCGCGCCGCGATGGCTGCCCTCGACGTCGGCGACAACCACCAGGCCGCGGCGGCGTTCGCTAGCTTCGTCGAGAGGCATCGCTACCAGGCGGGGTTCCGACACGCGGAGGTGGAGAATTTGTCGCGGTGAGGCAGCGCTTGCGCCGCGACAAGCACATCGCCGTCGAGCGCCTCCCACGCGACCGAAAGGATTGCGAGTGGCACGGGGGCCCGGTCTTCAATCTCTGAGCAGACGGGTAAGCGTCTCGAGCGATGTTCCGGCGACGCCGGACCGGGCGCGGGCCCGATTCAAGGATGCCTGGCCCCCCGCGAGGCGCGGCTATCGCTTGACAAGCTCGATCCGAGATCGCGAAGCTCGCCGCCGATCCCCCCTTGTCCGCCGTGACCTTGCCCCCTTCCACCATGAATCCACCATGAACGCTGTCCGCCATCGCCTCCTTGTCAGTCTCTTCACGTGGGCCATCGCGCTGGTCGCAACCACGGCGGCCGGCGCCGACGCACCCAGCCCGCGCGAGCGGCTGCTGGCCGACCTCGGCTGGCGTTTTCACCTCGGCGACGACTGGGGAATCGGACAGAACCTGGCCAAGGCCGGAACTGGGCGCGGTCCAGCGAGCGTGGAATTCAGCGATGCGAGCTGGCGGCGCGTCGATCTCCCGCACGACTGGGCGGTGGAACTCCCGTTCGATCCGGACGCGGACGGTGCGCACGGGTTCAAAGCGCTGGGCCATGGCTTTCCACAGAACAACGTCGGTTGGTATCGGCGAACGTTCGAGCTGCCGGCCTCCGATGCGGGCCGGCGGCTCTGGCTGGAGTTCGACGGGGTCTTTCGCGACAGCACCGTGTTCGTCAATGGATGGTTCGTCGGTCGACACGAGAGCGGCTACGGCAGCTTTCGTTACGACATCACGGACGTCGCCAACTACGGCGGCCGGAACGTCGTTGCGGTTCGCGTCGATGCCTCGGAGTTCGAGGGTTGGTTCTACGAGGGGGCCGGCATCTACCGGCACGTCTGGCTCGTGAAGACCTCGCCGTTGGCGATCGCACCGGACGGCGTCCTGGTCTACAGCCAGTTCGCGAACAATGTCCCGGATGGCCCCGCCGAGCTTCATCTCGGGGCGCGGCTGACCAACGCTCGCGGCTCGGTCATGGACGCGACCGTGACCTGGACCGTCCTCGCACCCGACGGCTCGGCGGTCGCAAACGCCCAGCGCTCCGCCACGGTCGCTCCTGGAAGCACGCTCGACGTCGAGCAGACCGCGCGCGTGCGCACACCCGAGCTTTGGTCGCCGGAGACCCCCCGGCTCTACAAGCTCGTCACGGCGGTCGCGAGCGCAGGCCGGCTGGTCGACCAGGTGGAGACGGAATTCGGCATTCGCACCGTGGCATTCGACGCCGACCGCGGGTTTCTCTTGAACGGGAGGCCTTATGTCATCAAGGGCACCTGCAATCACCAGGACCACGCGGGCGTCGGCGCGGCGTTGCCTGACCGCATCCAGTACTTTCGCGTTGCGCGACTGAAGGAAATGGGCAGCAACGCCTACCGGACGGCGCACAACCCGCCTACGCCGGAGCTTCTCGAAGCCTGCGATCGCCTCGGCGTCCTGGTCATGGACGAGAACCGGTTGCTCGGCAGCGATTCCATGCACCTGGGCGGGCTACAGGACATGGTCCGTCGCGACCGCAATCATCCGAGCGTGGTCATCTGGTCGCTCGGCAACGAGGAGTTCACCGTCGAGGGGACCGCGGCGGGAGCGCGCGTGGGAGCCGCGATGCAGGATGCCGTCCTGCGCATCGACCCGACCCGGCCGGTGACCTACAACGCTCCCGTCGGCAACGAGTTTGCGGGGATCAACTCGATCATCGGAGTCCGCGGCTGGAGCTATCACATCGGCAAGGAGAGCATGGACGCCTACCACGCCGCGCACCCGCGCCAGCCGAACGTCGGCAGCGAGCAGGGCAGCACCGTCTCCACCCGAGGGATCTATTTCGACGACCCGAGCCGAGGCTACGTGAGCGCTTACGACGAACACGCGCAGGGCTGGTCGAACACCGCGAAAGAGTGGTGGAGCTTTTTCGACACGCGGTCCTGGCTTTCGGGCGGCTTCGTCTGGACCGGATTCGACTATCGTGGCGAGCCCACGCCTTACGGCTGGCCGTGCATCAATTCCCACTTCGGAGTCCTGGATACCGCCGGCTTTCCGAAGGACAACTTCTGGTACTACCAGTCGTGGTGGACCGACCGGCCGGTGCTGCACCTCTTGCCGCACTGGAACTGGGCCGGCCGGGAGGGGCAGGAAATCGACGTGCGGGCGCTGAGCAACGCCGACGAAGTGGAGCTTTTCCTGAATGGCCGCAGCCTCGGCCGGCAACGGATGAAGCGTGATTCCGAGCTCCGATGGAAAGTCGCTTACGCGCCCGGCACGCTCTCCGCCAAGGGGTTCCGGGCAGGCAGCATGGTGGCCCAAGCGAGCGTCGAGACCTCTGGCGCGGCGACGTCCGTCGCGCTCATGGCCGATCGCGTGGCCATCGACGCGGACGGCCGAGACGTCGCCGTCCTCACGGTTTCGGTCATCGACGGTCAGGGCCGGGTCGTGCCGACGGCTTCGAACTCGGTCCGCTTCACGGTCGACGGCCCGGGGCGCATCGTCGGGGTCGGCAACGGCGACCCGAGCTCGCACGAACCCGACCAGTTCTTCGCCCTTCCCGCCGTGCGCACCCGCCCACTCGACGCCTGGCGCTGGCAGAAGATCGCCAACCCCTACGCCGACAACCTGCCGGAGGTCGCCGCGAACTTCGAGGACACGCGCTGGTCCACGGCCGACGTACGAAGCGAGCGCGGTCCGCTCGGATACGGTGAGCGCGCCGTGTTCCGCAGCCGCTTCCGCCTGTCGGGGGACGAACTCGCGGCAGCGGCGATCGAATTGTGGTTCGGCAAGATCGACGGCGGCGTCTCCGTCTTCGTGAACGGAAAGAAGCTCGGCCCGGCCGGTGACCCGCGCGGGCCGTCGATCTACGAGGCCAAGTCCTTGCTGCGTGCCGGCGACAACACGCTCGCCGTGACGCTCGCATGCTATGGCGGAGCGGCAGGCATCAACAAGGGCGCGATGCTGCGGTTCATCCAGGATGCGCCCCCTTCACAGGAATGGCGGCGCAGCGTGTTTGGCGGCCTGGCCCAGGTCATCGTCCAGTCGACCCAGCAAAGCGGCACGATCAAGCTCACCGCGCAGGCAGCCGGGCTGAACCCGGCCGCCATCTCGCTCGCGACCCGCGCCCGCGAGCGACGGGGCGTCTTGCCGTAACCGGGCGCGACGATCTCATCACCGTGAAATCGGCGCCGATCGCGCCTTGCGAATGATGCGCCTTCAGGAACGTCTTCGGCTTCAATTCGCCACTTTGCCACTGCGCTCATCACCGGCAGCCTCGTCTCGCCCCGCCTTACGACTGAGTCCACTCGCGTAGTCCGTCACGACGCGCCCATGGTTGTGCTGGTGAAAAACTCGCGCCGTCAGACGAAGCGCGCCCGGCTCACGCCGCTGGATCGGGCGTTTTGGATCGTGCTCTCGCGCGGCTGGTCGCGATGGGCGGACGCGAGGTTGAACCTCCTGACCGAGGGAACGTCATCGTTCTCCCGCGAGTCGGCGGCCTCCACTATCGATACACGAGGCGCGCCGCATGACCTGTTCACAGATTGGATGAACCGGTCGCCGAGGAGCCTGAACTGAGGAGCCGGTCGCGCGGCGATGAGCGACGGTGGGAAGAAGAGACCGACCCCCCGCCGGCAGCGGATACTGTCGACACCCCCGCGTGCTCAAAGGCACAGGATGCCCGAAGGCTGGGGGCCCAAGGGTGGGCCCAAGGGAGGTCGGTCATGCGCAGCGTAGGACTTGATTTGGGTGTACGCCATATTGCATATTGCGAAGTGAAAGACGGCAAAGTGGTGGACCGCGGGGCGGTGCGGAGCTTTTCGCAGCTTGCGTCTCGGCTCGGTCCGAAGTCGGCTCCTGCCGAGGTCGGTTTTGAAGCATGCCGCGAAGGGTGGCATGTGCACGACACGTTGCAGAAGTGGGGACACAAGCCTCGAAGGCTCGACACGACGCGGACTCGGCAGATCGGCGTGGGTCAGCATCGGCGAAAGAACGACGCGATCGACGCCGAAGCGATCGCGCTCGCAGTGGAGTCCGGCCGCGTGGCCGAGGCGCATGTGCTGTCCCCGGAGCGGCGAGCCCTTCGCGCCCAGTTGAGCGTTCGCGGAGCGCTGGTGCAGACACGGTCACAATACATCACGACGATTCGGGGTCTTGCGCGGGCGACGGGCGTGCTTCTGCCCAGAAGCGCGACGAGCGGCTTCCTGCGAGAGACGTGACCGTCCGCGTACGTGAAGACCTCGACGTCGAGCATGTGGCGCGCCTCGTGGAAGCGCTGGCGAATCGAGCGCGAGGATGCTGACGCTGCCGCCGGGGGTGCGCGTGTTCGTGGCGACCGCGCGCGTGGATGGACGCAAAGGCATTGATGGCCTCTCCGCCCTCGTGCGCACGCAATGGGCGGAAGACCCGCTGTCGGGCTCGATGTACGTCTTCTTCTCGCGGCGCTGGTAGGGCGGCGCCGGTGCAGAGTATCCCATCGGTGATCTGACGTGCTTCTGCGCCCGGCCGGACCACGCTACGCGCAAGAGCGGAGGTCACGATGGGACACGGAGCGCAGACAACGGGAAGGCATGGCGGCTTGCCGCGGTGGACGGAGGACGAAGCGCGGTCAGCCCTCACCGAGCTCGCGCAGTCAGGGCAGAGCATGGCCGAGTTTGCGCGTCGCCGAGGGTTCTCGACGGCGCGTATCCGGTACTGGAAGGAGCGGCTTGGCGTGACTGCGGCGATTCCCGCGTTCGTGCGGCAAGGAGGATCTATCGTGACCACGTCGAAACAAAGGTCGCTCAGCCCGACCCGAGAAAACGGGAAGAAAAAAAGCCGCGCCCTCCCCTTGCGCAGGCCACCGGTACAGAGTCACGACAGGCCGTCGTGGACGTGGTCGTAACGTCCACGTCCACGACTCAGATTCGAAGGGCTCGAGGCGCTCTCGCGCCGGTCCGTTCGCTAATGGCCTTCAACGCGAGACCACTTCGTGGCGAGTCGGCGACGCTTGCTCGATGGCGTCGTCCGCACAAATCCAGGCGAGCGTGACGACGACGAATGCGCCCGCGAGGGGCCAAGCCAGGTCGCGTGACAGGAGCCACGAACCGCAAAACGCTCCAGAGAACATCAGGAGCACCGACGCGACTCGTCTTCCCACGCGCGGCGCGTCGCCTCCGGCGAGGCGCGCGTCGGCGGCGAGGCCGGTGAGCGTCAAGGTGAGGACCGTCGTCGTCATGTCGAGCACGGCGAGCCGGCGGACGGCCGAGTTTTGTACGCCCATCGCGCCGGCCAGGAGGGCAACAATCGGGTCTTGAGAGGCATCGCTATGACTCCCGCCGATCGCGACAAGCGCCGCAGACAAAAGGAGCGCCGCCTCAACGCCCAGCAAGAGCCGGAACCGCCCCGGGCGCCTGGCGACGGCTCCGCCGAACGTGGCCCCCGCGAGAAACGCGCCCAGGGCGATCACACTGGAAAGCACCGAGAAGCTTCCCTGACCCGCGAGTCGAAACCCGAGAAACACGACGTTTCCCGTCATGTTCGCCGTGAAGATGTGTCCCAGCCCCAGCACGCTGGCCGCGTCCACCATTCCGGTGAGAAACGTAAGGAGCGCAAGCGAAGCGAACATTCGACGAGTCGGCTCGGTCACCATCGCGGATGTTCACTTCGCCGCTACTTCTTCATCTTCGCGACGAAGGCGTCTTGCGCCTGTTTCATCTCCTCCTGCGTCATGTCCTTCATGCGCTGCGCGAGCGTCCACTCGTTGCCCCAGGCATCGGCCACGGTGCCCAGGCGATCGCCCCAGAACATGTCCGCGAGCGGCATCTTGACCGTTGCCCCCGCCTCCGTCGCGCGTTTGTAGAGCGCGTCGACGTTCTCCGTGTAGACCCAGAGTCGGGTCTTGTTCGCGGGGCCGCCCATGTCGGGGAACGCGTCGTTGACGTAGACGCGCGAGTCGCCGATGCGCACTTCGGCGTGCCAGATCTTCCTGCCGCTGGGATCGGGCGCGCGCGAAATCTCTTCGGCGCCGAACGCCTTTTTGTAAAACGCGATGGCCTCCGATGCCCCATCGACCGTGAGCTGTGGTGTGACGGTGTGCAGTCCTTCTGGAATGGCCTTGACCTTGGACATTGGGAACCTCCGTTTCGCTTGGTGCGCCGCGGGAACGTACTCCGTTTGGTGCCGGCGGTATCGTCCTCTTCGTGCTCGCCTGGCCCCGCTCTTTTTCTCCGGCTCGACCCGCTCTGTCATCCAAGACGACCGACAGACGAGCGTCCCATCTGCGAGCGGCCATCGCTCACGACCGCGGTGACGGGCTCTTGCTCGCCACGACCATGCGACGGGAGTGAAACCCGTGCTCCACCTCGTACGTGCCCGTGAAGGTGAGACAGATCTCGTTGAACGTGAGGCTCTGCACGTGCCGGAAGCCTTCCTCGAAGAGCATGGGCAGCGCGTCGTCCGTGCCCCACCCGAACCGCTCGCCGAGGTTCGCGACGAAGGCGTGGCTCTGGTTCGGTGTGGCGCTCGGTGACGGGGCCGGGACATGGTCGAACAGCAGCACGGTGTGCGGTTCGCAAGCGCTGGTCACGCGCCGGAGCGTCGTGCGAATGGCCGCTTCGCGCAGGTACATCGTGACCCCCTCCCAGAGGATCACGGAGGGTCGGGCAGGGTCGAAACCGGCGGCGACGAGCCGTGCGAGGAAATCCTCAGCCTCGAAGTCGCACGTGACCCACGTCGCGGCCTGCTGAGGGTAGCCCGGGATCGACGCCACCCGACTCCGCTTGTCGGCCTGGCTCGCCGGGTGATCCACCTCGAAGAATCGCAATCCCTCCCTTCCGAGCCTCGCTGCCCGCGAATCGAGCCCGGCCCCGAGCAGCACGATCTGGTCGAAGCCGTGTGGAGCCGACGTCCACGTGCGCACCTGGACGTCGAGAAACGCCGTGCGGAGCGCGATGTAGAGCGCCATCACCGGCTTGACCTCGTCGAACGCTGCCGCGAGCGCGCGACCCTCGTCGCCTGAGAGGGCGGCCGCCCACGCGTCGTTGCAGAGCGGGGCCGCACCCTCGCTCGCGCGCGCACGGTACGCCGCGACGAGAAGGGCGGTCCGGCTCGCCCTCGTTGCGCGTTGGGCGCCTGCCTGCGGTTGCGGTTCGGTGCTCAACGGAGGAAGGTTACCCGTAGCCGCTGCGGGGACCGACGTTTTTCGCGGGTCGCCGCCCAGGGCTCACGAGTCGAGAATGACGCGCGCTACGACGCCCTTCCACGACCGGGAACGCCAGGTCGGACACAAACCTAAAGCCGGGCTTGCTCTTGTGCTGGTTCGTCCGTTGCACAAATCTAAAGCAAGGCTTTCGTTTCGTGCATGCCGCCTCCGCCGCCCGACCACCCCGACTGGGACCGGCTCTACGAGGCGGCGGCCGCCCAGGAGGGCTTCTTCACGACCCGGCAGGCGGCCGATGCAGGCTACTCGTCGCAGCTCCGGTATTCACTACGCGAACACTCGCTCGCCAAACTGCTCGTGTGCGGATCGCCGGTCGACCGTGCGACCTGAGACACGACGACGCGAACTCACGGCGAGAACCACATCACGGTGCCAATACATCGGGCCCGGGGGCGTATAGGCAAGTGTCTGCCAAAGGGTCTTGTCCATGACCCAGTAGGTGTTGGTCGTGTAGACGACCAAATCGTTGGCCTCGGCGTCGCTGTGCCGGGGCCCTGCCTCGGGCCCCGGTCATACGCGCCCTCGCGGCGCGCATAGGTCGCGCCGGCCGCTCAGTGAACCATCCGGGCGTGTTCTCCGTGGAGCGCCGACCTTGGTTTCCGGAAAGCGGCTTGACGAGTGGGAAGGCCCCCTTGTCGTTTCGGGAGCGCCGCAGTGTTTTTTGGGAATCCCTCCGTTCCTCCCGAACGCGCATGCCGTTCTACGCGCCAAGCGTCACTTCCAACCGGCAGAGCGTCTTTGATTTTGGCACATCGTCTTGGATTCTTGGCAGAGCTTCATGCTCTCTTGGCAGAGCGTCGGGTATTCTTGGCAAAGCGTCTCATCCATTGGTTAGGCGTGCGCTCATTATGTGAAGCGCGTCACTTCTCGTTCGAAGCGCATCTTTCACTGTTTGCAGCGTGTCGCGCATTGCCGGTAGCGAATCGCATGCTGTTGGACGGGCGTCTCTACTAGTTGCAATTTCTTCGGCGCTTGTTCGCAGAGCATCGCGCATCGTTCGCGATGCGTCGCTTCTCGAACCCAACGCCTCCTTCATCGAAGACAACGATTGTTTTCTCATTGGCGATGCGTCGCTCCACGAACGCCGCGCGTAATTTGCTCTTCGGAGAGCGACCGTTGCCCTCTTGCGCACCCCGTATGGTCTCGAAAGTGGATCGGGCCGAATTTCGCCGAAACGTCGGGGGTTTTCGTTCGAAGGCGGTGCGGCTAGGATTGGGCGGCCGTGAGGTCGGCCCCGCTTCAGTTCATGATTTTCCTCGTTGCGAGCTGGCTGGCTCGTCAGCAAGGTGAAGCGATCCAGTACTTGCGTGCGGAGAACCGCATGCTTCGCGGCCTGTGCTGTCGAGAAACTCGTTTTCGACGCGATTGCGAGGCGAATCGAGCAAGTGTGCCCTGGGCGGGCGTACAAACGAGCGTTCCGATTCTGCGGTGACGCCGACGTGAAGTGGACCCCGATTTTCGGACCAGGGGTTAAGGTGGTACGGGGAGCCTGCTCCAGTACGGAGAGGAGCAGGAAGTATGAAGAACACCCGAACGCGGTACACGGCGGAATTCAAGGCGAAGGTTGCGCTCGCCTACCCGTACTTGCTGCGCGGCCTCGCGATCTGCCGGGCGAATCAAGTCTGGGCGACCGACATCACGTACATCCCGATGAAGGACGGATTCGTGTACCTGGTCGCCATCATGGATTGGTACTCGCGCCGGGTGTTGTCCTGGCGCCTGTCGAACACGCTGGACTCGAACTTCTGCGTCGACGCGCTCGAGGAGGCGCTCTCGCGATTCGGGCAGCCGGAGATCTTCAACACCGACCAAGGCGCTCAGTTTACCGCCGAGGCCTTTACGCAGCCGCTTCGTGACCGAGGCATCGCGATCAGCATGGACGGCAAGGGCCGCTGCCTGGACAACGTGTTCGTCGAGCGGCTCTGGCGCTCGCTGAAGTACGAGGAGGTCTACTTGCACGCCTACGGCAACGTGCAGGATGCGCGCGCCGGCATCGGCCGATACTTCGCCTTCTACAACAGCGAGCGCCCTCATCAGGCGCTCGGGTACCAAACGCCCGGCGCCTTCTATCGCGGCGCCCGGGCAAGGGCCGCGTGATGCTCGCGGCCGTCCACAGCCTCGTCCCCAACTTGCCAGTCTCCCCCCTCCTGCGCTCCGCATCGAGCGCGTCGTATCCATCGATGACTATCAGGTTAGTGCGACGAAAAAGAGACTACCTCTTTATTATTAGATCGAAGAGAAGAGTAGAGAAGAAACCAGAGCAAGGCTCCACCTTAACGGCCGCCCTCTCTGGTCCAAACCATGGGGTCCACCTCACAGGGCATGGCCGAGCGCGTCGAGGGCGAGCTGACGGTCGTTGACCGCGCTCGTAGCCCAGCCCACGACCCGCCGCGAGAACAGGTCGAGCAGCACAGCGAGGTACAGCCAGCCCTCGCCCGTCGCGATGTGCGTGACGTCGCCCGCCCACGCCTCGTTGGCCGCTTTCGGATCGAAGTCCCGTTCGAGCACGTTGGCCGCGATAGGATGCTCGTGGCGCGAGTTGGTCGTATGCACGAAGCGGCGCTTTTGCCGTGCCACGATGCCGTTTTCGCGCATCAGCCGCTCGATGCGCTTCTTGCCGACGCGGACCCCGCGAGCCCGCAGTTCGCGGTGAATACGAGGGCTGCCATAAGCCCCACGACCCTGCACCAGGGCCGCCCGGATCTTCACGACCAGTTGGGCGTCGGCGGTCGCCTTGGGCGCAGCAGGGCGATGGCCCCACGCGTAGTACCCGCTGGGCGAGACCTCGAGCACCGCGCAGATCATCGTCACTGCGTACAGCGCCTTCTCCGCCGCGATGAACACGTACCTCACGTGCTTTCCTTCGCGAAGAAGGCCGCCGTTTTTTTTAATATCTCGCGCTCATCTCGAGGCGCTTCACCTGCTTGCGCAGCCTTCCCAGTTCCTCGCGCTCTACTGTCGTGAGCACGCCCGGGGGGCCCTGGCCCGCGTCCTCGTCCGCGCGCTTGACCCACTCGCGCAGCGCACCCTCGGTCAAATCAAGATCTCTGGCCACCTGGCCGATACTGCGATCCCCGACCTTGCAGAGGCGCACCGCCTCTGCCTTGAACTCCGCGTTAAACGACCTTCGCTTCCGTCCCATGGTTGAACACTCCTACCGCACTGCCGTGCGATTTTTGGTGTCCTTGGAAACGGGGGAGGATCAAACCTTACGCGAATCAGTCCCAGCGCCAAGGTGACGATTCGCATCACATCGAGCATCGAGGAGGCCTCCTCGCCCAAGACTATCCTGCGATGGTCGGTGCTGCGTGCCCATGTGCTGCGCGACGACGATCTGCCTCCGTCAGCCGCGACGTATAAGCCATTGACTTACTCGTCCGTTGGCTTACGTTCATTCAGTGCGGTTCGAATGGGACCGGAAGAAGGAGCAGCTCAATGTTGCGAAGCACGGCGTCAGCTTCAGGGAGGCCAAGGAGCTGTTCACCTCCAAGGTCGATTTTCTCGAACTCTACGACGGCGAGCACTCCGAGCTGGAGGAACGGTTCATTGCCATCGGTCCCATTCGTCGCGGGCTCGTCCTCGTCGTTTACACGGAGCGTAATGAGGACACGGTGCGCATCATCAGCGCCCGTTGGGCGACCAAAGACGAGCGAGCCCTTTTCCTGGAGTACATGGAGGAGCGGTCATGAAAGGCATCCCTGAACTCAGCCGAGCCGATTTTGAGCGAACCCTTCGTCGCAGCCAACGTCAGCGCATCATTCGCGGAGACCTTGAGCCGGGCGATGTGGCGGCGCTGCGTCGGTTCATTGGCCTGACGCAGGCGCAGTTCGCCGTGGCGCTCGGCATTAGCGTGCACACGCTTCGCAACTGGGAGCAGGATCGGCGAAAGCCGGAGGGAGCTGCCCTCGCGCTCTTGCGGATTGCCGCGCGCCATCCGGGTGTCGTGCGTGAGAACGTACCGACTGCCGCGTGAAGGCGCGAGCCTGCCTGTCGTCAGCGTCAGCGCCGTCGCCACTTGTCAGGGCTGCGCACCAAGACATCCTGAAGTTTCGCGTTCGCACTTGCGACATCCTTGAAATGACGTGACTTTCGAGGGATGAGGCTTGCTTGATCCGTCTTTGCTTCCCACCTTGCGGCGACTCTTGATGCCAGCGCGCCTCCTGCAAGCTCGCCGCGCGTACGACCACCGTCTGCGCGATGAAGTGTGCCGCAGCGGCACCCTCGCGCAGCACCACCGCCTCCACATTCCGCGCTCGACCGCCGCCACCTGGAGGAGCCGCGGGCCGCGGCCGGTGGTCACTCTCGAAGATTTCGACCAGGACCGACAGCAACTGCTGGACAGGGTCGCGAAGCTGAGACGACGCGCCCAGGTCCTTGCCGCCGTCGTCCGCCTCCTGTCGGCGTTGTTGCGCATCTCCGGGTTCCGCGTTTCGGGCGAGCGCCTCCCTGCGGGTGACGACAAGATCCGCTTGCTGCGCGCGATCACCGGCGCCCACTCGGTTCTCCCTCTAGCGTTGGTCCTCCGGATCGTCGGCATGACGCCATCGCGCTATCACGCCTGGCATCGCGCGACCGAGGTCTGCGGCCTCGACGACCGGCCCTCCTGTCCCCGCTCGATGCCCAGTCGGCTCACGCGCGAGGAGGTCGACACGATCAAGGGCATGGTGCTCGACCCCGGTCTGCGTCACATGCCCCTGCGCACGCTCAGCCTCTTCGCTCAGCGCGCTGGCAAGGTCTTCGCGTCCGTCACCACGTGGGCTCGCCTCGTGCGCTTGCACGGCTGGCGCCGCCCTCGCACCCGCGTGCACCCGGCCAAGCCCACCCTCGGCATCCGCGCGAGCCGCCCCAATGAGTACTGGCACATCGACGTCACGGTCCTCCGGTTGCTCGACGGGACGAAGACCTTCCTTCACGCCGTGATCGACAACTACAGCCGGAAGATCCTCGCCTGGACCCTGGCCCCCCGTCTCGACCCCACCACGACCTGCCAGGTGCTCGTCGCCGCCGGCCAGCACCTGGCCGACAAGGAGCGCGAGCCGGTGGACGCCTGCGTGACCGTGGTCGCCGATGCCGGAGTCGAGAACGTCAATGCCGCGGTCGACGCGACTCTCGCGTCGGCGAAGCTTCGGCGCGTGCTCGCGCAAGTCGAGGTCACTTACTCGAACTCGATCATCGAGGCGTGGTGGCGTTCGCTCAAGCATCAGTGGCTGTACCTCAACACGCTCGACGCCATGGCCCATCTCCAAGCGCTGGTCGCCTTCTTCGTCGAGGAGCACAACGCGAAGATGCCGCATTCGGCGTTCGCCGGTCAGACACCCGACGAGATGTACCTCGGCACCGCCAAGGACCTGGCCGACGAACTCGTCGTCGCTCGCGGCAAGGCCCGCGAACGCCGGCTGACCGTGAACCGTGCCGTCTCCTGCCATCGATGCGCCCCGCCACGGGGCGACACCGCGGCACCACCGCCGAATCCTCGGTGATTGCCGGGATGTCGCATTTGCGAACGCCAAACTCCAGGATGTCTTGGCTCGCAGCTGTGTTCCTGAACGTGGGGCTTGTTCCCGTCGGAGTGCACACGATCTGCATAGGTGGTTTGGCGAACGCGCAGATCCATCATCGGGAAGTGTTCAAGGCTGCGATCGTGGCAAACGCACATTCGATGATCTTGGGTCACAATCATCCTAGCGGAAACGTCAACCCGAGCGAAGACGACGTCCGGATCACCACAAGCCTTGTCGAGGTCAGCAAGCTACTGGGCATTCCGATTCTCGACCACGTGATCGTTGCCCCGGGCCCGCGATTCGCTTCGATGTGCGACCGGGGTCTCTTGTAAGCGCGACAGCGACACTCGGCGGAGGAGGGCGCGAGGCTTGGCGACTGATCGCCTTGCCTCGTTTTGCCGTTCCGGCGCCGTGCGGGAGTTCATTCGCAAAATACTTTGGTCGGATAGCAGCACAAGCCGGCGTCCTCCGTCCCCGCACCCGTCACTGTTTTCGACAAGTCGCCTGGAATGACAGAAAGCGAAGGACAACCCATTGGGAGACCGGCGTCGTCCGAATTCAATCCAGCATCGAAGATGGCAAAAAAGCCGTTACCGGACGCATTGGGACACGCCACGAATATGCCGGCATCGGCGACCCCTTCGGCTTTGATCACCTCCGAGCTGAACAACTCAGGAGCGGTGGTGCACCACGCAACAGTCCGCGCAACGCAAGTGGGCTGGGCAGGTTGCGGGCATCCGGTGGTCGACGTCGTTTCACCGCAACCAACGAACACAACGACCGCCAAGAGAAGGGGTTGTCGCATACCTATCTCTACTACGCCATGCGCTTCGGCGCACGAGAGCGATGCCCGACCGCGTTTCGAACGCTGGCGCGCGTGTGTGCCCATTCACGCCAATAGCTGCCAAACGCCACCCTCATGGGGCCAGGTTCTGAGGTTTTCGCCAACCTCATGGGGCCAGCCAATCGCCAGGGTCATGGGGCCACCCGCAAGGTGCATGCCGTAAATTCGCCAACGTCATGGGG